>Ga0335083_10000287_pt1 | contig 80077 bp, 77 predicted proteins | sample Lox_Sample_42_FD_206716 | JGI IMG/M metagenome (GOLD analysis project Ga0335083, IMG submission 206716) | Soil microbial communities from Loxahatchee National Wildlife Refuge, Florida, United States - Lox_Sample_4.2 | ecosystem: Environmental > Terrestrial > Soil > Wetlands | place: USA...
GTTACCGGCGGCCAGATGGTGCCGGCGAGATAATTGCCGGAAGCCGCGATGGTGACGGCGATGCCCCGGCGGCGGCGGAACCAGTGCGAGATGTCGGCGATCAGCGGCGCAAAGGTCACTGCGCAACCGGTGCCGATCAGCGCGCCGTGCGCAAGTGCCGCCTGCCAGAGATTTGCCGCGCAGCCGGCGACGATGTAGCCGCCGCCGAGCGCGACGGCGCTGACGATGATCGCGCCGGTGATGCCGACCCGGTCGGCGAATTTGCCGGTGATGAGGCCGCCGGCGCCAAAGCCCAGCATCGTCAGGGTATAGGGCAGGGAGGCATCGGCGCGGTCGACGCCGAATTCGGCCTGCATCGCCGGCAGCGCCACTACCACCGACCACATGCCGACGGCGCCGATGGTGGCGAGCGTCACCGAAACCGCGAGCCGCAGCCAGGACACGGTGGAATCGGGCGCCGCCGAGTGGGCGGCGCCAGGATTGAAGATGGTCATGATCGCTGGCCCGGCTTTTCCCGACGGCGGTCGTAGCATTGCGCCGTTGCCCAATCCATTGTCGAAAGAACGATAATGCCGATCAAATATTTTGATGCTCGCGCGCAGCGGCTGCCGGCCCTATGGTAGCGGCCAGCGATTCGCTTCAGACTAAGCCGATATGGAAGCCCTCAATCTCCCGCGGCCGGAGTGGATGACTGAGGACCTCGTTCTGCTCGAGGAGCAGGCGCGGCGCTTCATCGCGCAGGAATTCGCGCCGCATCTCGACGAATGGCACGAGAAGGGCATGTATCCGCGCGAAGTGTGGACCAAGGCGGGGGAGGCCGGCCTGCTCTGCGCCTCGATGCCGGAAGAATACGGCGGCGCCGGCGGAACCTTCGCCCACGAGGCGGTGATCAACCGCGAGCTCTCGCTCGGCGGCTTCGACACGTTCGGGTCGCCGCTGCACTCCGGCATCGTCGCCCCGTACATTCTTCACTACGGCACCGAGGAACAGAAGAAGCGCTGGCTGCCCAAGCTCGCCACCGGCGAGATGGTCGGCGCCATCGCCATGACCGAGCCCGGCACGGGGTCCGACCTGCAGGGCGTACGCACCAAGGCGGAGAAGTCGGGCAACGGCTACGTACTCAACGGCTCCAAGACCTTCATCACCAACGGCCAGCACGCCAATCTCGTCATCGTCGTCGCCAAGACCGATCCCAAGCAGGGCGCCAAAGGCGTGTCGCTGCTCGTCGTCGAGACCGACGATGCGCAAGGCTTCCGCCGCGGCCGCAAGCTGAAAAAGCTCGGCATGGATTCCGCCGATACCTCCGAGCTGTTCTTCGAGGACGTGAAGCTGCCGGCGGAAAGCCTGCTCGGCACCGAGGAGGGGCAGGGCTTCTACCAGCTGATGAAGGAATTGCCGCAGGAGCGCCTCATCGTCGCCCTGCATGCGGTTGCCATGATGGAGCGCGCGGTGGCGCTCACCGCCGACTACGTCAAGCAGCGCAAGGCCTTCGGCAAGACCATCATGGAGTTCCAGAACACCCAGTTCGAGCTCGCCGAGTGCAAGACGCAAACCACCATCGCCAAGGTCTTTGTCGATTATTGCATCGGCCGTCACGTAAAGGGCGATCTCGACACCGTTACCGCCTCGATGGCCAAGTATAAATTGAGCGACATGCAGGCCGATGTGATCGACCGCTGCCTTCAATTGTTCGGCGGCTACGGCTATATGGACGAATACCCGATCTCGCGGCTCTACCGCGATGCGCGCGTCTTGCGCATTTACGCGGGAACGAACGAGATCATGAAGCTGTTGATCGCGCGGAGTTTGTGATGGGCAAGCCTCGCGTCAAATTCAGCGTCATGGCGGGGCTTGTCCCGGCCATCCACGACTTGGACAAATAGTAAGGCGTGGATGCCCGGCACAAGGCCGGGCATGACGGCAGAGAGGTTGGAGACGAACAATGCCCGACGCATTCATCTACGATCACGTGCGCACGCCGCGCGGCCGCGGCAAGGCGGACGGCGCGCTGCATGAAGTGACCGCGCTCAACCTCGCGGCGCAGGCGCTCGGCGAAATCAAGAAGCGCAACGAGCTCGATCCTAAGCTGGTCGACGACGTGGTGCTTGGCTGCGTCGATCCGGTCGGCGAGGCGGGCGGCGACATCGCGCGCGCGTCCGCGCTGGTCGCCGGCTACACCGATCAGGTGCCCGGCGTGCAGATCAACCGCTTCTGCGCTTCGGGTCTCGACGCGGTCAACTTTGCCGCCATGGAGATCATGTCCGGCCAGCACGAGATGACCGTCGGCGGCGGCGTCGAATCGATGAGCCGCGTCGGCATCGGCGCCTCCGGTGGCGCCTGGCCGATGGACCCGGAGATCGCAGTGAAGACCTACTTCCTGCCGCAGGGCATTTCCGCCGATCTGATCGCCACCAAATACGGCTTCTCGCGCGACGACGTCGACGCTTACGCGGTCGAGAGCCAGAAGCGCGCGGCGAAATCCTGGGAGGATGGTCGCTTCAAGAATTCGGTGATGACGGTGCGCGACGTCAACGGCCTGCCGATCCTCGCCAAGGACGAGCACATGCGGCCCTCGACCACCATGCAGACGCTCGCCTCGCTGCAGCCGTCTTTCGTGCAGATGGGCGAGATGGCGGGCTTCGATGCGGTCGCGGTGCAGCGTTATCCGGAGGTCGAGGCCATCAACCACGTGCACACGCCGGGCAATTCCTCCGGCATCGTCGACGGCGCCGCCGCGGTGCTCATCGGCAGCAAGGAGGCGGGCAAGGCGGCGGGGTTGAAGCCGCGCGCGCGCATCAAGGCTTTCGCCAATATCGGCTCCGAGCCGGCGATCATGCTCACCGGGCCGATCCCCGTGAGCGAGAAGGTGCTCAAGCGCGCTGGCATGAAGAAGAAGGACATCGACCTGTGGGAGCTCAACGAGGCCTTCGCTTCGGTGGTGTTGCGCTACATGCAGGCGATGGGCATTGCGCACGACAAGATCAACGTCAACGGCGGCGCCATCGCCATGGGCCATCCGCTTGGCGCCACCGGCGCCATGATCCTCGGCACCGTGCTCGACGAGCTCGAGCGGCGCGATCTGGAAACCGCGCTGGTCACCTTGTGCATCGGCATCGGCATGGGCACCGCGACCATCATCGAACGCGTCTGATGACGCACAGCGCCGCATTTCCCCTCCCCCCGCGAAGCGGATGGGAGGAAAACGGAAGCGCCTAGGATCACGCACGGATGCCCAAGGTCGATATCGCGAAAGTGGCGGCGAAAAGCGGCAGCTTCTATCCGGCCGAATTCCAGGCCGCGCACAAGGGCCGGCACAAGCAGGCGATCGGCGAAGCCGTCGGTCTGACGCAGTTCGGCGTCAATATCTCACGCATCGAGCCCGGCCAATCCTCCGCGCTGCGGCATTGGCACGAGCAGGAGGACGAATTCATCTACATGTTGGAAGGCGAGCTGGTGCTGATCGAGAACGACGGCGAAACGGTGCTGAAGGCCGGCGACGCCGCCGGCTTCAAATCCGGCAGCGGTATCGCGCACAAGCTGGAAAACCGTTCCAAGCGCGACGCCGTCTATTTCGAGGTCGGCACGCGCGCGCAATCCGAGCGCGTGCATTATCCGGACGTCGATCTGGTGATGGAGCGTGACGAGAAAGGCCGCCGCTATCTGCACAAGGACGGCAAGCCGTATCCCTAGGGACGAGACACCATGGCCAATTTCACTTTCGACCTCGACGCCGACGGCATCGCGCTCATCACCTGGGACATGCCCGGCCGCTCGATGAACGTCATCGACGGCACCGTGATCGAGGAATTGTCGCAGTTGGTGGAAAAGGTCGCGGCCGATGCCGCGATCAAGGGCGCGGTCATCACCTCCGCCAAGGCGGCGTTCTGCGCCGGCGCCGACCTCACCATGCTTGAGCAGATGGCCGGCCGGTTCGCCGCGCTGCTGAAGGAGAAAGGCGAAGAAGCCGCCAACCGGATGGTGTTCGACGAGAGCCGCAAGCTGTCGCAGCTTTACCGGCGGCTGGAAACCTGCGGCAAGCCGTTCGTCTGCGCGCTCAACGGCACCGCCATGGGCGGCGGCTTCGAACTCGCGCTCGCCTGCCATCATCGTGTCGCCGCCGACAACCCGGCGACGCGCCTCGGCTTGCCCGAGGTGAAAGTCGGCTTGTTCCCGGGCGCCGGCGGCACGCAGCGCGTCGCGCGCATGCTGGCGCCCGCCGACGCGCTGCAATTTTTGCTCAAGGGCGAGCAACTCCGCCTCGATCGCGCCAAGGCAATGAAGCTCGTCGACAACGTCGTGCCGCAGGCCGAGCTCATCGCGGCCGCCAAGGCCTGGATCAAGGCCGGCGGCAAGGCGGTCAAGCCCTGGGACGAGAAGGGCTTCCGCCTGCCGGGCGGTCTCGTCTACTCGAAAGCTGGCATGATGACCTTTCCGGCGGCGAACGCCATCTACCGCCGTGAGACCTACGACAACTATCCAGCCGGGCGCGCCATCCTGCAGGTGGTTTACGAAGGCCTGCTGGTCGATATCGACACGGCCTTGCGTATCGAATCGCGCTGGTTCGCCAAGATCGTGCGCTCGCCGCAAGCCGCCGCCATGATCCGCTCGCTGTTTGTCTCCATGCAGGAGCTCAACAAGGGCGCGCGCCGTCCGGCAGGCGTGCCGGCGACCAGCTTGAGGAAAATCGGCGTCGTCGGCGCCGGCTTCATGGGCGCCGGCATCGCCCAGGTCAGCGCGGCGGCGGGATTGCCGGTGGTGCTCATCGACCGCGACCAGGAGACCGCCGACAAGGGCAAGGCCGGCGTGCACAAGGCGCTGTCCGACCGCGTGATGAAGGGCCGCATGAAGGGCGCCGAGCGCGACGAGCTGCTCGCGCGCATCACGCCGACCGCCGACTACGCGGCGCTGAAAGACTGTGACCTCGTGGTCGAGGCGGTCTTCGAGGACCGCAAGGTGAAGGCCGACGTCATCGCCAAGATCCAGGCCGTCATCGGCAATGGCGCGATCCTCGCCTCCAACACCTCGACGCTGCCGATCACTTCGCTCGCCTCCGAGTTCAAGGATCCTCCGCGCTTCATCGGCATTCATTTCTTCTCGCCGGTCGACCGCATGCTCCTGACGGAGATCATTCTCGGCAAACAGACCGGCGACAAGGCGCTCGCCGTCGCGCTCGATTATGTGCGCGCCATCCGCAAGACGCCGATTGTGGTGAATGACTCGCGCGGCTTCTACGCCAACCGTTGCGTGATCGATTATCTCTTGGAAAGCCACTTGATGCTGTTGGAAGGCATCCCGGCCGCGATGATCGAGAATACCGCGCGCATGGCCGGCATGCCCGTTGGCCCGCTTGCGCTCACCGACGAGACCGCGCTCGATCTGGGTTTGAAGATCGTGCGCGCGACCGAAGCCGATCTGGGGCCGAAAGCCATCAATCCCGGGCAGAAGAAGCTGCTTGAGGAGATGGTGGAGAAGCGCGGCAGGCTCGGGCGCAAGAACGGCAAGGGCTTCTACGATTATCCGCAAGGTCAGCCGAAGCGGCTGTGGCCCGGCCTTGCGGACTTGCTGCCGAAGAAGCTCAGCCGCGATGAGATCGAGGCGCTCGACGTCGAGGAACTGAAGCAGCGCTTCCTCGTGGTACAGGCGGTGGAAGCCGCGCGCACCTTCGCGGAGAAGGTCGTCACCGACGTGCGCGAGGCCGACGTCGGCTCGATCCTCGGTTGGGGCTTCGCGCCATGGTCCGGCGGCACCTTGTCCTACATCGACATGATGGGGACGAAAAAATTCGTCGAGCTGTGCAAGAAGTTCGAAAAGAAATACGGCGCGCGCTTTGCCCCGCCCAAGCTGCTGCTCGACATGGCGGCCAAGGGCGACACCTTCTACCGGCGCTTTGCCCCGCCGAAACAGAAGCAGGCGGCGTAGTCTCTCGCCCCGCTTGCGGGGAGAGGGTGGCGAGCGAAGCGAGCCGGATGAGGGGGCAGGGCGGCAAGCTGCGTCTTTTGACACATTTGTTGCAGATCGGTGCCCGCTTCCCATCTAACCGCGATGACACGCACCAGCGAAATCGAGCCCCCGGGCACTTACAAAGCCTATTCGCAACATGATGCGCGTACGCGGCGCGCTGCGCTCGACCGCATCGATCTGCTGGCGCGGATTTTCGACACCGCTTTCGTGCTGCCAGGCACCAATGTGCGCTTCGGCATCGAAGCGGTCATGCGGCTTGTGCCCGGCATTGGCGACGCCGCGGCTTCGGCGCTCTCATGTTATCTGCTCTATGAAGCGCACCGCCTCGAGGTGCCGAGCCACGTCTTTGCCCGGCTCGTCGGCAACGTCGCGATCGAGGGCATCGTCGGCGCCATTCCCCTGCTCGGCGATTTGTTCGACGTCGGCTTCCGCGCCAACCGGCGCAACGTCGCCATCCTGCGCGAGCATTTCGCCCGCGAGGGGTTGTTGTAGGCTGAGGTATTAGCGGACATGATCTCCGTTCGTCCCCGCGGAAGCGGGGACCCAGTCTTTGCTACGGACTCAGGCCTTCGACTAAATCGCGCCAATCTGGATTGCTATTCTCAATCAATTCCAGCTTCCACGCGCGATTCCATTTTTTCATTTGCCGCTCACGAAGAAGCGCTGACTCTCGCGAGTTGTGGACTTCATACCAAACCAGTGTCTTCACACCGTAATCGCGTGCCCCTCGATGACACTTTGTCTGTGCAGCCAAGCTCTTTTGAGCAAGTTATCGGTATGGCCGATGTACAGCGTGCCGTTTCGCTTGCTGGCAACGATGTAAACAAAGAACGACATCGTGGCCTACTCTGGGTCCCCGCTTCCGCGGGGGCGAACGGGGAGAGGCTCAGCTCTCTTCCAGACTGTCAGCACGCACTACACCACCACGCTCAGCCTTTTCGCCGCGCGGGTAACGCCCGTATAGAGCCAGCGCTCGCGTGCATCCGCGAACGCGAACGACTCGTCGAACAGCACCACGTCGTCCCACTGCGAGCCCTGCGCCTTGTGCACGGTCAGGACGTAGCCGTAGTCGAACTCGTCGTAGGGCCTGCGCCGCGCCCAGTCGATCTGCTCGATGCCGCCGGTGAAGCACTCCGGCCGCACCGAGACCTTCACGGCGCGGGCGCCGGTCTCGTCGTCCGGCAACAGCCGCATCGTCATGACGCCGGTCTTGCGCGCGCCGCGCTCTTTCACGCTCCAGAGCCCGCCGTTGAACAGGCCCTTCTTGCGGTTGTTGCGCAAGCAGACCAGCTTGTCGCCCGCCGCCGGCAGCGGATCTTCCAGCCCGCGGCGCATGCGGATGCGTGAATTGTAAGCGCGCCGCGTGGCGTTGCGCCCGACCAGCACCTGGTCCGCCTCGACGACGCGCTGCGGATCGAGATTGTGCTTGGCGACGACTTCGGTCTCGCCGTAGCGGCCGGGCTGGAGATATTCGCCGGCGCGGATCTCCATCGACAGGCGCACGATCGGATCGTCCTGCGCCTGCCGGTGCACCTCGCTCAACATGACGTCGGGCTCGGCCTCGGTGAAGAAACCGCCGCCGTTGATCGGCGGCAGTTGCGCCGGATCACCCAGGACCAGCACCGGCACCCCGAAGGACAAGAGATCGCGGCCGAGTTCGGCATCGACCATCGAGCATTCGTCGATGATGATAAGCTCGGCTTTGGAGGCCGGCGCCTCGTCCCACAAATCGAAGCTCGGGATTTCCTCGCCGCTCTCGCGCGCACGATAGATGAGCGAGTGGATGGTGGAGGCGCCGCGGCAGCCCTTGCCGCGCATCACGCTCGCGGCCTTGCCGGTGAAGGCGGCGAACTTCACCTCGCCGTCGGCGTGGTCGGCCAAGTGCTTGGCGAGCGTGGTCTTGCCGGTGCCGGCAAAGCCGAACAGGCGGAAGACTTGCGGGCAGCCGTTCTGTCCGGGCTTGGCTTTGAGCCAGTCGGAGACGGCCTTGAGCGCGGCGTCTTGGGCGGGGGTGAATTGCGGCATGGCGGAAAACCTTAGCCGATACGGGTTACCGGGAGAAGAACAAAATAAGAACCCTTGACGGGGCCGGATTTCTGGATTAAATTCCTACCGTCTTCGACGTTTCCCCGGCGCCGTCATGACGCGCCTGGCGAAGCGGCGAAGGACGGCCGCGCCGACAATGCGCGGTCGTGGATGGAGCGCCAGGGGGGCGCAGCCGGTCTCGCAAACCGGCGCGCGCCCTCGCAAGGCGCGCGGCGGGCCCGATCGCAAGGTGCCCCGCCAAAAGGGCGCCGTGGCGCAGCGCCCTTGGCGCCCTCCCGGCGCTCCATTCCCCCACTTGGGGAAAGGAAAAGGGGATACCGGCGTCCCCCGCGCCGGACAAAGAACAGGGGCGATGGCGCATGTCCGTTCCACAGTCATTCCGGGACGCGCCGAAGGCGCGGACCCGGAATCCATAGCCCGCAGCGTTCGTGATTATGGATTCCGGGCTCGCTCGCTTCGCTCGCGTCCCGGAATGACGTTACCTCGCATTGCCCTTTGCGCTTTCCCATGCTTATCGTCGCGGCCTTTTGTGCCAGGGACCGCTGAATGGCTCGTGACCAGATCGACATGACGCCGATCGAGACGCGCGACGAACTCGTCGCCTGGCTCGAAGCCGGCTGCAAGCCGAAGCAGCAATGGCGTGTCGGCACCGAGCACGAGAAATTCGCCTTCACCGTCAACGAGCACAAGCCGGTGCCTTACGCCGGCGCGCGCTCGATCCGCGCGCTGCTCGAGGGCATGGAAAAGCTGCTCGGCTGGGAGCCGATCATGGAGGGCGACAACATCATCGGCATGTTCGATGTCACCGGCGGCGGCGCCATTTCGCTGGAGCCGGGCGGACAGTTCGAGCTCTCCGGCGCGCCGGTCGCCACCGTGCATCAGACCGCGTCCGAATTGATGGCGCATCTCGCGCAGCTGCGCGAGGTGGCAAAGCCCTTGGGCATCGGCTTCCTCGGCCTCGGCATGACGCCGAACTGGAAGCGCTCCGACATGCCGAAGATGCCGAAAGGCCGCTACAAGATCATGACCGCCTACATGCCCAAGGTCGGCACGCTCGGCCTCGACATGATGTACCGCACCTGCACGGTGCAGGCGAACCTCGACTTCTCCTCCGAAGCCGACATGGTGAAGAAGCTGCGCGTCTCGCTGGCGTTGCAGCCGGTTGCCACGGCGCTGTTTGCCAACTCGCCGTTCACCGAAGGCAAGCCCAACGGCTACCTCTCCTTCCGCTCGCACATCTGGACCGACACCGACAATGCCCGGTCCGGCATGTTGCCTTGGGCTTTCGACGACGGCATGGGCTTCGAGCGCTACACCGATTATGCGCTCGATGTGCCGATGTATTTCGTCAAGCGCGGCGACAAGTACATCGACGTCGCCGGAAAGTCGTTCCGCGATTTCTTCGCCGGCAAGCTCGACGCACTGCCGGGCGAGCGGCCGACTATTTCCGACTGGGCCAACCATCTCTCCACGATCTTCCCTGAGGTGCGGCTCAAGCGCTTTCTCGAAATGCGCGGCGCCGACGGCGGCCCGTGGCGGCGGCTGCCCTCGCTCACCGCCTACTGGATGGGGCTGCTCTACGATGACGAAGCGCTCGAGGCCTGCTGGCAAATGGTCAAGGGCTGGACCGCCGCCGAACGGCAGAAGCTGCGCGACGAGGTGCCGCAGCGCGGCTTCCGCACCGAGATCGGCAAGCGCAACGTGCTCATGCTTGCGCAGGAAACGTTGCGGCTCTGCGCCAAGGGCCTGCAGCGCCGCAAGCGCCTCGACCGCAACGGCCGCGACGAGACACGCTACCTTCGCCCGCTCGAGGAAACGGTCGCCCGCGGCATCACGCCGGCGGAAGAATTGCTGGAGCGTTATTTCAACGAGTGGAACGAGTCGGTTGAGCCGATCTTCGAGGAATACGCGTATTAAGGGATCGTGTCCCGGGCGCAGCGCAGCACGAAATGGTGCGCCGCAGGCCCCCGGACCGTTACGAATTCCGAGCTTGATAAGGTCCGGATCTGCGGTGCATCGCTAGCGCGCTGCACCGCGTGCGGGACAAGAACTACTCCGCCGCCTGCGCCGCTTCCGACATGTTGTCGAGCGACGACACGATATGCCCGGCAAGCGCCGCGGCGAGTGCCGACTGCTCATGCGCGCTGCGCACCAGGCCGACGCGGCAGGCCGGCAATTCGGGAAAGCCGTCGGCGGACGTCAAGACGCGCATTCCTGGCCGCAAGCCGGATTCAGCGAACACCGATACGGCGAGGCCCGAGAGCACCGCGGCGGCGACCGCGCCGGCGTTTGAGCTGGAAAAGAGGATGCGATGCGGACGGCCGACCGCTTCGAGCCGCTCGACGGCGATGCGCCGCCAACTGCATGTCGGCCGCCCGAGCGCCAGCGGCAGCCGCTCTTCCAGATGCGTCGGATGCCGGTTCGAGGTCACCCACAATAGCCGCTCGCGGCGGAATGTTTCCGAAGCGCGCTTGGTCTCGCAATTGGTGACGATGGCAAGATCGATCTCGTTGGCGTCGATGCGGTCGAGCAGGTCGACCGACGGCTCGCAGATGACGGTGAGTTCGACACCGGGATAGGCGCGCGAGAAACGCGCCATGATCTCCGGCAGGTAGCGGTCGGCATAGTCGTCGGGCACGCCGAGCCGCACGCGGCCGGTCAACTCCGCGTCGGAGAACGCGGCAAGCGTCTCCATGTTGAGCTTGACGATGCGCCGCGCGTAGTCGAGCAGGCGCTGGCCGTCTTCGGTGAGCTTGGAGGCGCGGCCGTCGCGGGCAAAAATCGGGCGCTCGATACGTTCCTCCAGCCGCTTCATCTGCATCGACACCGCCGATTGCGTCTTGTTCACCACCTCCGCCGCTTTGGTGAAGCTGCCGGTCTCGGCGATGGCGATAAAGGTGCGCAACTGGTCGACGTCGATCATGGCGGTCATGGCATTCTCCTGCCGGTCATTCCGGGGCGCGAGCGAACCCGGAATCCAGAAGCCCGCGGCAAGGCTTTCGTGTTTGGCCCCTGGATTTCGGGCCTGGTGCTGCGCGCCATCCCGAAATGACCGCGCCAGCAGCATCACCAATCTTCATTGATTAGATTAGAAACATTCGTTTCACTAATCAATAGTCAGGGTCCATATACCGCCTGCGCTTCCCGCACATAGCTGAGGATTCGGGTGGGGAAATCGGGTGTCCGGAGCGCCGGCCCGCGGCCACTTTAGGCGCGAAAGCCGTGAAAGACCGATGGAGACTGACAATGAAGACCGACCGTATCCCCATTCTGCCGATCGCCCTGGCAAGCCTTGCCCGGGGCGTCGCCGGCCTCGCGGCCCGGCTTGGCCAGTTGACCAGCGCCGTGGCGCAGGCGCAACGCAACCGCGGTGCCGCGCGCTCTCTCTCCGGCCTCGACCAGCATATGCTGGCCGACCTCGGCATCAACCGCGCCGACTTGAACGACGCCTTTTCCGGTCCGTTCTGGGAAGACCCGACGATGCTGCTGCGCCAGCGCGTGCAGGAGCGGCGTCTCCACCGGCCGAGCCTGCCGTCGCGGCAGCCGCGCTTCATCGAGCCCGGCTTCCACCGGCTGCGCACCGACCGCCCGGCACGGCAGACGGTTTGACGCCAACTTCATCCGCAAAACGGCCGAGCCTCCCATCGGCCGCCCGATCCGGAAACCGCATCCATCCCCTCTGCGGCCGGATCTGAAAGCGCCCGCTGGCCCCTCCGGCGGGCGCATTCTTTTTCACGCTGCGCTAGATTGCCGCTTGAGGGCGGCCTGGGGAGAGGGCGCGGCGCATGCGCGGCTTGCTGTTGGCACTGATCGGCGCGCTGATTGCCATGACAGCGGCGCAGGGCCAAGTCGGCTACACCCGCCGCGGCGAGGACTACGCGCGCTTCAAGGTGCCGTCCGGCGACCCGGCGGTGTGCTCGAGCCGCTGCGAGCACGAGGCGCGCTGCCGCGCCTGGAATTTCTCCTATCCGCGCACGGCGAGCGTTGCGGCACTGTGCTCGCTGAAGACCTCGGTGCCGCCGCCGCTCGCGGACGCCTGCTGCGTGTCCGGCGTGCGCGGCGCCGGGATCGTCGCGCCGCGGCTGCGCGGCGTCGAATTCGGCATCGATCGTCTCGGCGGCGACTATCGCTCCTTCGATATGCCGGCCGAGCCCGATGGCGCCTCCTGCGAGATCGCCTGCAAGGGCGACAACCGCTGCCGCGCCTTCACCTATGTGCGGCCCGGCTACATCGGCGCCTCGGCGCGCTGCTATCTCAAGGACAAGATCAAGCCGCCGCGGCGCAAGCCGTGCTGCGTCTCCGGCGTCGTGCGCTGATCAATGCACCGCGGTGAAGAACCGCGACAGCCGCAATCCCGACGGCCATTGCCAGATTGGCTGGTTGCGCGTCGCCAGGTCCCAGGAGCCGACGATGCCGTCGACGCGGCCGACCAGGTTGTCGACCGGCAGCATACCGACGCCGCCGGCGCGCACCGGCACGCGGCTGTCGGCGGAATTGTCGCGGTTGTCGCCCATGACGAACACGTGGCCGGGCGGCACCACGGTCTCCGGCATGTTGTCGAGCGGGTCGAACTTGGAGAGCTTGTAGATAAAATGCGTGCGGCCGTCGGGCAGCGTCTCGATGAAGCGTGCGGCGGAAACGTTGGTGCCATCTTCGGTTTCGGCGAGGCCTTGGCCGTCGCGCTGCAAGCCGACCGGCTTGCCGTTGATCGACACGCGGCCGTCGGTCAGCGAAATGCGGTCGCCCGGCAGGCCGATGACGCGCTTGACCCAGACCTGGCTGCGGTCGCCCGGCCAGCGGAACACGACGACGTCGCCGCGCCTGGGCAGGCCCGGCAAAATGTGCGCGGAGTTCGGCAGCACGATGAAGGCCGGCAGCGACGCCGTGCCGTAACCATAAGGATATTTGGTCGCCAGCAGCTCGTCGCCGATCATCAGCGTCGGCTCCATCGAACCGGACGGCACATAGAACGGCTCGGCGATCGCCGCCTTGGCGACGAACACGGCCAGCACGATGCCGGCGAGTTCGAGGGTCGAGCGGATGAAGCCTTTGCTCGCGGGCTTTTGCGCGGTGACGGACATTAAGCGTCTCCCTTCCGCATGATCTTGTCCGAAAACCGGTTCCCACTTTTCGGGATCATGCGGTGCCTCCAACGGTGATCTTGTCGAGCCGCAAGCTCGGCTGGCCGACGCCGACCGGCACGCCCTGGCCGTTCTTGCCGCAGGTGCCGATGCCCGGATCGAGCGCGAAATCGTTGCCGATCATCGAGATGCGATGCAGATCGGTCGGTCCGTTGCCGATGAGCATGGCGCCTTTGACCGGCGCGCCGATCTTGCCGTTCTCGATTTTATAGGCCTCGGTGCACTGGAACACATATTTGCCCGAGGTGATGTCGACCTGCCCGCCGCCGAAATTGACGGCGTAGAGGCCGTTTTTCACCGAGGCGATCATCTCCTGCGGGTCATGCGCGCCGGCCAGCATGTAGGTATTGGTCATGCGCGGCATCGGCACGTGGGCGTGGCTTTCGCGCCGCCCGTTGCCGGTCGGCTTCATGTTCATCAAGCGCGCGTTCTGCCGGTCCTGCATGTAGCCGACCAGAATGCCGTCCTCGATCAGCACGGTGCGGTTAGTCGGCGTGCCTTCATCGTCGATGGACAGCGAGCCGCGCCGCCCATTCATGGTGCCGTCGTCGACCACGGTGACGCCCTTGGCGGCGACACGCTGGCCCATCAGCCCGGCAAAGGCCGAGGTCTTCTTGCGATTGAAGTCGCCTTCGAGCCCGTGACCGATGGCCTCGTGCAGCATGACGCCCGGCCAGCCGGAGCCCAGCACCACGTCCATCTCGCCCGCGGGCGCGGCGACCGCCTCGAGGTTGACGAGCGCCTGGCGCACCGCTTCGTCGACCGCGTGCTGCCAGGACTGTGTCTCGATGAAACGTTGGTAGCCCTCGCGGCCGCCGAAACCGTAGGAGCCCGACTCCTGCCGGGTGCCGTCGCCGGCAACCACCGCGACCGAGATGCGCACCAGCGGACGAATGTCGCGATAGATCTCGCCGTCGCCGCGCAGGATTTCCACCACCTGCCAGGTGGCCCCGACGCTCGCCGTCACTTGGCGCACGCGCGGGTCCTTGGCGCGCGCATAGGCGTCGATCTCGGCGAGCAGCTTCACCTTGGCTTCGAAGGCCGGCTCGCCCAAGGGATTCTCATCGCCGTAAAGCTTGCGGTTGGTGCGGCCGGGCGCCTCGGCATAGCGGCCGCTGTGGCCGCCCTTGACGGCGCGCACCGCTTCCGCGGCCCGCGCAATCGCGCCTTCCGAGAGATCGGAGGCATGCGCATAACCGACCGCCTCGTCCTTCACCGCGCGCAGGCCGAAGCCTTGCGATGTGTCGTAGGTTGCCTGTTTGAGGCGGCCATTATCGAACACCAGCGCCTCGGCCTGCTGATATTCGAGGAACAGTTCGCCGTCGTCGGCGCCGTCGAGACCTTGGCCGATCAGCTTGCGCACCTTGCCCTTGTCGAGCCCGGCGCGGTCGATCAGCGAGGAAATGCTTGAATCCATGGCTTACTCCGAAGGCCTCCATCACATAGGAAAACCGTGGCGATTCTGCGAGAGGCGGCGCGACCATAAACCGGGTAGGGTGAATTAGGTGGAGGAATATTCATGAAGGCAATGTTGCTGGCGGCCCACGGCGGCCCCGATATGCTGCGCTACGGCGAAGCGGCTGACCCGAAAGCCGGGCCCGGCGAGATTGTCGTCGACATTTACGCGGCGAGCGTCAATGGCGCCGATCCCAAGGTCCGGCGCGGGGGCGGGCGCTACAAGCTCGACAGGTTCCCGCATATCCTCGGCCGCGACTTCTCCGGCGTCGTCAGCGCGGTCGGCGCAGGTGTCACCGGGTTCAAGCCGGGTGACGCAGTGTTTGCCGTCACCGACCAGGGCATCGAAGGTACCTACGCGGAAAAGATCGCCATCAAGGCGGCGATCGCCGCCAAAAAGCCGCCGTCGCTTAGCCACGCGGAAGCGGCGGCGCTCGGCCTCGTCAGCCTCACCGCGCTCACCGCCATCGAAGACACCGCCCACCTCAAGAAAGGCGAGACCATTTTGATCCAGGGCGGTGCCGGCGGGGTGGCCGGCTTTGCGGTGCAGCTTGCCAAGCACATCGGCGCGACCGTGATCGCCACCGCGAGCGCCGGCAACCACGATTACGTTCGCAAGCTCGGCGCCGACCGCGTCATCGACTACAACAGGCAAGATTTCACCGCGATCGGCCCGGTCTGCGACGTGGTGTTCGACACAGTCGGCGGGCCCGTGCGCGCCGGCTGCTACAAAGTGCTCAAGCCCGGCGGCCGGCTGGTGTGGATCGCGCCGGCGGCGGAAGGCTATCAGCCGGAGCGCACGGACGTGCAAACGTTGCGCCCCGACGTCAAGCGCGACCGCGCCCATCTCGAACGCATGCTGGCTCTGCTTGCGTCAGGGGCGATCAAGCCGCCGGAGATTCATCACTACAAGCTCGCCGATGCCGCCAAAGCGCACGAGGTCAGCGAAGGCCGCCATCTGCGCGGCAAGCTGGTGCTCGACGTGCGCTAGTTTGTCTTAGGCCCATTGGGGAGAGAACTTGGGAGTGAGGGGGATCGTGATTCTGGAAGGCGCGAAAGGCCCGCTTTGTTAAAGGCCTAGTCGCGCGTGAAGCTCACCGACACCTCGCCGATCGGATCGACGGCGTGCGCAAGCTCGGTTTCATCCGCATCGATGGTGATCGGCGGCGTGATCGATCCGGTGATGATGACGTCGCCGGCTGCAAGCTTCTCGTCGAAAGCCGCGAGCGTAGACGCGACATGCGCGATGATGTCGGCGAGCTTTCCGGTCAGCGCCTGCGGATCGGTCGAGCGCGCGGCCTCCGCGCCGCGCCGGGTCACGCGGGAGGTGAGGCCGGAGAGATCGAGGCCGGGCCGCGTGTTGCCGCAGAGGATGACGTGGCGCTGGTAGATGTCGTCTTCGAGCACGGCGTCGAGATTGTCCGGTGTCGGCGGCGGATCGAAATCGGCAAGCTCGATGGCCGGGAAAATATCCTTCACCGCGGCAGCAGCTTCGTCGGGCGAAGCGCCGCCGCGCAAGTCGCGCGCCATGCGCACGGCGATTTCCGGCTCCGCGACCGGCTTGGTCCAGCCCACGAACGACACGGTGCTGCCCGACAGTAAAAGCGCGCGCTGCATCAGGTAGCCGACGCAAGGCGCGCTCAAGCCGAGCTTCTGCATGGTCGCTGGCGCGCCGAGGCCGACCTTCCAGCCGAGCGGACGCTCGCCCGCTGCGATGCGTGCACGGCGTTTTTCAAGCTGCGCAGTCATGCCTTTGCGGATCAGCGGCGCATCCCAGGAATTCATGTCGGTAAGTCCTCTCGTGCCCGAACAGTTGCGGGCACCGCCTTGCCCGTGAGGATGGCGGCAAAGACCGGAAGGTCGACGTTGCCGCCGGACAGGATCACGCCGACGTTTCTGCCGCGCATCGCATCGCGCTCCTTGAGCAGGGCCGCGAGTGGAGCGGCGCCGGCGCCTTCCGCCAGATTATGCGTGTCGCGATAATAGATGCGCATGGCTTCGGTTACCTCCTCGTCGCTCACGGCGACGATCCGCTCCGCGCCTTTGCTGTAAATCGCGAAGGCCTCGGCCACCGGCACACGGACTGCCATTCCGTCGGCGATGGTATCGGCGGAATTCGTTTCAATCAGCCGGCCGGCTTCAAACGAAAGCTTGGCGGTCTGCGCTTCGGTCGAGACGACGCCCACGATCTTGGTCTTGAGCGCGAGCGCGTCGCGCACGGCGATGACGCCGCAGATACCGGAGCCGCAGCCGATCGGCACGTAGACGGTGTCGAGGTCGCCCGCCGTGGCGAACAGCTCGAGCGCGTAGGTCGCCACGCCGCGAACCAGTTCGCGGTGGAACGGCGGCACCAGGAAGAGATTTTCTGCTTCCGCCAGCCGCTCGGCTTCGACGCGGGCTTCGTCGAAGTCATGGCCGAATTCGATGAGCTCGGCGCCGAACGCGCGCATGGCCGCGTTCTTCTCCACGGAATTGCCGCGCGGCACGAGGATCGTTGCCTTCAGCCCCGCGGCCGTCGCCGCGCGCGCCTGGCTCTGGCCATGATTGCCGCGGGTGGCGGTGACGATGCCGGCGATGTACGGCTTGGTTCGTTTCAGCCAGTCGATGAAGGTGATGCCGCCGCGCACCTTGAAGGCGCCGGTCGGCGTGTGGTTTTCATGCTTGACCCAGACGGTCGCGCCGGCCCGGCGGCATAATAGCGGCCAGCAATATTGCGGTGTCGGCGCCATGAATTTGTAGACGAGGCGGGCCGCGTCCGCGATCTCGTCTTTGCCGAACAACGGCGTCGTCGCGTTCCGGTTCACTTTAGATACCGCGGCTATTTCTTGTGGCTCTCCGGGTGCACTTGGTAGCCGGAGTCTTGAATGGATCCGGCGCCCATCCAGCCCCAGACCAGCACCACGTCTTCGCTCGACGTATTGTTGAAGCCGTGCCAGCAGCCGCGCGGCGAGTAGACGACGTCGCCTTCGGCCGAAGGCTCGAGGCCGTGGTCGGTGATGATGTGGCCGTTGCCCTTGAGCACGATGAAGAACTCATCGCAATTGTGGTGGCGGTGGCTTTCGTGGCTGGCGCCAGGCTTGAGCACCGTCCAGCCGACGACGTTGTCGGCGCCGGCCGATTTCTTGTCGATCAAGAACTGCACCTGCATGTCGATCCAGCCGTCCTCGCGCTTGAGGCCCTCGACCTTGGGCACGTCGCGCATGTTGGTGCGGTACATCGTCGGCGCCGGATCGCCGTCCTTCCATGCGTCGGCCGCGCCCTTCACCGCCTTGCCCAGCGCGCGACCGAATTTCTCCGCCGATGTCGTCATTGTTGTCCTCCGAGCAGCCGATAGACGCGATGCGCGACCACGAAATCGTTGCCGTCGATGCCGAGCCCGCGGCAGGCGTTCATCATCTCGTTGGCCGCGGCGGCGAGTGGCACCGGACTCCCAAGCGTGCGGCCGAGATTGAGCGCAAGCAGCATGTCCTTTTGCTGCAGAGTCACGTCGGCGAGCGGTACTTCCGGCATCTTGCCCTCGAGAATGAAAGGTCCGCGATAGCCGAGCACAGGAGAAGCGGCGACACTCTTGAGCACCGCATCGAGCGCGACATCGCGGGCAACGCCGCCTTTCTCGGCAAGCGCCACCGCTTCGCCGAAGGCGATGACCTCGACCATAAGCAGCAGGTTCACCGCGATCTTCATCTGGCAGGCAAGCCCGTTGCCGCCGATGCGCGTCACCTTGGGACCGATGGCGAGCAGCACCGGCCTGGCGCGCTCGAAGGCGGCCTCGTCGCCGCCGATCATGATCGAGGCTTGGCCGGCTTTCACCGTCACCGGCGAGCCGGAGAGCGGGCCGTCGAGCATGATCGAACCGGCCCTGGCGAACTCTGCGGCGACCGTGCGGCTTGCCTCCGGCTCGATGGTGCTCATGTCGATATAGATCCCGCCCTTCTTGAGCCCCGAGACGATGCCGTCCTTGCCCAGCGCCACCGACTTCACCGCCGCCGCATCGGTGACGATGGAAAATACGATCTCGGATTTTTCCGCGGCGGCGCGTGGGCTGTCGGCGAAGCCCATGCCTTGCGCAATCAGCGGCTTGGCTTTTTCGCGTGTGCGATTCCAGCCGGTCACCTTATGTCCGGCACTCATCAGGCGCGGGACGATCAATTCGCCCATGGCGCCAAGACCGACGAAGCCCAGATCCACTCGCGTTTCCCCCGCGTCATGCCCGGCCGTGTGCCGGGCATCCACGACTGACCGAGCCGATGACACTAAAGACGTGGATGGCCGGGACAAGTACCACGAGTGTGGGCCGGTTGGGCCTATGGCAGCTTGTCGTAGCCCTCGCCGAAGCCGGCAAGGCTCATGGGGAAACCGATGCCTTCTTCCGGCGTCTGGAAGATGATGAAAGTCGCGGTCTTGCCGGTGCGCAATTTCTGGATCAGTGCATCGTCCATCACCACTTCGGCGATGCAGCCGTTCGGCAGACAGCGCACGAATCCGGCGCGGCCGATATCGGCGTTGTCGATCTTGAGGCCGAGGCCGGACGGCAAGAGCACGCCGAGCGGGGCGACGACGCGCATCAGCCGGCTCTTCTGATCGGCGGTTTTCAGCACGATCACGGTCAAGCCCACATTGGCGCGGTCCTCGGCGGCAACGCTCTGGATCAGCACGCACTGCTCGTTTTTGGCGCCAGGCAGGGTATCGCAGCGAATCTGCCAATCCTTGTGCACCGAGCGCACCGCCCCTTGGGCGAAGGCGCGGTCCGCGGACGCTAAGGCCAAGGCGAAAACCAGAAGGACAAAGCCCGCCCAGGAGGCGCATGTCCGCCGGCTATGCCCGAAAAAGCTCATGGTTCAATCCCTTGGCGCCGCCTTTCGCCCGACGGCGAATCGCCGAGCTGCTTGCAAATCCCAGGCGCTCCCCCTTGGCACACGCATAGGCGGCCGTGCAAGCAAAGCTCCCCGTTTACGGCGATACCGCCTTGGACCCCCGCCGCGTGGCTTTAATGCGGCGCCAACGCGGCTGGCGAAATTTAATGCGTTCGTCGGGGTTCCTGACGAACAAGGTGCATTGCAGCAGCGCCGGAATTATGGTTTGAGGAACATGGGGTTTGACCCCGTCCCGCCGCACGACAGCTATCGCTGCCACGCCCGTGGCCAGACACCGTGGCGAGCGGGAAATCAAGCCTGCGGTAGGCGTTAAGGCACAAGCCTGGCGCGGCGAACCTTTCTCGTCGAGGGAGCGCAAAAAAAGATGACGGTGCTCAGGCGGTTGATCGCTTTCATGGTCGCGAGCATGGCCCTTGCAGGCAGCGGCGGCGCGGCTTTCGCGGGTCTTGGCCAGCCCTCGCCATGGGAAATCGGGCTGCAGCAGTCCGCCACGCCGGTGATGGACGACATCGTCTGGTTCCACGACTTTCTGCTCTGGATCATCGCCGCCATCGCGTTGTTCGTGCTGGGCCTCCTGGTCATCGTGATGGTGCGCTTCAACGCCCGCGCCAATCCGGTGCCCTCCCGCACCACGCACAACAGCTTCATCGAAATCCTCTGGACCATCGTGCCGGTGGTGATCCTGGTGACGATCGCGGTGCCGTCCTTCCGCCTGTTGTTCTACCAGCTCAAGGTGCCGCCCGCCGACCTCACCGTAAAGGTCACCGGCAAGCAGTGGTTCTGGAGCTACGCCTACCCGGACCAGAAAATCGAATTCGATTCGCTGATGGTGCAGGACAAGGACCTCAAGCCCGGTCAGTTGCGGCTCTTGTCGGTCGACAACGAGATGGTCGTGCCGGTCAACAAAGTGGTGCGTGTCGAGGTGACCGGCGCCGACGTCATCCATTCGTTCTCGGTGCCGTCCTTCGGCATCAAGATCGACGCCATCCCCGGCCGGCTCAACGAGACCTGGTTCAAGGCCGAGCGCGAAGGCATGTACTACGGGCAGTGCTCGCAGCTCTGCGGCCGCGACCACGCCTTCATGCCGATCGCCGTGCACGTCGTCAGCGAGAAGGAATATTCGGCCTGGCTCGACGTGGCGAAAAAGAAGTTTGCCATGGACGACGGCGCGGCGCCCAAGCCGGTCGCGGCCAAGTCGGATGCGCCGCAGGCGAAGCAGTTGGCGGCAGCCGAGGCCAAGTGACACATACTAAATACGGAATATAATACGGGCTAGGGACAGAGGTTCGAAGGACAACAGCAAATGGCGAGCAACGCAGCGGCACACGGCGCACACGGAGCCCACGGAGCCCATGAGGAGCACGCGCACCCCACCGGGTGGCGGCGCTTCCTCTACTCGACCAACCACAAAGACATCGGCACGATGTACCTGACCTTCGCCCTGGTCGCCGGCGTCATCGGCGCCTGTTTGTCGATCGCCATCCGCGCCGAACTGCAGAATCCGGGCCTTCAAATCTTCCCCAGCCCGCACGAATACAACGCCTTCGCTACCGCGCACGGGCTGATCATGATCTTCTTCATGGTCATGCCGGCGATGATCGGCGGCTTCGGCAACTGGTTCGTGCCGATCATGATCGGGGCGCCGGACATGGCGTTTCCGCGGATGAACAATATCTCTTTCTGGCTGTTGCCGGCTTCCTTCTCGCTGCTCTTGATCTCGATGTTCGTCGAGGGCGAACCGGGCGCGCTCGGCGCCGGCACGGGCTGGACGATCTACGCGCCGCTATCGACCTCGGGCCATCCCGGCCCGGCGATGGATTTCGTCATCCTGTCGATCCATTTGGCCGGCGCCTCCTCGATCCTCGGCGCCATCAACTTCATCACCACCATCTTCAACATGCGCGCCCCGGGCATGACGCTGCACAAGATGCCGCTGTTCGTGTGGTCGCAGCTCGTGACGGTGTTTCTGCTGTTGCTGGCGCTGCCGGTTCTTGCCGGCGCCATCACCATGCTGCTCACCGACCGCAATTTCGGCACGACCTTCTTCTCGCCGGAAGGCGGCGGCGATCCGCTGCTGTTCCAGCATCTGTTCTGGTTCTTCGGTCATCCCGAGGTCTACATCCTCATCCTGCCGGGCTTCGGCATGGTCAGCCAGATCGTGTCGACTTTCTCGAAGAAGCCGGTGTTCGGCTATCTCGGCATGGCCTACGCCATGGTGGCGATCGGCGGCATCGGCTTCGTCGTCTGGGCGCACCACATGTACACCGTCGGGCTTTCGACCGGCGCGCAGGCCTACTTTATTGCGGCGACCATGGTGATCGCGGTGCCGACCGGCGTGAAGATCTTCTCATGGATCGCCACGATGTGGGGCGGCTCGATCGAGTTCAAGACGCCGATGCTGTGGGCGCTCGGCTTCATCTTCCTGTTCACCGTCGGCGGCGTTACCGGCGTGGTGCTCGCCAATGCCGGCGTCGACCGCGTGCTGCACGACACCTACTACGTGATTGCGCATTTCCATTACGTGCTGTCGCTCGGCGCGGTGTTCGCCATCTTCGGCGGCTGGTACTACTGGTTCCCGAAGATGTCGGGCTACATGTACAACGAGACCATTGGCAAGCTGCACTTCTGGATCACCTTCATCGGCGTCAACATCATCTTCTTCCCGCAACACTTCCTCGGCCTCGCCGGGATGCCGCGGCGCACGGTTGATTATCCGGAAGCGTTCCACGGCTGGAACGAGGTCTCGTCCTACGGCTCCTACATCGCCGGTTTCGGCATGCTGGTGTTCTTCTTCGGCGTCGCCGAAGCCTTCATCAAGAAGCGCGCGGCCGGCAATAATCCATGGGGCGTCGGCGCAACCACGCTCGAATGGACGCTGTCGTCGCCGCCGCCGTTCCACCAGTTCGAGACGCTGCCGCGGATCAAGTGATGTCGCTGGTCGGCGAAGGTGCGGAGTTTCCCGCGGGCTTGCCCGTCATCGGCGAACTGCGCCTTGCCGAGCCCAGTCTCGCAACCTTCGGCGACTATTTTGCGCTGATGAAGCCGCGGGTGATGTCGCTCGTGGTGTTCACGGCGCTCACCGGCATGGCGGTCGCGCCGGGTCCGCTCAATCCGCTGATCGGCTTCACCGCGCTTTTATGCATCGCCGTCGGCGCCGGCGCCGCCGGCGCCCTCAACATGTGGTACGACGCCGACATCGACGCGCGCATGATGCGCACGGCGCGGCGTCCCATCCCCACGGGCAAGGTCAAGCCCGGGGAGGCGCTCGCCTTCGGCCTCACGCTCGCCGGCTTCGCCGTCGTGGTGCTCGGTCTCCTCGTCAACATGGCGGCGGCGGCGTTGCTTGCCTTCACCATCTTTTTCTATGTCGTCATCTATTCGATGTGGCTCAAGCGCTCGACGCCGCAGAACATCGTGATCGGGGGCGCCGCCGGCGCCTTTCCGCCGATGATCGGCTGGGCGGCGGCGACCGGCTCGCTGTCGCTCGAGCCGCTGCTGCTGTTCCTCATTATCTTTTTCTGGACGCCGCCGCATTTTTGGGCGCTGTCGCTGTACCGCACCGACGACTATGCGCGCGCCAATATTCCGATGCTGCCGGTGGTCAAGGGCGACGCCGCGACCCGCCGGCAGATCGTGCTCTACACGCTCATTTTGGTGCCGCTCGGGCTCGCGCCCTGGCTCTTCGGCTATGCGGGGTGGGTTTACGGCTTAATCGCCTTGGTGACCGGCGCGTTGATGCTGGTGCTGGCCTGGCAGGTGTTTTGCGAGCGCCGCCCGGCTGAGCGCGCGAGCCGTCATCTTTTCGCTTTCTCCATTCTTTATCTCTTCTTGCTCTTTGCCGTGCTTCTGGTCGAGCAGGGCTGGGGCGGCGCGCTCGGCCGGTTGCTCGCGTGACCATGGACATCGCGATGAAAGACAGGCGTCAGGATGAGGGGGTCGTGCTCACCGAAGCGCAGAAGCGCGCCCGGCGCTCACGCTCGATCGCGATCGCACTCGCCCTCGGAGCGCTGGTCATTCTGTTTTACGTGATCACCTTGGTGAAGGGTCCGATCGTCTTGGTGCGGCCGATATGACGAAACGGCGCGACATCGTCATCGCCGCGGTCTGCGGCGTCGTGGCGGCCGGGATGGTCGGCGCCTCCTTTGCCGCCATTCCGCTCTACAATATGTTCTGCCGCGCCACCGGCTTTGCGGGCACCACGCAGGTTTCGCGCATCGCCCCCAAACACGAGCTCGCCCGCGAGCTCACCATCCGCTTCGATTCAAACGTCATGCCCGGCCTGCCGTGGATATTCATCCCCGAGCAGAACGCCATCAAGCTGCATATCGGCGAAGTGGCGACCGTGCACTACAAGGTCATCAACGAGGCGGCGCGCACCATCACCGCGCAGGCGGTCTACAACGTCACGCCGCCGACCGTCGGCGCCTATTTCGACAAGATCAACTGTTTCTGTTTCACCCAGCAGACCATGAAGCCTGGCGAGACGCGGGAAATGACTGTGGTGTTCTACGTCGATCCGTCGATCATGAACGACCGCGACCAGGACCCGCTCAACACCATCACGCTGTCGTACACCTTCTACCGCTTGCCGGATGCAGAGCAGCCGGTGGCGGACGCCACAGTCAAACCCACGGGCAAGCTCTAACGGAGACCTGAAATGGCCGAGGCTCACGCCAAACCTCACCACGATTATCATCTGGTCGATCCGAGTCCGTGGCCGGTGGTGGGCGCGAGTGGCGCCTTCGTGCTCGCGGTCGGGCTCATTGCCTGGATGCACCACATGTTCGCCGCGGCGCCGCTCGTTTTCGGCGCCGGCGTCGTCATCGTGCTCTACACGTTTATCGCCTGGTGGCGCGACGTCATCCGCGAGGCCCAATACGAAGGTTTCCACACCCGCATCGTGCAGATCTCGCACCGCTACGGCATGATCCTGTTCATCGCCTCCGAGGTGATGTTTTTCGTCGCCTGGTTCTGGGCCTATTTCAACACCGCGCTGTTCCCCAACGAGGCCATCGAATATGGCCGCATGGCGGTCACGCACGGCGTTTGGCCGCCGCCGAGCATCGAAACGTTCAACCCCTGGCACCTGCCGCTCTTGAACACGCTCATCCTTCTCACGTCGGGCACCACGGTGACCTGGGCGCACCACGCCTTGCTCGAGGACGACCGGCAAGGGCTGAAATGGGGCCTCGCGCTCACCATTCTGCTCGGCCTCACCTTCACCTGCGTGCAGGCCTACGAATATTCGCACGCCGCCTTCCACTACAGCGGCAACATCTACGGCGCGACCTTCTTCATGGCGACGGGTTTCCACGGCGCGCACGTGATCATCGGCTCGATCTTCCTCATCGTCTGCCTGATCCGCGCCATGGCCGGGCAATTCAGCCCGAAGCAGCATCTCGGCTTCGAGTTTGCCGCCTGGTACTGGCACTTCGTAGACGTGGTGTGGCTGTTCCTGTTCGCCTGCATATATGTGTGGGGTTCCGGAGCGGTGCATCCGGAGTAAGCGCGACCGCGCCGGGTTTTCGAAAAAGGGGCGGCGTCATCGCGCCGCCCTTTTGCTTTGCAAGGATTGCCGACATGAGTGAGCGACCGCTGCCGATCGCGCGAGGTCTTGCCGGCCGCTGCCCGCGCTGCGGCAAAGGCGGGCTGTTTCACGGCTTTCTCGGCTTGCGCAAATCGTGCGAGAGCTGCGGCCTCGACTACGGCTTCGCCGATTCCGGCGATGGGCCGGCGGTATTCGTGATCCTCATCGGCGGCGCCATCGTCGTCTTTGCCGCGCTGATCACCGAGGTCGTCTACCAGCCGCCCTATTGGGTGCATGCGGCCCTGTGGATTCCGCTGATCTTGATCGTCACGCTCGCCCCGCTGCGGCCGATCAAGGGCCTGCTCATCGCCCTGCAATACCATCATAAGGCGGCGGAAGGCCGCCTCGAGCATCGAGGTGATGCTTGAGCGCGCCGCTCGCGCGGCGCCGCGTCGGGCTGTTGGAGCCGACGTTTTTTGCGCTGGCCGGCATCGCCATCCTCGTCGCCCTCGGCATCTGGCAGCTCGACCGCAAGGTGTGGAAGGAAAATCTCATCGCCACCTTGACTGCTCGCCTCTCGCAGATGCCGCACGCGCTGCCGGCGCGGGCGACCTGGCCCAATCTGACCCAGGCCGATAACGAATTTCGCCGCGTCAGCTTTCCCGCCGAATTCATCCCCGGCCAGCAGGCGCTGGTTTACACCGCCGGCTCCGCCTTCAGACCCGACGTCCATGGGCCGGGCTATTGGGTGTTTGCGCCGGCGCGGCTTGCCGGCGGCAGCCTTGTCATCGTCGACCGCGGCTTCGTTGCGTTCGATCGCAAGGACGCGGCAAGCATCTCGCCATCCGGCGTCGTCGATATCGTCGGCGTGATGCGCTGGCCGGAGACACGCGGCCTGTTCACGCCGGCGGACGAGCCGCAGAATAATGTTTGGTATCTGCGCGATCCCGCTGCCATGGCGAAAGCGCACGGCTGGACCGTTGCGGCGCCATTCTACATCGAACAGGAGTCGCCGGTGCCCGAAGGCGGCCTGCCCAAGCCGGGCAAGCTCGTGGTCGATCTGCCCGACAACCACCTGCAATATGCGATTACCTGGTTCGGCCTCGCGCTCGGGCTTGCCGGCGTTTACGTCGCCTTCGTTGCCCGCCGCGTGGCCGGCCGCTGACGTTTCTTCCTGTGAAATGCCATCCATTTGTCGGCCGCACGCGGGCATGATTTAGTGCGCGCCATGCAACTTGAAGGCAAAAGCGTCGTCATCGTCGGCGGCTCCTCCGGCATCGGCTACTCGACCGCGGCGATGGCGAAAGCCGAAGGCGCCGAGGTCATCATCGCGTCGCAGAACGCCGAGCGTCTCAAAGCCGCGGCCGCCAAGCTCGGCGTCAAAGCGATGCCGGCCGATGTCACGAGCGATGACAGCATCGCCAAGCTGTTCGGCGCCTGCGGGGCCGTCGATCACGTCATCGTCACCGCTGCGCGCCTGCGCACCGGTCCGTTCAAGAACGTCGCCATGGACGACGTGCGCTCGACCATGGAAGGCAAGTTCTGGGGCGCATGGCGCGTCGCCCGTGCCGCCGAGATCCGCAAAGGCGGATCGCTGACGCTCGTCTCCGGCTTCCTCAGCGTTCGTCCGCGCATGAATTCGGCGATCGTGTCGAGCGTCAATGGCGCATTGGAATCGCTGGCGCGCGCGCTCGCGCTCGAGCTGGCGCCGGTGCGCGTCAACTGCGTCTCCCCCGGGCTGATCGACACACCGATCCGCGCCGCCATGCCGGAGGCCGCGCGCCGCGAGATGCTGGAGAAGACGGCCGCCGCCTTGCCGGTCAAGCGTGTCGGCCTTGCCGAAGACGTCGCGCGGCAAATCCTTGCCTTCATGCTCAACGGCTTCGCCACCGGCTCTATCGTCTATATCGACGGCGGCGGCCTGGTGATTTAACGCCGTCTTGCGAGCTTTCTTGTGCAACGTGGCGGTCGCGGCTAGTGTGCCCGCAACGGCTTGGGCCAAACATAAAATCTAGTCAGACCAATGCGTTATGTCTCAACGCGGGGTGAAGCCCCCTCGCTCGATTTTGTCGAGGTGATGCTGGCGGGCCTGGCGCGCGACGGCGGCCTGTACGTGCCCGAAGCCTGGCCGCAGCTTGCGCCTGAAACCATCGCCGGTTTTGCCGGCCGTCCCTACGCCGAGGTCGCGGTCGAAGTGATCCGGCCCTTTGTCGGCCAGGCAATCGAGGAAGCCGATCTCGCCCGCGCGGCGCAGGAGGCCTACGGCACCTTCCGCCACCCTGCCACCGCGCCGCTCATCCAGCTCGGCAACAGCCTGTTCGTGCTTGAGCTGTTCCATGGGCCGACGCTCGCTTTCAAGGACCTCGCCATGCAGCTCGTAGCGCGGCTGATGGACCAGGTGCTGCGCAAGCGTTCGGAACGCACCACGATCGTGGTCGCCACCTCCGGCGATACCGGCGGCGCCGCGGTCGAGGCCTTCCGTGGCCGCAGCCAAGCCGACGTGGTGGTTCTGTTCCCTCACCACCGCATCTCCGAGGTGCAGCGCCGCATGATGACGACCGTCGCCGATGCCAATGTGCATGCGCTGGCGATCGAGGGCACCTTCGACGACTGTCAGGCGTTGGTGAAGGCCATGTTCAACCACCACGCTTTCCGCGACCGGCTACGCCTGTCCGGCGTCAATTCGATCAACTGGGCGCGGGTGGTGGCGCAGGCGGTCTATTACTTCACCGCCGCGGTCGCGCTCGGCGCCCCGCACCGCAAGCTCGCCTTCACCGTGCCGACCGGGAACTTCGGCGACGTCTATGCCGGCTACGTCGCCGCGCGCATGGGTCTGCCCGTCGACCGGCTGGTGGTCGCCACCAACGTCAACGACATTCTGGTGCGCGCTCTCGCGGCCGGCGAGTATGAGGTCCGCGACGTGGTGGCGACCACGTCGCCGTCGATGGACATCCAGGTATCGTCCAATTTCGAGCGGCTGTTGTTTGACGCCTATCACCGCGACGCCAAGGCGATCCGCGCCTTGATGGGCTCGCTCGCGCAATCGAAACGCTTTGCCGTCGCCTCGCTTGCGCTCAAGGAGATGCGCGCGCTGTTCACCGCCGACCGCGCCAGCGAGGAAGAGGGCGCCGCCACCATGCGCGCGACCATGCGCGAGGCCGGCTACGGCGTCGATCCGCACACGGCGATCGGTCTTGCGGTTGCGGAGAAGGAGACGCGCGATCCGTCCGTGCCGATGATCGCTTTGTCGACCGCGCATCCGGCCAAATTCCCCGATGCGGTTGAGGCCGCCTGCGGCACCCGGCCGGCCTTGCCGGAATGGCTGTCGGACCTGATGCAGCGTCCCGAGCGCGTGACGATCCTGCCCGCCGAGCAGTCGGCGGTCGAGAAATTTGTTGCGTCGGCCTCGCGTGCCGCGCGAGAAGGAGCGGCGGCATGAGCGTCGAAGTGACGAAACTCACGTCGGGTCTTTCGGTGCTGACCGATCGCATGCCGCACCTTGAATCGGCTTCGCTTGGCGTCTGGGTCGGCGCCGGCAGCCGCAACGAAAAGCCGGACGAGCACGGCATTTCGCATCTGCTCGAGCACATGGCCTTCAAGGGCACCAGGCGCCGCAGCGCGCGCGAGATCGCCGAGGCGATCGAAGCCGTGGGCGGCGACCTCAATGCCGCCACCAGCATCGAATCGACGGCTTATTTCTGCCGCGTGCTCAAGGCCGATGTGCCGCTCGCGCTCGACGTCCTCTCCGACATCCTTTCCGAGCCGGCCTTCGATTCGGCCGAATTGCAGCGCGAGCAAAACGTCATTGTGCAGGAGATCGGCGCCGTCGAAGACACGCCCGACGATCTGGTGTTCGAGCGCCTGCACTCGGTCGCGTTTCCCGATCAGCCGGTCGGCCGCTCGATTCTCGGCACGCCGCAGACGGTGCGTTCGTTCAATCCGGCGCGGCTGCGCGCCTATCTCGCCCGTAACTACCGCGGCCCCGACATGCTGGTGGCCGCCGCCGGCGCCGTCGAGCACAAGCAGATCGTCGCCGAGGCGGAAAAGCTGTTCGCCTCCTTCAACGGCCCTGCGGCCCCGGAACCGGAGCGCGCGCGTTTCGGCGGCGGCGTCAAGGTCGAAAGCCGCGATCTCGAGCAGGTGCATATCGCGGTTGCGCTCGAAGGCGTGCCGGTGACCGATGATGCGCTCTACAGCCTGCAGGTCTTCACCAACGTGCTCGGCGGCGGCATGTCGTCGCGGCTGTTCCAGGAGGTGCGCGAGAAACGCGGCCTCTGCTATTCGATCCACGCCTTCCACATGCCCTATTCGGATTCCGGGCTGTTCGGTCTCTACGCCGGTACCGACGAAGCCGACGCGCCGGAACTGATGCGCGTGGTGATCGAGCAGACCGCCGCCGCGACCGAGGCGCTCGATGAGACCGAGGTCAACCGCGCCAAGGCGCAGATGAAGGCGGGACTGCTGATGGCGCTGGAAAGCTCGGAGGCCCGCGTCGGCCAGCTCGCGCGGCAGATGTTCGCCTACGGCCGGCCGATCCCGCTTGACGAGATCGTCGCCAAGGTCGACGCCGTGACGGTCGACAGCGCGCGCGCGGCGGGCCGTGCGCTCATCCGCCGCAGCCCGCCGGCGGTGGCGGCGCTCGGCCCCGGCAACACCCTTGAAAGCACCGCCGTGATCGCTGAAAGTCTCGGCCGCCGCAGCGTATAGGAGTAGGGGCGTTTCTCGCCATGGCGATTTTCAGTTTCAACGAGCCGGCTTCGGTGGTGGCGGGCAAGACCGTTTACCTGCGCGCGCCGCAGATCGGCGACCACGCCGAGTGGGCGGCGCTGCGCGAGACAAGCCGCGCCTTTCTCGTGCCGTGGGAGCCGACCTGGCCGATCGACGACTTGACGCGCAGCGCCTTCCGCCGCCGCCTCAAGCGCTATGGCGAAGATCAACGCAACGATCTCGCCTACGCCTTTTTGATTTTCCGCAGCGACGACCACGTTCTGGTCGGCGGCCTGACGCTCGCCAATATCCGCCGCGGGGTCGCCCAGGCCGGGTCGATCGGCTACTGGATCGGCTTGCCCTTTGCCCGCCACGGCTACATGACGGCCGCAGTGCGCGCGCTCATTCCGTTCTGTTTTGAGACATTGCGTCTGCACCGCCTCGAGGCGGCCTGCATTCCCGGCAATAAAGCGTCGATCCGGCTCCTGGAGAAAACCGGCTTCACGCGCGAGGGCTACGCCCGCGAATATCTCTGCATCAACGGCATCTGGCAGGATCACCTGCTTTATGGCCGCCTGAAAGACGATTGATTGAGCCGCCTTGGGACCGCCACGCTTGGCCTGTTATAAGAACGACGAGTCCGGGCAAGAAACGTGAGCGAGAAAATGCGTGGGGAAACGACGGGCCGCTGGGTTATCGCCGCCGCTTGTTGGGCAATGGTCTTGCCGCTGGGCGGCTGCGGCAGCACAAGCGATATCTTCAAAACTTCGCCGCTCGACCTCTTCAAGTCGTCCTCCAAGGCGACGACCGGCGACGCCGCTGCGCAGATCGACACTGACGTCGATTGCCCGGGGGTGCAAATCCGCACCGGCGCCGCGACCCTGATGATCGGCAGCAAGCCGACCGGCGGCGAGCCGCCGTCGGCGCTCGATTTGCGCTACCAGGGCTCCATCGTGCGCACCGCGCGCGAGTGTCATGTCGCCGCCGGCACCATGACCATGAAGGTCGGCGTCGAGGGCCGCATCATCACCGGCCCGGCCGGCGGACCCGGCGAGGTGCACGTGCCGCTTCGGCTTGCCGTGGTGCAGGACGGGCCCAGTCCGAAGACCATCGTGTCCAAATTTGCCGACGTCCCGGTGACGGTGACCGGCGAGGTCGACCGCGTCACATTCACACACGTCGATCCGGATATCTCCTTCCCGCTGCCGCAGCCGCTCGGGCTGATCGACAATTACGTGGTCTATATCGGCTTTGATCCGAACGGCGCGTCGCCGCCGAAGAAGCCGCCGCTGGCGCGGCGACCGGTCGCCAAGAAAAAGCCCGCGGCAAAGCCGGCGGGTTGAACATCGGCCGTTTTCGAAAAGCCGCGCACAAAGGCGACGCATGATGGCGGGGCCGCTAAGTGACGCGAAAAGCCAATAAGGGACATCCTATGTCCACTTGCTCCGCGTCATTCCTCTTTCAACTATTTGGTGGGCTCGGCCGTTAGTCGCGCCAAATCCTCGAGCACATTGGCGATCAATTTTTGCCGCCGTGGGTCTTGCGCCCAAGGTGTGGCGGCAAAAGCATTCAACAAATATCGCGCCTTTTCGGCAGCCTCGCGCCAGTCGCGCGACGGCATGGCGACGAGCTGGGCTTCGAGTGCGTCCTGGCGCGCACGCAGCGTCTTTTCATTCGCTTCAACCTCGGCAACCAGCCGGCGCACATCGGTCGCCTTCTGCGCGGCCATGCCGCGGTGCGCGTCGAGGCTAATGGTCTCATCCGTCATTGGGGCATGGCCTGATCGCGCTGATGCGCGGTCTTAAGTTCCTCGGGATCGACATTGACCATCTCGATTGACGATTTCCGGTAGGCCTCGCCCGGTACCAAGATCAGCGTGGCGACGCGGCGATAGACCGGAAACGACAATTCCTCAATCAGCTCTTCATCCGAAACGACTTCATAGTTTCCGGGAGGCAGCTGCCGGTCGATGCCTTTGAGTGAAAACGGATGAAGAAATCTCAGCGTCATCCGTTTGGTGAGCGTCGTGGTCATCGGCGTTGGCCTATTCTGCGGCGCGCATTACCAAATGAGCGTGGCGAGCACGATGCCACCCGCCATCAGAACGGCGAGCGCCCAGAAAGAGCAGTTGATGGCCGCATTCATCGGTGCACTCTGCGCCGTTGCCGCGGCAATAGATACATAAAAATCGCGAACGGCTAAGCCCCGCGGTACCTGTCCGCGGCGCCCGTTGGGTCAGCTGGCCCGCGGAAACGCCGGACGCTGCCCCGGCTTCTTCGCGTCCAGCAGTTTCTTCTTGCGCGGGTCGGGCATCAGTCCCTCGCGCTGCGCCTTCTTGCGCGCGAGCTTGCGCGCGCGGCGGATCGCTTCGGACTTTTCCCGCGTTTTGCGCTCCGAAGGCTTTTCGTAGGACCGCCGCTGCCGCATTTCGCGAAACACGCCTTCGCGCTGCATTTTCTTCTTCAAGACGCGGAGCGCCTGCTCGATGTTGTTGTCGCGAACCAGGACCTGCAATGGCTGTCTTTCTATGTAAGAGCGCGCCCACTGCCCTCATGGGAGCCGGCAGGTCCCCATCGGCATCGGCGTTTTGTCGGATAGGCAAAACGCGACATGGTCGCGTTGCAACAAGTTGTACGTTAGGCGCTTGCAGGGTGGAAGTCGAGGCAATTCGAACTTCTCGTTGAGCGGGAGATGAAATAAGGCAGCAATTCAAAATAATCGGCTTCGTGCCGCCCATCTTGGCTCACATCACCAGCCGCGCAGGTCGATGATCGTGCTCTTGAGCGCCCGCATCACCGCATGTCCGCTTTGCTGCAGCAGCCTTGCGTTTTCTGCGCCGGCTAAGCACAGCCAAGCCGCCGAGGCTTGCCACGAAAAGCGGCAAGGCTGTCGGAAGCGGAGTTGCCGTCTCGACGGCATAGCCCGATACGATCGGAATGTGGTCCGTTGAATAATAAGAATCGCCATTCGTGAGAAGCGGATCGATTAGAGCAACCGTCGCTAAACTGAAGAGGTCAGGCCCACCGCACCTCGCGCCGAATGGGCACGCAAACGCAAGCTGCAGCGGCTGGTGGTGCACAGCACTCGACCAGGTCGACCACCAGGGTTTATCGGGTTCGAATCCGTCTGAGGAGAATGACTCTTCGCCGTCCGGCGTTGTCACGGTGATGATGCTCCAGCCGTAGGTGCCGAGGACGACGTTGAAGTCGAAATGCCCGAAAAACCGATCGCCACTGCTGTCGACAACGTCGACCAAAGTCAGTTGCAGCGCCTGTCCAGAGGCGTTTGCCGCAAAAAGAAACGCTAATGCAACGGTCAGCCGAGCGAAGACCTTGGCTATCGGCGAGCGACGAGATCGATTTTTCCCGCGCATAGTTGTACTGGCTCAAAAGACGTTTGGACTGTTCACATCTCAGCGAACGAATAAGATTACTTAAGTCCACGATCGGAGTCGATTGATGCCCCACGCCATTCCGCGCAGCCCCTATAAGTTCGTTCTTGCTCATTTTTTTCGGGCAACTGCCCGCGCCTCCGAGCTTCGTGGAACCCTGATGTCTCGGACAGGTCGACCGCGACCGGGCCGTTCGGCCATTTGCCCCATGCCATATCCGAGTTGCCGCGAAAGCGGACGTCTGGTCGATCCGTGGGCTCAATCGATCGGTCAAGGATGAAGCGAAACGGGTCGGAAACCGCGCCGAGCGCCATATTGGCCTTACCTTACCAGCCGCGCAGGTCGATGATCGTGCTCTTGAGCGCCCGCATGTCGTTGATGACCGCGTGGGCGCCGGCGGCGCGCAGATGGTTGCCGAGCCGCGGTCCGGCGTGACTGCCGCCGACGAAGCCGATCACCGTCATGCCGGCGGCAACGCCCGCGCCGACGCCGACCGGCGAATCCTCGACGACGATGCAATCGCTCGGCGGCACCCGCATCTTTTTCGCTGCGTGCAGGAACAGATCGGGCGCTGGCTTGCCTTTGGGAACGTCGTTGCCGGAGAAGAGATACGGCTCGAAGAAACGGATGAGATCGGTCGCTTCGAGACTGACGCGGATGCGGTCGAGGCCGGACGAGGAGGCGACGCATTTCGGCCCGCGCAGCCAGGTCAGCGCATAGGCGGCATGGCGCGTGGCGCGCAGCTCGGCGCGGAAGCGGCGCAGAATGGCGGTCGAAACCATCGCAGCGAAATTCTCCGGCAGCTTGCGGCGGGCGGCGGCTTCGACCTCGGCGAACATGTCGGCGGGGCGGCGGCCGGTGAAATAGCGCGCAATAATGTCCTGCGTCAGCGGAAAGCCGACACGCATGAATTCCTGGGATACGATCGCGGTGGCCAACTGTTCGCTGTCGACCAGCACGCCGTTGCAATCGAAGATGACCACAGGGTCTCCCGATGCGGTTAATCCGGCCCCCCGGCCAAATACTTATGAATACGAACGAATCAGTAGCGGCAAAGCATAGAGGGGGTTCGTGCCCGCGCAAGGATGGCCGTTGCGGCCGCGGAACTTGTGCACATGGGCTCGGGGCTAAGTGCGGGGACAAGAGCCAGCGCCGCCGGGGCGGGGCGCCGCTAAGCGACTCGGTTAGTTGAGCTTTTTGCGCACGTCGTCGATGCCTTTGGCGATCAGCTGCGCGGCCAGTTCGCCCCTGGCCTGTTGGCTCAGAATTTTCTCGGCGGCGGCGACGGCGGCGTCGGCGGCGGCACCGCGAACATCGGCAACCGCCTGCGCCTCCGCCTGTGCGATCTTGGTTTCCGCAAGTTGGGTGCGGCGGGCGACGAATTCCTCGACCTTGGCCTTGGCCTCGACCGCCATGCGCTCGGCTTCGGTGCGGGCGCCGGCGACGATCTGCTGTGCTTCGCCCTCGGCCTGATCGCGCTTGCGCTTGTATTCGGCGAGCAACGCTGCCGCCTCGTTCTTGAGTTTTTTCGCCTCGTCGAGCTCGGCCTTGATGCGGGCGCTGCGCTCGTCGAGCGATTTGCCGAGCAGTCGTGGTACGCCGATGTAGCCGAGGATGCCGAGGAAGACGGCGAAGGCGAGCGCCACCCAGGTTTCGGCGTCGAAAAATGCTTCCATGGCCTAACCCTTGAGCACGTCGGCGACCGCGGCGGCGACCGCCTTGCCGTCGGGCGCGGCGCCGGAAAGCCGTTCGACGATGGCGCGCGCCGCGTCTTCGGCGATGCCGCGCACATTCTGCATCGCCGCCTGCTTGGTCGCGGCGATGGTCCTTTCCGCTTCGGCGAGCCTGACGTTGAGCTGCTCCTCGAGCACCTTGCGGCTGGCGGCGGCGGCGGCGGCCTGCTTGTCGCGCATCTCGTTGGCGATTGCCTGCGCGCGTGAGCGCGCATCAGCCAATGCCTTCTCATAAGCGGCGAGCGCCTCTTCCGACTGGCCCTTGAGTTTCTCAGCCTCGGCGAAGTCACCTTCGATCGTCTTCTGCCGCTTCTCGATGACGGCGGCGACCCGCGGCAGCGCGAGCTTCGCCATCAGCGTGTAGAGCAAGACGAAGGCGATCACCAGCCAGACGAGTTGCGATGGGAAGGTCTGCGAATTGAACGGCGGAAAGCCGCCGTCCTTTTCGCTCTTCGGCACCGCCTCGGTCGAACTGGTGGTGTGCGTCGGCTCAGCCATTGTCGGTTTTCAGCCGCTCGTAATTAGAGCGCGAACAGCAGCAAGAGCGCGATCAGCAGCGAGAAGATGCCGAGCGCCTCGGTGATGGCGAAGCCGAAGATCAGGTTGCCGAACTGGCCCTGCGCGGCCGACGGATTGCGGATCGCTGCGGCGAGGTAATTGCCGAAGATGATGCCGACGCCGACGCCGGCGCCGCCCATGCCGATCGCCGCGATGCCCGCGCCGATATATTTCGCTGCCGTTGGATCCATGACGAACTCCTTTTGCTTTTGCGGACGGGCCTAGTGGCCCGGGTGGATAGCGTCGTTGAGATAAATGCAGGTGAGAATGGCGAACACATAGGCTTGCAAGAAGGCGACCAGCGCCTCCAGCGCAAACAAGGCAACGATCATGGCGAACGGCAGGATGCCGCCGAGCCAGCCGATCACGCCGAGCGCGCTGCCGAGCAGGATGATGAATCCGGCGAACACCTGCAGCGCGATATGGCCAGCCAGCATGTTGGCGAACAGGCGCACGCTGTGCGAGATCGGGCGTGAAATGAAGGAAAGGATCTCGATCGCCACAATCATCGGCAGGATGTAGATCGGCACGCCCTTGGGCACGAACAGGTTGAAGAAGTGAAAACCGTGGCGGATCAGGCCGTAGCCGAGCACGGTGAAGAATACGGTGAGCGCCAGCGCGGCGGTGATGATGATGTGGCCGGTGACGGTGAAAGCAAACGGGATCAAGCCGAACAGGTTGAGCAGCAGCACGAACATGAAAATCACGAAGACGAAGGGAAAGAAGCGCATGCCTTCGCTGCCAGCCGTAGAGCGCAACATGTTGGCGACGAATTCGTAGGACAGTTCCACCGCCGATTGCAGGCGCGACGGCACCAGGCTCTTTTTCGCCGTGCCGATAACCAGGAACGCCGTGAGTGCAATGACCGCCAGCAGCATGTAGGCGGCCGAATTGGTGAAGGCGATTTCGGAATTGCCGACTTTGCCGATCGGAAACAGACTGACGATATGAAACTGGTGGATGGGGTCGAGGGCGAGGATCATCTAGTCACTCAGATTTCTTTCGCGAACCACGCCGGCCGCGCGCATGACATTCAACACACCGGCGGCAAAGCCGAGCAGCAGGAACAGCATCAGGCCCCACGGCGTCGTATGGAGCCACCGGTCCAGCAGCCAGCCGATCAGCGCGCCGACTACCACGCCGGCAACGAGCTCGGTGGAAAGCCGGAAACCGCGGGCGAACCCCGACATATCGGCGGCCGGACGCGGACCAGTGTTTTCGGATGGCCGGCTCGCAGTTTCGAGCCGTTGGCCGAGACGCTTGAGCCTTGCGGAGAGCGCAGCCTCGTCGTCCGGTGGGGCGTTGCGATCGCCTTTATCCTGCGCGTCGTCAGCCATGCGACCCGCTTAAAATGAAAGGCCTCCCGCGCACCCCCCGCCGTCCCAAAAGCGCGCGGACCTTACTGATGGGGTCTGGACGAGTCAAGAAACGCTGATTGCCGATAAAGCATTGAAGTGCCCCGCTAAAAATCGAATTCGACATGGATTTTTCCGGTATCCGGGTGCACTGCCGCATCGTCGTCAACAGGTTTGACCGCTCGCCGTTCAGTGCCCTTCGCGACAGTGTTAGGCTCGCCTGATCTGGAGGACGGGCATGCGCCTCGCCCCGCTTGCCATTGTCGCAATGTTCATCGGCGCGCCGCTGACGGCGTCGGCGCAGACGCCCGGCGCGGATGCGCCGCCAACGGCGCAAGCGCCTGACAGTGGCGCGCAATCGCCGCTGGCTCCCACGCCGCCGGCCGCGGCCGATGAGGCGCCGGCGCCGGCAAAACCGGCCGAGGCGCAGCCGCCAGCCTCGGCGCGCTTTACCTTGCGCGCGGTCACCGGCGGCTTCTTGCGCTTCGACAGCGAGACCGGCCACGTCGCCTTCTGCAGTGCCCGAACATTGGGCTGGACTTGCGAAATGGCGGCGGAGGATCGCGCTGCGCTAGAAAAGGAGATCGGCCGCTTGCAGGACGAAATCGCAGGTCTGAAGCGAGAGGTTGCCTCCTTGCGCGAACCCCCGCCCCCACGGCCACCCGCCGATCTGTCGCCGCCGAGCGCGCGCCGCGACGATAGCGAGAGGCTGCGGCACGACATGGAGCGCGCGCGCCTCGCTCTGGAAAACGCCTGGCACCGGCTCGTCGATATGATGGTCAATTTTCAGAAGGACATGATGCGCAAGAGCTGAAAGCACGCGCATCGCTTAAGGACCGTGCCGAGCCGACTTTCCGACATCAGCCGCGCCGCGCCGCGGCTCATCGCCGGCGCCAAATTGCGGGTGGAAACCCGCGGCACGGGCTTCATCGACATCACCCGCGATGCCACCGAATTCCTCGCGCGGATCGAAGCCGGCGACGGTGTGTTGCTGATCTACCTGCGTCACACCTCGGCATCGCTGACCATCCAGGAGAACGCCGACGCGGACGTGCAGACGGACCTTCTGAGCACGCTCGATCGCTTGGCCCCGGAAAGCGCGCCCTGGGTCCATGACATTGAGGGTCCGGATGACATGCCGGCGCATGTGAAAGCGATGCTCACCGGCGTGTCGCTGCACGTGCCGGTTCTCGCCGGCAAGCTCGCGCTCGGCACCTGGCAGGGCATTTATCTCGTCGAGCACCGGCGCAAACCGCACGAGCGCGAGATCGTCTTGCAGTTCATCGGCGCTCCTCGAAAAACGACCTGAAAATCAACATTTTTTGATGCGACCCGACGAGGCTTGATACGAGCGCGCGGCACGGCGCATGATGCGCGCCACGTTACCCGCAAAGCCCTTGTGTGCTGTGACTGCGCGGGCGCTGAAAGGTTTCTAGATTGACTGATGGCTCGCACTACCGGCTGCTGATCGCCGACGACCACCCGCTGTTCCGCGGCGCGATGCGCGAAGCGGTGACAAACCTGCTGGAACGGGTCACCGTCGCCGAAGCCGGATCGTTCGACGAGGTCGCTTCGCTGCTCGAGGGCGGCGCCGATTTCGATCTCATCTTCCTCGACCTCGCCATGCCGGGCATGCGCGGGTTTTCCGGCCTCATGTACCTGCGCGCGCAATATCCCAGCGTGCCGGTCGCCGTCGTTTCCGCCCATGACGAGCCGGCCGCCATCCGCCGCTGCATGGAATTCGGCGCTTCCGGCTTCATCCCCAAGACGCTCGGCGTCGAAGCCATGCGCAAGGCGGTGTCGCGCATTCTCGATGGCGGCGTGTGGACGCCGCCGGACGTCGATCTGCGTGTAGACGGCGACGGCGAAACCACTCAACTGATGGCGCGCATGGCGACGCTGACACCGCAGCAGGTGCGCGTGCTGATGATGCTGTCGGAAGGGCTGCTCAACAAGCAGATTGCCTATCAGCTCGGCGTCTCCGAGGCGACGGTGAAGGCGCACGTCTCCGCCATTCTGCAGAAGCTCGGCGTCGAAAGCCGTACGCAGGCGGTGATCGCCGCCGCCAAGATCGAGGCCGGCGGCTGGCCGCAAACGGCGGGCGCGGAAGGCTGACTATTCCGCCGCCGCCACGCGCAGCACGCGCCATTGCGCCAGCATCGCGCGCAACGCCGCCGGCTTGAGCGGCTTGTTCAACACCTGGATGCCGTGCGCACGCGCCGCCTCACGCACAGCCGGCGAGCGGTCGGCGGTGATCAGGATCGCCGGCAGGTCGCCGCCGCAGTGGCGCCGCAAGGCTTCGATCGCCTCGATGCCGTTGCCCTCGTCGAGGTGATAGTCGACTAAAAGGCCGTTCGGCAGGCTCGGGCTTTCGCCGAGTGCCGCCAGGGCAAGGTCGAGATCCGGCGCCTTGATCACTTCGCAGCCCCAGCCGCGCAGCAGCGTCTCCATGCCATCAAGCACTGCCGGTTCGTTGTCGATGCACAGCGCCATCGTGCCGGCAAGTTGTCCCGGATCGATGCCAGGCCCCGCGCGCTGCGGCAGCTCGATCGGCGCCGCAGCGGACAGCGGCACCAGCACGGAGAAATGCGAGCCGACGCCGACCGTCGATTCGATGTCGACCGTGGCGCCGAGCACGCGCGCCACGCGTTCGACGATGGACAAACCGAGCCCGAGGCCGCGGGCGATCTTCGCACCCTGATCGAGCCGGTGAAATTCTACGAAAATGTCGCGTTGCTTGCTTTGCGGGATGCCGATGCCGGTATCGTAAACGTCGACGCGCAACTGCTCGCCGCGCCGACGGCAGCCAACCAGGACGCGGCCGGACGGCGTGTACTTGATGGCATTGGAAACGAGATTCTGGATCAGGCGCCGCAGCAGGCGCCGGTCAGAACGCACGGCGGCCGAGCAGGGGACAAAGCCGAGGGCAAGCCCGCGCGCCGCGGCGACCGGGGCGAATTCGAGCTCGATCTGGTGCATCAATTCGTCGATGCGGAAACTCGCGAAATCCGGCCGCAGCGCGCCGGTATCGAGCCGCGACATATCGAGCAGCGCGCCGAAGATTTCCTCGACTGCCTCGAGTGAGGCGTCGATGTTTTCCGCCAGCCGCGCGTCTTCGCGGCCGCCCTGACGCTCGATGAGGCTGGTGACGTAGAGCCGCGCTGCGTTCAGCGGCTGCAGGATATCGTGGCTCGCCGCGGCGAGGAACTTGGTTTTGGAGATGTTGGCGGCATCGGCTTCGCCTTTGGCGCGGGCCAATGCCGCGTTGAGGCGCGTCAGCTCCTCGGTGCGCTCGTTGACCCGTCGTTCCAGCGTTTCGTTGGCGCTCTCGAGCGCCTCGGCTGCCTCGACGCTGGCGGTGATGTCGGTGAAGGTTGTGACGATGCCGCCATCGGGCATGCGGTTGGCGCGAACCTCGACGACGAGGCCAGGCTCGGAGCGCTGCACGAAGGATTCGCTGCCGGAGGCGTAAAGCTTGAGCTGGTCGCTGACATGGCCATCGACGTTCATTTCGACGCCGCCGCGCCGCGCGTTGAAATGCAGAATGTCGGCCAGGCCGATGCCGACCGAGGTCAGGCTCGGCGGCAGGTCGAGGATTTCGCCGAATTGCCGGTTCGAGCAGACGAGCTGCAAATCCTTGTCGAATACGGCAATGCCCTGGCGCACATGGTCGAGCGCCGTCTGCAAGATGGCGCGGTTGTACTGAATGGCGGTGTTGGCGTCGTCGAGCAGCTTCAGCGCCGCCTTGTCCGAGACCGTGCGCTTGCGCAGCAACAGCGACAAGACCAGCCGCGACGAGGCAGTGCCGATGGCGGAGGCGAGTACATGTTCGGCGTGGCGCACCAGGCGGAAATCGGCCTCGTCCTTGGGCTCGAGACTGATGCGGTGGCTGCTGGCGAAAGTCTGGAACGCCGCGCCAGTGCGCTGCTCGCCAAGATAGCGAGCGATGGTGTTCGTCAACTCCTCGACCGTCACCGACGAGCGCCACAGGCGGAAGCTCGGTGCGATCGGCGCCAGGTCCGAGGGCACGAACACCTCGGCCTGCAGGCGTTCGATCGGCGAGGGGGTGCGACGCAGCGAAAAGCCGACATAGGCGATGATGTTCAGGAGCAGGCTCCAGACTACGCCATGCACCAAGGGAGACATGTCGAGCCCGAATAACGCCTGCGGCCGCAGCATTGCGATGGACCAAGGGCCGTCGGTAAGGATATGCCGGCTGACAAGACCGACGTCGGCGAAGCTCGGCAGCAACAGCGTGTACGCCCAGATGGCGATGCCGCAGCTCATGCCGGCAATGGCGCCGGCGGCGGTGCCGCGGCGCCAGAGCAGGGCGCCGAAAAACGCCGGCGCAAGCTGGGCGATGGCCGCGAAGGACAAGAGGCCGATCGAGGCAAGCTGCGCATCGCCCGCCGAGCGATAATAGAGGTAGGCGAGCAGCACGATGCCGAAGATCGCGAGACGCCGCGTGGTAAGCAGCAGCGTGCCGAAATTGCGGCTGCCGCCGACCAAGCCATCGCGACGCTGCAGCACGAGCGGCATCACGATGTCGTTCGACACCATGATCGCCAGCGCCACGGATTCGACAATCACCATCGCGGTGGCCGCGGACAGGCCGCCGACAAAGGCGGCGATGGTCATCACGTTCGAGCCGGCGCGCAGCGGCAACGCCAGCACATACATGTCGCTGTCGACGGCGCCGGGATAGAAAGTGATGAGGCCAGCAAGCGCGATCGGCACCACAAACAGGTTGATGAGCACGAGATAGAGCGGAAACAGCCACGAGGCGCGGCGGATCTCTTTTTCGTTGTTGTTCTCGACTACGGCGACGTGGAACTGGCGCGGCAGCAGGATGATGGCGACGAAGGACAACAAGGTCGTCACCACCAAGGTCTCGATGCGCGGCTCACGGGCGAAAATGGTGGCGGCTTCGGGGTGGTGAAGGGCCGCGCTGAACAGCGCGCCAGGCCCGTGAAACATGACGAAGGTGATGAAAATGCCGACGGCGAGGAAAGCGATGAGCTTAACGATCGATTCGGTGGCAATCGCCAGCATCAAGCCGTCCTGATGCTCGGTGGCGTCGACGTGGCGGGTGCCGAACAGCACGGCGAAGGTCGCCATCGACAGCGCCACGAACAGGGCGAGGTCGCCGAGCAGCGGCCCGGCGATGCGGTTGTCGGGTGAGATGTTGGCGATGATCGTCTCCAACGACGATGACACCGCTTTGAGCTGCAGCGCGATGTAGGGAATGCTGCCGATGATGGCGATGAGCGCGACAATCGCCGCCACCGCCTGGCCCTTGCCGTAGCGCGCGGCGATGAAGTCGGCGATCGAGGTGATGTTCTGCTCTTTCGCCAGCCGCACGATGCGCGCGATCAGCGGCGAGAACAGCCCGAGCATCAGCACCGGGCCCACATAGATGGTGAGGAACTCGTAGCCGGTGCGCGAGGCAAGCCCGACCGAGCCGAAGAACGTCCACGAGGTGCAGTAGATCGCCAGCGACAGCGGATAGATCAGCAGCCGCGCGCGGCCGGCGCGGGCAAGGCCGCGCGCGCGGTCGCCATAGCTCGCCACGAGGAACAGCAGGCCGATGTAGCCAAGCGCCACAGCGATGACGATCCAGCCTTGCAGCATGCGAGCATTCCGCGCGATCAGGGTTCCGGGAGCGCCCCGATGTTAGCCTTTCCGGCGGTAAAACAGAACGGTGCGCTGGCGCCGCCCGCGCGGCGGCGACGGCGGCCTCGCGTCATCCGCGTTGCGGATATTGGGCGCGAGGCGTGCTGTAAATTTATTTGCGGATGGCTTGGGCGTGCCGCTACCCGGGTAGTGGCACGCTACACCACGATACCAATAACATATTGAAATACCTCTATTTTTTAACTCGATACGAGCATTTTCTCGTGCAAATTCCCAACCGCATTCGCCGCAACCGGGGATCCACGATGGCTGCGCAGATCGTGCCAGCAAATGAACTCTTCATCGTCGACGATGACGAAGCCATGCATGACGCGCTGTCGATGGTGTTCACGCTTGCGGGCTATCGTGTCAGCGTCTTCGCCGACGGCGCCGGCTTCGTCGATGCCGCGCGCGCACACGCGCCCGCCGCGGTGCTGCTCGACTTGAACTTGCCCGACAAATCGGGACTCGCGGTGTTGAAGGAGATCGACGCGTGGCACTTTTCATCGCCGGTGTTCATCATCTCCGGCGACGGCGATATCGCCCGCGCGGTCGAAGCGGTGAAGAGCGGCGCCTTCGACTACATGGTCAAACCGTTCGATGCGAAGACCGTCGTCGCCCGCGTCGGCGACGCCATTTCGGCGTTCGCCAAGCGCAACGGCGCGCACAACGGGGTGCCGCACGACTTCACCGGGCGGGCGCTGCTGACGCCGCGCGAACGCGAAGTACTGGCGCAAATCGCCGCCGGCGCGTCCAACAAGGAAGCAGGGCGCCAGCTCGGCATCAGTCCGCGCACCATCGAAGTGCACCGCGCGCGCATCATGGAAAAACTCGGCGCCCGCAACGCCGCCGATCTGGTGCGTATCGTGCTCGGCGGCGGCCGCAGCAACGGCCGCGGCCTGGCAATCATGTCCGGCATGGTGGCTTAGACCGGACGGCATTTGACGGACGGCGTCACAGGCGGCATTAGATTTCGCTTGGGGGGCGGCGCGGGTTGCGCGGCTTCCTCCCTGGAAAGCCAGCGTCTTGTCCGCCTCGCAATCTCTCAGGTCCAGCCCCGTTCTCGGGTCCGTTGCCGAAACGCTCGCCGTTGCCATCGCCGGCGGCATGACCTTCGGCCTTCTCGGCATGCCGGCTGGCTGGCTTTCCGGCTCGATTCTCGCGGTGGCAGCCGCTTCGCTCGCCGGGCGGCACATGTTGATGCCGATTTTGCTGATGCGCACCATTTTCGTGCTCATCGGCATTTCGCTCGGCGCCGTGGTCACGCCGCAGACGCTGCACGGCATGGCGGCCTACCCGCTCAGCATCGCCGTGCTCGTCGCGGGCATGGGCGCGATCGCCCTGACCGGTTCCTATTACCTGCAGACGGTGCATGGCTGGGACAAGGTTTCGGCATATCTTGCCTCGGCCCCGGGCGGCATGTCGCAGGTGGTCGCCATCGCCACCGAGGTCGGCGCCGATGTCCGCGGCATCGCCATCGTGCAGACGATGCGCGTCGTCATTATCGCCGTCGGCCTGCCGGCGGGCCTTGCCTTGCTCGGCTTGGTGAATACGGGCGTGCGCCGCAACGTCGGCGGGCCATTCATCTTTGCGGAGCTCGGCGAATTGTCGCTTCTCGTCGTCGCCTCGACGGGCGTGGCGCTGCTTGCGCATCGCGTTCGTTTCCCCGGCGGCCTGCTGTTCGGCGCCATGCTCACCTCCGCGTTCCTGCACGGCAGCGGCTTTGTGCATGCGGTGATGCCGTGGTGGGCGGTGATCGCCGCACAAATCTCGCTCGGCGCCGTCACCGGCTCGCGTTTCGCCGGCACGCCGCTCAAGTTGCTGGCGCGTTTTGTCGCCGCCGCCTTTGGCTCATTTGCAGTCGCGGTCGCCGTCGCGGCGCTGTTCGCCGCCGGGCTTGTGACCATGGTGTCGGTGCCGCTTGCCGAAGTGATGATCGCCTTTGCGCCCGGCTCGGTCGACGCCATGATGCTGCTTGCGCTCGCGCTCAGCCTCGATCCCGTCTATGTCGGCGCGCACCACCTGACGCGCATCCTGCTCGTATCGGTGGCGATGCCGCTGTTCGCGCGCCATAGCGTGCGCCGCGACGAGATCTTCGTCGATGAGGACAAGCCGCCGCTGAAAGCGCCGCAGCTCGAGGAATAAGCGCCTGGCCTGCGGCGGAACGTCAATGCCCGTGTTTCACACAACCGCGGATTTTGACTATTCCGCCGCGAGCGGCCGCCGCTGCTTGGGCAGTTGCAGCCGCTCCCACACGTCGGTGAGCGATTCCGCAAGTGCATCGATCAAAGCATCGTCGTGGTAGGGCGAGGGCGTGATGCGCAGGCGCTCCATGCCGCGCGGCACGGTCGGATAGTTGATCGGCTGGATGTAGATTCCGTGCTCGGCAAGCAGCAGGTCGCTTGCGATCTTGCACTTTTCCGGATCGCCGACCAGCACCGGCACGATATGCGTATCGCTCGGCATCACCGGCAGGCCGGCGGCGTTGAGCACGGCCTTGACGCGGGCGGCGCGGTCTTGATGGCGCTCGCGCTCCCAGCTTGAGGTTTTCAGGTGTCGGATGGCGGCGGTCGCCGCGGCGCAGATCGCCGGCGGCAGCGCCGTGGTGAAGATGAAACCGGGCGCGTAGGAGCGCACGGCATCGACGATCTCGGCGCTTGCGGCGATGTAGCCGCCGAGGCAGCCGAACGCCTTGGCGAGCGTGCCTTCGATCACGTCGATACGGCTCATGGCGTCGTCGCGCTCGGCGATGCCGCCGCCGCGCGGCCCGTACATGCCGACGGCGTGCACCTCGTCGCAATAGGTCATGGCGCCATATTTGGCGGCGAGGTCGCAGATGCCGTGCAGCGGCGCGACGTCGCCGTCCATGGAATAAAGGCTCTCGAATACGATGAGCTTCGGCCGGCTCGGCTCGGCGGCCTTCAGCAGCTCTTCAAGGTGGGCAAGATCGTTGTGGCGCCAGATCTTCTTCTCGGCGGCGGACTGGCGCACGCCCTCGATCATCGAATTGTGGTTGAGCGCATCGGACAGGATCAGGCACCCCGGCAGGAGCTTGGCAAGGGTCGCGATGCCGGTCTCGTTGGAGACGTAGCCCGAGGTAAACACCAGCGCGGCGGGCTTTTGGTGCAGGTCGGCGAGCTCGCGCTCGAGCTCGACCAGCGGGTGATTGGTGCCGGCGATATTGCGGGTGCCGCCGGCGCCGGTGCCCATCCGCGCCGCCGCCTCGCACATGGCGCCGATGACCTTCGGATGCTGGGCCATGCCGAGGTAGTCGTTGGAGCACCAGATAACGACCTCGCTGGGCCCGTCCGGAGCATGCCAACGGGCGTGAGGGAAGCGGCCGGCAATGCGCTCGAGGTCGGCGAACACTCTGTAGCGACGCTCGTCCCGCAGCTTAGCCAAGGCGGACGCGAAATATGCCTGATAATCCATGCGATTTCTTAACCCAACCAGTGCTTTTTAGAAAGGTTCCAGGGGGTTTGTCGAGACCAGATTTATTACATTTCAAAACGGCGCATTGATGCCGATCAAAACCGCTATTGGGCGGTCAGTGCTTCGAGATCGAGGTATCCGGCCATGCCGGCGAGCAGCAGCGCTCCGAGGTGAAGCTGCAGCACAAAATCGCCGCTGCGGATCAGGCGGGCGAGCTCCGCAGGCGCGACGAGTTTCACCTCGATGCCGGGCTCCGCCGTAAGGGGCCCAGCCGAGGTTCCGACGAAAAACGAATGCACCCGGTTCGATAGGCGCGCCGTGCAGGGCGCGTAGGCGCCGAGCGCGTGCACCCTGGCGGCGATGAGCCCGGTTTCCTCCTTGAGCTCGCGCGCGCAAGCCTCGCTTGCATCTTCGCCGGGGTCGACGAGCCCGGCAGGCAACTCCCAGGTGAAGGCTTCCAGTGCCGGCCGGTACTGGCGCACGACCGGGATGCGGCCGTCCGGCGTGCGGGCGACGATGGCCAGGTAATCCTGCTGGCCGATCGCGTGATAAAGCTCGGGCGGCGCGCCTTCGCCGAACGCGACCTCACGCTCAATGATTTCGATCCACGGCGAGATGCGCGTGCGGCGCCGCGCGAGGATTTTCGGCTGATCCGCGGCCATGGTCATGCCGGCATCATCGGATGACGTTGGCGCCCTTGAGTTCGCCCCACACGTCATACACCGGTTTGCCCTTGAAATCGGCGCGGGCGAAGGCCGAGTGCGGGGCGCACAGAATCATCAAGTCGCTCTTGGCGATCACCTCGTCCAGCGGCTTGAGATCGGGGTCCGTGGTGACGAACGGATCGGTGGTCAGCACCGCCCGCGTTTGGCCGCTCAGGACGTTCTTGAACTTGTAGCTCAGCGAGGCGCGGGTGTCGTCGCTTTCCGCCTTGAACGCCATGCCAAGCAGCCCGACCGTCATATTGGCAAGATCGTAACGGCGCTTGAGGTCGTCGATGACATGCAGCACCAGGCCTTCGTTGATCAGCAGCGCGTTATGACCAAGGCCGAACTGGTTGCGAGCGAAAGCCGTGAGCTGCATCGTGTCCTTGACCAGGCACGGACCGGCGGCGTAGCCGGGCCGTGGCATGCTCTTGAGCCGCGGATAATTGTGCTTCATCGCCGTCAGCACGCGTTGGTAATCGACGCCCGCCGTTTTGGTGATCAGGTAGAACTCGTTGGTCGCGGCGAATTCGATGTAGCGGTAGGCGTTGGCGAACAGCTTGGCGAATTCAGCTTCGAGCGGCGACACCACCACCACTTCCGGCGCGATGCGTTCGAACAGATCGACGGCGCCGCGCTCGGCCTCCGGCGTGCAGCCTGATATGATCTGCGGCATCTCGCGCAGCTCCTTGAGCCCGTACCCTTGAACGACACGCTCGGGACAGAACGCGACCTTGAGCTTGCGCCCCCTGGATTCAAGATAGGAAGCGAGCCAATCCGTCGTCCCGGGGAAGACCGTCGAGCGCAGCACCACCAATTGGCCGTCGGTAAGCCGCGGCAAGATGCCGTCGATGCAAGTCTGCACGACGCGGCGAACCGGATTGAGGAACTCATCGATCGGTGTGCCGATGGTGATGATCACGGGGCCGCCGGTGGAGATGCGGTCGGGCGTGTTGGTGAAGACGAGCCGCTTGCCGGCAAGCGCCTTGCTCAGCACGCTTTCGGCTCCCTGCTCGATGAAAGGCAGCCGCCCGGCCTGCAGCGCGGCCAGGCTGTCCTGGTTCAGGTCGTTGATATTGACGCGCAATCCTGCCTCGGCCAGCGCCAAAACCAGCGGAATGCCCACATGGCCGGCGCCGCCGACAATCGTGACTTCAGCGTTTTCGACCGTGGTCGCGGCGCCTGCTGCGCCGATGTCGGGCCGTATTGTCATTACGGTTTTGCTCCGCTGGTCAGCACGAAGGGACGGAACGGGCGCATGATGCCGAGATTAAAAAGCGCGCCGTCGACCGCGTTGTAGAGCGGCAGCAACACACGGGTACGCCGCGAGGCGACGTAGCGATAGGCAAGACCTGCCAGATAATCCGTACGCACGCTGAAGCCCTCCTGGCGAAACACCGCGGCAGCTTTCCAAGCGAGGATTGGCCGCTCATTCTCGGTGACGCCGACGCGACTATAAAATGGCGACGAGGGGTCGCGATAGAGCCACATGAACGGGTTCAGGCGATTGGGGTCGAAGGCGACGAAACGGCCGCCGGGCCTGAGCATGCGCCGCACCTCTGCGGCGAGTCGATGCGGGTCGGGAAAGTGGTGCATCAGGCCGCTCAGTAGAATGCCGTCGAAACTGGCTGGAGCGAATAGCATATTTTCGGCGTCGCCGATGGAAAAGTCGATGCCGGAATATTTCCTTTTCGCAAGTGCGATCAGTTTCGGTGAAATATCGATGCCGGAAGTGCGGTAACCGCGTTGCTGCAACAGCCCAGTAAAGGTCCCGGAGCCGCAGCCGACGTCGAGAACGCGCGCCGCAGGCGCAAGCCCGGTCAAACACACGAAAGCGTCAACGATGCGGGCCTTGGCCCGCGGCAAAAATACGTCATAGTCGTCGGCTTCGGCGAAACGGTCGAAGAATGCGACCTCTTTCGCCTTGTCCTGCTCAAGTCCTGTCGTCATTCCGCCGGCCATTATTAAATGAATCGCGGCGTTGGCAGCGGCGTGATCAGTTTGCCGCGGAAGCCCTTGCTCCTGAGCTTGGGGGCGATTTCGTCGGCGATGTGCCAGGAGAAGATCACCGCGCAATCGGGTTGATCGCTAAACAGTTGTTTTTCGTCGACCACCGGTATGCGCTTGCCGGGCATGTATTTGCCGATTTTCAGCGAACCGGGGACCTCGCAGACATAGTCGATGATCGCTTCGTCGAGGCCGACATAATTGAAGAGAGTGCTTGCGCGCGACGGCGCCGAGATGCCCGCAATCCGATTGCCCTTCTCTTTCAGTTCGCGCAGCAGCGACAGCAACCGCAGCTTGGACAGCATCACGTCATGGCGGAAGGAAGCGAGGTGCTTGACAAGCGCCTGCCCGCGCGGCTCGGCGGCGAGCATGCTGGCGACGCTATTGTGCACGGGACGCGTGCCGCGCCGCGCGGCATAGACGCGGATCGAGCCGCCGTGGCTCGGAATCGGCCGCGCGTGGAATACCTCCAGCCCGTGCATTTCCAGCAGGTGCTTGAGGCTCGCCACCGAATAGTAGCGCAGGTGCTCGTGGTAGATGGTGTCGTATTGCAGCGTGTCGATGAGGCCGATGAGATAATGCGACTCGGAAATGAAGACGCCGTCGGGCGAAAGCATCTCGATGATGCCGTCGACGATCGCATGCACGTCCTCGATATGGGCAAAGCAATTGGCGGCGGTTACGACTCGCGCTTGACCATGTTCGCGCTTGACCTCACGCGCCATTTCCGTGCCGAAATAGCGCTTGAGGGTCGGTATGCCGCGGCTATTGGCGATATCGCCGACGTCGGTCGGTTCGATGCCGAGCACGCGATGTCCCCCGTCTTTGAAATTCGACAACAATGTGCCGTCGTTGGAGCCGATGTCGACAACGAGATCGTCCTTGCCGAGATCGAGCATGGAGGCCGCCTCGCGCCGCAGATCGGCGAAATTGTCGCGCAATAGTTTGGTGGTGCCGCTGGTGTAGGGATATTCCGGCGGAAAAATAATGACCGGATCGACGGCGAGGCCAAGCTGCACCAGGTCGCAATTCGGACAGTGCAACAGATCGGTCGGGAACCAGGGCTGCTGACGCGCGGTGCTGCCGATTGGCACCATCTGGTTGACCGGCGGCATGTAGCCGAGCGACAGCACGGCGGCGAGCGGTTGATGGCCGCAGACTTGGCAGCATTCGACCGGAACGCTTGCCCCGGTGCCGGCGGCGCGCGCGACTTTGCTTGGACGCAACACTTTAGCTCCCACCCCTTTTGCGGTCGGCATACAACGTTACTCCCATTCCGTCACCAGCCTCATGCCCGTGCGGCCGATCGGCAAAGATTCCCGTGCCATTCGCCGTCTGCGTCCGTTTTCGCCCTTGAACTGCTGCGATGAGCAACGCTAATGGATGGGCCGGGTCATTCGAATGGGGCAGATGTTATTTTGTCGGCGGGCATGATTAAGGCAAAGCCGGGCGGGTTGAAGCGCAGCATGCGTGTGATCGGCGCGTTGCTGCTGACGCTGTCTGCCGTGACGCCGGCGTCCTCGGTTTATGTCATCGTGCCCGGTGCGATCACGCAAGCCGGCACCGGCGCCTTTCTCAGCATGGTGCTCGCGGCGCTGCTCTCGGTGCCCATCGGCTACGTCTATGCCGAGCTGTCGTCGGCGTATCCGATCGCCGGGGGCGAGTATTGCATGGTCGGGCGCGCCGTCGGCGGCGCGGCCGGATTTGCCACGCTGGGGCTTACCATCGGCAGCAATATGCTGTCGCCGGCGGTGCTCGCGCTCGGCGCCAGCACCTACATCGGGGTCATCGTCCCGGGCCTCGATCCGGTCGCCGTCGCCATCGCCATAATCGGCATCACGACATTGTTCGGCATCCTCCACATCCGCACCAACGCCTGGGTGACCGGCGTCTTCCTGGCGCTGGAGCTGCTTGCGCTCGCCGTGCTCACCGTGCTCGGATTCTCGGACGTGAAGCGGTCACTCTGGGACATGGTCGTCGCCCCTGTCATGGTCACCGATCAGGCGCTGCATCCAACGCCGCTCGCCTTGATCGGGCTTGCGACGTCGATCTCCATTTTTGCTTATAACGGCTACGGGGCCGCGGTCTATTTTGCCGAGGAAATGCACGAGGCGCCGCGGCTCATCGCGCGCACCATTCTCTGGGCACTGGCGATCACGGTCGCGACCGAGCTGTTGCCGCTCACCGCGGTGCTGGTCGGCGCTCCCGACCTCCCGAGCCTTCTCGCCTCGCAAAATCCGTTCGGCGATTTCGTCACGACGGTCGGCGGACGCACGCTCAGCATCATTATCAGCCTCAGCGTAGCGCTCGCCATCCTCAACGCCGTGCTGGCAACGCTGCTGCAGAATGCACGCTTTTTCTATAGCACCGGCCGCGATCAAGCCTGGCATCCGCGTATCAACGATGCCTTCCTGTTGACCCACGAGCGCTTCAATTCGCCGTGGATCGCGACGCTCGCTGCCGGCGTCACCTCGATGGCCATGTGCCTGCTCGGCCTGCAATGGCTGCTGGTGATCACCGGCACGGGAATCGCGCTCGTCTACGCCGCAGTGTGTATCGCGGCTATCGCTGGCCGCGGTTCGGGCGCGACCAAGCACGCGCATTACCGCATGCCGCTCTATCCGCTATGGCCGGTCGTCGGCTTGCTGGCGCTCGGCTACGTCTTTTACACGAGCGCGATCGATCCGGATGTCGGCCAGCCGAGTCTTATAGCCAACATCGCGGTTATGGCCCTGTCGGTCGGCTATTACATCGTGGTGCTGCGCCGCAAGGCGGCGTGGGCCTTCCGCGATCCCGAGGCCGAGGCGCATTCCTACGTGCAGACCCACTCTATACCTAGCGAATCGATAGGAGGCGAAAATGTCTCGCCCATTCAGCAAGAATAGTGGCCCTTACCCGATCGGCCCATTCGGTGCTGTTTATGTTTTTGAAGAAACTACCAATGGCCGCAGCCACTTGCCCGGTCGCGATCCGGTACGCCGATATCGCGCGGCGGGCTTCCTCTCTTGGTTGACTTGCCTTGCCTTGGCTGTGTTGCACGTGTTGAAGGCAGCCGCGTGAAGCTGTCGCGACGCACCTGCGCTATTGGCGGTGGAGCAACTCGAGAAGCGCAGGCACATTATTAATCACAAACGCGCCGCGGCGTTTGGTTAGGAGGCCGGTGCGTTCCAGCCCTTTCAGCTCCCGGGCGACCATCTCGCGTCGAGTGCTGACGCGGGCGGCAATATCAGAGTGCACTGGTGGTGGCGACACCAGCGCTCGTTGTTGATCAGCGGGATCGGGACGCGAGCGCCGCAGCAACTCGGCGTAAATGCGATGTTTGACGTGCATTGAGCTGAATTCATTGATGCGTTCGTCGAGTGCGCGGATGCGCGCGACAAGGTGCTTGAGCAACTGCTCGGCGACGTCTGGATACTTGTGCAGAAGTTCCCGAAAAGTCGATGCGGACATGCAGGCGATCGTGGCATCCGTGATCGCAAGTATCCCGGCGGAGCGGGGTTGCCCGTCGATCGCCGCCATTTCGCCGAAATAACCACCGGCGTTGATGTCGGCGAGGATTACCTCGCGATCCGGCGACGGCATGATCAATGCTCGAACAATGCCACTCGTCAGAAAGAAGATGTCAGTGCCGACGTCGCCCTGCTCAATGAGCCATTCCTTGGCTACAGCGTGGCGCCAGCTGCAGCGGCGCTCATATGCCAAGCGCTCCTTGGCTCCGATCGAACGAAGAAGGCTAATCCTTTCCAGGGTTTCGTGCGGTCCCGACACCAGAAGAGGCCCCCAACCAAGCTTCTCGCAAAAGAGCGCGGTATTAAATTCTACGCTTTCTGCCCAGCTTGAGTCCAATACCAGTCGAGCGTCCGCGGCAGCCCCCGATCAAGCGGCACCTGTGGCTTGTAGCCAAGCGCCGCTAGCTTCGAAATATCGGGGCAGCGGCGCACGGTGCCGCCTGGCTGCCCCGCGCCAGGCACGATATCGACCTCGCGCTTTATATGAGCGGCGATGCGACGGGCGAGATCGGCAATGGCGATCTCCTCGGTGGTGCCGACATGGTAGATGCCGAGATGCTCGCCCTTCTCGCGCATCAACATGACGCCGGCGATAAGGTCGTCGACGTAACAAAAGCTGCGCGTTTCCTTGCCGCTGCCCTGGATTTCGAAGCGCAAGCGGTCTGAAGGCTGCCGCCGCGCCAGCGCGTCGAGGCGCAACGCTAGCTGCGGAATGACGTGCTCGGCGCCCATGTCGGGGCCGTACACGTTGTGCGGGCGGAAGATGAGCACGCGGTCGAAATATTTGCGACCGAAATTGACGGCGAGTACCTCGCTGATCAGCTTGCCGGCGCCATAGGAATAACGCGAATTGTAGACGTCGGGAACGACGAGCGGCGCCGTCTCATCGGTCGGGATTTTCGGCGGTGTCTGGTAGACCTCGGAGCTCGAGGCAAGGACGAGTTTGCCAACTCCGCGCGTGCGACAGGCATCGATTACGTTGAGCATGCCGCGCACACCCACATCGAGCACGAGGTCGGGCTGTTTGTAAAAGAATTCGGTACCGTTGACGAAGGCGAGATGATTCACCTCGTCGATGCCACGGCATGCCTCTTCGACCCGCGCCGCGTCACGGATGTCGCCAGCAACGAATTCGATGTCGTTTTTGATGTCGGCGAGCCGGCGCGGCTGGCCGCGCGAATTGTCGTCGAAGACGCGCACATGCACGCCCGTGCGCAGCAGCGCCTTCACCAGCGCGGAACCGATGAAGCCTGAGCCGCCGGTGACAAGAACCTTGTTGCTCACGCGCGCGGCCCCTGGCTACTGGCGGCGGTCGTGATCCAATTGCCGCTTTCATGCGAACGCCGCGCCGCGTCGATCAACTGCTGCACGCGATAGCCGGCGGCAAATCCTGGTTCCATGGTGCCGCCGCGCTCGATGGCGTCGAGAAAGCGCCTGGCGAGCCGCGATACCGGCGCGATGCGGCCGTCGGGATATTGCGCGTCGATCGGATCGGCGGCATCAACGCGCTCGAAAGCCGCTGCCGGACGCTTTGCGTAAAGCAACTCGAAACCGCGCATATAGTCGGCGCCCGAGTTATGGAGCGCCAATGTTCCGCCGTCGCCGAAGAAATCGATGCGATGGCCGCCGCCAAGAAATGAAGCGCAGCTCATGGACAGGCTGATCAACGGCCCGGCCTCGAGCTTAAGCGCCATGGCGACGGTCGTCTCGGTTTGAGGATCGTCCGGCAGGCCGCCGATGCGCGCCGACAGGCCGGCAATCGGTCCGCCGAACCACTCGAGATAATGGAAGCAGTGCGAGATAAAATTGCCGATGACGCCACCGCCGTCGTCGCCGCCGACGGTCTTCCAGTTGCGCATGCGCAACTGGATGGCGCGGCTCTCCACCTGCCAGTCGACAACCACGTGGCGTAGAACGCCGATGGCGCCGGTCTCGAGCATCTGCTTGGCTTTCTGCCACGCGATGATCTGGTGAAAATTGAAGTCAATGCAGGTGGCCTTTCGACTGAGCGTCGCCTGCCGCAGCATCGCCAAAGCGCCGGCCAAATCCGACGCCATCGGCTTTTCAATAAACACCGGCTTACCAAGCTCAAGCGCGCGGATGGCGATTTGGGGCTGCAGGCTCGGCAGACTGGCGATCGCCACCGCCTCGACCTGCGGATCTTCGACCAGTCCGCGCCAACCGCCGTAGCTCTTTGCCACGCCCGCCTCGCGTGCAAGCTTCTCGGTCCGCGCTGCATCGCTTCCCGCGAGCGCCACCACCTCGCAGCGACGATCGGCGCGGAACGCCGGAAGCTGCACATTGCGACCATAATTGGTGCCGACGATGCCGAGGCGGATCATGGTGCGGTGATACGTGTTGAAGCCGGCGCGGGATGGATTTGAGCCAAATCGCCATGCTACGCAAGAGCCGGTCGGCCCCGGAACCAAGGATGACAGCAGCGCGCGATCCCGTAGCGCCCGGATGGCGCAAATTTTGTGCGCTGATGATCGGCATGGCGGCGATAGGCCTGCCGATCAATCACGCCGCCGCCTACGCACTGCTCGTTGTCTTCACCGTCGTGGTCTTCAGCGGCGAGGTCAGCGTGCGGCCGCGGGATTGGCTCGGCTCGGTCGCAATCGTTGTCATAGCCGCCGCCGGGCAATTTCTGCTGGCGCCGCCGCGCCTCGACGAGGGCCACAACGTATTTTTGCCGCAGGCCCCTGCGCTCGAACGCGGCCTGCCGGCGGATGTTTACCGGCACATGGAAAACGCGTTCGATGCCGCCTATCCACAATCGGTGCGCTGCCAGCTTCGAAGCTCCGGCTGCTGGCAGAATGGCGGCTTCCCCGACCGGGTTTATGCCTTTTCTGCCGACGGCATCTGGCACAAGTCTGACGCCTCACGCGCGGTGACGAGCCTCGACTTCACTGATCCGGTTTGGCTGCGCTTGGGTTTTGTCAACGACAATCGCTACAACTGGGGCACCGTCGCCCCCGACGTTCATCGGCTCGACCGCGACAAGCGCTTTTGGATGGGCTGGCGGCGCTGGCATCTCGCCATGCCCTGGTTCGAGATGCTGCACCTGCCGGCGGCCTTGGTCGGCGGGCAACTTTGCTGGCGCGGCGACGTGATGTGGGAAGGCACCGGTACTTTCGCAGCCTTGCCGGCCGTGGGCTGCCGCGCGATTGAGGCCGCCGACGCCGGCCGCCGCATTTTTGGCATCGCCATGAAGCCCGATACTCTGGCGATGGAAGTCAAGCCGCCGTGGAACGTCCGGCTGCGGCAATGGGGCGTCGATGCATTGATTCTGGCCGCGCTCGCCGGCGTCGGATTTGCGCTGATCCGCGTTCAGCCGCGGCGGCTGTTGTTGTCGTTCCTGTTAATCGGCCTCGCGGTGATCGTGATCGCCGTCGACGATGCGAGTTTCCTCGGCGGCGTTCGGCCCTTCGACGGCGGCGACGACGGGCTTTTCTACGACGGGGTCGCCCACGCTATCATGCAGCATGCACTCGCCGGCGATTGGTGGAGCGCGCTGCAAGGCGGTGAAAACGTATTTTATTACGGCGGACCGGGCCTTCGCTATTTCCACGCTGTCGAGCACGTCGTGTTCGGCGAAAGCTACCTCGGCTATCTTTCGCTCGTTCTTCTGCTTCCGATTCTTGTCTATTTGCTGTTACGCCGGTTTCTGCCGGAGACCTGGTCGATTGCCTTGGCTATCGTATTTGTTGCCATTCCTATCGGCGACCTTTGCGGCACCACGTTCATCGATTACGCCAAGTGGGCGGCGCGCGGATTTGCCGACCCCGCCGCCTACATCCTGTTTGTTGCCGGCATTCTGCCAATCATCGGCGGCGCCGCGTCCGGGCCGAGCGGGAAATTCATACCGGCGTTTTTCGGCGCGTTGCTGCTTGCCCTCGCCATATTCATGAAACCCATCGTCGCGCCGGCCGCGGCTGTTCTGCTCGGCGGCGCTGGACTTGCTGCGCTATTGACACAGCAGTTCCGCCGCCTTGCCGGGCTTTGCCTTGGGCTTGCGCCGGTGCTCTCGATGGCCCTCCACAACTGGATTTATGGGCATGTGCTGGTGCTGTTCAGCGCCAATGCCGACAATCCGCTGGTGCTGATTATGCCGGTGTCCGCTTACGCAAGTGCCGCGCGCAAGGTGCTCATGCTCGACTTGAGCGGTGTAAATAGCATCTTGCTGCAGCTTGCCAACTGGCTGAGCGGTCCAGCGGAATCCTACGCCACGGTGCCTTTGAACGCAGCGGCGGTCGCTATCCTCATTTACGTTGTTTGTCGCGGCCGCCAGTTCGACCCGTGGCTACGGCTGCTCGGCGGCGCCGCGCTGGCCCAGCACGCGGTGGCGTTGTTCTATATCGCGGTCGGCCGCTACCATTACCTCGCTTGGCTGCTGACCATGGTCGTCGTTATCGTCTGGTTTCGCCAGGTCGGAATGGATTGGTTGCGGCGACGCTGGCCGCTACTCACCGAGCACCCGCGCCTGCGGTGGTTGAGTTCCGGCCTTGCTTGGCTGCAGGGCTCGGTCGGCTGACGCTCAGGCCTTGACCACGCTGTCGGACACGATACCGGCGCGCGCGCAGGCATTGCGCGTATCGACGACGAGTTTGGCGGCGGCGCATAGCGCTCTGTAGTCGACATTGTCGTGGTCGGTCGCGATGACGACCGCATCGAAGCCGGCAAGCACCTCGCGGCTGAAGGCTATGCTCTTGCGCCCCGAGAAATGTGGATGCTCGCGTAGCTTCGGAATCATTGGTACAAAAGGATCGTAATATGCCGTGGTTGAGCCGCGCCGCTCGATGAGTTCCATCAATTTAAACGAGGGGCTTTCGCGCACGTCCTCAACGTTCTTCTTGTAGGCGACGCCGACGATTAGAATCTGGGCGCCGCGCAGGCCGCGTCCGGTGCGGCGATCGAGTTCATGCGCCAAGCGCTCGACGACGTGCTGCGGCATCGAGGTGTTGATCTCGCCGGCAAGCTCGATGAATCGCGTCGAGATCTCGAACTCGCGCGCCTTCCAGGTGAGATAAAAAGGATCGATCGGGATGCAATGGCCGCCGAGGCCGGGCCCTGGATAGAACGGCATGAATCCGAACGGCTTGGTCTTCGCCGCTTCGATCACTTCCCAAACGTCGATCCCCATGGCGTCGTAGACGAGTTTAAGCTCGTTGACGAGCGCGATATTCACGGCGCGGAAAATGTTCTCCGTAAGCTTGACCGCTTCAGCGGTCTTGCTCGAGGACACCGCAATGGTTTTCGGCACGAGATGTCCGTAGAAGGCCTGCGCCACGGCCAGCGCGACGGGATCATCGCTGCCGACGACTTTCGGAATAAGACGCGTGGAAAAATTCGGATTGCCCGGATCCTCGCGCTCGGGCGAATAGGCGAGAAAGAAGTCGGTGCCGCTCTTTAATCCTCCGCGCTCGAGAATTGGCTTCATCACCTCGGATGTCGTGCCGGGCCAGGTCGTCGACTCGAGCACGATCAGATGATTTTTTCGCACGTAAGGCGCGATGGCCTCGGTTGTCCGTTCGACGAAGCGCAGGTCTGGTTCACGATGCAAGGTTAGCGGCGTCGGCACGCAGATGATGACGGCATCGACGTTGCTCACTTCCTCGAATTGGCTCTCCGCCCGCAACTTCCCCTGCTTGACCGCCGCCTCGATATCGCTCGCGGCGATGTGCTTGATGTAGCTCTTGCCGGCATTGATGTTCGCGACCTTGTCGGCATCGGTGTCGAAACCGACGACGCGAAAGCCGCTCGCGGCCGCGGTTAGCGCCAGGGGCAGACCCACGTAGCCGAGGCCAACAATTCCGATGATCGCCGTCTTGTCGCGAAACGGCTGCGCCTGCGGTGGCGCCTTCGTTTTGCTCTTATCGCGCGGAACGGACGGATCTAGCACATCGCGCCCCTGGTAAGGCCCCCGGGCCCTCACGAACGAACTCCGCTGGATGCGTCGGCACCCGGCTCATATAGCCAAATCGGGAAAACTGAGCAAAACATAATAGCGCCTGATTATCCCGCTGCCGGATTGAGTTGGATTTGGGTAAATCGGCCAGCCGCGGACGCACTTGCCGATTATCTTCGTAGCCTAGCGTCTTGTATTCAGCACACGGCAGCGGCAAAAAGAGTGCCGCATGAGCAAAGATCCTTTCGGCCTTTCGCACGGCCTTACCAATTACGGCGACCGCGATTTTTCGCGCTATCTGCGGCGATCTTTTGCGCAGTCCATGGGCTATTCCCGCGAGATGCTGGAAAAGCCGGTGGTCGGTATCGCCTATACGCCGTCGGGGTTCAACAATTGCCACCGCCATTTCCCTGAGCTTTTACAGGCGGTCAAGCGCGGCGTGCTTGCGGCCGGAGGGCTGCCGATCGAATTCCCGACCATCTCGCTCGGTGAGGTTTTCTTGTCGCCGACCAGCATGAAATTCCGCAATCTGATGTCGATCGACACGGAAGAGATGATCCGCGCACAGCCGATGGATGCCGTGGTGTTGATGGGCGGCTGCGACAAGACCGTGCCGGCGCAATTGATGGGCGCGGTGTCGGCGGCGCGGCCGGCGATCATGTTGGTGGCCGGGCCGATGATGACCGGCCGCTACCATGGCGAGCGCCTCGGCGCCTGCACGGATTGCCGACGCTTCTGGGCGCAATATCGCGCCGGAAAAATCGACGACGAGGAGATTTCCGCGATTGAGGGCCGCCTTGCTACTACTGCCGGCACCTGCGCGGTGATGGGTACAGCCTCGACCATGGCTTGCATCGCGGAAGCGCTGGGCATGATCCTGCCCGGCACCGCTGCCATCCCCGCCGTGCATGCCGACCGCTTGCGTGCCGCGGAAGCGACCGGGTCGACTGCGGTTAAGCTTATCGGCACCCGCCTCACTCCGGAACGCATCGTCAATGAACGCTCGATCGAGAACGCCTTGCGCGTGCTGCTTGCGCTCGGTGGCTCGACGAACGCGGTGATCCACTTGACCGCGATCGCCGGCCGTGCCGGCGTCAAGGTCTCGCTGCAACAGCTCAATGAATTGTCCGACAGCACACCCGTGCTGGTGAACCTGAAGCCGATCGGCAACGGTTATATGGAGGATTTCTTCGCGGGCGGCGGCGTCGGCGCGCTGCTGCGCGAATTGCGCGACCTGCTGCACCTCGACTGCCTCACAGTCACCGGGCAAACTTTGGGCGAACGGCTCGATGAGGGCGACGGCGACTGGGTCGATCGTTCGATTATTGCAGCGCGCAAAGAGCCGTTGGAGAGTGAGGGCGGTCTCATCGCTCTGTTCGGCAACATCGCCCCAAAGGGCGCGATCCTCAAACGCTCGGCCGCCGATGCCAAGCTGTTCGAACACGAGGGGAGGGCCATAGTCTTCTCCTCGCTCGAGGACCTCGCTGCGCGCGTCGACGATGCGAATCTCGACGTCAAGGCGGACGACATTCTGGTGTTGCAGAACGCCGGACCGCATTCGGCGTCGGCGATGCCAGAGGCGGGCTATTTGCCGATTCCGAAAAAACTTGCCGCCAAGGGGGTCAAGGACATGGTGCGCATCTCCGATGCACGCATGAGCGGCACCGCTTTCGGCACCATCGTGTTGCATGTGACGCCGGATACGGCGAGCGGCGGTCCACTCGGTCTCATCCGCAACGGCGACCGCATCCGCCTCTCGGTCAAGCGGCGGCGCATCGACGTCATGGTCGACGACGCCGAATTCAAGCGCCGCGCGGCGGCATCGCGAGCGGCCGAAGCGACCCCGAAACGCGGCTACGCCCGGCTCTATGCTGAGCAGATCCTCGGCGCCGACGAAGGCTGCGATTTCGCCTTTCTGCGGCCGCGCTGAGCGGCTTGCCGGTACCGTGGCACCAGCATCAGTTCGACAAACTGATCGCCGCGCGTTCAGCCACGCTTAGCATTAACGGCCATTAACCGCCGATTCGCGCAAACTTTAATCTCCCTCAAAATCCGATCCGACAAGATCGAGGCTCTCTGCTGGACCGGCCAGCGCCGAGATCGACCGCGAACTCCCATGCTGCATACGATAAAGTTTATCGCCAAATATCGCGCCTGGTCGCGGGTGCACATCGCCGGCATGCTCGGTTTTGCCGTCACTTTGGCGGCGATGGCCATCGTCGACGCCTATGCGGTGTCGCTCACGTCGCTCTCGATTGCAGTGTCCGGTGTCGTCGGCGCGTTGTTCGGCATTTGCATTGCCGGAAGCATGGTCGCCTGGCGCGTGCGGCAGTCGCTACGCGAAAAAAATCGGCGTCTCGATGTGGCGCTCAATAACATGAATCAAGGCCTGTGCATGTTCGATGCTGACAACCGCCTCGTCGTCTGGAACGAGCGCTACGTCAGCATGTACCGCATCGACCCAAGGCACATCTGGCGCGGCTGCACCATTCGCGACCTGCTCGACGCGCGCATTGCGGCCGGCACCTTTCCGCTCGACCCGGGCCGCTACGATGCAGATTTGCGCCTGGCCTTGCGCGATGGAAAAACTTTCACGCTGACCATCGAGCTTGCCGATGAGCGCGTCATCGCCGTCGTCAATCAGCCCATGCAAAGCGGCGGCGGCTGGGTGGCCACCCACGAAGACATTACCGAGCGCAAGCACGCCGAGCGTGAACTGGAGCAGACACGGCAGTTTCTCGACACCATCATCGAGAATGTGCCATCGCCGATCATCGTCAAGGACGTCCCCGGTCTACGCTACAAGCTGCTCAATCGAGCCGCCGAAAACCTGCTGGGCATCAACCGCGCCGATTTTCTCGGCAAAACGTCAAAGGACGTTATTCCCGCGCCGACGGCCGAATTGGTCGAAGCCGAGGACCTTAAACTGATTAAATCCGGCGAAATACTGTTCCTCGACGAACATGCGATCACGACGCCGGGGAACGGCGCCCGCATTGTCACGGCGACGCGGCTTCCAGTGAAAGGCGCGGATGACAAGACACAGTATCTTATCAGCGTTCTCAATGATCTGACTGAGCGCAAGCGTCATGAGCAGCGCATCGCGCACATGGCGCATCACGACGCGCTGACGGACCTGCCAAATCGTGCCGCGTATAACGAATGCCTGAGCGCCACGATCGATCGCGCCGCCAGTTCCAGCGACAGCTTCGCACTGCTCTGCATCGATCTCGATCGTTTCAAGGTGGTCAATGACGTATACGGCCATACGGTTGGCGATGCGCTTTTGCGCGAGGTCGCTGCGCGTTTGGCGCAAGTATGCCAGGGCGCCTTCGTTGCCCATCTCGGCGGTGACGAGTTCAGCATTATCACTCCGACCGGCCCGCAACCGCAGACCGCCGAGGCGGCCGTCGAGCGGTTGCGCGCCTCCCTTGACGGCGACATTGATATCGACGGGTGCACGGTGCGCGTCGGGCTGACTATTGGCGTCGCCATTTATCCGTATGACGGTACCGATGCCGCGACACTTCACGCCAACGGCGGGGCGGCGTTGCATCGGGCCAAAAGCGAGGCGCGTGGATCGGTGCGCTTCTTCGAAATGTCGACCGACAAGCAGTTGCGAGAAAAGCGCGCGTTGCAGCAGGATCTGCACCTCGCAATCGCGCGCAACGAGATCGAGCTGCATTATCAGCCGCAGGCACTGATTGACGGTGAAATCACCGGCTTTGAAGCGCTGGCGCGGTGGCATCATCCGCGCTACGGGATGGTAGGGCCGTCGACATTCATTCCGCTCGCCGAGGAAAACGGCAGCATCGTCGCCCTTGGCGAGTGGGTGTTGCGCAGCGCCTGCCGCGAAGCGGCCTCATGGCCGCGTCCGCTGCAGGTTGCGGTAAACTTGTCACCGGTGCAGTTTCAGCGCGTCGATCTGCCGACGCTGGTCCACGAGGTGCTACTGGAGACGGGACTGTCGCCTGCGCGCCTCGAGCTCGAGATCACCGAAGGCGTGTTGATCGGCGACTTCAGCCGTGCGGTGTCGATCCTGCGCCGTTTGAAAACACTCGGCGTGCGTATCGCTATGGACGATTTCGGCACCGGTTATTCATCGCTGTCGTATCTGCAGTCGTTTCCGTTCGACAAGATCAAGATCGATCAGGCCTTCGTCGCCAATCTCGGCCATAGCCAGCAATCGGCGACGATCATCCGCGCGGTCATCGCGCTTGCCCGCGGTCTCGACTTGCCGGTGGTGGCCGAAGGGGTGGAGACCGAACTGCAGCTTCAATTCCTGGCCAAGGAACACTGCACCGGAATGCAGGGTTATTACCTCGGCCGGCCGCAGCCGATCGCCGCTTATGGCGAGGTCGTCGGCCGCTCCGTGGATACGCAACGAGCCGTCGTCGCTGCGGCCTCTTAAGCCATTGAAATAAAGTGGCTATATACGGAGGCGCCACCTGCGCTAAAGAGGCGTTATGTCCCGGTTTGTTCGAGAAACGGCCCAAACAAATGACATGTTTGAATGAAATGGATTGGCTTAAGCTGATGGACGAGGGCGTGGGCGGGGGTTCGCTGCTCTTCGGCAGAACATGCTAAACTATCCGTTGGTTTCCGCAGGCGGCGTTGTTGCCAGCGGGAGATAGAATTAAACTCGGCACCGGTGGCAGGTGCAAGTCGGCGATGGGTGGCTCTTCTGCACGCGCGGAATGCGTCAGCAGCTGATACCTCTCACCTCCGCCGACGCGAACGAAATAGAAGAACGAATTGCTGCCGCCGGAGTCCAATGCGTCACGTAGTCGACCTACCAAGTTCCCTGAGTAACCTAAAATCGGGATTGGGTTTGCTTGGAATCTGCCGATCAGGCAAATCTCGGCGGACAGTTGCGTTGAGTGCGAGTCCCATGCGCCTTGGTAACCTTAATGTTGCGGCAGGCGGCGATCCCATCCGTATCGTCGTTGCTGACATCAGCGCGATTGGCGCCGGAGGCCGCTGATGTACGAGACCTATTATGGGCTCCGCGAAAAGCCGTTTTCGATATTGCCGGATCCGGATTTGATTTTTTGGGGCCGCACCCATCGCATGGCGTTTTCCATGCTCGAGTTTGGCGTCCTCAACAACGCGCAGTTCACTGTGATCACCGGCGAAATCGGCTCGGGAAAGACAACGCTCGTCCGCCATCTGCTGAAAAAACTTAATGCCCGCATGACCAATGTGGGGCTGATTTCCAATACGCCGAAAGGGCGTGAAGAGCTGCTGCAATCGATCATGGTTGCGCTGAACTTGCCTTTCGAAGGCACCACCCCCGCCTTGCTGAAGAACTTTCAGGACTTCCTTTATTCCCAGCACGCCAAAGGCCGCCGGACGATTTTGATCGTCGATGAAGCACAGAATTTAGGGGAAGACGCGCTCGAAGGCCTGCGCATGCTGTCGAACATCAATGTCGACAAGACCCAATATCTGCAGCTGATCCTCGTTGGGCAGCCGCAGCTCAAGGATATGCTTTGCCGACCGCAGCTCTTGCAGTTCGCGCAACGGGTATCGTCCGACTACCACCTCAAGCCGCTCGCCAGGGACGAAGTTGCTCAATATATCGGCTTTCGCCTGAGCGCGGTCGGCTCCCGCGGCGATCTGTTCTCAAACGAGGCGTGCACAATGATCGCCGAAGCGAGCTACGGCATTCCGCGCATGATCAATATTCTTTGCGATACCGCCCTGGTCTATGGCTTCTCCACGCAGGCCGAGCGAATCAGCAGCAAATTGGTCAGCGAAGTCATCGATGACAAGCGGAACTTCGGCATTTTCCCAATAAACGGCCATGCGGTAAGTTGTTGACCGGCCCGGCGGCGTGTTGACTTCCCCGGAAGTCACGGATTTATTGACAGAATCAGCCGGGGACCGTTGAATGACCCGGTGGGCGTGGGGATGTGATGCGCGTAGTCTTCGCCTTATTGTTCACAGTCGGGCTCTTGACCAGCGCATTGGCGCAGGTCCAGCCGATACAGCCCGGCGATAGTCTGCAGATTTCCGTCTGGCAGGATCCCAAGCTCGACCGCACGGTGGTGGTGGGGCCGGACGGCAGCATTGCCTTCCCGCTCGCCGGGCACATTAATACAACCGGCATGACGCCGCAGAAGCTCGAGGATACGCTCAAGGAGCGGCTGCAGAAGAATTATTCCGAGCCGCTCAACATCACCGTATCGCTCGCGGCCGTCAACGCCAACGCCATCGCTCTCACGACACCTCGCGTCTACATAATGGGCGAAGTGCAGAAGCCCGGACCTTACACGCTCAGGACCGATACGACGATTGCCCAGGCTTTGGCGCAGGCCGGCGGGCTCGGACTCTATGCGGCCCAGCAACGGATACAGCTGCACAGACAAGTGAAGGGCGTCGACTCGATCTTCATTTTCGATTTCAGCGCTTACAAAGCCGGCACGGATTCGACGGACAACATCCACGTGCAGTCAGGAGATGTCATAGTTGTTCCTGAACGAGGCTTGTTTGAATGAGCTTTGTGGCCAGACCGAAACCGTACCGAATAGGACCGTGGTATTGTGAAAAGGTCGGTCATTGTCGCCTCCTTGCTGCTAAACGTCCTGGCGTCAGATGCATTTGCCGCGACTTGGTCCGCTAGCGGCGACGTCAAGCAATCCGTCGACACAAGCAACAATTATTTTTTGCAACCGTTGCCCGCCGGCTACGCCGGCAAGGCGTTGAGCGCGATTGATCTTGATTTTCTCGCCGCCACCCCAACCACTCAGTATCGACTGGATACAAACTACAGTTATTACCACTATTTTGGGCCCGGCGACGTAGACCAAAAGCCGCTGTGGGGCACGCCGGCCGGTGCGAAGTTCAGATACAATTACAATGGCGCACTTAGCCAATTCACCGCGGGTGCATCTTGGCAGCGCGCCGACGTGGCGACGACGGCTCTTGAACAGACCGGGCAAGCTTCCGGTGGAGGCACTGTCGACACATACGCCGCCAACGGATCCTGGAAATATAAATTAAGTCCGCGCGACACGATCACGTGGACGAACAATGCATCGACGGTCTCATTTTCACAGCCGGCTGGACCAAATGGCTCGATTTCACAGACCCCTTATTTTGACTATGCCACGAGTGGCGCCTGGGCGCATCGCATCAGCCCGACGATCAGCGTCATCGACTCGTTCGATTTCGACTGGCACTCACAGGATGACACGGCCAAGACTCAGCGCCTTCTCTGGGACGCCAAAAGTTCGTTGTCATGGCTGCTGACGCGCCGGTTAACTTTGAATGCGTCTGTCACCGGTACGCTCGTTCATGCATATGAAAAAAATCCCGGGGCGCTGTTTGCAACCGGCTTACCCGCCCCCACCGGGCTCAATAGCGCCGCCGGGACCGAATCCGCCCTGCAATGGAGCGCTGAGCTTAAATACTCGTTGTCAAAAAAAACGACAGCATCGTTGAGCGCGGCCGATGTTGTCACGCCCACCGTTTTCGGCCAGCTGCAGCAGACAAATTCAATCGGCCTGACCGTTGTTCACAACATTAATCTCAGTTCGACGCTGACCGCCTTTGCCCAGCTCTCACGACTGCAGTCGACCGGCTCATCGCCGACTCAATTCTTTATCACTTCTCTCAAATATGAGTATCGCCTTCCGCGAAATTGGGTAACAGATGTCACGCTGACATATCGGCAGCGTGATAGGACGGGCGGAGGGGCTACGTCAGGTTTAGCCGCCGCGACGCCGGAAGCGACCACGGCAACAGCCGGTGCCATTTTCGTTTCTTTCAAACATGACTTTACCCTCTATGGGAAGCCACAGCCCGCTCCGTCGATCGGGCCGCTCACGGCTGGACAGCTGACGAGCTCAGGATCGGCGCTGCCGAACATCAGCTCCGAACCTCCGGTCGATCTGCAGCCGGGTACGGGACTAAGCCCTGAACAGGAGTACAATCCTGAGCAAGCGGCGCCTGCGTATCCTGAGCAACCGGAATATAACCCTGAGACTGCCCCGGATTATCCCGAGCGACAGCCGGAATATAACCCGGAGACTGCGCCCGACTATCCGGAGCGGCAGCCGGAGTATAATCCCGAACAGCCGCAGCCCGTGCCGCCCACGACCAACTCGCCGCAGGATTAATAAGCCAGGCCCGACGGAGCGCAAGATCGACGCTGCGGGTCAGCCCTTCGTCTTCTCCGCGTGGTTCTTAAGCGCGGCGTCGATCTTCGTCAGCAGATCGGAATCTTTCGGGGCGAGCGCACGCGCCTTTTCGAACTGCTCGTTTGCCTTGGCGTCCTGCCCGGTCGCCAAATAGCTCATGCCGAGATGGTAGTGAACCAGAGGATTGTTCGGCAGCGCCTGCTTGGCATCTTCCAGCAGCGAAACCGCCGAGGGGTAGTTGTCGCGCCGATAGTCGATCCAGCCGAGCGTATCCTTAAACTGGGGGATTTGCGATTTCGCCAGCATCCGCCCCAGGGTATTGGCGCGATCGAGACTCGCCTTGTCCGTGCGATGATCGGTGAGGAGGCTCGCGAGATTGTTGGCGACAATCATTGACCCGGGGTTCTGCTTGAGCATGACTTCATATTCCGATATCGCGCCTTCGTAGTCGCCCTTGGTTTCGAGGATGCTGGCCAACTCCAAATGAAGCGCGAAACTGGTCGGCTGCTGCTCTATTCCCGTCTTCAGGGTCGCAATCGCATTGTCAAATTTTTTATCACGGGCAAACACAAAGGCGAGCGCCCTGTAGCCTGCGGGGTCTTTCGGCTGCGCCTTAATCGCGGCATTGAAGTTCTTGACCGCTTCATCGGGGTGGTTGTTAAGGAGATGCAGCGAACCCAAAAGCACAAGAGCTTCTGCATTTTGCGGATTGGCCTTCAGCGCCGACTGAAGGAACTCCTGGGCCTTGTCGGTCTGCTTGGATTGGACATAGGCATTGACCAAGGCCGCCATCGGCTGCACAGCTGGATTGGCCGCGTAGGCGGCTTGCAAGACCGACAAGCTGTCGGTGAATCTCTTTTCACCGCTGAAGGCTGCGCCATTGATCTGATCGGCAAGCACGTTCTTGTCATCTAAGCGGTGAATGGCGTCAGCAAGGGCGTGAGCGCCGGCCCAATCCTGATGCGCCAGTTTCACCTGCGCGAGGTTCGAGAGAATAGGGACGCTGTTCGGATTGCGGCTGGCGAGGTCTGCGAGCACGTTGTCCGCCTGCTGCTCCGAGCCGCGGCGCCGCAAAAACGCGATGTAATTGAGTCCGACGGCCGGCGTATAGTTGGATGCCTTGGTCGCGTCGAGAAAAGCTTTGTCGGCAAGCTCGATCAGCCCGCCGCGCTCGTAAGCCGTGCCCAAGGTTTCCAGTAATATAGGCGATCGAGGCTGATTGTTGAGCGCGCGGCGAAGATCTGCGATCGCGTCGTCGTTTTTCTCACGGTTCAAAAGAATGGTCGCCTCAAGCAGCAAGCCGTCGGTATTGTTGCTGTCGGCCGTCAGAATGGCTTTGACCAGCGGCTCCGCCGAGGCCGAGTCATTCTTGCTCATGTACATTTCGGCAAGCGTGGCTCGCGCCGTGGCGACATCGTTGGCTGATTTAGACGTGCTGATAAGCTGCTGCAGAAGCTTTGTGCTTTCGGTGCTATTGCCGCGCGCAAAATCAAGCTTGGCGAGCGCGATCCGCAAGGAGAATGCGTTCTTGTCATTGCCGATGCGGTTCACAAGTTCCGCACGTGCCGCATCGACGCCTTTCACGATGTTAATCAGATTGATGAGCTCGAGCTGCACGTTAACATCGTCGGCATTCGCATCGGCGAAGGTACGTAATTCCTTAATAGCGTCGTCGCCACGGTTATGCGCAAGGTAAAATCTGATCAGCTCCGTACGGAAGCTCGGCTGCTTCGGGTAAAGATCGACGAGCCTTCGTAGCAGGCCTTCGACCTTGTCGAGGCTGCCCATCTTATTGAAGATGCTGATCCTCAATAGGTCGACGCCGAGATCGTCCTGATTGTCTTTCTTGACGTGATCGAGCGCCTTGAGCGCGTTGCTCGTGTTGCCCTTCGTGAACTCGATTGAGGCCAGCGCGACGTTTGCTTCTGTGCTCTCGGGATCGATGGCGAGGGCCTCCTGGGCGGTGCGAAGAGCGCCATCCATATCCTGAAGCTTGAGCAGAACGGCAGCCTTCAACGCGAGCCCGGTGATGTTCTTTGGATCGATATCTGTGACTGCGTTTGCGCGCTTGAGGGCTTCGTCAAAGTTGCCGCCGAGCAGGAAGAGTCGACCGAGTTTGTTTTGCGAATCGATGTCCTTCGGATCAAGCTCGACGACACGGCGCAAAACGCCCGCCAGCGGACGGTATTCGCGGTTGTGCTCCTCAATCTGCGCGAGCGCCCGCAATGCCGGAACGAGATTCCTGTTGAGCTGCAGCGCGTTCTGGATCTCGATGCGCGCCTTCACATAGTCGTTCTTCTTCAGATAATCGGCGCCGCGCTCATAGTAATTTTGCGCACGCTGTTCGCGCGAGCTGCAGCCGGCGAGCTGCAGTGCTGCAAACGCGACGCAGGCGCTTAGCGCCAGGGCTCTCAGGGGGTTCTTAGGCAGGCAGCGCATAGTTACCTCTACGAGTGACCTTTTTCACTTTTTGCTGACGCGGAGCTTGAACTAACAGGGGCTGGCAAATACCCCTTCAAGACCGGCACAACGATCCGCGTGAATTCACGGAGCCGCTGTTCGGCGTGGGCCTCACTTTCGGTCGGGTCGACCACCGTCGTCAGACGTACCAGTGCACCGTCGGTGCGATTCTTGAACATGGCGTCGCGCAGCAAATAGAGCTTCGAGACATATTCGTTGGCAATCTGCATGCCGCGCTCGTCAAACCAATAATAAACCAGTTCCGTGTCGCTGCCGCGCTTGATCACGACCCGGTTCAAGGGCAGCGAAACTTTGCCGTCGTCGCTCGTATATTCGATGCGCTTGAGGTCAGTGATCTGCCAACCATTGCCGGGAATGCAGACGGCCGGCGAATGCGGGGACACGCCTGAGCGTTGCGTTGCGTAGTACGCCACATAGAAGTTGACCGGGGCGCTGCCTTTCTTGCTGTAGTCGGACAGGATGTAATCGGTGAGACCCAGGTAGTCCTTGACTTTCTCGTCGAGTTTGTCGGGGTGGCCCGACCAAGCGCCGAGCATGGTTGGGAAGGTGATGAAGCTGTCTCGCTCGGGAAGAATTTCGGTGCGGGCCGAGATAAAAAACGTGGCAATGCCGGTTGCGCAAACCGCCAAGAAGCAGATCGCGAGCGGCATGCCACCGAACGTGGGACTGGTGCGCGGTGCAGCGAGTATGGGCGACACCTGCGGCGGGTGGAACACGTCGAAAAAGCGCTTGCGTCCGGCATAGCGGGTCAGCAACGTCATTTCCCCGACCAAGACGCCAGCGCAAGCGATGAAAATAATCCACCCTTCGAACATATGGAGAAAGCCATCGGCATCCTGCGGTCCAAAATTGTCGACCAGCAGACCGACAACTCCAATACGAAAACTGTTCATCAGAATAGTTATCGGGATGGTCGACAGAAACACGAGCGTCCGCTGCCACATTGGCGCCTGGAACAAATACGCGGCAAGGAAGCCGAGACTCATCAGCGGGTAAAGGTAACGTAGGCCGCTGCAAGCCTCGACGACCTGGAGTTGGTAGACGCCAAGATCGATCACATTGCCTTCGAGGAAAACCGGGATATGGAACAGCCTGATGAAGTCGGTGCCGAGTTCGGAGGAAATGAGCTGCAGACGATAAGATAGAATAGCATCGAGGAAGTACGGCGTCGGGATCGCGAAAAGCAGAAATATGATCGGCACGAACATCACCCGCAGCAGCGAAATGCCGCCAGTGCCAAGGACGATGCCGAGCAGGGCCACGATGAAGCCGAGCTGCGAAAGGATAAACAGCGAGCTCAATTTGCCGAGAATGTGCAGCGCGCCGGCGAGGGCAACCAACGCCGGCCCCGCCCAAGACGGGGTCCCGATACTGCCGAGCAGGGCGTTACGGCGCGACCAGATCAGCCAGGCGACAATCACCGGGATCAGAAAGCCGTGGCTGTATTCCTCTTGCGCCATCCAGCGGCGCACCAGCTCAGCGAGGGGCTCATAGAAAACGACCGCCGCGATCGCGGCCAAAATTGCAATGAGAAGGACAGGATAGACGGCGCTCGACGACGCCAGTTTGTTCTGGGGGAGGACATCCGCCTTCATCAACATGTGCGCACGCTTTCGTACAAACTGAGACGCGGGAACTTGAAGCCCTACGGACAAACGGCCGCGCAGGCGGCGTTTGGAAAAGCCGGATTTCCCGCTTTTCTTGCTAGGGACTTATTTAGCATGGCGAGCAGGCCCAGAAAACGGGCATTGTCAACCGACTGTCTACGAAGTTAATGTCAGAGCTTGCTGAAGTCGTTGCTTCGCAAGCGCTCGCCACAACAGTGGATTTGACCATGGAATATGACGCTTTTGTGGTGCATCAGTTCGGTCGGCCGCTTTTAACGAGTGCTGGAAAAGTGAAGGGTACAAAGCCGTGCAAGCAAAAAAGTCGCGCACGTGGCGCAAGTCTTTGCGAATTGGCTCAAGCAGCTCTGCTTGCGGCCCCGTTGTTTAAGGCATGGGCGGCCGCCAGCTTCGCGAAAACGGCGTTGCCTGTCATTGCGTTCGGAGTCGCCTTAATTGCGAGTGTTTTGCCGATTAATCCTGTTAGGGAAATCATTTGAGCGGCATCCGCTAAATGTGCGATATTTCGCACGAATTTGCGGATTGCCGTCCCGAGGTTTTGGTCACTAAAGGGCCGTGGCCTAAAACCGGTTGTGAATCCGCGCGTCTAAGTCGGGGAAGCATTGAGGTTCCAATGTTGATTGCGACGAAGACGCCGCTACGCGTCAGTTTTTTCGGCGGCGGCACCGATCTCAAAGAGTATTACGCCAACAACAGCTACGGATCGGTGTTGAGCGCGACGATCAACAAATTTGTGTATGTGACGGTCAAGCAGCATAACAGGCTTTTCGACGAGCCATATCGCCTCAACTACTCGAAGACGGAGATCGTCGACTCTCTCGATGCGATCGAGAACGAAATCGGCCGCGAGGCGATCCGGCTTTTGAATGTTCAGCCGGGGATTTACATTTCGACCGTCGCCGATGTTCCTTCGGGTTCGGGCCTCGGGTCCTCGAGTTCCTATGCGGTCGGCCTCTTGAACGCGCTGTGCGCGCTCGAGGGACGGCGGACGACCTTCGGCGATCTCGCCGAGATGGCGTGCCACCTCGAGATCGACGTCCTGAAGAAGCCGATCGGCAAGCAGGACCAGGTGTCGGCTGCGGCCGGCGGGCTCAATCACATTCGCTTTTTCGCCGACGAAAGCATCTCGATTTCGCCGATCAGCGCGCGCACCGCCGACCTGCATGACCTGTTCGGTCATTTTCAGATGTTCTGGACCGGCGTGACGCGCAGCGCCGACACCATCCTGGCCGAGCAGAAGAAAAAAATCAGGGATACCAGTGCTTTCCTGACGCAGATGCGCGACATGGCCGACGAGGCGACGCGCTTGATCCAGCGCGGCCAGATGGACATTCAGACCTTCGGCAATATGCTGAATGTCGCCTGGCAGTTCAAGAAGAAGCTTGCGACGTCGGTGTCCAACCCGCAGATCGACGAATGGTACGAGCGGGCGCGCAAAGCCGGCGCGATCGGCGGCAAGCTGTGCGGCGCTGGCGGCGGCGGCTTCTTGCTGTTCTGCGCGAAGAAATCGGCGCGCGATTCGATCCGCGCCGCCTTGCCTGAACTGCGCGAACTGGACATCGCGTTCGAGCCGACCGGAAGCACCCTTTTGTTCCCTGCGACGCAGGGTGGGGAGCATTCGAACCTTCGCTCACTGTTACGCGAACGGGATGGCAGTCGCGTTGAGACGGTACCATGAAGGCATCCGAAAAGTTTCCCGCCGCTCTCATCGACAAAATTGAAGATTATGCCGACGCCTACCTGAGCGAATATTCACGCGCCGCGGGTCTCGTCGATAGAAGCCGCCTCGCGCAAGCGGCGTTGCTGGTGCAGAAGACCGCGTCATCTGGCGGCACGATTTACAGCTGCGGAAACGGCGGCTCGGCGGCGATTTCGAACCATCTGCTGTGCGATTTCGCCAAGGGCATCCAGACCGACACGGCGCTGCGGCCCAAGGTGGTCAGCCTGTCGTCGCACGCCGAATTGCTCTCGGCCATCGGCAACGACATCGGTTACGAGGAGACATTTTCCTACCAGGTCCGCTCATGGGGCAAAACCGGCGATCTGCTCATGGCGATCAGTTCATCCGGCAATTCGGAGAACATCGTGCGCGCCCTGCGCGAAGCCAAGACCGCCGGCATGGCAACGATTGCGCTCACCGGATTCGACGGCGGCCGCGCGGCCGTTCTTGCGGATGTCAGCATCAACGTTCCCAGCCAGAATTACGGCGTGGTGGAGGATCTGCACCAGTCCGTCATGCATATGCTTGCGCAGTTCATCCGGGCAAAGCAGATGGAGCCCGCGCTGATTGCGCAGCGCAAATTTTAACGAAGGCCGTGGCGGCCTCGAACGTCAATCGATACTGAGACGCCGGTCGTGAACGTGACGAGCAGCAATGTCGAGACCATGAAACGTCCGGACCAGGCCGTCATATTGGCCGGCGGCCGCGGCACGCGCCTTTTGCCGCTGACCGCCACGCGGCCAAAACCGATGGTCGAATTTCATGGTCGCCCGTTCCTCGAATACCTGATCGACCAACTGCGGGAGCAGGGTTTTACCCGTATCCTCTTGTTGCTCGGCTATTTGCCCGAGGTCATTCGCGATCACTTCGGCGACGGCAGCCGTTTCGGCGTTTCTATCGAATACTCGGTCACCGAGGTCGACGACGACACCGGCACCCGGCTGCGAGCCGCCAAGGATCGCATCGATCCGCTATTTCTGTTTCTTTATTGCGACAACTATGTGCCGTTTTCATTCGCGGACATGTGGACCGTATGGCGGCACGAAAATCCGTCTGCGCTGGTGACCGTCTATGCCAACGAGGATGATTACACCAAGAGTAACCTTATCGTCGGTGGCGACGGACGCATCGTGGTTTACGATAAGACGAGAAAACACCCCGGCCTGAAGGGAGTCGATATCGGCTATATGCTAGCTAAGAGGCAGATTCTTGAACTGCTTCCGGCCGGTAACGTGTCCTTCGAATCCACCGTCTACCCGCAACTCGTCGAAAGCGGGGAGTTGCACGCCTACGTCATCAGCCACCGCTACTACAGCGTTGGCGATCACCGTCGCCTGCCTTTGACCGACGAATTCCTGCGCCGCCGGCCGACCGTTCTGTTGGACCGCGACGGCGTGCTCAACGAAAAAATGCCGCGCGGTGAATACGTGCGGAACTGGCAGGAATGGACGTGGCGTCCGCACGCGCTGGAGGCGGTGCGCCTGCTCACCGAGCACGGTTTCCGCTTGATCGTGATTACCAACCAGGCCGGAATCGCCAGAAAGGCGATGAGCGAAGCCGACCTCGAAGCGGTCCACGCGCATATGCTATCGGATGTGAAGGCTGCTGGCGGGCAGATCGATGCCATCTATCATTGCCCGCATGGCTGGGACGATGGATGCAGTTGCCGCAAGCCGGCCCCCGGCATGTTGTACGCGGCGCAGCGGGATTTTCAGCTTGACCTCACCCGGTGCCTCTATATTGGAGATGACGAACGCGACTTGCGGGCGGCGACTGCCGCTTCATGTCCTTTTCAATATGTGACGCCGGATAGATCTCTCCTCGATATCGCGCGGTCGTTGACCGCCAATCGGTCGGGGAATGAAATCAACCTCAGAACCGGCCAAGTCGCCGATCACGGAGCGGCAAAATGCGTATCTTGTTGACGGGAAGCAACGGTTACATCGGGTCGGTCATGGCGCCGATCCTGCGCAAGGCCGGCCACGACGTGGTCGGGCTCGACGTCGGCTATTTCGCGGATTGCCATTTCTATCCGGATGCCGAGAGCGACAAGTTCATCCGCCGTGACATCCGCGATATCAAGGCGTCGGACTTCGAGGGGTTCGATGCGGTCGTGCATCTCGCCGCGCTGAGCAACGATCCGATCGGCAACCTGCGCGAGGATTGGACCAGGACCATCAATCTCGAGGGCACGATCAAGGTCGCCAAGCTCGCAAGAAGCGCCGGTGTGTCGCGTTTTTTGTTTGCCTCGTCCTGCATCATGTACGGAACGTCGAACGAGCAGGACGTCGCCGAAGAAGCGCCGTTGGCCCCGGCTACCGAATACGCGCGCTCCAAAGCGCTGGCCGAGGAAGGCTTGCGCGAGCTGGTCACGCCGAATTTCTCGCCGGTCTATATCCGCAACGGCACCGTCTATGGCGTGTCGCCGCGCATGCGCTTCGACACCGTGCTGAACAATTTCATGGGGCAGGCGGTCGCTACGGGCAAGGTCATCATCTTCAGCGACGGCAAGCCCTGGCGTCCGGTGGTGCATGTCAAGGACCTGTCGCGCACCTTCCTGCGCTATCTCGAAGCGCCGCGCGAACTCGTTCACAACCAGGCGTTCAACAACGGCGCCTCGATCCTGAACTATCGCGTTCGCCAGCTGGCCGAGATCGTGCTGGAAATCGTTCCCGGCGCGCAACTGGAGATCCGTAGCGACGCGGGTGCCGATCAGCGTACCTACAAGGCCGACTTCGGCAAGTTTGCGCGGACCTTCCCGGACTTCAAGTTCGAGTGGGATCCCAAGAAAGGCGCGCGTGAATTGTACGATGCACTGACCAAGCTGAAGGTCGACCGCGCCAAGTTCGAATCGCCGGAATTTACCCGTTTGAAGTATCTGTCGAAGCTGCTCGAGCAGAAAAAGCTGGATGCGGACCTGCAATGGGCGCAGGCCTCCGAGCCGGTGAGGGTCTAGGCAGGCCGCCGGCGCTGCGAGGGGCAAAGAACAAGGCTGCCGCATGGACGTCAACGCCGAGCTGACAAAGTGCCGTTGCTGCGGCAGCGCGAAGCTGAGCCCATTCTTCGACCTTGGGCGCGAGCCCTTCGCCAATTCGCTGCTCAAGTCAAAGGACGAGCGGGAGGAAAGCTATCCTCTGGCTTTGACCTTCTGCGACGACTGCCATCTCGTGCAGCTCACTTACACCGCGGATCCGGAAGTCCTTTTCTCCCACTACGTTTGGGTGACCGGCACGTCGTCCACGGCCCGTCGGCAGGCGGTCAAATTCTGCGACGATGTGATGGCGCGCATTCCCGTGGGCAAGCAGCCGCGCCTTGTCGTCGAGGTTGCCAGCAATGACGGCACGTTTCTGCGGCCGTTCATCGACCGCAATATTCCGGTGCTGGGCGTCGATCCCGCCAAGAACGTTGCCGAGCAAGCCAACAAGGACGGCATCCCGACGCGCTGCGATTTCTTCAACGAGCAATCGGCCAAGGCCGTACTTGATGAAAAGGGCCCGGCCGACGTCGTCATTGTGCGCAACGTGCTGCCGCACGTCGCCGCGCTGCATAGCGTGGTCAAGGGCATCGGCATATTGATCGGCGGCACGGGCTTTGCGGCAATCGAGGTGCATTACGGCCGTAAAATCCTGGAAGGACTGCAATACGATTCGATCTACCACGAGCACCTTTGCTATTTCACCGTTGAGACGATCGGCCGCTTGCTGGCGATCCATGGCCTTGAAATCGTCGATCTCGACGAGGGGCCGATCAATGCCGGCGCGCTCATCGTCTATGCCCGGCAAAAAGGGGCCCAGAAAAAGCCGGCGGTGAAACGCTTCCTCGATGGCGAGGCGGCCGCGAATACGAACACGCTCGCGTCATGGCGCGGTTTTGCCGACCGCGCCTTCAAGCATCGCGACGAGCTCAACGCGATCCTCGATGGCGAACTCGCCGCGGGGCGAAAAGTCGTGGGCTACGGCGCTTCGGCGCGCAGCTCGACCATGCTGAATTTCTGCGGCATCCACTCGCGCAAACTGGGGTGCATTGCCGATGCCGCGCCGCCCAAGCAGAATTGCTTCACGGCGGGCACGCGCATTCCGATTCGTGCGCCCGAACAGGTTTTTGCCGACAAGCCGGACACCGTGCTGCTGTTAGCCTGGAACTTCCGGCCGGAGATTACGGGTATCCTGCGCGATCGGTTTCATTTCCGCGGCAAGGTCATTCATCCCCTGCCGAACAAGCCGGCCGTCGAGATGATGTCATAGGGATAGCGATGCAGAAAACCGCAAACCCTTCGTTCGGTGCGATCGATGGCGTCAAGATCATTCCGCGCCGCAAGATTCCCGACGAGCGCGGCACGATCCTGCACGGCGTGCGCAAGGAAGAGCTGCTCAACCCGTTCGGTGAAGTTTATTTCAAGAAGCTTTATCCCGGCGGCGTCAACGGCTGGCACGTCCACGAAAAGCTGATCCTGAATTACCTGTGCCTGGTTGGCATGATCAAGCTCGTGCTCTACGACATGCGCGAGGGCAGCGCGACGCGCGGCACATTGCAGGAGCTTTTCATCGGCGAGGACAATCATTGCCTGGTTCATATTCCGCCGGGCGTCGCCAACGGTTCAAAGAGTCTCTCGTCGCCTTATGCGCTGTTGTGCAACGTGGCGTCGGAGCCGCACGACCCAGGACTGAAATATCTGCGCATCGATCCGAGTTCGGGAGAGATTCCCTACGACTGGGCACGCCGCGACTACTAGGCTGCAAGAGGCAATATGTCGCGCATTCTTGTCACAGGCCTCGGCGGCTTCATCGGCAAGAGAATCGTTCCTTTTCTTCTCGAGCGGGGGTTCGAGGTCGTCGGCGCCGGCCGTGCGGCACGGCCGGCCAGTATGGATTCGCGCGTGCATTGGTTGACCGTCAACCTGTTCGACCACGCTGCGGTGCGCGATCTGGTTGCCAAAGCCGCGCCCACGCATTGTCTCAACCTCGCCTGGTATGTCGAGCATGGCAAATATTGGCGCGCGCCGGAAAATATCGCCTGGGTTCAGGCCTCGCTGAATTTGCTGACGGCTTTCGTCGACGCGGGCGGCAAGCGGTTCGTTGGCGCCGGGACCTGCGCCGAATACGATTGGTCGTATGGCCGCCTTTCCGAAACCGAGACGCCGCGCAACGCGGCAAGTCCGTTCGGCCGCTGCAAGAATGCCGTGTTCGAAGCGACCATGGCCTACGCCGACATCAAGGATATTTCCGCCGCTTGGGCGCGCATTTTCTTTCTTTACGGTCCGGGCGAGATCGAGACGCGGCTGGTGCCGCATGTGATCGTCAGCCTGCTCAAGGGCCAGGAAGCCAAGACCTCGCATGGCGAGCAGCTGCGCGATTTTTCCCACGTCGACGACGTCGCGGCGGCGCTGGCGGCGCTGGTCGATTCGGATGTGCGTGGCGCCGTCAATATCGGCTCAGGAGAAGCGACCAAAGTCAGGACCATTGTCGAGACCGCCGCGCGGATGATCGGGCGCCGCGAACTCGTGCGCCTCGGTGCAATCCCGGCGCAAGCCGGAGAGCCAGAGTTGCTCGTCGCCGACGTGCGACGCCTGCGTGATGAGGTGAAATTCCAGCCACGCATCACGCTCGAAGCCGGGCTGCAGTCGACGATTGCTGCCTATCGCGACGCGCTCAAGGGCTGCGCCTGAAAGACACCGCTGCCATGTCGAAATTCGAAACGGCGCTCGAAACCGTGAAGGCCAACATCGTCCCCGCCATCGGCCGAGGCGACCTGGTTCTGCTCGGAGGGCTCGCCAAGCTCGGCAAGTCGCCGTTTGCCGCCGCGCTTGCGGCCGAGCTGGAGAAGCGGAGGATTGCGGCCGTAGTGGTGTCCCTCGATCGATGGATCGTGTCGTCGTCCGGACGTACAAAACCGGGGGTGGAAAATCGCTTCGACCTGCAAAACGCCTTGCTGACGCTTTCGCCGTGGCTCGAGCAGGGCCTAGCTCTGGCCGTCACTACGCCCGATTACGATCGAATAACGCGAAAACAGCGCATGAACGCGGCCAGTCTGACGCTGGCCGCGGATGCGGTGTTGATCCTGGAAGGCGTTCCGGCGCTGCTGCTGGCGATCAAAACGCCTCGAAAAGTCCACCGCATCTACGCGACGGGAGACGAAACGGTCAGGCGCGGCCGCGTCATTGACGATCTCCTGGCGCGCGGTATTGAAAGCCGTCAAATCGCCGAAGAAATCTATCGCGAGCGGCAAAATGATGAGGCGCCGAGGATCAGGGAAGCCGTCGCAAAAGCTGATTATACTGTCGAACTCGCGTAGATGAGCAGGACTTGAGGGCAAATAAATAAAATGAAGCTTCTGGTCGTCATTGCGAGCTACAAGGTCGCGCATCTCACTATTGATTGCCTGCGCTCGATTGCCGGTGAGATCGCCAGCGTGCCGGGCACCCATGTCGCGGTTTGCGAGAACGGCACCGGAGACGATTCCGCCGAACGCATCCAGAAAGCGATCGACGACAACGGCTGGGGTTCGTGGTGCACGCTCACGGCCGTGAATCCGAACCTCGGCTTTCCTGGGGGAAACAATTTCGTGCTGCGGCCGTTTCTGCAATCGGCAGATCCGCCGCAATACGTGCTGCAATTGAACGCGGACACGGTTCTGCGGCCGAACGCTTTCCAGGCGCTCGTTGATTTCATGGATCGCCATCCGCGGGTCGGCCTGGCGGGGAGCCGGCTTGAAGATCCGGACGGCACGCCGCAGGTGTCGGTGTTTCGCTTTCCCTCGCCGCTCAGCGAGTTTGAGCAAGGCGTCAAGCTCAGCCTGATCAGCAGGCTGCTCAGCCGCTGGATCGTGGCGCCGCCCGTCGTCAACGAGACCTACGAGGCCGAATGGGTGTCCGGGGCCAGCGTTATCATCCGCCGTGAGGTTTTCCGTGACGTCGGGATGCTGGACGAAGACTATTACAGCTATTTCGACGACGTCGACTTCTGCTTCAACGTGCGCAAGGCGGGCTGGCCGATCTGGTATGTGCCGGCAAGCCGGGTCGTGCATCTCGTCGGGCAATCGACGGGTATGTCGAGCAAACGCCCCAAGCGCTGGCCGAGTTATGCCTTCGAGGCGCGCCGCCGCTATTTTCTGAAGAACGAGGGGCCTCTTGCCGCGGCCTTGGCCGATGCCGGGTTGATCCTGGGAAACATTCTCTGGCGGTTGCGCGTCTTGTTGGGCAAGCCCGACAGTTCGCCGCCGCATTTTCTCAGCGATGCAATCCGCCACAGCGTTTTCTTGACAGGGTTTAAATTGAAGCCCGTCGAAAACCCCGCGCTGGTTTCATCGCAGCAGATTGAAGTCCGGCGCTTCCAGGCTTCGCAAGCCGGGTAGACGCCGTGCCCGGTCGAAACGAAGCGAATTTCGGCGCCGTCGTGATGGGTCGGAACGATGGCGAGCGGCTGAAACTGTGCATCGATTCGCTTTCCGTTGCCGCTAGGATCGTCTATGTCGATTCCGGCTCGACCGACGGCTCCGTCGATTGGGCGCGTGCGCACGGCGCCGACGTCGTCGAACTCGACAGCGCGGTCGCTTTTACGGCGGCGCGTGCACGCAATTCGGGATTTCGCCGAGCATAGGATTTGGCGGCCGAGTTGCCTTACGTGCAATTTGTCGATGGCGATTGCGAAGTAGACCCCGCATTTTTTTCTGGATACAGTAATGCACAGTGTTTTTTACGGGCTTTAAGCTCAAAGACCTACCGAATCCGGCATTCGCGCGCGACCTGTCGTGGAACGGATGAATAACAACGCGATCGTTTAGAAATGAGCATCAGTGCGGTGCGGGATGGCGAGTAATACGGCAATTTACGTGATCAATCTAGCCGACCGAAAGGACCGGCAGCGTCAAATGGAATGCCAATTGTCGCAAGTGGGATGGCGCGGCGAATTTTTTCCGGCAGTCCGCCCCCAGGATGCCGGAAATTTTCAATCGATAGGAGTACGCGGCTGCTTCCTCAGTCATCTTGAAGTCCTGAAATCCGCGAAACGGACAGGTGCCGAACGTCTTATCATTATCGAAGACGATCTCGATTTTGTCCGCGATTTTAAACATTGTTGGCATATGGCAATGGATGCACTCGAAAATAAGCGGTGGTCCATCTTTTACCC
>Ga0335083_10000289_pt1 | contig 79824 bp, 69 predicted proteins | sample Lox_Sample_42_FD_206716 | JGI IMG/M metagenome (GOLD analysis project Ga0335083, IMG submission 206716) | Soil microbial communities from Loxahatchee National Wildlife Refuge, Florida, United States - Lox_Sample_4.2 | ecosystem: Environmental > Terrestrial > Soil > Wetlands | place: USA...
GTTCGTCGATCTCGACCAGGCCCGCCAGCTCATCACCGCTTGGGTCGCCGACTACAACACTGCGAGGCCGCATTCCTCGCTCGGATACAAAACGCCGGCAGCTTATGCCGGTGCACTCACCGCGCCGAAGGGCGTAACATCGGCCGAGGCTCTAATCGCCGCTGGATGAAAGTTCAGTGGCAGGTCATCCGCGGCCGCCCCAAGGTCTGGCGCCGGGACGTTCACGAGCGACTTTTTGCCAACGGAACGTCACGCGACTGGCAGATATCGGTAACGGAACCGGCCGCCGCCCTTCGATCCGGGAACCTCGCAATTAGCTGGCGCGTTGCACGTTACCTGTACAGAGGCGACAAGGAACGTCGATACGAACCGATGAATCAGTGTTCCAAATTGGCGGCGTTCTGGAGATGGATGACTGCATTTAGAACGAGCGAGGCGTAACCACTGCCGCCTTACGCGCCCAATCTCCGTCTTGCCAAAGTGGGTACACCAGCCATCGCAACTCCGTCCGCCAGCCACTGTTCGACCACAGCCTTATGAATGCGCGCGATGGCACGAGCCGGATGCACCCGCAGATCGGCAAGCGCCACCACAACGTGCGTAGAGCCACCCCCCGACCATCTCGGCGTCGAAGCCCATTTTGACAGGTCCGCAAAGAAAGAATCGATGAACGTGCCAGGGTTTTTTGGAACGCGGAAATGCGCGCAGCCGCTCAAGTTTAACCGGCAGCATATTTCATCGGAGGAGCACGCTCCTGGTTCGCCGGTCAGTGATCCCGCGATAGGTAGAAGCTAATCCATCCAGTAAGCCAGATGAGTGCAGCAATCAATAACGGCATAACGGGTATAGTTCCTTCGCCTATGCTCAAGTTGTAAAAGAAGTCCGCCGCGACCAGCACCACGATCAGTCCGGCAAGAATTGTAGCGCCGCGGTAAAGCGATCTTCCCAGTGATGACGTCGACTCATCCGGCATTTGCTACCGACCCAGAAATCGCCGCCTCAGAAAAGCAGGTCATGACCTCGATAAGGAAAGTCATTGAGCACCGCCTTGGGCGTAAACGCAGGTTGCATCGTCCTTGCGTTTGTGACTCACGGTTCGCCCTCCCCACAGGGTCGCACCCAACCTTACAATTTGCCTCCTCGCAGAGCTTGAGAAATAACTTTTGCGTTACCTTTTTAGCGCTCGCCGGCCAGGCGCCGGCAATGTCTGCGGGCGCTTCGCCAACCGACTAACATGGCACGAATGGCTAGGGCCTCTCGAGGGACGATGATCAGGAAGGCCACAAAAATTGAATTAGGTCGCTGACGCAATTGACCGACGGAGCAGAATCGTCGCCTTAGTTTCTAGCTTTTTTTTGATCCGCGGGAGAATCCTTGATTGGTCGCGGATGGTGCCGTGAGCTTCCGGCTTGGGTGGATTCTTTCGCCGCCCGCGAAATGGCTTCTAGTCGCAGCAAATAGATCTCCGCCAGCATTTCGCCCTCCTCGGAAGCGGATTATGACGTCCTTGCAGCCGCGCGCTGTCGGTGTTCGAGCTATCCGGTTTTCTTGAATCAGCTTCCTAAGCGCGCACTGAGAGTGCGCCGGAATTCTTAAGCTGTCGCCGTAAGGATGTTTAAAATTGCGCAGAATTTGGATTATTTTAGCCGCTGACGCTTGCGGAGGCGAATGGCCGGTTCACTGCCGCTTTCGTACCGGCACATCGCTGTGTTCGGTGCGCTGCAAAATCTAGGACGCTGTTGGCGAACAACTGACTCTGGTCGGTCAGGGTGCTGAACTGCTAGCGCTGTCGATGAGAAGAAGTGACTCTGCGTCCACCGGCCAGCAAACAAGGGAAGATCCCGCCCGAGCTCATCGAAGTGCAGACCGGCAGCTATCTCGGCGAGGACGATATCGTGCGTTTGGACGACATCTATAGGCGACACGACAACACCCATAAGCGACGGCATTGCCGTACCTAGAAGTGGAGTAAAAAAAAGCCCGCAGCTTCGGACTTTTATGACAGGCCTTCCACTCCTCCGCTGGCACACTCTTAAACGTTTACAGAAATGAAGGATGGCCGCCGTCGAGGGCAACAAGCTCGATCGGATCATAGAGCTCTCGGAAAGCGGACCGCTAAGAAAGTCAACTCCATAGCGGTCACCCGGCTGATCACCCTAAAAGTAGATCTGCGGCTTCATGCCCCTCGCCCCCGTACCGAGCCGCTCCGGAAATCTTGAGATCGCGCAGGAAACTTTCAGCAAATCCACGAAACACCATCAGATGAAAAGTCGGCATGGAATCGATTTGAGTGATCTGTCCGGTGATGTGACCGAACAGAGTCATGACCGTGTCGTCGGGCTGAATTGTGCGCGGTTGGAGATCGAACGGCGCCAGTTTGGCAAGCGCGTCGGGGGCTTTACCTGCTTATCGGCGACGCCGCAGGCATCTGCTTGGGATGGTGGCGCCTTATTTCGCAGAGATTAAGAAGCCGTTAACCCTACGCGGCCACCATGCTCGAGAAAGCCCTTGCTTCGTTTGAAGAAGCTAATCGTCCTGTCAAAGGCAACTAAAGACGCGTCCAAATTCGCGCACCAATTTCATAGGGGAATTGACAATGTGGACTTACCGCAATTGGTTCTACATTTGTGCAATGGTTTTTGCCGTTTCCAGCGGCCAGGTCCGCGCGGATAACGGCGTAACCAAGGACAAGATCCTCTTTGGACAAGTCGCGGCCCTGAGCGGCCCGGCCCAGGCGCTCGGCCAGGGCATGCGCGAAGGGATTGTCGCAGCTTTTGAAGAAGCCAATCGCGCCGGCGGCGTCGGCGGTCGGAGGCTGGAGCTCAAGTCGAGAGATGATGGTTACGAGCCTGGAAAAACCATCGAAGCCACAAAAGCACTCATCAACGACGATAAGGTCTTTGCACTTGTCGGCGCGGTTGGAACGCCGACATCGAAAGCCGGTCAGCCAATCGCAACAGAAGCCAAGGTGCCGTTCATCGGCCCGTTCACCGGCGCTGAATTTCTTCGTAATCCGTACAACCGTTATGTCGTAAATATCCGCGCTTCATATTTCCAGGAAACAGAAGCATGGGCTGAACATCTAACCAAAGATCTGGGCATCACCAAAATTGCCATTCTGTATCAGGACGACGCCTTCGGCCTGGCCGGGCTGGCCGGAGTTCAGAAGGCCCTTGCCAAACGCAACATGACCTTAGTCGCTTCGGGAACGTTCAAGCGCAATACCACGGCGATCAAGACAGCCCTACTCGACATCATGAAAGGTGAGCCGCAAGCAATCGTGACCGTCGGCCCGTACAAACCAGTCGCGGAATTCATCAAGCTCGCGCAACAAGTGAAATTGAATGCGATCTTTGTCGCCATTTCTTTCGTTGGATCGGATTCCCTTGCAGCTGAATTGGGCAACCAGGGTGACGGTGTCGTCGTCAGTCAGGTCGTACCATTTCCGCTCGATAAGTCGCTGCCTTTGGTCGCGTCCTATCAAACCGCAATTGTCGCGTTAAATCCCAAAGCCAAGCCGGGATTTGTGTCGTTGGAAGGCTATATGGTCGGGCGTCTGGTCGTCGAAGCCTTGAAGAAAATTCCGGGCGAACCTTCGCGCGAAGCCCTGCTCGACGCGATTACGAAATCCCCGGTCGATCTGGACGGCGTGACACTCACGTTTAGCCCTTCAAATAATCAGGGCTCGAATAAGGTCTACTTCACCGTGCTCCAGGCGGACGGTTCATTTAAGCCAGTCTCTAGACTACCAAAAATAGCTGGCCGCTAACGATTCGACGGAGCCCCCTTCGAATGCGCATCCTGGACCTATTTACTCAGATTGACGGCGGCAAACGTTTCCGCTGGCTTTCGACCATTCGTGGCCGGCTCTATTTGGCGTTCGGCTTTGCCGCTGCGCTAACGATAGTTTGTTCAACGGTTGCCTCCTATGAATTCGCGGAGATCGGAGCAACCACGAACGAGATCGCCTCCCGTAGTATGCCGGCAGCGGTCGTCTCGTTGAGGCTCGCCGAAGAGGCAAGCGGCCTGGTTGCCTCAGCGCCGCGACTGATGTCGGCCGAGGACGACAAGCGTCGGTCCGAAATCGCGAATAGTATTGATCAACGGGCCAAGACTCTCACCCTTGGCATCGCACAACTGAAAGCGTTAGGCGGCATAAATACTGGAGATATCGATGCCACACGCGACGCGCTATTGGAGCGGCTCAAGGCCCTTAATCAGGCGGTAACCGACGCGTTAACGATATCGAGCGAGCGGCATAGCCTGGCGACCTCGATCGGGGCGGCGCATGAAGCGCTACTCGATGGCCTGGCACCGGCTATCGACGATGCCAATTTCGAGCTCATGACCAGGAGCAAGCAGGGGGGAATGGATGCGGGACTTAATACGATGCTCGAGTCGCTGCGTCGTCTCCTGGAAACCGAATCCGAATCAAATCTATTGGCCGGCCTTCTGACCGAGGCGTCCCTCGTCAACGATCGCAATCGTCTCGAACCGTTACGCGATCTCATCGCAGCAGCACAACGAAAGATCACAACAAACTTAAGCACCATCGCCGATCCCGCGCTGCAAAAAAAGCTCACCGGATTGTTCCATCAGCTCAGCTCTATTGGGTCGGACGACGGCATCATAGCGTTACGCATCTACGAACTCGATCGGCAACACGACGCCCAGCTCGCGTTCGAAGCTGCACAATCTGAAGCAGCGAAGTTCAAACAGGCGGTTGACATTCTCGTCGGGCAGCAGGGCCGTGCCGCGCGCGATATTTCAATATTCGCTGGCCGGCAGGTTCGCTCGGCTCAGCTCGTCGTTATCGTCTTGTCAATCGCGGCCGTGATCGGTGCATCCTTGATGGCGTGGCTTTATGTAGGCCACAATATCGCGCAACGGTTAGGGCAGCTGGGCGAAGCGATGCGACGGATCGCCGGCGGCGATCTGACCGTTCAGGTTCATGATGCACGCTCTGATGAGATCGCCGACATGACGCGGGCGCTACTGTTTTTCCGGCAGGCGACGGCAGACGCTTTGGCGGCGCGACAAAAGGAAGTCAAACAGGCACAAACGGCTGAGTCGCGGCGGCAACTGATAGAAGCAGCAACGCGGAGTTTCGAACAAGCTGCATCAAATGTCGTGCAAACCCTTGATCGGGCAGCAACCGCCATGGATCATTCCGCTCGTGAGATGGCCGACACTGCCAGCCGCAATCAGCAACAAGCTTTGTCAACCGCAGCAGCTTCCGAGCAGGCGACATCAAACGTCGAAATTGTCGCTTCGGCAGCTGAGGAGATTGCCCACTCGATAGAACACATCGCTGGCCGGGTCGCCGATTCTGCCGCCGCCGCGCGGAAGGCGAGTAAGGAAGCACTGGCGATTACGGCGACCGTGGAAAGCCTATCGGCGTCGGTCGACGAAATCGGCGAAGTTAGCAATCTTATCCGTAACATCGCGGCGCAAACCAATCTGCTCGCGCTCAATGCGACGATCGAGGCGGCCCGAGCCGGGGAAGCTGGCCGCGGTTTCGCTATCGTAGCCCAAGAGGTGAAAGACCTCGCCGCACAAACTGGCAAGGCAACCGAGGAAATCACCCGTCAAATCCAGTCGATCGAACAAACGACGGTAGGTTCCGTCCAAACCATGAAAGCGATTGCGGCGACGATTATGCAGCTCGACACCCTCGCCAATGACGTATCGATCGCGATGCGCCAGCAGGATTCGGTGACCCAGGAAATCGCCCGTAATGCTGGCGCCGCGGCCAAGGGGACCCGTAATGTATCTGCAAACGTCAACGAGGTTTCAACCGCCGCGATCAAGACCGGCCAGGTCGCTAATACTGTTCTCTCCGCGGCAGAAGATCTGGCCGCCCAATCGAATCGGCTGCGCGAGGAGGTTGAGCGATATTTGGCACAGGTCCGAGCAGCCTAGATCGCAGAATAAACTAACCCACTTAAGACAGGGGGCATTTGTCTTTGGTTCAATCGCGACAGGACGCCGAGAAAGTTTACAATGGCGAATGGCGCGAACGTGTCAAAAAGGCTTTATGGCGCCAAAAATGTGCAAGAAACGAGGTGCATCGATCGCGCGAAAAGCTCTCCGAGGCACCGGCCTGCGATTACGCACCGCTCACCTCAATACCGAACTCAGCCCCGGCCGTCTTGACGTCATTCAGGAAGAATTCGGCAAAACCGCGAAACACCATCAGCTCAAAAGTCGGTACGGAGTCGATTTGGGTGATCTGCCCGGCAATGTGACCGAACAGCGTCATGGCGGTATCGCCAGGACGAAATACACGCGGATGAAGATCGATCGGCGTCAGTTTGGCAAGCGCGTCGCGAGCCTTGGCACCGCTTAATTCGAGAAGAAGCCAGGCATCCGATTGATCGGAACCCGATACCAGCGAACCCAGATCGTCGCGAAGACGAGATTCCAAATCGGGGGTGTCACCCTCGCCCGCCATCGCCATCCATGAACGGTGCCCAGACCATAGAAACGACAGCTCCGGACTACGTGCCATAGCCGGCTTTTCCGGCAGCGCGATTCCGTATTTTGAACGGACAGCGTCCTTGAGTGCGTCGTCTCTGTGGCCGCGCGCTATCAGCTGAACCAAAGCGCGCCCGAACACGATGCGCATTCCTATGCCAGCCTCGCCATCTTCGCGCCCGTACCGTCCAGAAGGTAGAAATGCAGCAGCGTTGGGCCTTAAGAGCGGATTAGGCACGCAGACGCTCCCCGTTCGGATCAACAAAGACCGGGCTGCAAACTTCCACTTCGACATCTTCATTACGCACCGGATCGTAGGCCCGCATCTGCTCTCCGATCCGCGCCGCCGCATTGGACAAGAACCCCAATCCCACCCAATGATTAAGCGTCGGCGAGTGAGCGACCGACGTCACATAGCCCTGATCGTTTTCTGCCTGTGCATCGGCGCCGATCGGCAAAAAATGCGCGCCCGCACGGAGGCGCTTGCCACGGTCAAGGGGCTTGAGGCCGATCAGGCACTGGCGATCCGCGGCGACAAGAGCCGGACGCTCTGCCATGACACGGCCGATATAGTCTTTCTTTTTCGACATCATCTTTCCCAAGCCGATGTCGGTCGCGGTCGTTTGGCCGTTCAACTCGTTTCCGGCCGGGTGGCCTTTCTCGATGCGCATCACGCCGAGCGCCTCGGTACCGTAGGGAATGGCGCCGAGAGGAGCGCCCTTCTCCGTGAGCCACCGCATCAACCCGTCGCCGTAGCGGGCGGGCACCGCCAGCTCGTAAGCGAGTTCGCCAGAAAAAGAGATGCGGAATAGTCGCGCCTTGATGCCGCCGCAGACCGTGAGGGCGCGCGCGGCCATGTGGGGCAACGCCTCATTGGAAATGTCGAATGCAGAGTCGACGGCGGTTCGCAACAGCTCGCGCGCCTTTGGCCCGGCGATCGAATATTGCGCCCACTGCTCGCTCACAGAGGCCATCTGGACGTCGAGATCAGGCCACAACACCTGATGGCAAAATTCGAGATGTTGCATGACCTTCGCGGCGTTCGCGGTCGTCGTCGTCATGTAGAAATGATCGTCGGCAAGGCGCGTCGTGGTGCCGTCATCCATGACGAAGCCATCTTCGCGTAGCATGATGCCATAGCGGGCCTTGCCAATCGCAAGCGTCGAAAAAGTGTTGATATAGACACGATCCAGAAAAGCACCGCTATCCGGCCCCTGGATATCGATCTTTCCGAGCGTCGACACGTCGCAGATCCCGACATTTTCCCGCACCGTGCTCACCTCGCGATCGACGCTCTTTAGCCAGTCATTTTCACCAACGCGCGGAAACCATTGCGCGCGCAGCCACAGCCCGGTTTCGACGAAAATCGCACCCCGCTCCTGAGCGAAGCGGTGCGACGGCAGCACGCGCATTGGCCTAAAATTCTTGCCTCTCGCGGGGCCAGCGAAGGCGCCAATGCTGACCGGAATAAAGGGCGGGCGAAAAACCGTCGTGCCGATTTCGGGAATCGAACGGCCAGTGAGTTCCGCCATAATCGCAACGGCGGTCACATTGCTGCTTTTGCCCTGATCCGTCGCCATCCCGAGCGTGGTGTAGCGTTTGAGATGCTCGACGGCGTGAAAGCCTTCCTGACGCGCGAGCGCGATATCCTTGACTGTGATGTCGTTTTGAAAATCGACGAAGGCATTGCCGCGTGAATTTTTGACGTGCCATAGCGGAGCGATTTGAATTTTCTCGTCACTCACCCGCGGCAGTGAGATTTTGGTCGCCGTAGCGCCGCATAAGCTCGCCGCCTCACTGCCCGCACGCGCGCCATCGGCCAAAGCGCCGGCGAGCGACATCGTGCCCGCAGCGGCGCCAACAACGGTCATATCCCTCGAGAGAATCGAGGCCGGCACAAATGCCGCGATATCATCGCGCCATATTGGCCGCCCCCCACGGTGACATGTCAGCGCGACCGTCGGGTTCCACCCGCCGCAAACCGCAAGCGTGTCGGCTTCAATTACTCGCTCGTTCGACGCCGTGGCGACAATGACGCGTTTTAACCCGTGCCAGCCGCTGGTGCCGACCACCTGCGCGTCAAAATGTATCTCGCCCACGCTGCTCATTTCGGGTGCCAGCGCTTGCTCTCGTCTTGAATCGATGACCGCGCGGACGTGCTGCCCAGCCGCGATTAGGTCAGCCGCGGTCCGCCAGCCCTCATTGTTGTTAGTAAAGACAGCAAAACGACGGCCGGGCGCTACTGCGAAACGATTGAGATATGTCCGCAGAGCGGAGCCGAGCATGACGCCAGGCCGGTCATTACCGCCGAAGACGATCGGCCGCTCCAACGCACCGGCTGCGACGATTACCCGCTTGGCGGTGATGTTCCACAACCGCTGGCGGGGGCGGTGCGGCGCCGGCTGCGCGAGGTGGTCGCTGACGCGCTCTAGCGCAGCACAAATGCCCCCGTCATAAACGCCGACCACCGCGGTGCGCGTCATGACGCGTACTTCCGGCAGGTCCCCAAGCTGCGCGCCGACGTCCGTCGCCCACTCGAAGCCCGGACGCCCATCGATGTCGTATCGCTCGGAGAGAAGCCGCCCACCAAGGCGAAAATCGTCCTCGCACAGAATGACGCGGGCGCCGCCGCGGCCAGCGGCCAGCGCGGCCATCAAGCCAGCGGGACCTGAGCCGACGACCAAAATGTCGCAAAAGGCGTAGGCCCTTTCATAGGTGTCCGGATCCGGCTCGCCCGACAACCGACCCAGGCCCGCCGCGCGGCGGATAAACGGCTCATAGATGCGGTCCCAGAAGGCTGCCGGCCACATGAAGGTCTTGTAGTAAAAACCCGACCCGAGCAACGGCGACAGCGCCTGATTAATCGAGCGCAAATCAAAAGACAGCGAGGGCCAGCAATTTTGGCTCCGTGCGATCAGGTCCGCGTAAAGCTCGACCGTTGTGGCTTTGCTGTTCGGCTCGCGGCGCGCCCCACCGCCAAGTTCAATCAAAGCAGTCGGCTCGTCGCTACCCGCCGTGACGATGCCACGTGGCCGATGATATTTGAATGACCGTCCAACCAAACGGACGCCGCTTGCTAGCAACGCCGATGCCAAGGTATCGCCCGCGAATCCGGCGTGGCTCTTCCCATCGAACGTAAACGCCAGCGGCTTGGCCCGGTCGACGACGCCGCCGGCGCTGAGCCGGAAGGGCTGCGTTGCCGTCACGCGCGGCCGTCCCGAGCTAGCACGGGCGCGCCACCAGAGTCGGCACGCCGCGCGCCCGCGATATCGTGCGTGACCGTATTCCGCGTGACGATGAGCCACGAGCGACATCCGGCCGCGTGATACCAGAACTCTTGGTGCTCACCGGCGCGGTTGTCGCGCAGATAAACGTAATCGAAGAATGCGTGCGCGGCGTCGGCAGCCGCCGCATCCGGTCGATGCACCGTGGCATCACCGAGGTACGAGAACTCGCGGACATCGCGTTCGCCACAGTAAGGACAAGGAATGCGCAACCGCTCCGCTCCTCAATGCAAGTTCGGTTGGGCCCCCTGCCCTTTCTCGTCGATCACGCGACCGCTAGCGAACCGATCGAGGCGATAGGCGGCAGCATTCGGATGTGGCTCATCGCGCGCAATCAGATGCGCGAAGCACCAGCCCGACGCAGGAGTCGCTTTGAAGCCGCCGTAGCACCAGCCGGCATTCAAATAGAGCCCCCCGATCGGAGTTAGGTCGATGATCGGCGAACCGTCCATGGACATGTCCATGACACCGCCCCAGCTGCGCAGGATGCGCGCGCGACCGAGCATCGGCATCAGCGCCATGGCGCTTTCGCAAACATCCTCAACGCCCGGCAGATTGCCGCGCTGTGCGTAGGAATTGTACCCGTCGAGGTCGCCGCCAAACACAAGGCCGCCCTTGTCTGATTGGCTAATATAGAAATGCCCAGCGCCAAAGGTGACGACATTATCGATCACAGGTTTGAGGCCTTCCGAAACAAAAGCCTGCAGCACGTGGCTCTCTATCGGCAGGCGCAGCCCTGCCATTGCGGCGGCACGGGAGGAATTTCCAGCGCAGACCAGCGCGACTTTCTTCGCCCCAATAAACCCCTTGACGGTTTCCACGCCGAGAACCGACCCGCGCTCTACGCGGATGCCGGTTACTTCGCAATTCTGCAGGAGATCGACGCCACGGTCGTCCGCCGCGCGCGCATAGCCCCACGCCACTGCATCATGCCGGACTGTTCCGCCGCGTCGCTGCAGGAGACCGCCCTCGATTGGAAAGCGCGCGTTGTCGAAGTCGAGAAATGGAACCATGCGGCGCACCTGCGCTTTATCCAGCAATTCGGCGTCGACGCCATGCAGCCGCATGGCGTTGCCTCGGCGAGCAGACGCGTCGCGCTGGGCGTCGGAATGAAAAAGATTGAGAACGCCGCGTTGGCTGACCATCGCGTTGTAATTGATATCCTGTTCTAAGCCTTCCCAAAGTTTCAGCGACCATTCGTAGAAAGGAATGTTTCCCGGCAACAGATAATTGGACCTTATGATCGTTGTGTTACGCCCGACATTGCCACTGCCGAGATATCCTTTCTCCAACACCGCAACATTCGTGATGGCATGCTCTTTGGCAAGGTAATAGGCTGTCGCAAGGCCGTGCCCACCACCGCCGACGATGACGACATCGTAAGCGGGCTTCGCGTCGGGCTCGCGCCACATCGGTGTCCAGCCGCGCTGGCCGGTCAATGCATTCGCTAGAAGCGAGAATGCCGAATAGCGCATCGGTGAAGTTCAAACCCGGAGTGTGACCGAGCTATACTTGCCACAGCTCCGCATGGCAATCGAACAAAAAATGACCGCTCACCAAAGGTGCTTTTTGGATCGCCGCCAGGCCATTTTTTCTTTTACCGTCAATAGGCCGCATCGCATTGCAAATTTTCGCGGGCGCGAAATCAGTTTGGGTTCTGTGAAGGGTTGCCGAAAACCGAATAGTCTCGCTAAGATGCATTCAATTCCGATCCGCGGCCGGTCGCTTTATCTAATTATGGGGTAACATCATGACAATCCATCGCGTTCTGCTCGCAGCAATCACAACTGTCGGGTTCGCGTTTACGGCGGCCCAACCCGCCAACGCGCAAACCCTCGACACAATCAAGCAGCGCGGGATTCTGATCGTTGGCACCAAGGCTGACTACAAGCCTTTCGGTTTCCGCGATCCGAGCGGTGCCATTGTCGGCTTCGAGCCGGACATGGCCAAGGACGTCGCTGACAAGCTCGGCGTCAAGCTGCAATTGGAGCCGGTCGTTTCCTCCAACCGCATGCAGTTCTTGCAACAAGGTAAAATTGACCTAATGATCGCCACGATGAACGACACTCCTGAGCGCCGAAAGGTCGTCGGCATCGTGCAGCCGGACTATTACGCTTCTGGCGTCAACGTAATGTCGAACAAGAAGGCCGCACTGAAAAACTGGGAGCAAATCAAGGGCCAGAAGATCTGCGGCATCCAGGGCGCCTGGTACAACAAGTACGTCGCTGAGACATACGGCGCCGAGATCGTGGCTTTCACCGGAACGACCGAAGCGCAGTCGGCGCTGCTGCAGGGCAATTGCATCGGTTGGGTCTACGACGACACCGCCTTCGCGGGCCTGCTCACCGAACCAAAATGGGCCGACTTCGAAATGTCGCTGCCGACGATCAAAGAAGAGCCTTGGGGCTTGGCGGTGAAGCTCGAAGAGATAGACGGCCCCTGGGGCAAGTTCATGTCCAAGATACTTGAGGACTGGCATCACAGCGGCTGGCTCATCGCGCTCGAGAAGAAATGGAATATTCCGCCGTCTCCTTATCTGCAGCAGATGCACGACAAGTATAAATAGCGGGCTCTGTACGATGCGGCGCGGACTTTCCGATGCGGAGCCTCCGCGCGCATTCGTGTGATCGGCGGATTTGATGAACCTTCAGCCGATCTGGGACTGGTTCCGGACGCTCCACGATACGACCGGAATTAATCTGACGATATTCTACGACCCATTTGATCGCGCCCGTTTCTTCAAGGGATTTCTGACCTCGATCCGCCTGATGGCGGTATGCATCGCCTGCAGCGTCATCATCGGCGTCGTCGGTGCCTGGATTCAGGGATCGCGGCTGCGCACGGTGCGGCTGACGACGCAGGCCTATATTCAGTTCTTCCGCAACACGCCGCCGCTCGTTCAACTCTATTTCTTCTATTTTGCTGTCGGTGCCTACTTGCGTATTTCAACTAGAAACGGACTAAGCGAGCCATTGGTGTCGAATTTCACTTGGGCAGCGATTTGCTTGTCGTTTTGGGCCGGCGCTTTCAACGTCGAGATCTTCCGCTCCGGTATCGAAGCGGTGCCGCGGGAGACGCTCGAGGCCGCCGAAAGCCTCGGTTATGGCCGGCTCAAAGCCTATGTGTACGTCATCCTGCCGCTCGCCTTCCGCATCAGTCTGCCGGCGCTCAACAACAACCTCGTCAATCTCATCAAGACGACAACGATCGCTTACGCCATTGCCGTGCCGGAAATGCTCTACGTTTCCAACCAGATCTGGTCGGATGAGCTCAACGTTTCAGAAATGATGAACGTGCTGCTACTGATTTATGTCGGCCTTGTCGGCATTCTCGTCTTGATCATGGACCGGCTGGAACGAGCGCTGCGTATCCCAGGATACATGCCATGACCCACACCAAGGGCACCGGCCTTCCGGTCCTCTTGCCGTTGCAAGCAACGGCGCCTCGAACCGCCGGGCTAAACTTGTCGGCTTGGCACGGTGTGGTGTTGGCGGGCACACTGCTATTCTATGCAGCGGCCGCAGACGCCGCCGCAGGACCAGCCGTTCCTTCTGTAGCTGCGACGATCTGGAAATGGACGCCCCTACTGGCGCAGGGGTTCGCGCTCAATATTGCCATCAGCTTCCTCGCCATGGCGATTGGTACCATCGCCGGCGTGCCGCTCGGTCTGTGTCAGGTCTCGCTTTTGCTTCCCGTTCGCGCGCCATCTTGGTTCACCACCCAATTCTTTCGCAACTCGCCGTGGCTGGTGCTTTTGTTTTATTGCATGCTGCTGCTTCCGTTTCAGATTGAAATCGGTGGCACTACCATCCCGCTGCCAGGCTGGTTCAAATCCACAATCGGCTTGTCACTACCGGTTATGGCGAACGTTTCTGAGCTCGTGCGGGGCGCGGTACGCTCAATCCCGTTTGGTCAATGGGAGGCCGCTGAATCGCTCGCCTATACTCGGCGGCAGACATTGTGGCTGGTAATCCTGCCACAATGTGTCAAACGCATCACACCTCCTTGGATGAATCTCTACGCGATCCTCACGACGTCGACGCCGCTATGCGCCGTCGTCGGCGTGAGCGAAGCGATGACGTTGACCGGCAACATCCTCAACGCGGAAGGCCGTACCGATCTGCTAATTCCAATGTATCTTTATCTATTACTCTGGTTTTTCGCGTACTGCTATCCGATCGCTCGCGCGACCATCGCGCTGGAAAAGCGCTTTCAGGTGCAATGATGACACCCCGGAAACCGGACCAGCCACTCGTCGAAATGCGGGACGTGCACAAGACTTTCGGCAGACTTGAAGTGCTGAAGGGACTCTCACTCAACGTGATGAAACGAGAGGTGATCTGTATCATCGGGCCGTCCGGTTCCGGCAAGTCGACGCTCTTGCGCTGCGTTAACGCGCTAATTCCGATCGACCGCGGCTCCATTCTCGTCGAGGGTCAGGAGGTCAATGATCCCAAGCTCGACAAGCTAGCGCTGCGACGCAAGGTCGGCATGGTATTCCAGCAGTATAATCTGTTTCCTCACAAGACCGCTCTCGACAATATTATGATGGCACCGATCCACGTGCTTAAGCGTGATAGGCGGGAGGTCGAGGCGCAAGCACGAGCGCTGATACGCAAAGTACGACTTGAGGGCAAGGAAGCGTCCTATCCCGGCGAATTATCGGGTGGCCAACAGCAGCGGATCGCCATTGCGCGAAGCCTAGCCATGAACCCCGACATAATGCTGTTTGATGAAGTAACGGCCGCGCTCGATCCAGAAACGGTGAAAGACGTCCTGGTGACGATCCGCCAGCTTGCTGAAGAAGGCATGACCTGCGTTATCGTCACCCATGAAATGGGCTTTGCTCGCGAGGTCGCTGACCAGATTTATTTCACCGACAAAGGCGTGCTGGTCGAGCATGGGCGACCGAAGGAATTCTTCGCTAATCCGCGGGACCCACGAACTCGGCAATTTTTAGATCAAATCCTCTGATGAGCCCAACGCGTCTGCTGGCGCGTCAATGTTCCTGTGTCCCTGTAGTTCGCGCCGCTGGCACGGGGGCGCCCGCCCGCACATGGAATGGGTCCAGTTCACCTTGCTGACGATTGCCTGAACGCATGCCGAATTGGACTTTATTTCTGGCTGCGGCTGAAACCTTCCTTCAAATTGGCGTGGCCGATTTGTTCGCTGTCAGGACCTCCCGGACAGATTGAGCTGATTGCGTAACGGAGAGGTTCAGGCTCATCGTAACGCCGACGGGCTGTCGTCGGCAGGAATTTAACGAGTCAAGCGAATGCTCAAGCGTGTGCCCTGCGGCAACGGCAAAGTGCTGTTGTGCGGAACCTGCGTGGATGCACGTGGTCTTGATGAAACTGCTCTGACGGCCCGCGCACGGCGCAGCGCAGTGACGCGTTAGCGACAGCAAGAATTCAGGCTGACAAGGTCCTGGTGTTTTGACCATGAGACGCTCATGAGCACGGCGTCCTATTTCACACCGATGCGGCACAATCCAGGCCCGTACGGGTCATAAGAAATGGGTTCGTTCAGTCAAAATCGAAATTTGAGCCAATCAAACCGTCGCTCGGCCTACCTTGGGCGCTGGGGCTTGCGGAGACGGACGCCCGGCCCGCCGCCGTTCTCGTCGATGAAGCCGAAGCAAAGTCCATCCGAGATCTGTGGCTTCGACCCTGCCGCCAAAATCACGAGGCCTTATTGTTCAAGGCCTTCTCGAATAAAAACGCGGAAAACGAATACTCACAAATCCAGGTCGTTGGGCGCGGCCAAAGGCAGACGGACGGCGCCCCGACTTTGGCCATTTTTGCTGCGCCGCCGTAACTGCATGCTATGCTACCGAGCAATCTGAACGCAAGGACATGCGCGCGACCCCCTGCCACTGTTTGTGATCCTCGGTTACGAGGAAGCTGTCGGCGGCAATTACGCGATTGCGGCCAGAGCGCTTGGCCTCGTAGAGCGCTACGTCTGCTCGCCGCAAAAGAGAGTCGATGGTGTCGCCCGGCTCCCATTCCGATACCCCGATACTGCAGGTTATGGCGAGTTGTTCTCCACCCACGTTTATTGCAAGACCGCCGACCGATTGCCGAACGCCCACAGCAATCTCAACTGCATCTTCTAGCTGCGCCTCGAGCAGTATTACAAATTCTTCGCCACCTAAGCGGGCTGCGATTCCTGGTAATGGAGCTATTTCAGCAGCAACTTGCTGCAACACAGCATCGCCAACATCGTGACCGTGCGTGTCATTGATCTGCTTGAAGCGGTCGAGATCAAGCATCAAAGCCGACAAGACGTGTCCGTTCTGCGCTCCCTCGATTGCCTTGATGGCCTTCGAAAAGAAGGCCCGACGATTGGGCAGGCCGGTCAAGGAATCGGACGTCGCAAGACGCATCAGCTCCGATTGCATTGCGGTCACGCGATCTGCCGTTCGCAAGCGAGCGCGTAATTCTTCGGCAATGGGCGGCTTACAAATGAAATCGTCCGCGCCGTGGTCGAGTGCTTGGACGCATTTGCTATATCCGTCGGCCGAAGACATCAGCATGATGTAGAGCGCGCGATCGGTTCCGACCCAGGCGCGAGCTTGAGCAACAAGTTGGAAGCCCGAGCCTGAGGCGAGTTCAGCGCTCGTTATTAGAGCACGAATTTCGAGGTCTGACTGAAGCCGCAGCAGCGCCTCGGCGCCGTCGGCATAGGAGCAAACTTCGTGGCCCCATGCCTCCATCATGCCGGTAACAATACGACGGACAGTGCGGCTTGGCTCGACCAACGCGATTCTCATAGCATCACCAAGCGTGGAAGTTCAGGGCCAGATGCGCCCCAGTTGAAGCTGCCTTAAGCTGCGTCGCGGGCGGCGTCACTTGAGCTGCGTTGATATGCTGGAGAAGGTGGTATTAAGCGACGACCCAATACTATTGACGGCGGCAACGATCACAATCGAAATCCCACTGGCAATGATCGCGTATTCGATCGCAGTAGCCCCTGATTCGTCTGTCAACAGTGCGAGCAACTTGCGCATAGCGACACCTTCAATGCTTAATCGTGCCAAAATAACCTTGCGCCCAGATTAATGCGGACGCGCAAATTGTAGTGAATCAATTCCGTATGACTTATTTTCAGAATTCGACGTCGAATTGACCTTCGTAGTGTCTGAGATGTCAGGTTAATGCCGCTTGTGACGGCACGACAAGCGCAAGGAGCTGGGTGCTGTCTATATCGATAAGGATAGCCTTCCAAAAGCGCTCGGCCCATATGAAATAGGCCGCCCATTGAGGCGTCGCGACGACCTGATTGGCAAAATTAAACTTTGCGTTCCCTGAGCATCGGCGGCGGCGGCCATTTGGCTTGGGTAGCGCGGGCTCTGATGTCTTGCCTGTCAATGGCGCGTACGTCACCGCAGGCGAATACATCGAAAGGTGTGCAATTCGGAAAATAACGCGACTCTCGGATCAACGAGCACAAGTATCATCGGCATCCACAGATCGGCACCGAGGCTCGAAACCGCCATACTCTCTTTGGTCCATTGACCCTAATTAGCGGGTCCGTCAAACACCAAAATGACACGGATCAAAAAAATGGGCCAGCAATCGTCATTCTTTAGAACTCTCTATCGCTGCACCAGTGGTTTGGAAATCGATGTCAGACCGGAACCGGGTTGATCAAATTGCAATTCGAATAAGATGTCGCTGTCCGGACAAAAGTGCGGAGCAAGGCTTATTGTGGCCGGCCTATTGTCGAGCCAATTGCGGCAGGCTTTCTTGTAGCAGCAAGCCTCACACCGCTGGAACGCTGTTGCGTACCGTAGACTCAATCGCGGCAGAACGCTGCCGCTCGGCTCGATCCCGAGTCTGGTCATCATTTCATACAATTGGATCGGTGGATGCTCGTGTACAGCCGAAGTACCCATTCGTCTCTCCTAAGTGGAGATATTGCGCTTGCCAGCTAAACGATTGCATGCGAGTGCAACGACAGAGCGTCGTCCACCGGAACACCCCGGTCTGGTGCAATTCTGATCTGTTGTCACGTCGAGCGCGTACAAGGCGCACAGGTCAATGCTTTTCGAGCCGTGAGTTGTAGTCGGCGACCGTTTGGGAACTCGATATACCGCCGAACGGATAGTCCGCGAGCTTCATGCACATATTTTGTGCCAACCGGAAAGCGAGGCGATCGGCGAGAGGAATCGAGCATTGTTGGCCCTCCAACGTGCCCTCGCCCCCGATTTGGCTTGATCGTGTCATTATGCTCGGTTTGTGACAAAGCAAAACTGGGATTATCCCCGTTTTGCACCGCCCACAGGTTCGAGGGAGTAACGCTTCGTGAAGCCTAGATTTCTGGTCATCGCCGATGTCGCACACTCAGCTCGTTAAAGCGCTTGATCTGAAACTTGCGCGACCGATAAAGTACAAAGGTGAGATTGCTGCGCCCGCCAGTATGGCTTGGAGGTCGCTATGGCTGATGATCGCCGCAGCAAGCTGCGCAAAGAGTTGGCAGAACTAAAAAGCGCAGCGCTTGCTGAACTTGAAAGGCGCGGTTATGACGTTCGGGGGAAGACGCCTGCTCAAATTAGAAAAATGCTGAAGCAGCGTCCCTTTAAGCAGAAATCAAAAGCCCAATTTGGCAAACGCGAATGCGCCCCTGCCGCTGAACGGCCAGTAGAGGTCCTCAAACGCGCCTCACCGGGACGACCGGCTCCGCGGGCCACGCTGGCGCAACAGTCACCACTAAACTAACATCCAACCCGGACCACTTAATGAAGGCTGGTAATCCCCGCGTAAATATTGGCTAGGCAAGGCGACCGCTAAAAGTAGCAAAATGCGCTGGGGAGGGAACTCATGAATATTCGCAACTTCGTATTTTATGTTGCGGCGCTGACCGCACTATTGGTCGGCACCGCGCCGATCGCGCTCGCGCAGGAAAAGACCTTCGATCTGAAGATTTCCCACTGGGTGCCGCCGTCCCACCCGCTGCAAAGAGCTCTCGAGGAATGGGGAGCAGATGTTGAAAAGGAATCCGGCGGCACGCTGCACTACAAGGTCTATCCCGCTCAGCAGCTCGGCAAGGCCTTCGACCATTACGACATGGCACGCGATGGCATCGCGGACTTAACTTACGTCAACCCCGGCTATCAGCCCGGACGCTTCCCGATCATCGCCGCCGGCGAATTGCCCTTCCTAATGTCGAATGCCAAGGGCGGCTCGGTCGCGCTCGATGCCTGGTACCGTAAATATGCCGGGCAGGAGATGAAGGACATCCATTTCTGCCTCGCCTTCGTGCATGACCCCGGCTCGTTCCACTCGGTCGACAAGAAGGTCATGGTCCCCGCCGATATCAAAGGCATGAAGATTCGTCCGGCGCAGGGCACCATCGCACAGTTCGTCACCATGCTAGGAGGCACCAACGTCGAGGCATCGGCGCCGGAAGTTCGCGATGTCCTTGCCCGTCATGTCGCCGATTCGGTGACCTTCCCATGGGGCTCGATCCTGCTGTTCGGCATCGACAAAGTGACGAAATATCACATGGAGGTACCGCTCTACACGACGACCTTCGTAATGGCCTTCAACAAGGCCAAATACAACGAGATGTCAGCGCGGCAGAAGAAAGCGATCGACGATCATTGCAACGGCGAATGGGCCGAGAAGATTGCAGCGCCGTGGGCCGACTTCGAGCATGCCGGCATCGCCAAGCTCAGGGCAGAAACCGGCCATGAGGTCTACAGCCTGACGTCGGCGCAGATCGCCGGATGGCGCAAGGCGGCGACGCCGCTGGAGGCGAAATGGGCCGAAGGCGCCAAGAAGGCTGGCATCGACCCAGACACGGCGATGAAGGATCTGCGGGCCGAGCTCACCAAGAACAACGCGCTGGCGAAATAAGCGGCGGAACTTACAGCCCAATACGGATATACGGCGGCAACATCAGGCCGCCATCGATTGTCATTGCCACGGCCGTGGAGCGGACATGAAACGAATCTACATGGATCGTTTCATCGATACTATCGAATGGATCGCCGCCTTTTTTGTCGGCATCGTCGCCGCCGACATCTTCATGTCAGTCTTGCTGCGCAACCTGTTCGGCTATTCGATTCCTGACTCGTTCGACTTCGGCCGGTTGTTGCTTGGCATCCTCATTTTTTGGGGTATCGCCGCAACCTCCTACCGCGGCGGGCATATCACTGTCGATCTCGTCTGGGCCAATGTCGGTCCAAAATACCAACGCGCGATCGATGTGTTCGCGACGTTGGTGCTGTTATTCGTGGTCACAGTGCAGACCTATACGTTGTTCGACAAGGTCCGCGGTACCTATTACGACAACGTCCTCACCTTCGACCTGCGGCTGCCGACCTGGCCATTCTTTGCTGTCGCTTGGGCGGGCGACGTGTCGGCGGTGTTGCTCATCGCCATCCGCACCTACCGGCTGATCTTCCGGCCGCAATTGATGCACGATCCCAAGGTCAAGCCCGTCGAATGAGCGCGCGATGAGCCCCAACGTCGTCGCTATCGTCGGCTTCGTCGCGCTGTTCGCGCTGATGTTGCTGCGAGTGCCGGTCGGCATGGCGATGGGCCTCGTCGGCGTGACCGGCTTTGCCTACCTGGTCGACGGCAGCGCGGCGCTCAAACTGGTTGGTGCAACCTCAATGCGTACGGTAACCGACTACCACTTTGGCGTCATTCCAATGTTCCTGCTGATGGGCGCCTTCGTTTCAAATTCCGGCATGAGCCGCGACCTGTTCAAGGCGGCCAACGGATTTGCCGGCCACCTACGCGGCGGACTGGGCTTTGCAACGATCACGGCCTGTGGCGCCTTTGCCGCGATCTCCGGCTCGTCGGTCGCCACCGCGGCCACGTTTTCAGCCGTCGCCTATCCCGAGATGCGCCGCTTCGGCTATCCGCAGAGCTTCGCCACCGGCGTAATCGCGGCTGGCGGAACGCTGGGCGCGATGTTGCCGCCCTCGATCGTGCTCGCAGTCTACGGCACCATCACCGAACAGGACATCGGCAAGCTGTTCATCGCCGGCATTTTTCCCGGCGTGCTCGCCATGTCGATGTACCTCACCACCATCGCTATCATCGGCTATGTGCGGCCCGAATTCTTGCCATCCGGTCCGCGGGTCGCCTGGCGTCAGCGCCTTGCCGACCTGAAAGAAATCTGGGCGCCGCTGCTGTTGTTCGTGTTCGTCATCGGCGGCCTGTACGGCCTGCCGTTCCTACCGCGCTTCACGCCGACCGAGGCGGGCGGCGTCGGCGCCGCCGGCGCTTTCCTCATCGGCGTGGTGACCGGCCGTCTCGATAAGGAAAAAATTCTAATGTCGCTGCTGCAGGCGACGCGGACCGCAGCGGCGGTGTTCACGGTGCTGATCGGCGCCTTGATCTTCGGCTATTTCCTCACCATCACGCAAACGCCGCAAAAGGTAACGGAATTCCTCACCGGCCTCGGCGTCGGCAACTACGGCGTGCTGGCATTGATCATGCTGATGTATATCGTGCTCGGCTGCCTAATGGACGCCATGGCGATGATCGTTCTCACGGTGCCGATAATTTTCCCGGTTATCACCCATCTGGGCTTCGACCCGATCTGGTTCGGCATCATCATCGTCATGAGCGTCGAACTCGGCCTCATTCATCCCCCGGTCGGCATGAACGTCTTTGTGATCAAAAGCGTGGTCAAGGACGTGAGTTTTACCACGATTTTCAAAGGGGTGATTCCCTTCATCCTCACCGACATCATCCGCTTGATCATCCTCATCGCCTTCCCGATCATCGCGCTGTGGCTGCCCTCGCAAATGTAGGTGATTGCGATGTTTCCGGCGACATATTGGCCGAGCAGAGAAAGCTTTGCCTCGCCGACCCCGGACCGGCCACGCAAACGGTTTTTTATGTTTTTTTACAACGAGTACCCTGCCAGTTGTGCGAAAATTAATTGTGCCGATCGTGTGGGAGGGCCGTCTTGTGTCGGGGGTCGCCGCATTCGCTTTCCTTCTGCTATTTTTTGGTTTTGCGTGTGGATATGGGATTCGCGAATTGATTTCGCGCAGTCGCCGCGCTGCGGCCAGAAGAGAATATCTTCAACGGTTAGAAATGGAGCGTTACAACAATGCGCTCGGCGACGTTGTGCGCCCTAAGTTTTGGCTCAGCCCTGACAGACGGCGCCATAAACAAAATGCCAAAACACAAAAAAGAGGCGCGATCTGAGCAAGGTCTCCAGCTTCTTTAGTCGTACTTCTCGCCGCCGCTGGTCTTTCACCGGCGGGCAGCTGCTCTCAACGCATCATAACAGCCCGGCGAGAGCGCTGCGGCATTCTCCGCCAAACAAGAAATAACGTGCCCACCGCCAAGCGGGACGCCGGCGCATAGAGCCCGTTGATCGGCACCGCATGATCGCAGGAGTGCGATGGCCTCACGCCTGCTCAGCCTCGGCACTGGACCGATCTGCGCGACAGCCGGTGTCTCGGGCGCAGCCGCGGGCGCGTCGTGCGATTCTGTCGGCGCCGTCGAAGTGATCGCTGCCAATGCGCTCTTACACGCTGCCACAAGCTGCTTCTCGTTACGTTGCAAACATCGCAGTGCTGCGGTTCCGCCCGGCTGCACCCCACGGCAATATGCAATGAAGTCAGAGCGGCAATCAGAGCGGATCGCATTCATCTGTTGAGTACCAGGCTTTTGCGATACGGCGGCTTCATGAGGCGCCACGGGCGGTGATTGCGCTTTTGTCGGTGCTGGAGCTTCGGGTTTGGACTCCACAGCGCCTACAGGCGACGACTGCTGCGTTTCTTTCGGAGGGTTTTCTACAATTGCCGGCATAGACGCAGCGGGAAGCGATTGAACGACTGCCTGGCAGGCAGGTGACAATTCGGAGGCATTGCCTTTAAGACAGAGCAACAATTCGGGATTGGTTGGTGCAATCCAAGAACAATGAGACATAAAGTCATTTAATGTGCAGACTTGCCGCACTGCCTTGAGCTGGTCCTCTTGAGATTGCGCCCCAGCAGGAGCCCGCGAGGCGGGCGGGGGCTCGGATTTCGCGGTTGGTGCGGCGGGAGCCGCCGGCTCGATCTTGGCCGGAGTAACTTGTTGTGTCGGAGAAACGGCTTCGACAGCCACCTTGCAGGACGACGACAATTTGGCACTGTGCCGCGTTAGGCAATCCAATGCATCTTTGCCTCCGGGTTGCACGCCAGAACAATTCGTAATGAAATCAGAGCGACACGCCGATCGGATCGCATCACGCTGAGCCTGTGCCGGCTGCTGAGCAAGCCCTATATCGAGCGTGCATACAACGGATAGTCCAACAAGCGCGAGAAACCGAAAAAATCTGGACATGACCTCATTTCCTCAAACTGTTATGCCCAAGCTGGAAACTAAGCATGCATTACCTATCCAGTGCTTTGGTCTATTGCTCGAGCGCGGATATCGATACCGTATGGCCGCCGCACAGCATGATTATTGCCGTCACCAATGACAAGTGCTGCCTTGTCTATAAGCCCCCCAGAGCAGCACACCGCCAGGCTTTCTATGGCTTGGTATTGTAAGCGCTTTTAGGGAGACGGCACGGAGTGTCGGCGAACGGCCTAGCGCTGCCAAGGATTGCGATTGTCGCCGCAGACTTCGAGTCAACCTCCGCAGAGGCTTTTACTCCACGGGTGAATAGTTTGCGGATCAGCAAATCACGTTCGATCGATTGTGGCAGATCGAATTGTAATGCGAAGAATCGATCACTTTGCCGTATGATGCGACCCGGCACGAAGCTGATCTCCTTAACGAAGACGCGAACGAAACGTTTCCCGTAAGTTGACTCGATCCCATGATCCTCGTCACAAACAATGAAGGGACTTCTGGCGCGCCGGTGACCGCGCAGCTTCTTCGTGAAGGACAGCATGCGCTCGACGCCATCGAGGCCGGAATTCGCTTGGTCGAGAGCGATGAAAAAGTCCGCACGGTTGGCCGCGGCGGCTGGGCGAACTTGCTCGGAGAGGTTGAGCTGGATGCAGCGATCATGGATGGGACCACACTCCGCACAGGAGCGATCGGCGCACTAAAGGGTTTTCTTCATCCCATCACCGTTGCGCGACAGGTGCTGGAATGCTTGCCACACGAATTTCTGGTTGGCGAAGGCGCCATGCGTTTCGCCACCGAGATCGGCGCCGAGCGGGGTGATTTGCTCATGCCGCACGCAGTAAACGCATGGAAAAAATGGTTCGATAACGAAGTTAGCCAAGTCGACAAAGCGCGTTGGCCGGATGTTTCGCTCGCCAACTACTGCCGCCATGCAATCGATCCCGAAGTCGGTCGGGATACGACGGTATTTTTGGCGGTCGACCAGTCCGGCAACGTAGCGAGCGGCGCAAGCACATCCGGCTGGGGCTGGAAGTATCCCGGCCGGCTTGGCGATAGTCCCGTGATCGGCGCCGGTTCCTATGCCGACAGCCGGTACGGCGCTTGCGCTTGTACGGGAGCCGGCGAAATGGCTCTGCGATGCAGTACGGCGCGATCCGTTGTCCTCTATATGAAGCTCGGTATGACCGTAGACGAAGCCGTCGTCGAAGCGGCCAACGACGTGCGCGCCCTCAAAGGTGGGCTCATTAGCCGCGTCACAATTCACGGAATCGATAAAAAAGGTCAACACAAGGTCACCGCTGTCAACGGCGATGGCAGCCAGTATTACTGGCTTTGGGAAGGCGGGGCCGAAGCGCCGAAGGCCCGTCCGGCCCCGCCCCTTGTCATAAGCGACGGATCCACAGCATCGTTAGCCTCGATCCGTTACGCGAAATCCTAAGGCGCTATTGATCACTAGGCTCAAATAGCGATGCAGAGCCCGACGATGACTTCAGCGAACTGGGGGTGCGTATTGAATGCCCCCCTTGGTCCACAGATTGTTTAGACCGCGGTCGATCTTCAATTGCGACCCCAAGCCGACATTGCGGTCAAATACCTCTCCGTAGTTGCCAACCTGCCTAACGATGCGAACGACCCAATCCTTAGTCAGGCCGATTTGTTCCCCATAGTTACCTTCGGTGCCGACGAGCCGTTTGATGTTGGGGTCGGTCGATGTCATCATCTGATCGATGTTTTTCGACGACAAATTCGCCTCCTCGGCATCTAGCATCGCGAATAGTACCCATTTTACGATCGTAAACCATTGATCGTCGCCTTGACGGACCGATGGACCGAGCGGCTCTTTGGAGATGATCTCTGGTAGAACGATGTGATCGTCGGGGTTCGCGAACTTAAGCCGGTAGCCATAGAGACCTGAGGCGTCAGTGGTGTAAACGTCGCAGCGGCCTGCCTCGTAGGCCTTCACGGTTTCATCCGCTGTCGCAAAGGTTACGGTCTTGAGCTGCAAATTGTGCGCCCTAAAGTAATCGGCCAGATTGAGCTCAGTTGTGGTCCCTTGCCCGACGCAAACCGTGGCGCCGTTGAGTTCAAGCGCCGATTTGATCTTTAGCGATTTGCGCACCATGAAACCTTGGCCATCATAGTAATTGACTCCGGCGAACATGACTCCCAATGCTGAATCGCGCGATGAAATCCATGTGGTATTGCGCACCAATAAATCGACTTCGCCCGATTGCAGTGCTGTGAAACGGTCTTTCGCTGAAAGTGGTACGAATTTGACTTTGTTAGCGTCGCTGAGGACCGCCGCAGCAATGGCCCGGCAGAAATCGACATCAAGACCCGTCCATTTGCCTTGCGCGTCAGGAAAACCAAAGCCGGCCAATTCGCCATTAGCGCCGCAAATGAGGCTAGCACGCTCTTTAATTTTATTGAGTGTTGTCTGCGCCGCGACCGGCGAAAGGCCAAAGCCGATAGTGACCATGCAGAAAATGATGAGATACTTGCCCCTCATGATTACCCTCTTCGACTGAAACTGTTGCAACGCAGTCCTGAAGCCACTCGATCTTTTGCGACGGTCTTGCGCGGTCGGATGGATTGATACTGCGGAATGCCCAAGGCCCAAGCTTTCGGCTGCGATCAACAGTTTGATGCTGATCTGTTCTGAGCTGTCCCCTCTCCCCAAATGACAGCATTGCTGTCTAATGAGACTATTTTAATCTAGCCAAACTTGGATGCCCAAGATACTTGAAATTATATTGCGTCGAATTCGGTATGTCCGCGTACGCCAAAGCCTTGCCGATCAATGACGTGGGTTTGACGATGCCCACATCCTACATCGGGCCGACGCGAGCCGGAACACTACGTTGAAGCCGAATGCCGCTCCTGCAGTAGCACTGGCCGCCGCACGCCAAAAAAGGGATTGACCAACGCGTCTGTCACAACAGCCCCAACTGCACGGGCGCCCCAACCGCAAAAAGCATGTCGTTGCCGAGATTCCAAATCTTCCGCGATCTGCATCGCGGGCGATGATCGACGCGACGTCCGATTCATTCTTTGAAGCTAAAATTTAGGTTACCCTTTGGCGGCGACCGACTGCAATAAAACGCCTGCGCTGTGAATTATTCCTGCCCGGCAGCCTGATCGCTCTGCTTAGCTTCGAATAAATCCGAGCGGTCTCGAAATTGGCGATCGTACCAATACTGAAACCGGCCCTCGGAGACTTGGCCGGTACCTTCGCAGTATGCGCAATTAAACCATATGATCCGCGTTTGAGGGCCACGGATTATGGTTTGACCGTTACAGATCGGACATTTGATCTCGTTCGTCGGCTCGTTCATTGCGCGCACGGACTTGACGCCGCAAGCTACTAAATCTCCCAGGCGCCAATTCAGTATATCTCCCTTTCACGGAATCGACCAGCCCAGGAGCTATTTCAGAGCGGCAAAGTCTATGGGGCCGAGATATCCAGATTCAGCGCCGACCGACGTCGGCCATATCTTGCGATCGCGATTAAAACTTTGCGACGCGTCGAGACGATGCGAAGGGGCCAGTTGCTAAGGTACCACGGCAAAAAATAGGAACACCGCGAAGATCAGCAAATGGATGGTGCCCTGCAACACGGTCGTGCGGCCAGTACTGAGGGTGATGACGCTCACAAGCAGCGTTAGGACCAGCAGCACCTGTTCTTTGGGATCCAAACCGAGCTCGAGAGGTTGCCCCAGAACGATCGAAGCAGCCGCGACTGCTGGGATCGTTAGACCAATCGTTGCAAGCGAAGATCCCAGGGCCAAGTTCAAACTCGTTTGCAATCTGTTGGCTTGCGCCGCGCGTACCGCTGCGAGGCCTTCGGGCAATAGGACAAGCGCCGCAATTGTGATACCGACAACGGCTCTAGGCATCCCGAGGTGCAAAACGCTGGCTTCTACCGTAGGCGTGAGTGTCTTTGCGAGTCCCACGATCGCCACGAGCGCGACCAAAAGCAGACCGGCGCTGCCGACGGCGATCTTGGCGGACGGTGGAGGTGTATGTTCTTCATCTTCGTCACCATCCATCGGCAGGAAATAATCGCGGTGGCGTACTGTCTGGGCGAAGATGAAAGAGCAATAGAACGCGAGCGAGACGGCCCCCGCAAACATCAGCTGGGAAGTGCTGAACCCTGGACCGGGGTTGGTTGTCGCGAAGTTCGGAAGCACCAGGGTGAGGACAGTTAGCGCGGTCAGCACCGCCAGGGCGGCACTAGCTCCCTGCAACCGAAAGGCCTGTTCGTGGTGATGAATGCCGCCCCAAAGGAAACAGGACCCGACGATCCCGTTGCAGACGATCATCACGGCAGCGAAAATCGTGTCCCGCGCCAGAGCGGCATTTTCAGCTGGAGCCGCAATCATAGCAGATACGATAAGGGCCGTTTCGATAACGGTTACAGCTAAAGCGAGAACATGAGTGCCGAATGGTTCCCCGGTTCGATGCGCAACAACTTCTGCGTGATGTACCGCCGCGAACACCGTGGCAATCAGTACCATGCTGGCGACCGCAACAAACAAGGAACTGCCGGTGCCAATAAAGTATGACACCAGGAGAACGAGCCAAGCCAACAGAGGATACGCCCACGCCCACCAAGCTCTTCGTGGCGCCGCTTTGATAGGTACCATCTCAGGACGATAACATGGCCTACGTGACCTTGCGACCGAAGATCCGAATGGGTCAATCGCTAGCCAATTGCGACCTCCTCGGTTGGTCCGCTCGTGCCCCAACAGCGGCACAATAGGCGACGTCGTGGCGCTTCTCAGTTGCGCCATTAAGAAACACTCTGAGAAATCCGGACCTGTATTATAATCTTGGTCCCATATTGAGCTAATCGAAACCGTTTCCTGCTTCTAGATGAAGCCGCCAACCAACCCCTCGCGAATGCAGCGCTGCAGCACTGTGTCGAAGAGCGGCCGCAACAGGTCGCTCCGGCGGAAGCGGCCATGCCGGTTCTTGGAGAAGGTCGAATGGTCCGGCACCGGGCCATTAAGATCCAGCCGGCAAAGCCATCGGTAAGCCAGGTTGAGGTGGACCTCTTCGCAAAGTCGTCGCTCCGAGCGGATGCCGAAGCAGTAGCCTATAATCAGAATGCGGATCATCAGTTCAGGATCAATCGAGGGACGTGCCATGCTGCTGTAGAACGGCGTCAGTTCTCGCCTTACCTCGCTAAGCTCGACGAAGCTGTCGATGGACCTCAAAAGGTGATCTAGCGGAACGCGTCTTTCGAGCGAGAACTCATAGAACGACACAGCCTGTTCGACTCGCCGGTGTCCCATCATGACCTTCAGTTCTGCCTCATGCAGCGACTGAATCAGCGAACAACCTGTGTCGCAACTGGAGAGTTTTTCGGAATCCGGTAGGAGCGACCGCTCGTTGCCTTCGCCCGGCGCTGGCAAGAAATACTGTGCCTTGTCTGCCACCCCTTCCCATTTCTTGGCGTCAGGTGGCGGGGCCCGATTCACCGTAATATTGGGCCAAATCTTGGCGTAGTCCGCGTTCAACTCTAGCCATTTTTCCAACCCCGACCCGGTGTCGGCTTTGATCGCCTCGACGGGGCATTCTGTCTCACAGACGCCGCAGTCGATGCATTCGTCCGGGTGAATCACCAGCATGTTCTCGCCCTCGTAGAAACAATTCACTGGACAAACCTCCACGCAGTTCATCAATTTGCATTTGATGCAACTTTCATTGACCACATACGTCAAAATAAACACCCCAGATTGGACGGTTAGGCTCTCACCGAATTCGTGCAGGGCCACTAGTGGCCAGTCGAGATCATTTTATGAAGCGCGATAATTTGCCCGGATGCACCGGCTCGACTTCGCATCATTGCGGCGCGCGATCGTTAACCGTGCGCTTCATAACAGCGAACCACATTGGTGTGTCAGCCAATGTGGACAGTGGCATGGCCTGCACCCGGTTTGGATGATACCGACTTAAGCAAAATCCGGCCTGTCGCTCGAACTCCATAGGGCAGATATCCGATAGACGTCGAGCGAGCGCACGCCGTTCTCGCGCATGTTGCCGAGCGTCATGGGCGGGCCCGAGTAGCGCACAGTGAATGTCCGATTCGACGATGGTCGTGCCGGCGGCTACGATAGTGTCTCATGACCGCGATGTCCCTGCTGCTGAACTTGCTGTGGATCGTCTTCGGCGGCCTCTGGATGGCCGTCGGCTGGCTGATCGCGGCGATCGTCATGGCTATCACGATCGTCGGCCTGCCCTGGGCCCGGGCCGCGTTCACCATCGCGGCCTACACACTGCTGCCGTTCGGCCAGAGGGCCGTTTCGCGTTCCGAGTACACGGGCCGCGAGGACCTGGGCACCGGGCCGCTCGGGACGCTAGGCAACGTCGTCTGGCTCGTGCTCGCCGGCTGGTGGCTCGCGCTGGGTCACTTACTCACCGCGATTCTGCTCGCCATCACGATTGTAGGAATCCCGTTTGCATGGGCGCACTTGAAGCTTGCCGGCATCGCGTTCTGGCCCATCGGCAAGATGATCGTGCCGGCTTGAGGCGCGGCGGCCCTACTTCGACCCTCGATTCTACCCCCCAGATCAAGGGACAAATTAAATGGCAACGACACGGAAGAACTGGCATGCGAGTCACGCCGCAGAAAGAACCTTCGGCCAGCGGGTCGCCGACTCAGTCGCGGCGACTATGGGCTCGTGGACTTTCATCATCATCCAGTCCGTCGTTCTCGCGATCTGGATAGTGGTAAACGTCATCGCCTGGGTCAGCCACTGGGACCCCTATCCCTTCATCCTGCTTAACCTGGCCCTGTCGTTTCAAGCAGCTTACGCGGCTCCCTTCATCATGATTAGTCAGAACCGCCAGGCCGAGCGCGATCGCCGTCAAGCCGACGAGGACTACCGCACGAACGTCGAAGCCGAGCAGCGCATCGAGGACTTGCAGCGGCACCTAGCTGCCATCGAGATGAATGTGCTCAACCGCATCCTCGCGATTCTTGAGGAGCGATTGCCACAGTCCGGCGCTCGACCGAACTAGCCCTGTCCTCGGGCTCGCTACCGCGAGTACCCGCTTTTTGTATTGCGCCCGAAGTCGCGGCAAATTCATCGGCCCGACCGCGGGTCGGCGTCGCCCTCCCAGCCTGTCAGCGGTCGTTGATGGCTCGCTGGCCGGTGCGGTATATGTCAGGGACTAAGCGGTTCAAGCGCATGGCGCGGCGCGTCACTTGAAATCTGCATTAGGCCCGCAAAAGGCTGGCCCATTTCCAGGATCAGAAAAATTGCACAGGCGACCGATAGCCCGCCCACGAAAAACGTCACGATCACGACCCCATTAGGTCGCACAAGTAGACCGAAGCATGCAAAAATCATCGCAAGCCAGAAAATGAGGATGATGAGAAATGGCATTGGGATCGCATTGTTCGACTGCGTGAACAGCGACAACCGCGCTTGTACTAAATTAGCGACAGAACTGAGCACCTGCGCTTGAAGCACACGCTTTGATTCATTGTCCGGCTTGAGTTGTTGGATTCCTTTGACAAGCTCAAGGCCTTCGGCGGTAGCCGAATAGGCCGATGCCCTAGCGTGGTCGCCTTCGTTCCAGATCTGGTCAATCAGCGGGGGAACTGCACTCCGCAACATCACACGCAGATTGTGTGCATCCGGGCCATATTGTTTGAGCTCGAGATCGATCTGGATGATATTGGCGGTGATCTGTATGATCTGCGTCGATTTCGTATCATACGAACCCTTGGCCGACGCGATCAGCAGGCTCAACACTAGAGCGGCCATCGTTCCGATGAGACCGGTGCTGAGCTTTATGACATCCCTGACGTCTTCTCGAAGATGCTCCTCCGACAGGACAGTGCGAAGGTACATGCCGAGCAATGCACCGCCGAAGACAAGCGCAAACGTAATTAATGCAACTGTTAGCGCTGTCACGACCAATTACCCTTTTAGCCAACAACCCAGATAGAACGCGTAGTCCGGCCAATGTTTTATAATGCAAATCAGCTTTACGTCAGACGCGGGCCTGCCTGATGTGACCCTCGGTATCGGGCGAAACGATAGAACCCTTCGGCGAACAGCGTATTATAATCGAGAATGAACACGAACACGCTGCGGCTTCTGTCCATCTCGCCCGCGCCGCTGCCGCCCGGCATCGCCGGAGTGGCTATCGCCGATAATGACAATTTATCGCAACCTATCGGATACCTGCCTCGGCTCGATGTGGCTCGTTATCAAGTAGAATACTGAGCGAAGGCCGCTGTGCCTGCGCGGGCGCGATGATCCGTCTTGACGTTGACCAGTGCCACCGAGCCGCGATCGACTTCCCGTTGCGCACGATCCAACGCCGGACGGATATCCCCGGGCTGTTCGACGTATTCACCGTAGCAGCCGAGCGATTCAGCCATCTTGTCGAAGCGTGTATAGCCAAGATTGCGGCCCGGCTTGTTACCGTCCGGATCGGCCGTCCAGCCTCCGTTGAGGCTGACCACGACTAGGATCGGCGTGTTATGCCGCACCGCTGTATCGAGTTCGAGAGCGTTCAGGCCGAACGATCCGTCGCCGTGTACGACGATGACCTGCTTGTCGGGCTTCGCGATCTTGGCGCCGATGCCGAATGGCAGGCCGACGCCCATGGTGCCGAATGGACCGGAATTGAGGCGATGGCCGGGCATGAAGGTCGGCATCGACTGCCGGCCGTAGTTAAGGATTTCTTGTCCGTCAACGACCAGGATCGCGTCGCGCCGCATGAAATTCTTGATCTCGTCGCACAGCCGCAACGGATGAATCGGGACCTCGTCCATCGGCTTGTTGGCACCGGGCTTCTCGCGCTTGCCCGCTTCACCGTCGGAGAGTGTTTTGCGCCACGCAGAAAACCCGTCCGCGTTAATTCGCTTACCGCTGGCATCGATGAGTTGGCGCAGCACCGCCTTGCAGTCGCCGACGATGCCAATGTCAATGCGGCGCGGCGAGCTGGCGATTTCGTCGGCGTCGATGTCGATGCGAGCGATCTTGGCGTGGGCGTTGAAGCGGGGCGGCGCCGCGTGTCCGATGATGTAGTTCATGCGCGTGCCGACGACGATGATCAGATCGGCGTCGCGGAAGGCCGCGGAGCGCATCGTCATGTAGGAATATTCGTGATCGTCGGGCAGGACGCCGCGGCCCTGCGGCGTGGTGTAAAATGGAATGCCAGTCTTTTCGACGAATTCCTGCAATTCCGGCCAAGCCTGCGACCAGATCACGCCGCTGCCGGAGAGGATGATCGGCTGGCGCGCCTTGGCGATGGCGTCAATGAGGGCATCGACCTTGTTGGGATCGCCAAGCGGGCGCGCGATAAGCAGCGGCTGTCCGGACAGGCTCCAGTCGACCTGCTCTTCAGGAATCTTAGCGTACAGAATGTCGCCAGGGAAATCGAGATAGATCGGGCCCGGCTTGCCGCTCACTGCTTTCCGGAAAGCGACATTCACCTGTTCCGGGATGCGCTTGAGATTGTAGACGCGATCTGCCCATTTGGTGCAAGGCTTCATGATGGCAAGCTGATCGATCTCCTGAAAAACTTGGCGGCCGTTCTGGCCGATGGGACTTGAGCCGCCGATCGCCACGACCGGGCAGCAGTCGATCAGCGCATTGGCGACGCCAGTGGTGAGGTTGATGGTGCCGGGTCCGCTCGCTGCCATGCAGACGCCAGGCCTCTGCAATAGGCGGCTGTAGGCCTGCGCCATGAAAGCGGCGGATTGCTCGTGCCGCACGTCGAGCGGACGAATGCCTTCCTTGATGCAGGAGGCTTCGGCGAGCAGCATCGGCCCGCCCATGAGGAAAAACAGGATGTCGGTGCCTTCGTTCTTCAACGATTTGGCCAGGATTTCCGAGCCGCTGATATCCGCCATAATCCGTCTCCCTCAGATCACCTTGTCATTGCCGAGTTGCTCGATTTCATTTGCATCGAGGCCAAGCCACTCGCCAAGAATCGCGTGCGTGTGCTGCCCGAGCAGCGGCGCCGTTTCCACTTTCGGCGTGCGGCCGGCAAAGCGCACCGGCCAGCCCGGCATTTTAAACGCACCAGCGGTCGGATGCTGCATCGTCTGCATGATGCCGCGACGCTCGAAATCCGCGTCCTCGGTCAATTCCATGGTGTCGAACACCGCACCGGCCGGCACGCCGGCATCGCCCAGGATGCGCATCGCCTCTCGCTTGTTGTGCTGGCGCGTCCAGGCCGAGATCATTTCGTCGACCTCCTGTTCGTGCCCAAGGCGCGCCGCGGCAGTGTCGAAGCGCGCATCGCCGATCAGGTCCTTGCGGCCAATCACTTCGAGTAGCCGACGCCAATGCGACGGATTGGTGCGGCTCGTGTAGACATACACGTAGTCGTTCGCTCCGCCGGGCTTGCAAGGATAAGTACCGCTCGGCACCGCAAAGCCGGACAATATTTTGGCGCCGTTACGCTTGGCGGCAGCTTTCTGAGTGGCCTGGCTCGACAGCGCCACGCGGATGTATTGCAGCATGGCGTCCTGCATGGCGATCTCGACGTGCTCGCCCTGGCCGGTGGCCCGGCGCCGATAAAGCGCTCCTAAAATGCTGATCGCCAGCAGCATGCCGGTGCCGGTGTCGCCGAGTGTCACGCCCGGCTTGAGCGGCGGCCCATCGGCGTCGCCGGTGATGCTCATGACCCCGCCGGTCGCCTGCGCGATCATGTCGAAAGCAAGATATTTCTCGTAGGGGCCGCCGGTGCCGAAGCCCTTGAGCTGCGCGTAGATGATGCCAGGGTTGACGTTGCGCACGGCGTCGTAGCCGAGCCCTAGCCGCTCGATAGCGCCCGGAGCGAAATTCTCCACCATAATATCGGCGCGCTTCGCCATCTCTTTAACGAGAGCAAGGCCGCGCTCGGATTTCAAATTGATGGTGACGGATTTCTTGTTGGCGTTGAACAGCAGGAAATACCACGAGTCGTGGCCATTGTTCGACGCACCATGCAGCAGAGAACGACCGGCTTCGCCGCCGCGCGGGTTTTCGATCTTGACGACTTCGGCGCCGAGCCAAGCGAGCGCCTCGGTGCAGGACGGACCGGCCTCGAACTGCGTCAGGTCCAAGACGCGGATGCCCGAAAGATGGCCTGAAGGCACGCTATCGTTCATCAATTGGGGATTCTCCCGCTCGAGACACTAGGCGTGAGAGAAATGCAATTTACGCGGATTACAGGGTAACCGTCCGCCATACCTGACTCAAGAACCAGCTTTCGCGGGCCCCTTGGCTGATGACGCATTCAATTACAGAATGAGGTCATTCCGGCGGTCTCCGTTATCGCCTCCGATAATCGGTGTTATCGGAACTAACTCGATGTCCACTTGAGTTTGAGAATCCCGTGACTTTTCAATGCTTGCCACCCAGGTCGTGCAGTTGCCCGGCACCAACTATCGCGTCGTGTTCAATTCGCTCAAGCTTCAGGTCGGAGAGGCGCGCGAGACCGTCCAACTTTCGGCGGCAATTTCCTCGTGGTTGGCGGCCAATTTCGGACTGCCGGCGAAAATTCCATGTAACCTGGGACTTGGTTACTGCACGAACCGTCAACAAGCCATGGCCAACCTTCCCCGTCTTAAACCAGACCCGATTCCGCAGCCCCATCCTGTGCCGGAATTCCTGGCTGAGGGTGAGCTCAAGGCGCGTTACGAGGACATGAAAGCCACTCTTGGCGTGCCGTGGATGGGCGTCGTGACGATGAGCTTCGCGCACTACCGCGCTTTCTACGACGCCTTCTGGCAGGGTGCGCGTCCCCTCTGCGCCTCGCGCGACTTCACCGATGCATGCCATCGCCTCAGACATCTGGTCGAAGAAAAAGTGAGCGCGCTTGCGCCGCCGTCCCTTCGGCAGCGGCTCGCACAAATCGGCTATGCCGAGCGTGAGCTCCAGGACATCGATGAGAGCATCGAGACCTTCTCCGATGGAAATTTCCCATACCTTCTGCTCGCGACGATGGCGCGCTTACTGCTTGAAGGCGGCGAACTCCAGACCTCACAGGACATCGGTATTCGAACAGAGCCGGCATCGCCGAGGGCCGCGGGAAAGCTTGTCCTGATGGAATATCATCATGCCGACGCCTCGACGCGCCTCGTGTTCGACGATCTGAAAAAGGTGCTAGGTCTCCCGTTCCTGAATACGGACTACCGCGCACTGGCCCGCTGGCCCAGCTATTTCGCGCTTGCCTGGGCGGATTTGCGGCCAAGGCTCCAGCGAGGCGAATACGAGACGTTGGTCGCCGCGATACACGAGGCCGCGGTCTCGACTGTTCGCTCGCTACCCAACTACGGCAACTTACGCGGCGAGGCGTTGCGCCTAGCCGCTCGGAGTAGCGCGTCGGAAGACGAAGTTCTTTCGGTCGTGCGCCTGTTCCAATGGTTGCTGCCCGGCCTCGCGGTAAACATCGCTTTCTTTCGTGCCCAATTGCGATAGCCGATCATTGAAGTTACACGCGTCATCAGCCTGACAACGGTAAGGACGCCCCGCAACGACGTTGCTCGGCCCCGCCGACAAAGTGTCGAACGAGCGAATCTTTTGTTCCGCCGCATGAGTCGCCTTTTGCCGTTCACATTGGAGCTCGAGTCGCTGCACTAGCTCAATCAAAAAGACAGAACTAACGTTCACGTGGATCGAGCGCGTCGCGAAGTCCGTCGCCGATCAGGTTAAACGATAGCACGCTCAGGAAAATCGCGAGACCTGGCCAAACCGCCATCCACGGCGCATTGCTGAGAAATCGTTGTGCTGAATTGAGCATCGACCCCCAGGACGGGTAAGGCGGTTGCTGGCCCAAGCCAAGAAATGACAATGCGGCCTCGGCGATGATCGCGGTTGCGATTGACAGCGTTGCTTGGACCAAAATTGCCGGGAAGATATTGGGGAAAATATGCACCAATGCGATGCGCCAGCTCGGATTGCCGACGACACGCGCAGCCTCGATATATTCCTCAACCTTGACCTGCATCACTTGCCCGCGGGTCAGCCGCAAAAATATTGGCGTGGTGGTAACGCCTATCGCGATCATTGCATTGCTAAGACTAGGTCCCAGGAAGGCGGCAAGCGCGATGGCGAGGATAATGAAGGGACAGGCGAGCATGGCGTCAGTCATGCGGGAAAGCAGCGCGTCCACAAAACCGCCGCAATATCCGGCGGTCAGACCCAGCGGGACCCCGATCGAGAGCGCTATGCTGACCGAAATAAATCCGGCAAAAAGTGAAGCGCGGGTGCCGTAAACAACGCGCGAGAGGATGTCGCGGCCGACGTCATCGGTGCCAAACAGATGGACAAGCGATGGCGGTTTCCGCACAAGCGACCAGCTTTGCGCAATCGGATCATAGGGTGCGATCAGCGGCGCCAACACGGCGAAGAGGACGAAAAGCCCGATTACAATTAATCCAAAAACAGGCGCCCTTCGTCGTGACAGGCGACGCCACACCCGCATCGCGGGGCTTTCGATAGTGACCAAATCGAGTAGCGGTTCAACCTGCGCGGCATCTACCATGTCAAGCCCGTAGTCGCGGATTAACCAGATGATAGGCAATGTCAGCCAGCAGATTGAGTATGATAAAGGTCGTCGCCGTCACCAAAACGACGCCCTGGACCACGGCGTAGTCACGATTGAAAACCGCATCGACGACCAATTTCCCGAATCCGGGGATGGTGAAAATCTGTTCCGTAAGAACCGCGCCGGACAGCAGTGTGCCGAATTCAAGCGCGCTCAAGGTAATGATTGGCGTCAACGCGTTGCTCAGCGCGTGCCTAACGATGATCCGGCGCTCGAGCAGGCCCTTGGCACGGGCGGTGCGCACGTAATCGCTTTCTAAGACTTGCAACATGGCGCTTCGCGTATGCCGCATGAGAACAGCCGCGATTGCGTTGCCCAAGACGAATGCTGGCAAAATCGTCGCAGTAATGCTCGCTTCCCAATTGTCCCTTAGCCGCACGTAGCCGGATGCCGGCAGCCAGCCGAGCTGCACGGAAAAAAGAAAGATCAGCATGATACCGAGCCAGAAATTCGGCGTGGAAATGCCCCATAAGGCGAAAACGTTGGCGGCATAATCCCATACCGTGTTCTTTTTCACCGCCGCGACCACTCCGGTCGAAATGCCGATCGTCAAAGCAATGATGATTGCCATCGAGGCGAGTTGAATCGTCACTGGTAATTTTTCCAGAATCAAATTCAGCACGGGCTCCTTGACCCGCATTGACTCGCCAAGATTCCCCGAGAAGACTCCTTTGACCCAATAGACGTATTGCAGGGGTAGCGGTTGATCGAGCCGGTATTGCTTGCGAATTTGCTCGATGACTTGAGGGTCTCTTTCCTCACCCGCCATAACCAAAGCCGGATCGCCGGGTAACAATTGCTGCAACGAGAAGATCAGCACCGACACAAAAAACAAAGTCGGAATGAGCTGCAGCAATCGTTTGCCGACAAATTTCAACATTGGCTCGCGTGTTGCGCGACTCCTAAAGCAAAATCACTATTTGAGCGTGAGACCAACGACACGTACCAGCCCATCGGGCATCTGCTTGTAGCCTTCCAACCGCGCGGTGTGAGCGATGAGGATGCGCCGGTGATAGAGATAAAGCTTAGGATCGTCCTCGAGCAGAATCTTGGTCAGCTTGGTGTAGATCGCTTTGCGCTCCGAAGGATCAGACGGTATGCGTGATTCATCGAGCAGCTTGTCGACCTCAGGATTGCAATAACCGGGATAGTCCTGTGGGGCCTTGCATTTGTCGAAAATATAAAGATTCCCGTCGGGGTCAGTACGGCCACTCCAAGCTAGGAGAAATGCCTGATATTGGCCCGCCTCCGCCTGCTTGAGCGACGTCGCGAATTCGGTCACACGAATCTTCATGTCAATACCAACGTCCGCAGCCATCGCCTGGATCACTTCGGCGACTGCCTGCGTCTCCGCGCCGGAAGGCACCATGAAGTCAACGGAGACGCGCCCAGTCACGCCCGCCTCTTTGAGCAACGCCTTTGCCTTCTCGACGTCGCGAGCCTGAACTGGGAAGTCCTTTTGGTAGTACGGATTCTCGGGGCTCACCCATTGGTTGCCCGGCACAAATTCACCGTTAAATACCACCTGTGTCAGCGCCTTGCGGTCGATTGCGAGGCTCAACGCCTGCCGTACTTTGGCGGATTGCCCGAGCGGGTCTTTGGCGGCATCGCCATTGCCGACGTTGATATCCATCCCCTGATAGCCGAGCTCAAGCGCGCTAGCGAGACGCAAGTTACTGTCGGCGCGAACCGCTTTGATGTCGGTTGCAAGCAAACGTTCGATCAGATCGAGCCCGCCGGACTTCAGATTGGCCAGACGGACCGTGGCATCAACGATGGGTAAATAGATAATACGGTCGATGAACACATTTTTCGCATTCCAATAACCCGCATACTTTTCGACGACGATACGGTCTTGCGCGACTCGCTCCACGAACTTGTACGGCCCTGCGCAAACCGGATGCAGCCCGAATTTGTCGCCTTCCGCTTTTGCCGCTTTCGGCGATACCATCATCCCGGCGCGGTCGGTCAACTGCGCGATCAGCGGCGCGAATGGCACTTTCAGCACTAGCCGAATGGTAAGCGGATCGACGACCTCGACATGATCGACAGCGGCAAGCTCCGGTTTACGGAATGAGCCGGTCATTGTCATGTGCCGCTCAAGCGAAAACTTTGCGGCTTCCGCGTCGAACTTCTCGCCGTCTTGAAAAGTTACATTCGGCCGCAATTTGATGGTAACGGCTTTTCCGTCCGCTGAGGTCTCATGCGAAAGCGCGAGCTGGGGCACCACGGCGAGATGCTCATCGATGTCGAACAGCTTGTCGCAGATCGAGGCAAAAACTATCCGCCCTACGTAGGTGCGGGCAAGCGTGGGATCGAGAATGTCGGGATCCTCTGCAAGCCCAATGCGGAGCGTGGTCTGCGCCTGCGCGGTCGCCGCAGCCAAAGACAACAGTGCCGCCGAAACGGCGAGCTTTAATGCGTTCATGATGCTTCCCCTCGCGGCTTTCGGCCGCCCAATCGGGCGGCCCTCAGTCGGGCCGCACTATATTATCAACAACTGCCTTGGCCCGCACATCCGTATTGCGGAAAGCCGCCATCAGCCTTTCCAGCCCCGGCGCGATGCGGGACCCGCTCAACGCCTCGACCGGCGGCAACTCGTCCGCACGGTGACAGGCGGTGGCATGCCCGTCCGCATCGAAATTAAGCTCCGGAGCTTCGCTTCGGCATCGCTCGATTGTAAGAGGGCAGCGCGTGTGGAACCGGCACCCGGCCGGCGGCATCAGCGCGCTTGGAAGCTCGCCGCGGAGTATCTGGCGTTCACGCCGTTTTTGCGGATTTGGCACGGGGATCGCCGAAAGGAGTGCCCGGCTATAGGGATGTCGTGGGGAAGAGAACAGTTCGAGTGAAGAGGACAGTTCGACGATCTGCCCGAGGTTCATTACAGCGACTTTGTTCGCGATATGTTTAACGACCGCGAGATCGTGAGAAATGAAAACGTAAGTCAGGCCGAATCGGCGCTGCAGATCGCGGAGCAGATTGAGCACCTGTGCGCGTATCGAAACGTCAAGTGCTGATACCGGCTCATCGCAAACGATAAGCTTCGGCTCTACCGCGAGCGCCCGCGCGATGGCGATACGTTGGCGTTGGCCGCCGGAAAATTCATGCGGATAGCGCCGCGCGGCAAACGACGGCGATAGGCCGACCAAGTGTAGCAGTTCTGCGACGCGCTGCGAGCGACGCGCTGCGGGAACAATATCGTGCAAGAACAGGGGTTCGAGCAGGATTTGCTCGACAGTCATGCGTGGATTAAGCGATGCATAGGGATCTTGGAAGATCAACTGGGCACGACGCCGAAAATCCCGTAACTCGCTTTCTCTAAGCGCGGTGATGTCCTGGCCATCGAAGACGATGCGGCCTTGCTCCGGTTCGATCAAGCGGAGCACCAGCCGCCCAAGCGTCGACTTGCCGCAGCCCGATTCGCCAACGAGGGCAAACGTATCGCCCGTCTCCAACGAGAAAGTGACGCCGTCGACTGCCTTTACGGTTGAAGTCGGGCGTCCGAACAACGTCCGTTCGATAGTGAAATGCCGCCTGAGATTTTCGACTTGTAGCAGCGGGGTCATAAGAGGTTCTTTTCCAGCGGTGCATAAAAACACCTCGACCATCTTCCGCCGTCAAGTTGGACAATGGGCGGACGTTGGCTACAGCAGCGTGTATCGGCAAAGGGGCAACGCGGCGCAAACCGACATCCCGCCGGCAGCTTCAGCATTTCCGGCACCATGCCACCGATCGCGACAAGCTCGTCGGCTCGCTGATCGATCCGCGGGGTCGAGCCTAGAAGTCCTACCGTATAGGGGTGCTCCGGTCGCTCGAATAACGCCGCCGTTGGCGCTCGCTCGATGATTTCGCCCGCGTACATCACGGCAACCTCATCGCAAATCTCCCCTATCACACCAAGGTCATGCGATATGAAAATGGTAGCGGCTCCGGATTGAGCCTTGAGCTCACGCACAAGGTCGAGAATTTGCGCCTGGATAGTTACGTCGAGTGCCGTCGTCGGCTCATCGGCGATGAGTAATTGCGGATCGCACGCAAGCGCCATCGCGATCATCACGCGTTGTCGCATTCCCCCGGAAAACTTGTGTGGATATTCGTCGCAGCGTTGTTCCGCGGAAGGGATCTTGACGCGCTCGATAAGCTCGATGGTCTTGGTTCGCGCCTTTTGCGGAGATAGTTTGCGATGTCGAATGAGCGTTTCGGCAATCTGCTCGCCGATCGTGAGGCTCGGATTAAGCGAAGTCATCGGCTCCTGGAAAATCATAGCGAGTCGATTACCGCGCAGATCGCGTATCTCATGATCGGGAAGGTCAAGCAAATTGTGTCCTTCGAAGACGATTGAGCCGCCAACCTCCGCGTTAGATGTGAGCAAGCGCATGATCGCAAGTGCGGTCACGCTTTTGCCGCAGCCTGATTCACCAACAATACCGAGCGACGCACCACGCGCGAGGCTCAGATCGACGGCATTGAGAGCTTGGGTTACGCGACCGCGATCGCCGTGGAATTTCACAGTGAGGCCTGAAATCTCAAGCAGGGCTTCGCTCATTTTTTTGCCTGCGCCGACAGCGCCCTTTGAATTCCGACCTCGATGGCTTCGCGATCAGTGATTCCAACTGGGTCTTTGTGATTGGGCAAGAAACGCACGAAGTGCACAAAACGCTCGCGGCTGACCTGTTCTAGTCTTTCGAGTTCCGTAAGCGGATCGGGATGGTCGTCCACTCGCAGGCTAAGATCAGGCCAGTCTTCCTCCCCCTGGATCAACAGAGCCGCTGATTGCTTTCCGCGTTTGTCGCCGCCGGCGGCCTCGCCCGCCTTCATTGCCATGATTAGACGCCTGGCGAAAGGCATCATCGCATGCGCGCGGAATGCTGTCGCCGTCACCGCAATGACATCTCCGTTGGCTAACATGTTGCCGGCAACTGAAAGGTTGTGTTCGCAGATAGCGCCGCACCAATCTACGCAAGCAGGGCCGGTATGCGCAGCAGTGAAGCCTTGCCGATCCATCACATGCAATTGACGGTGCGCGCTTCCCGCATCGGCCGACACGAGCCGTGAGACGACGTCGGCAGCCGATCGCTCCTCGTGAAGGAGCGCCAATCCCCGCACCCCAAAAAAGGGATTGATCAAAGCTTGCGTCGCAATAGCCCCGACCGCTGCACGTGCATAAGGCACGAGCGCCCCGACTGCAAAGAAACGCGTCGCTACCGCGATGCCAAATTTTTCGCGTTCTGCGTCACGGGCGATGATCGACCAGGTCACCGATTTGTCCTTTGACGCTAATTTTAAGCAGCCCTCTTGATCTGTGCACGCAAATATCCGAGGTCAATTTCGCGATAGCCCAATCGTCTCATGCGGATGGTTCAATTACAGCCTCTAACGTGGCGAAATAACTGATCGTCACTGCCTCCCGATGCGCTGTGCTGGGGGTTGGTTTGTCGGAATTACGAGCGAACACCGTGGAGGTTACTCTACTGCTACTTTTTGCAAAAACTGATCTACCGTTTCTTGCAGGTTCTTGGTGTGGCTCACCATACTTAGCGCCGTATCAAGGACTTCTGTTGCGGCGCGATTCGAATCACTAATTGAGCTCGTGGCGCCCGCTACATTTCGTGAGACGTTTTGGGTGGCATCGGCTACGTCTTGTATGTTTCGTGCTATTTCTTCTGTCGCGAAACCTTGTTGCCGCACAGCTTCAGCGATTTCTGTCGTCGCATTATCAATTTCACCCATTACGCAAACTATTGATTTGATACTGTCAACGGCTTGCCCCGTCGAAGATTGTACCTCCAAAATTTGCGCACTAATCTCTTCAGTAGCCATTGCTGTTTGGGTCGCTAGTGCTTTAACCTCGGAAGCGACCACGGCGAAGCCATGACCTGCGTCGCCTGCACGGGCCGCTTCTATGGTTGCGTTGAGAGCAAGGAGGTTTGTCCGCTCCGCAATAGAACGAATAAGGTCTGTGATGTTATAGATTTGTTCGGCTGATTTGCTGAGTCTGAGGACGGCTTTTTCGGTGCCATCCGTAATTTTCGTTGCGCTATTCAAGACATTCGCTGTAGCCGCCAGGCGGCCGGATATTTCTTGTATTGATGCATCAAGTTGATGGGTGCTGGCGGCCACACTTGCAACGCTGGTTGAGGTTTCTACAGCCGAGCCGGTGGCCTCCTTTGACTGCTTGTCCGCTTCAGCGGCAATTGCCGACAACGCTCCAGCCGTCGAATTCATTCGTTCCGTCATTTCGTGGGCGTGTACAAGAATTTTGCCTATCAAGTGGCGAAATTCCTCGATCTGTTGTTCCATATGCTGGCGACGAGTGACTTGGTCAGCACGCTCGCGATCCTTTGAAACAGCAATTAATCGCTGATTTTCGACTTGGGCTCGTAGCGCATCCTGCATTTTTCCGAGTGAAACAAGCAGCCGTCCGAGCTCGTCACGACGCGTTGTTAAAATGGACTCTGATAGATTGCCATTTGCTATTCGTTCGGAGATTGCCATTGCGTTGCGGATGGCCCGCCCTATAGAACCGGCAATTACAAGTGAAAATATAACTCCAGCCACCACCGTTGCGGTTGCCAGGATTATAAGGTTGACCTGCGATGCAGCTACCGTTGTTTTGGCCTCGGCGCGATACTTGAAGCCATATTCGCTCGCGTCTTCGACGATTCTGTCGATCACTGCGGCAACGGTACGAGCTTGAGTCATGACGTCTCCGGCGCCGGCATCGTCACGAGTCTCAATGACCTTCAGGCCTATCCGATACCAATCCTGTGAGAGCTGCTGAGCGTCGCCAACCCGGTTGTCATAGCCCGGATGCGATAAACGCCTTTTTACGATCGTCAGGTCCTCCATTACATCTTTCATCGCGACCGTAAAGGCAGTCTCGCTGGACTCACGCGCCGCGTCTTTTGACAGCAGCGCCCGTTCCAATGCTCTGCGCGCATCACTGAATCTGGATTGTGCCGAGCGGGCGTAGCTCACCGCCATAAACGGATTATCATAAAGCCTTACCACGAGCTCTCCTGCGCCTGAAATCGCGTAAACCGCGTTGATTGCAACGGCAACAGCCAACGCGAGCACGACGCTAAAGGCAAAGAGCAGCTTTAAGCGGATCGACATATTATCTACCGGCTCACCAATATGCGGCGTTGCACCGCACTGGTCATCCATTGAAACAAAATAGAAAGAACCCCGACCCCAGTTTGTCCGAGAGGTCGAGGCTCTTTCATCGTCATAGGGGGAACGAAGCCAGCGCTACACAGGACCTCTGGCGTAGCTAGAGAGTAGCGCCATTATGGTTGCCAAAACGTAAAGAGCCATGCCGGCGTTTAGACATTTTGATCCAGGTTCATGGCGCGCGGCGCTACTTGTACTTATGTGTTAAAATATGAAGTGGGCAAATGAAAATGACGTTGGCACGGACCACCAAGTTCATGCAAAAAGTGGCAACGGCAGTATTGTGGTTACGGCGGCTATTTTATTCATTCTCATATTCGCATCCATGAACGAGCAGTGGATCGTTCATAGAATTGGTATTGCGCTCCGCGATTGGGGTGCCTTCCCATCATAACATCCACTATTAGAACGCCGTAACCCGTTTCACTGTCGCACCTTCACCGATTTGTGCTGCCACGCTGCCTTGAGACGGCGACGAAAGCGCGGCGCATGGTCTGTTAGGCGTCAACAATTGCGAGACAGGTTGAGGGGCTTTGCGAAGGGAGGATTTCTGGCTCATCATAACCCGCGAGGGGGCGAAGATGAGACAGAAATCTGTGCCGTCGGAGACGGCTGAACAGCATGTACGCGAGATGCGCTGCGCGACACGTGATGAAAGAGGTGCGCCGCTTGTAGCACTATCAAAAAGATCGAAATCTCATGGCTGACCCTGCATTGATATAGCGCAATGCAGTTAGATCAATGTCGTGTCTCGCTAATTTTATCGTGAGAAACCCATGGCCACCTGATAAATGGCTTCCCGTTTCAATCGCGCCATTCGATTCCAATTTGGAGGTCTGCGTGATTGACAGGAGTGGAACTCACGCACTGGTATTCCCGGGTCGGGCTGCGGCGATAGGCAATTATTCCAATGAAGGGAGTCGGCGATGAACAAGCCGGTAGGGCCCATCGAACAGCGGGCCGAGTCGCCGTTTCAGTTGAGATTGCTGCCGCAGCCGCCGGCGAGCGCCCGATGGCGTAAAGTTTGGATGGTTGGCGGTCTCTTCAGTATCGTGGCGATTTTAGGTGTCGCCGTCCTCTGGTGGCTCATGAGCGCTGGCGGCACCGTGCATTATATCACTGCGCCCGTAACGCACGGATCGGTGACGCGGACCGTGGTCGCCACAGGTACTGTTAATCCTGTGCTGACAATCATCGTCGGCAGCTACGTCTCCGGCACGATTATAGACATCCGGTGCGACTACAATACTCGGGTCGAGAAAGACCAAGTCTGCGCCACAATTGACCCTCGTCCCTATCAAACCGTCGTCGACCAGAACAAGGCAAATCTCGACGAAGGCAAAGCTCAACTCGAAAAGGACAAGGCCAATCTCGCCTACGCCCAGCTCAATTACGACCGCAGTGCCAAGCTCGCGGTAACCAGCGCCGTTTCCAAAGACACCCTAGACAATGCCAAGAGCGCTTTCGATCAAGCTGTTGCGCAAGTCGGCGTTGATGAGGCGATGATCGAGCAGCGGGCTGCGCAGCTTGCGGCCGCGCAGGTCAATCTCGATTATACCAAAATTGTTTCGCCCGTTGACGGCACCGTAGTGTCCCGCAATGTGACGACAGGACAGACAGTTGCAGCTAGTTTTCAGACGCCGACATTATTCCTCATCGCCACCGATCTTACCAAAATGCAAGTTGATACGAATGTCAGCGAAAGCGACATCGGCGGCATAAAGGAAGGCGACAAAGCTACGTTTGCACTCGACGCTTTTCCCAAACGCACATTCCAAGGCACGGTGACGCAGGTGCGGCAGTCGCCGCAGACGCTGCAGAACGTGGTTACTTATGACGTCGTGGTCAGTGTCGACAACAACGATTTAGCGCTGAAACCCGGGATGACGGCGGCAACCCGCATTGTCATCGACGAACGCGACGACGTCATCCGCATTCCCAGCCAAGCATTGCGTTACGCGCCATCAGGCCGGACGATCGAAGCCAAGGGCGAAGCGCGGGTGTACGTATTGCGTGACGACGTCCCCGAAGCAGTGCCAATCAAAGCTGGCCTTGATGACGACAGTTTCGTCGAGATCATCTCTGGCGATCTTAAGCTTGGCGATAAAGTCGTTGTTAGCGAGCAACGCAATGCTGCCAAGACTATGATGCCAACGCCGCACTTTTAACTGTCGGTCCGAAATCAGCCATGGCTGAGCCGATTATCCGATTGGAGCACATTGAGCGCATCTATCGCACGGGCGATGTTGAGGTCCGTGCGCTACGCGACGTCAGCTTGACCATTGAAGCGGGCGAATTCGTCGCCATTATGGGCGCCTCGGGCTCGGGCAAATCAACGCTGATGTCCGTGCTCGGCTGCCTCGATCGTCCAACCAGCGGCCGCTACTATTTCGAAGGCGTCGACGTCGCGGGCCTGAGCGAGCCGGAGCGGGCGGCGTTGCGCAGCGAGCGGCTCGGCTTTGTGTTCCAGAGCTTCAACCTACTCGCCCGCACCAGCGCCCTTGAAAACGTGGCGCTGCCTTTGTTCTATGCCGCGGCCGGACCGACGAACGCGATATCGCGCATAGACCGCGCCCGTTCAGCATTGCAGCTGCTCGGCTTGGGCGAGCGTGAACGCAACACCCCGGGCCAGCTTTCCGGTGGGCAGCAGCAGCGCGTGGCTATTGCGCGAGCCTTGATCAACCGGCCCAGCCTGCTGCTCGCCGATGAGCCGACTGGCAATCTCGACACCCGCACGTCGCATGAGATTATGGAAACTTTGACGCGCCTCAACCGAGACCAAGGCGTAACAATCATTGTCGTCACGCATGAATCCGACATCGCAGCCTATACTGACCGCGTGTTGACCATGCGCGACGGCACGATTGTCTCCGATACGCGCAATGCAAAACCGGCGAACGTTGCCGAAAAATCGGCCGCAACCATCTCGTTCGCGCGCCCGGGGCAGGCAGCTCCGGATGCTGTGCCGCATTCCAACGCTTTTTGGGCCTTCGGCGTGATGATTGTGGCCGCCGCAGTGCAGGCGATCCGCCGCAACATGATGCGCTCGGCTTTGACTATGCTGGGCGTCTTCATCGGCGTCGCCGCGCTGATCGCTATGGTTGCCGTCGGCCAGGGCGCCAATGACGCTGTTCGCAAGCAGATTGAGCGGCTCGGCACCAATCTTGTGGTGGTTGTGCCGGGTGCGGCGAGCATGGGCGGCTTGCGGGGCGGCTTCGGCAGCGCGTCTACCCTTACAACTGCCGACGCGCGTGCGATCCTGCATGAGGCCCCCGCCGTCAGCGAGGTTGGCTATTTGATCCGTCAGTCTGGTCAGGCCCAGTACGGCAACCAGAACTGGGCCACGCAGATTCAAGGCATCAGCGTCAATTATCCGTCGATGACGAACTGGCGGATTGAATCGGGTCGCGAAATTTCCGACGAAGACGAAACATCTGCCGCGCTCGTTGCCGTCATCGGACAAACGGTTGCAACGCAACTGTTTGGTTCGTCTCAGACGCCGATCGGAGCGCTCATCCAGGTAAAAGGCGTCCCCATGCGGGTGATCGGCGTGCTCGAAGCCAAGGGCCAGACGCCTTTCGGCCAAGATCAGGACGATCTGGTGATGATCCCGTTCACCACGGCCGAGCGCAAGGTGCTCGGTGTGGCAGCGCCGAGCCAGGTACAAACACAATTCAATTGGATTTATGTCTCTCCGCCCAACCCCTACGGGTTGCAGCCGCATCTTGCTGGTTACGTCAACCAAGTCTACGTGCAGGCCGTAAGCCAGGGCGAAGTGCAGACAGCGATCGACCAAGTGACCCAAATTCTTTCGCGTCGCCATCGCATCAAACCCGGCGACGAAAGTGATTTCAACGTGCGCAATTTGAGCCAGATCGCCGAGACCGCCGAAAGCTCAAGCCGCATCATGGCGATTTTGCTTGCGGCCGTCGCCTCGATCTCGCTGGTCGTGGGCGGCATTGGAATCATGAATATCCTTCTGGTGTCGGTTACCGAACGCACGCGTGAGATAGGGCTGCGCATGGCAATCGGCGCGCGTCGTCTGCACGTATTGTTGCAGTTCCTCGCCGAGGCGGTGTTCCTGAGCGTCACCGGCGGCGTCGCTGGCATCGTCATGGGAATTGCCTTCTCGCTGGCAATCTCAACAATCTTCGGCTGGTCGGCGCCGATCTCAGCCGTGGCCATCGCCGGCGGGTTCCTGTTCTCCGCCGCGGTCGGCATTTTCTTCGGCTATTATCCGGCACGCAAAGCCGCAAGCCTCGATCCAATTGAAGCGCTTCGTTATGAATGATTTCGGTTCGGCTGATGTGCGTCCGTCCCGCACGGCCTCAATAGCCCATGCGTCCGTACGTTCCCGCGGCGATCCCGACGAGCACGGCGGCGGTCGCCGCCATGACCGCAAAATCTTGAGGCAGTCCGTAATCCGACGACCCTTGCGCCAGCATTAGAGCACGCAGCGCATCAACCTCGTAGGTCAGCGGATTGAAATGCGAAACGACTTTGAGCCAGCCTGGCATCAGCGACAATGGGTAGATCGCATTGCTGGCGAAGAAGATTGGCATTGTCAGCACCTGGCCAATCCCCATGAAGCGTTCTCGCGTTTTGACGATACAAGCGATTATCAGCGACAAGGTTGAAAACAGCCCCGAGCCAAGCACGATCGCCACTGCCACACCAATGATGTTGAGCGGGTTAAGACTGACCGCAACGCCTAAGAGCAGAGCCAGAATATAGACAATGATCGCTTGCGATAGGGCGCGCACGCCCGCGGACATCGCTTTGCCAAGCACGAGCGCCGAGCGCGGTGCCGGGCTTGCCAGATATCTCTGCAAGACCCCGAGATCGCGCTCCCAAATCGCTGAGATGCCGTAGAAGATGGCAACAAACAGGGCGCTCTGCGCCAGAATGCCGGCGGCGAGATAATCAAGATAGGGTAGATTACCCGGTGCAACGCCATGCACACGCGCCATAACCTCGCCGAATAGCATCAGCCACAGCACCGGCTGGACCGCGCGAGTGAACAGTTCCAGCGGGTCATGATAGAGCTTCTGCACTTCAGCCGCCGCTACCGCCCAGGTCTGTGTCAGATAGCCTGTCAACGTCCCGGCGAACGAGCGATCAACCATGGTCGCGGATGGCCCGGCGGGTGCGCCTAATCTCGCCATAGCTTCCCTCCTGTTCCGCCTCACTTGCTGCTACGAGGCGGATGAAGACGTCGTCCATCGTTGCGTCGGGGCCGACCCTCGCTTTCAATTCGCTTGGCGTCCCGACTGCCACGATCTGCCCATGATCAATCAACGCAATGCGGTCGCAGAATTGGTCGACCTCATTCATGAGGTGCGAGGTCACGATCATTGTGCGATGAAAGCGATCTCTGAGTTCCAATATGCGCTCCCAAACCGTATCGCGCGCACCCGGATCGAGCCCTACGGTTGGCTCATCCAAGAAGAGCACCTCCGGACGATGGAGGAGACTCTGGGCGATCTCCAATCGTCTAATCATGCCGCCGGAATAGTGGCCAGCCAGGTGATGCGCTGCATCGGAGAGTCCCATGCGTGTGAGGGCGCGGTCGATGCGCTCCTTTCGCTCACCGCGTGGTACACGGTAAAGTCGCGCGGACAACAGCATGTTCTCATAGCCGGTCAGTGAGCCATCGGCGGAGAGAAGCTGCGGCACGTAGCCAATGTGGCGACGAACCTCGGCTGGCTCGCTGACGATATCGTGGCCGGCGATGGTTGCGGTGCCTGATGTCGGCGGCAGCAGCGTGGTCAGCATGCGGATAAGCGTGCTCTTGCCGGCCCCATTGGGCCCGATCAGTCCGAAGATTTCGCCGGTGGGGATGCCCAAGCTCACCCGGTCGACAGCGGTTAGGTTTCCAAACTTGCGCGTGAGCTCAGTGATGCGGACGGTAGGTTCGGTAGAAGACGGATTGGGACTCTGATCTGACATCGGTTTGAATTCTTAGGATTCCCAGCGAGCACCATGAGCGAGCAAAACGACTTCACGGCGGCGAGAAAGATTGGTTGCTAAATGGCGACGACGTTGGAACTCTAATGGCAATAAATCCGACATTTGCGGGAACATAGGCCTTGCTATTGCGATCCTGAGCTACGCCAATCGATCTCGCCAACGCAAAAATCAGCATGATAAAGTCGCCGCACAGTTTACTCCCTAAAATAAAAATAACGCGGCTCCCCAAAGGCACAATTGAGTTAGATCAAAGCAGGAATACGCCAATGACGCCCTATTTATCGCGGCATTTTACAGGTTCGTCACAGGCTTCGCGGAACATGAAGATTGCTCAAGGCTATTTTGCTGCACGCGTTTTGTTCGGCATCGGATTATGCGCCTTTGCAGCAATGTCTAAGGCGATGTCAGACGAGTCTGCTTCCGGGGGACACTCCTTTGCCCTAAAGGCATGTGGAGCTTGTCATGTTGTTGCCGCGGATCAGGAAGCCCCGCCAATCTTATACAACCCGGCGCCAAGTTTTGATGTGATTGCAAATAAACGTGGCACTACCGCTGATTCTCTTCGACTATTTTTGAAAACCACGCACACAACTATCCGCGAACCCAACAATATGCCGAACCCGATGCTTGCTGACTATCAGACCGCGGAAGTGATCGCCTATATTCTTAGTCTCCGCAAATAACCTAGTCAAAATCACACACGCTATGGCGGCAAGCGCGACAGTCGATTCTTGCGCTTGAATCTTTACGGCGGCGTAGACACGAGCCAAGCCGTTCAAGATTTCCATTCTCGTTCCGACGAACCGGGCAAAGGCTTTGTCCAAGGATTTCGGTAGTTGGAGACGAGGGGCTCAAATCACGCATTTGATCCGGACATTGGTCCGCGTGTGGCGGCCGGAAGGCATGGTTAACGCGACCTTAAGAATGGACGTCTATCTACTAACTTGGGCCATCTTGCATGTCTGCCAGCAGAAGACTCCTGATATGAAGAAAGTACTTTTCATTATCCCGCCATATTTCAACGCCGACGACTATCTCAATAAAAATCGGGCAGCGGTATTGCCGTCATTTACGATTCCCTACGGCATTTTGTCGCTGGAGGCTTACCTCGGCAGAAATTGCAAATCGCAAATCGATTTGCGGTTGCTCGACTTAAACATCACCTTGCAAAGGTTGGTCACGGAGAATTTCTCTGGTGATTACCTGAAGGTATTTAGCGAAGAGATCGTGGGTGAGTTGCGCAAGTTCAATCCGCAATTCGTTGGCGTGTCCGCGTTGTTCAATTCGTCGAACCGCTATATTCAGGACGTCGTTGAGACCTGCAAGAACTATGACCCGAATATCATGACGCTCGCCGGTGGCGGCCTTCCTTCCGCTGCCTACAAGCTGATGCTTGCAGGCTGTCCCGGCCTGGACGCGATCTGCAAAGGCGAAGGCGAACTGCCCATGCGTGACCTGCTTGATGCCGACGATCCTTGGCGGCTCCTTCGAACGCACAAATCGTGGATCTGCCGCGATGGACTGGCGGCGAACAAAGTCCCCCAGCATACCTTCATCGAAAACCTCGACGATATTCCGCCCTTCAACTACGACGGCATCAATCTAGACTTCTACAACAACCGCAGCATCGACAAGAGGTACGCGGGGCAACAAAAGCGGGAAATGGCGATCCATACCTCGCGCGGCTGCCCCTTCTTGTGTGTCTTTTGCTCGAATCCTTCGCTGCACGGTCGCGACGTGCGCACGATGTCGGTCGAACGCGTCGTCTCCGACGTGCGGCGCATGAAAGACGAATTTGGCATGACCGTGCTGCTGCTTGAGGATGACCACTTCTTCAACGACAAGGACCGCGCCAAGAACATTTTGCGTGAGCTCGCGGCGCTAGGAATCCGCGTCGAGTTTCCCAATGGGGTTGCCGTCTACGCCATCGACGACGAAGTGGCTGAGCTGTTTTCAAGGGCCGGCGTCTCGGCGGTCGCGTTGGCGGTGGAGTCAGGCTCCGACCACGTGCTCAACCACATCATCCGCAAGCCGCTGAAAAAGAGGCTCATCCGCCCCGCGGTCGAGGCCTTGCGCAAGTTCAATGTCCGCTCGCACGTATTCATCGTCATCGGCTTGCCGGGCGAACAAGACGAGCACCGCGCGGAGACGCTGCAGATGCTGCTCGACTGCGGCTTCGACTGGGTGCACGTCTATCTGGCCATGCCGATCTTCGGCAGCCGGCTTTACGATATCTGCGTCGACAACGGCTACATCGAGAACCCCAATTCGCAGGACTTCGTTGCGACAAAATCGGTTATCAGGGCACCCGGAGTCGATCCTGTAAAGCTCGAAGCCTATGCCTACGAAATGCAGCTCCGCGTGAATTTCGTCGAGAACCACAATATGAAAATCGGCCGCTATGACGTGCCGGTGGATTATTTAATCAATGTCGTGAACAAATATCCGGATCATGCATTCGGCCATTACTTCCTCGCGGCGTGTTACCGCGCGACCGGAGAGCATGCCCTAGCGCAAGACCATTTCTCGCGATTTGGAGAAATTTGCGAGCGCGACATGTGGTGGCGCGATATGGCCGTGAAATTCCACGTGAACATTTCGCCCGTCGCGGCAAATGCCGTCGCTACGCGTGAAACAGCCTGACAACCTGCATTGTAAGCGGAGTTACAGCGTTCGTGCCTGAGGCTGTGCGCTTATTGTTCTGGCGCTTCCAACATGCGTGCAGTGGATATCCCACCATCGCGTGCGCGGAGCTAGACGCTTGCCATCATGATCGCGGACGGTAGCTGAATAGAGTCCGACGATTTCCTCGTGCGACCTCCATTCCCCCGGCAAATCGCTGCCGAAGGGCCCCGACGATCCGGCTGAAAACACGCGGCCGGTTATCGAGTCTTTCATGTTTGATACGCTGGACTGATCGAGCAGCTTGAAGCCGTTATAGTTACAGGACGCCAGCAGCTCCAAATACTGAAAACCGAAACGGCAATCTTCGACGCTGACGTAGAGAGGGAGAAGACTGTTGTGGCGCAACTGTTTGAGCACGCTGTGGTCAACCCCTTCAACGTCAATCTTGAGATAATGCGGCACGCCAAATTCGCCGAACAAATCCGACAGCGTCACGCATCGCACCGCGATTTCCTTGTACTGCGTGCCTTCACGTCCGGCCCATCCGATGTCGAGGCTACTCCAATGATCGTTATCCAGGTTAACGTAGAAGGTCGCTTCCCCAGTTTTTTCCCAAATTGCGGCGTTTAAGATCGTCAGGCGTCCTTCATCGACCGCCGCACGAAAACGTCCTTGGGCCTTTTCGCAAAGCGCTGGATTGGCGTCGAGCGCAACGACGGTGAAGCCACGGCTCAGATAAAAAGCCGCGTCGTCACCATTGTTCATCCCAAGGTCGAAGATCACTCGGCTATCTCTGGCGTAATCGGCCATGCTGCTTATCCGACTCTTTCGTTCGGTATGGCGTAAACGACCGCTCCGGTGCCACACCAGGAATGGCTACGGAAAAGGAAGCGATAGTCAGGCAGTGTTTGCATCAACCAAAGCGGCGTTTTCCAAATGCCGTCGGCATTGTGATAGACGGTCGCAGCAACAATGGGTCTGTTCGCCAGCAACGTTTTTTGAGAGCCTTTCAGCGCCGCAAGCTCGGTTCCCTCGAGATGAAGCTTGACGAAGGTTGGGGAAAGACCGAGCGCGTCGAGTGGGCGGGTCACGACCTTCATCTTACCCGTGGGCGACAGTTGGGACGCGTAATCAAGGCCTTCATGAAAAAGCGCAACACCATCGTTTTGGGCGAGTGCGCAATCGTAGATGGTGACGCGCAGATCGTCCGGCAGCAGGGATTGCAAATTGACCTCAAGCTGGGCCCGGTTTGCCGGGTCCGGTTCTATCGCGGCGATGTGGCGAAAGAGGCCTTTGGTCTGGGCGACAAATGCCTGCGACACGCTGCCATGATGAGCCCCGGCGTCCAACAGAAATTCGTCGCTTCGTAAGGTGCTTGTCACTTCGGGAATAAAAAACCGGGTGCAATCCGGTATCGAACCAGCCGCGAAATCCCACTCCTCACGCAACCTGCGCCAGGCTAGAAATTGCAGGTGATGGGCGCGAGACACATCGTCGTTCCAATGCGCCAACACTTCGGCGGTTCTCGCTTGGTCGAATGCCGTTAGAGGTAGCGCAAACCAGCCGTTCGACAGAGGGTGCCTATCGCGGAAACTCTCTGCCAAATCGTAAAAAGGCACGATATCCTTGAAGCCAAGTTGATGAAGCGATCTCTCGAGCGGAACATAGGGCGACGTGACGACGCTGACGACGACACGGAGTTCGCCTTTTGCCGCTTCGGCTGCTTCGTCGGGTTGGACAAGTCGTACGTCCGACCAGTGGGGTGCTTGCACGTGCCACCGTGCCTCGCGGTCGATGACCATGATGGGGACAATATCGACGGCTTTCAGAAAATCCCGCGCCATGCGGCCCAAATTTCCTGCCCCGTAGAGCGCGAGCGGCGGGCCCGGCGACGGCGGAGCAAACGCGCACGGCGACGTCGCCAATTCCGTCAGCATTTTCACCGCCAAGATAGGACTTGGCAGATTTTCGATGGAGCGTGCGCTGTGCGGCAAAAAAGACCCGCTCTCGGATAGGGGTTCAACCGCCGTCTTCCTGTGCATACCGCAGCATCTCTTATCGGCGCCGCCTGCATCTTTTAACGCAAAGACGAATCGCTGCGGCAAAACTAAAGCGCTTTGGTTACTGTGCGAATCAGTGTTGCCAGGCTACATCAGCGCAATTCGCTCTGCAGCGGCGAAATTGCAGCGTGCGACTACAGTCGCGGGTATTGGCTAGAATCTCATGCAGCTTTCGATTCTGATTGCGACGAACCGCACCGGCCTGCTGGTCTGTTCGAGAATTGCCCAGGCCTGCTCCTGGGCGACACCGGACATCGAAGTTGTTGTTCGGGACAATTCGGGTGATCCGCAAAAACGCGAGTTTCTCGCCCTTTGTCGGCGCGAGAACTGCAATATCATGGTTGCCGAACCGTGCGATGTGCTGACGAACTTTACCGCAGTTCTTGGAGCCGCGAGAGGCGATTTCGTTTTTCTCCTCGCTGATGATGACTTCTGCTTCGATCACGCCATTCCTGCGGCCGCAAATTTGATCCGGCAATTTGGTGAAGATCCGACGGTTGCCGGCGTGACAGGCGCCTACGTCGTGGAAATGTCACAGGGGTCATCGATTCTCAGCTACCAGAATATCGAATCGTCTGATGCTTTAGCGCGAGTGACGGGATTTCTGAGGTACGTCGGACCAAACATCATGCATTATGCTCCGATCCGCCGCGATGTCGTTCAGCGAGTCTATGGTTTATTAAGTGCCATGCCTGCTATTTTTTCTTTCCACGATCAGGTCATTTGCCTGCTTTACCTGCTCAACGGAAAATTCGTGAGACTCGCGCGGCTCTTGTATCTGTACGATGTGGGAGTGTGGGAGAAGCGCGAATCTGGGCAAGAGCGTGATATCGATTTTTATGTGAAAGGGGGGTTTGATCCGGCCATCAACGCGCTTCATTGGTTTATCTGCGGGTTCGAGGGCGCTGTGCTGGTACGAAATGCTCGTGTTTTCCCCGAGCTTCCGCTCTCTCAACGCCAAGCCATTACCGATCTCTGGTTTTCGTTGATGTTCAACCGCTTCAAGAACGACGTGCGGACCACATTGGACTCCCGCTTCGCCGGCCAAGCGGGGAAGGTGCGTGAGAAATTGCTGCAATCGACCGGACGGCTGTTGTTTCCGGATATGTTGAAGGAACTCCGCGATTTCATCGCACTGTTTTCCGAGGACAGAGCGCAGAGTTATTACGGTTTCTGGGACTCTGTGATCAACAACGGCGGGCCGGCCGCGCGCGGGGCAGAAGCGTTGCCGGCTGTCCAGGCGTCGTAAAAGCCCACAATTCAGCGACGTAAGTGCAACGGCAGTTGCAGCGCGCCTGCGACGGTATTTACTTACTGGTAAGGATTCCCCCAGCTACTATTCCGCGTAATCCGAATCAGTTGGTGGCGTGGTGATTTGAGCGGTTGGCGACGATTGCCGATCGGCGGAAACCCCATGCACCAAGAGAATCCATGAAAGTCGTTATCCTGGCTGGTGGGCTAGGCACCCGCATTTCCGAGGAGAGCTATCTTAAGCCGAAGCCGATGATCGAAATCGGCGGCAAGCCTATTCTCTGGCACATCATGAAGATCTATTCGGCGTATGGCGCCAATGATTTTGTGATCTGCTGCGGTTACAAGGGCTACGTCATCAAGGAATATTTTGCCAACTACTTCCTGCACATGTCCGACATCACATTCGATATGGCGGACAACACCATGACAGTGCATCAGAGAAAGGCCGAGCCGTGGCGCGTCACGTTGGTCGATACCGGCGAACATACGTTGACCGGAGGACGACTCAGGCGCGTGGCGCAGCATATCGCAAATGAAACGGAATTCTGCTTCACCTATGGTGACGGCGTCGGCAATTTGAATATTCGCTCGTGTGTTGAATTCCACCGCAGCCATGGCCGGCTGGCGACGGTTACTGCGGTGCGGCCACCCGGGCGCTACGGTGCGTTGGAGCGCGCGGGCGATCAGGTCACCGCATTCATCGAAAAGCCCCGCGGCGACGGCGGCATGATCAACGGTGGGTTTTTTATCTTATCGCCACGCTGCCTCGAACTCATCGACGGTGACGACAGCAGTTGGGAGGGCTCGCCGATCATCCGGCTCGCCGCGATGGGGGAAATGATGGCTTTTGAACATCACGGATTCTGGCACGCCATGGACACCATGCGGGACAAGGTCATGCTGGAAGAGCTTTGGGCGTCCGGGAAGGCACCATGGAAAGTCTGGCATTGATCGGCGCTCCAAGCGCCGCTTTCTGGCGTGGTAAGCGCGTTCTGCTCACGGGGCACAGCGGTTTTAAGGGCTCTTGGCTGACGATATGGCTGCACCGACTTGGTGCAAAGGTCACCGGTGTCAGCCTTCAGCCGGTGACGACGCCCAATCTCTATACCGAAGCCAAGATCGAAAAAATATGCCGGTGCCATTTCTGTGATATTCGCAATTTTTCGGCGGTTGCAGAACTCGTGCAAGAAACGCGGCCCGACGTCGTCTTGCACCTGGCGGCCCAACCGCTGGTGCACACAAGCTATCGAGAGCCATTACTCACATTTGAGACCAATACCCTGGGCGCGGTCCACCTTCTGGAAGCGGTGCGCGGCTGCGACAGCATTCGGGTCGTAGTTATGGTGACTACTGACAAAGTTTATCGAGAAACCGACAATAACCGTCCTTATCGGGAAACCGATACACTGGGCGGCCATGATCCTTATAGCGCCAGCAAGGCAGCCGCCGAAATTATTATTGCGAGCTATCGCGATGCTTATTTGGCGGCGAAGGGTCTTGCGGTCGCGAGTGCCCGTGCAGGAAACGTCATCGGCGGCGGTGATTGGTCGCAGGACCGGTTGATCCCGGATGCCGTGCGGGCTTGGCAATCGGGCCGCGCGCTGGAAATCCGTCAGCCTGGTGCCGTTCGTCCATGGCAGCACGTGTTGGAGCCGCTACGTGGTTATCTCATGTTGGCACAGCAGCTGTGGAACGACCCGGCATTAGCGGGAGCGTATAATTTCGGTCCGGATATAAATGGCGCTGCAGCCGTGCGCGACGTTATCGAATTGGCGCGGGCGAGCTACGGCGAGGGCGAGGTGAATTACGTCGACGCGACCAAAGGCATGCATGAATCCGCCTGGCTGGCGCTCGACGTCGCCAAGGCGAAACGCAAACTCGGCGTTTCGAATCGATTCACCTTGGTGCAGACAGTTCAGCAGACGATGGCGTGGTATCGCGCACACAGGCATGGCGCCGCGGCGCAAGAACTATGCGAGGCAGACATCGCCGAATTCGAAGCGCGCCTGCTTGCTGCGTCGAAACCGGCAATCGCCGTCAAGCAGGCCGGGTAGCGGTGCGTTTTATCGCTACGCCTCTGGCGGGCGCATATCTTGTTGAATATGAGCCACGCGTGGACGAGCGCGGCCTTTTCGCCCGTGTTTTCTGCGTGCAGGAGTTCGCCGACCAAGGGCTCGAAACTTCGTTCGTGCAGGCCAATATCAGCGCCAATGTGCGGGCCGGAATCGTGCGCGGCCTGCACTTTCAGCGCGCGCCGCACGCTGAAACAAAGCTGGTGCGTTGCGTAAAGGGCGCAATCTATGACGTCATCGTCGATATGCGCGAAGCATCGGCAACCTATTTGCGCTGGTTCGGCGCTGAACTCTCAGAGCATAATGGCCTTGCGATGTATGTGCCTAAGAGTTTTGCGCATGGTTACCAAGCGCTCAGCGACGGTGCCACCGCGTTTTACATGGTGACCGCGAATTTTGCGCCTCAGGCCGAAGCTGGCTTGCGGTTCGATGATTCACGCTTGGCAATCGCTTGGCCGCGCGAGGTTGTCGACGTCTCTGACAAGGACGCCCGGTGGCCGCTGCTCCCCGCCTGATCTTGCTCACCGGTGTGACCGGATTTGTCGGGCGACAAGTGCTGCGCGCTCTCGGTGAGCATGACTGCCGCATACGCGTGGTCGTTAGGACGGGTACGGAGAACCTTGTGCCGCGGTCGGCGGCGATAGAAGCCGTCATCGTTAGCCCCGACATCTTCAGTGAAAGTGCCGTCTGGTGGACAAGAGTCTGCCGCGATATCGACACTGTCATCCATGTTGCCTGGTACGTTGAGCCTGGCCTTTACCTGCATTCACCGAAAAACTTGCAGTGCCTGTCGGGCACCTTGCGGCTGGCGCAAGGAGCGATCGAAGCGAAGGTTCACCGCTGCATCGGCATCGGCAGCTGTTTCGAATACGACCTCAGCGTCGGCCGCCTAACCGTCAACACGGCACTCAAGCCGGAGACGCCGTATGCCGAGACGAAAGTCACTGCTTTCAAAGCGCTCTCTCAATTGTTTGCCCAACACGGTGTTGAATTCGCATGGTGCCGCTTGTTTTATCTTTACGGCGAGGGCGAAGATGCGCGTCGGCTGGTTCCGTATTTGCGAGCGCAGCTTGCCGCGGGTCATACCGCCGATTTGAGCAGCGGTCAGCAGATCCGCGATTTTCTCGACGTGCGCGAAGCTGGCCGCATGATCGCCGCGACGGCTCTTGGACAGGAGCAGGGCCCGGTCAATATTTGCTCGGGTATACCCATCACCGTTCGGCAATTGGCCGAGCAGATCGCCGATGGATATGGGCGCCGCGACTTGCTGCGGTTCGGCGCGCGCGCCGACAACCCCACCGACCCGCCAATTGTCGTCGGCGTGCGTGCCGCAACCTAGCCGCGCCACTCCCGGCAACTGTTTGGTTAATCCCTGTTAACCATTGTCCTGTAGGACAGGTGGCTGACGCCGCTCGCCGCAGGAAACCCGCAATGAAGGCTCGACTGGAACCGCGAATCAATCTTGAGGGGCGCACACCGCTGGAAACAGTCATTCCGCTTTCGACGCCCTTTATCGTCTTTGTCGATCCGGCAAGCTCGTGCAATTTCAAGTGCACATTTTGTCCGACCGGCCATCGCGATCTAATCGCCGAGACGGGGCGCTTCCAGGGAGCGATGAAATACGAAATCCTGCAAAAGATCATCGACGACCTCGGAGACTTCGACAAGCCCATCAAAGTGTTGCGCATGTACAAGGATGGCGAGCCGTTACTGAACAGGCGGTTTGCCGACATGGTCGCCTACGCCAAAAAATCTGGGCACGTCGACTACATCGACACGACCACCAACGGCACGTTGCTCTCGCCCGAGCGTATGGGGCCGATCCTCGCAGCCGGGATCGACAAGATCAACATTTCGGTCGACGGCATGACCGAGGAAACCTACGTGAAGTTCACCGGCTTCAAATTCGACTTCAAGACGTTCGTCGAAAACGTCAAGTGGCTCCACGCAAACAGGGGCAACTGCGAGATCGTCGTCAAGATTCCCGGCGAACTCATTACCGAAGCGCAGCGCCAGGAATTCTTCGATTCATTCGGCGATCATTGCGATCGCATCTTTGTCGAGAATTTCGCGCCCTGCTGGCCCGAGTTCGATATCGAGGCGCATACCGGCGTCAAGATCACCAAAGGGATCTATCAGCAGGACATCGGCGAGACCGATACGTGCCCATATATTTTCTACGGCTACTCGGTGAATTCGGATGGCCTCGTAAGTTCCTGTTTCCTGGATTGGGGGCGCAAGCTGGTCATCGGCGACGTGCGCCGGCAATCGATGAAGGAAATCTGGAACTCGGAACGGATGAACGCGCTGCGCCTGCAGCACCTCGAAGGTCGCCGCCGGCAAAACGGAGTTTGCGGCAATTGCGGTCAGCTCAGCCATTGCTTGCCTGACAACATCGATGCGCACCGGCTGCCGCTGCTGAAGAAATTCAAGGCGCTTGTTACTCCCGACCCGGGCGTCGAGCCGCCGGGCGGCACCAATCGCAACTTCGTGGCCGTGGCGGCGGAATGAAGGTCCTGCACGTCACGCCGCACCTCGGCGGCGGCGTCGGCAAGGCTCACGCGGCGATACGGAGCGCCTTGCCGAGCAAGATAGAGCAAACCTTTGCTTTGCTCGAAGAGCCGCGCGATCGCCGCTATGCCAGTCTGATTGAGCGGAGCGGAGCGCAGGTCATCGTTGCCGAAAGCCTCGACGATGTGGCGCGTCTGGCCGGTGAGGCCGATGTCGTCCAGTTCGAATTCTGGAATCATCCGCGCCTGTTCGAGTGTCTGGCCTGCTGTGCATTCCCAGCGATCCGCAGCGTGTTTTGGTCGCATATTTCCGGCATCAAGAGCCCGCTGATCCCGCCCGGATTGATTGAGGAAGCCATGTGCTTTGTCTTTTCGACAAGCGCGTCCTTCGACATCGCATCGCTTGCTTACGTCTCCGACGCTGCAAGACAGAGGGCTGCGGTGATCAATAGCGGCTTCGGCTTCCTCAACGCCAGGCAGCGCAAATCTGTGCGCGGCCCAAAGCCAACTGTTGCGTATCTTGGAACGGTCGACTTCGTGAAGATGCATCCGGGGTTCTTCGATGCCATCGATGGGCTAGCCGATGATATTTGCGTCTCGGTTTGGGGGGCTGTCGATCCATTGGGGCCCGTGGTCGCGCGGGCGGCGGCGATGCGGCACCCGGAGCGCGTCAGCTTGCGAGGCAAGACAGAGGAGCCGCTAACAGCGCTTTCCGATGCCGATATTTTCTTCTACCCGCTGCAGCCCGATCACTACGGCACGGCCGAGAATGTGCTCATTGAGGCGATGTCTCTGGGGCTTGTCCCGATCGTCTTAAACAACGCCGCAGAGATGGCAATCGTTAGAGACCGAGAGACGGGATTTGTCGCGCGGTCGATCGAGGAGGCGCGTTCGTTGTTGCAGATGCTGCTCTCGTCAGCCGATGTCCGCGAACGAATCTCACGAAATGCCATCGATTTTGTCGCAGAAAATCGTACACCCAGACAGTCTGCGCAGGACTTCATGATTCTCTGGCTGGGACTGCTCAGCAAGCCGCCGCGGTATTGCGATTTCAGGGCCGCGGTCGGAGCGTCTCCTGACGAATGGTTTGCCGCAACGCAACGTCTGCCAGGCGCGGAATGGAGTCCTTCGGACCGGAACGATGTTCAGCGGCCGTCCAAGGGCACGCTCGCGCATTTTGAGAGCGTGTTCGGTCGGGATGCCTCTCTTGCCCGGCTTCGGCGATAAGCGCCTACGCATCTCTAAGGATACGAGCTAGGGGTTCATCCAGGGTTGAGCGACCGGGCAACAACAGGTCTGCAGCAACGATCGCCCATTTGGGTTCGTTCTGCCAAAATCAAACTTGAGATATACAACTATAGGTTGTCGGTCCTTCAGGCTTGAATTTGCCGTCAGCTAAAACTCTCGCAGGCCGCGCAAGGCATCAAAAGAGCGGATAGCGCGTTTGCGACGCGAGAAGCCGCCCGATTACGCCAGTTAGAGACACGCTTGAGTCGGTCAAACCGATCGGCCCAATGATGGAGCGTGAGATCTGGCGGAGAAAAGCGTTAAATGTCTCAAGGTTAGATCGAATGTATTCCGCGGCCGTCGTACTCAATCAAGCAGTTTTCAGCGCGGACTTTTAGGCGTAACCGACGGCAATTTAGACTTCAAAGATTCGCAGAATGAATGATTACGGAAGGTTTTACCCCGCCTACCGTGACAACTATGGTGGCATAAGAAAGCATTTGTCGGTGAACAAGGATGCTCCGGTCTCTCACCCCGATAAAAAGGCACTGGCCTCCCGAGGACGTTTAACGCAGCACAATTGCTAGGTAATGCAGCCGCGGGCGCAAACGTGCCAAGCGCCTAAAACATGACCACCGGTTATGACCTGAACCTTGTCGACCATATTGGTCACGACGCATGCATGATTGGGCACGATACGGATCAGGTCGCCGACTCTGAGGTTGATGGGCCCGAGGGTCGATAGGCGTCCGTGCTCTTCCGATAGCTGGTCGATGCTGATGTCCGGCCGGTTGAGAACATGACCGTAACCGACGAGGCCCAACAAATCGGAGGTCAGCGTTTTACTGCCGGCGTCGATGATGGCGCGATTATCGGCCGGCACCGAAACCACCGTTGCCAGCACGGTCAAGGCGCAGTCGTCCCAGCCACAGGCGCCGCGTTCAACGAGCGATCGGTCGTTGTACACGTAAGTTCCCGCACGATACTCGGTGGTCACCGGGGCCTCGCCGGCCATCATCATGGACGGCGTGCCGCCTGAGGTAACGGCAGGCACCGGGATATTCTTCGCCTCGAGCAGAGCTTTGGCGCGCACCATGAAGGCCTGCACATTAGCCGTGCCATTCGGCGGCGGGTAGGTCATCAAGCCGGCAAATGTCAGTCCTGGAGACTTGGCGACCGTTTCAGCGAGAATCGCGGCTTCTTCGGGCGTCGCTATGCCACAACGATTGGCGCCGGTATTGCACTCGACAAATACCGGTAGCGGCTTTGCTTCCGAGACGAAGCGTTTACGCAAACCGTCGATGACCGTTTCATTGTCGGCAACGACGCTCAGGTCCACCTTCTTGGCGAGCGCCGCCAGGCGATCGAGTTTTTCCGCGCCGATGATGTTGTAGGTGATCAGGACGTCGCGAATTTCCGGCGTAGCAGCGACCATCGCTTCCGCTTCCGAGACCTTTTGGCAGGTCACGCCGACCGCACCCGCTTTGAGTTGCATTGCGGCAATTTGCGGAAGTTTATGAGTCTTGATGTGTGGGCGGACTTTGAGGCCGTGTTGGTCAGCATAGTCCTGAAGCCGCTTGATGTTCCGTTCAACTTTGTCGAGGTCGATCAGCACGGCGGGCGTCATAATACCCGCCAGAGAGTTGGCACGCTCATTCACACCCGCCTCCCGGTCTAGGGCATCCAGCGTACTACTGATTTCCTGTCGGATGCCACCAATGGCCGTTGAGGGCCACGCCGTCGATGATGATTTTCTTGCTGCCGATCAACCGCTCGCCAACCGAATCAACATACGGAAAGCTGCCCTCGTTGACGGTAAAGATGGTGGCATCGCCCGCCGAGCCGGGACGAAATGTCCCGAGTTCGGGCCGGCGAATTGCAGCGGCGGCGTTCGCGGTCGTCGCGCGAATGACGTCGATCAGTGGGGCGCCAAGGCTGAGGAATTTTGAGAGCGTGGTTGCCTGATCGAAGACCGGGCCTTCCAGATTCAGAATGTGCAGGTCGGACGAGATGGTGTCCGGCATAAAACCCGCATCAAGCATGGCCCGTGCCACCTTGAAGGCGAACGATCCCATGCCGTGACCGACATCGAAGAGAACGCCGCGCTGCCGAGCTTCGAGAACGGCCGGTTTGACCGCGCCTTGTCCGGTGACGGGCGAATTGGGGAAGGGACGGAAGCAGTGAGTGAGAACGTCGCCCGGCCGCAGGCGAATGAGGACATCTTCATAACTTGGCGGCGGTTCGTCGATATGCGCCATCAGCGGCAATCCGAGCTCCTCGGCGACCTGCAGTGCGATGTCGAGGGGGGCGACCCCGGACGAGCCGCTGGCGTGGCGGCCGACGCGGACCTTGATACCGACAATCACGTCGCGATTGGCGTTGGCAACGGCGACGGCGTCCGCCGGGCTCATCAGCCGCATGTCGCCACTTTCACCGACCATAATGCGCTTTGAAAAAGCGAAGATTCCGGCGAATGAAATATGAAGGTAGGCGAGAATGCGCGGTTCGCTCGGTTCGATGACGTGTTTGAAGAAGCCGCGGAAATTGCCGGGGCCTGCGCTTCCGGCGTCGATGAGAGTCGTCACGCCACTCTGGCGGGCGGCGTCGGTCGCATCGACACCGAGCGATGTGCCGCCCCAATAGACATGCGTATGAAGATCGATAAAGCCCGGTGTCACGATGCGCCCACTAACATCGCGAACGTCCGCACCGTTTGAGGCCCCGATATTCTTTTCGATCGCCGCAACCCGCCCGCCGGCAAATGCAACATCGGCGATCTGGTCCAATCCCTGCGCGGGATCGATGACGCGGCCACCTTTGAGAAGCAAGTCATAAGTCATGCCGCTTCGTCCTTTGTTGGTCTTGCATCTGGAGTAGCGCTAGTCGGGGCTTATCTCGTTACGTCGTTTGCGCCGGCCGCCGTTTTGTCGTCCCGCACTGGTTCGCACGGTTTAGGACGCTTGGCGCAGCGGCTTTAGTCCCCAAGCGGTCCATCCGCATCCCCGTTGGTTGCCTTCATCAATTCGAACTTAATGCGTCGCATCCGCTCCTGCGCCTCGCGCGGCTTGCGATACGCGGTCGATGCAGCGAGCAGGTCGATAGCCGCAAGAACTGCATAGCGCGACGCCGTCGGTTTGAGTGCGTCCGGCGCTTCAGGTACGTGCACGCCGAGCGAGATATCCGCGATTGCGGCAAGCCGGCTTTGCGGTTTTGCGATCGCGATAATCAAAGCGCCATATTGCTTGGCGACAGTGGCGGCCGCGATAACTTCCGTGGCGGTTCCGGTGGTCGAGATTGCGATCACAACGTCGTTGCGGCCGAGTGTTGCCGCATTCATGAGCATCAATCTCGGATCCGAATAATGGTTCACGGCGATCCCGAGACGAAAGAAGCGATTTTCAACCTCGGCGACGGCGACCGTCGAGCCGCCGCCGACACCGAATGCGGCGAGTTTCGAGCAGCGGGCGATCGCCTCGGCGGCTTTCTCGACGTCTTCCTTCTGCAATTGCTCTTCGACGGCGGAGATCGCGCGGCGGATTTCCTGAAATACGGATCGCCAGAGCGCTGGCCGTTCAAGATCGGTACCGACATGAGGCGGCAATTCAAGATAGATCCGGCCGACCGCCAATGCCTGGGCCAATCTCACTTTGAGCTCGCGAACGCCGCGGCAGCCGACCGAGCGGCTGAAGCGCGTTACTGTTGGTTCGCTCACGTCCGCCCGACGGGCCAATTCGGCATTGCTTGAGTGCACGGCAAAATCGACGTCGGCAAGCACTGTGGTGGCGACGCGTTGCTCCGACCGACTCAGCGTCGGACCCATCTGCTTGATCACTGAAACGATATCGCCAGGCGCGAAGTTGTCGCGGTCCGGCGCCTTTGCACCGCCGATTGTTGCGCCCATCGTGGGGCGGAGAATTCGTTTCGCCGGTCGCACCATCAGCCGCTTTTTCCGTAGCCACTCCATGGCTTTGCCCCTTCGCGGGGCGACCTGCCAACATGTAATAAAGTTTCACAGCGGAACAGAACAGCCGCCAGAAACCGCAGAATACATCAATTTCAGCCTTGAAACTTAGCACAGTTTGTATGTAACTTTCAAACACGCGATCGCCTTGTTGGTGAAAATAATCAACGCTGCCGGCTCCGCGCGCTGAGAGTGGGACGGGACAGCGAAGCCAGTTTGAAGCGGAACTAAATGGGAGGATGACCATGAAATTTGGACTGGGACTCTTGGTGCGCGGCGCGGCGACGATCGCCACGGCATTGATCCTGAATGCGCAGGCCAGCGCGGCCGGCATGCTTCGTGAAGCAACAATCGGCGAACCGCCGCCGCTCGACGTCATGGTGACGACCGCCGACGTCGCCTCGGTGATCGGACGCCACATCTTCGAAACGCTCTACGCCTGGGACTCGACCTATACGCCGCGCCCCATGCTGGCAGACAGTGACAGCGTCGAAGACGGCGGCAAAACGATCATCATCAAGCTGCGTCAGGGCGTTCAATTCCATAACGGCAAGGAAATGACCGCCACGGACGTCGTTGCGTCAATGATCCGCTGGGGAAAGTTCGGTGCCCGCGGCAAACTCCTGATGGCCAATGCCACCTTAGTCGAGGCCACCGGCACGTACGAAGTGACGCTTAAGCTGTCGGCACCGAACGGTGCCTGGAAAAATCTGATTGCTGACGTCAATGGCGGTCTCGCGATCTATCCAGAAGAAATCGCTGCCAAGGCGGGTAATCAGCCGATCGAGCAGACAGATTACATCGGCACTGGACCCTACAAATTCAAAGAATGGCGACCAAACCGCTATGTCGAACTTGAAAAGTTCGATGGCTACAAGCCGCGCAGAGAAAAGAGCGATGGCTTCGCCGGCGCGCGCATCGCTAATTTTGACAAGATCCGCTTCATTCCCGTGCCGGACGTCGGCACGCGCGTGAGCGGCGTGCAAGCCGGCGATTACGACTACGCCGAGATGATCTCGGGTGATCTTTATGACACGCTGAGCAAGGACAAGAGCGTTCAGGTGCACCGGAGCAACGCGCCGATTTTCGGGCTTTTCTTCATGAATTCGAAGGAAGGCATCCTCAAGGACAACTACAAGCTTCGCCGCGCCATTCAGACGGCGCTGGATAAATCCCAAGCGCTGCGGGTTGCCTTCGGGCCGAAAGATTTGTGGAGCGCGGAAGGATCGATCTTCCCGAAAGAGACGTTCTGGTACTCGGCCGCGGGCGTGGAAGGCTACAGCCCGCATGACGCGAAAAAAGCCAAGGAACTCGCGAAGGAGGCCGGCTACACCGGAACGCCTATTCGTCTACTGGTATCGACGAACTATCAGGCGCACTACGACGAGGCGTCGGTGTTCACGCGCCAACTGGCCGACGCCGGCATCAACGTGCAGATGATCGTGGTCGACTGGGCGACGCTTCTCAAAATGCGCGGCCAATCCGAGCAGTGGGATATTTTCGTCACCCATCATACGTTTTCGCCAGACCCGATTCTCTTCACCTTCCTCAACGCGACCTATCCCGGTTGGTGGAACAGTCCCGAGATCCAGGCGCTGCGGACCGAACTGACCAATTCGTCCGATCAGGCCGCGCGCAAGGCGACGTGGGACAAGATCCAGGCCCTGATCTATCAACAGGTCCCGGTCATGAAAGTTGGCGATGCCTATACCTATGACATTGCGTCGCCGAAACTGAAGGGGCTCAATGCCAACGGCCCGGCCTTCTGGAACGTTTCCACGAAGTAGGGTCGCTGCGAATTGCGGCGCGGTTCAGGCGTTGCAAAGCGCTTGAACCGCGCGTCGCGTTTTGCCGCGGTGGGCCAACCGGCGGGTTCGAATGTGGTCTTTTGCGGTTAAGCGGACGGGAACGACGGCGGTGACGCTGTTGGCAGCGTCCGTGATCATCTTCGCCTTTATTCACGTTGTCCCCGGCGACCCAATATACGTTCTGCTCGGTGATACGGCGACGTCCGACCAAATCGACGCCTTGCGGCACCAATTGGGCCTCGACCAGCCGATTATCGTGCAATATCTGCATTGGGCTGGCCAAGCGCTCGCCGGCAATCTTGGCCGGTCGATCTTCTTTCAGGCCCCGGTTCTGTCGGTGATCGCCGATGGCGCCGAGACCAGTACACTGCTGGCTCTCATCACGATCGTCTGGGTAGCGCTCATTGGCGTGCCCATCGGAATGGTTGCAGCGGTGCGGCACGGCACATGGCTCGATCAAGGTCTATCGGGCGCCGCTATGCTGATGGCGTCCGTGCCGACCTTCTGGGTCGGCCTGTATCTGATCCTGATTTTTGCAGCAACGCTCGGCTGGTTGCCCAGTTCCGGCTATCCGTCGATCTTCGATGGCGGCCTTGGCAATCTCCGCTATCTGTTGCTCCCCAGTTTGACCCTTGCCGCGCCGAATGCCGCGCTCATTCTGCGGTTGACGCGCGCCAGCATGCTCGACGTGTCGCGCGAAGATTATGTGCGCACGGCACGCGCGAAAGGCATTCGACCCTGGCAGGTCGTGCGCCGGCATATTCTGCGCAACGCGCTGTTGACGGTTGTTTCGGCCTTCGGCTTCACCTTCGCCGCGTTGCTCTCCGAAGCGGTTGTCACCGAAACCGTCTTCGCGTTGCCGGGCATTGGCCGGCTTGTCGTACAGTCGATTCTCCGGCGCGATTATCCCGTGATCCAGGGCGTCATTTTGGTCATCGTCGTGATTTATCTGGTGACCAACCTGATCGTCGACTTGTCTTACCGCTTTCTTGACCCGAGGGTTGAGCTGCAATGAGCCGCGCCAACATCGCAACGTGGCTCGCGCCTTTTTTCGCGCGCCCCATCGCGTTGGCTGGACTTTGCGTGCTTGTGGCGATGGTGGTCGCTGCGATTTTTGCGCCGTCGCTGGCGCCTTACGATCCATATGCGATCCATCCCATGATCCGCCTCATGCCGCCGGATGCCGCACACTGGTTTGGCACCGATCAATATGGCCGCGACACGTTGTCGCGCGCAATCTATTCGGCGCGCATGGCGCTTCTGATCGGCTCGGGCGTGGTGTTCTTCGCGCTTATTACGGGGATTCCGGTCGGCGTCTTTTCCGCGCTGTTTCCGCGGCTCGGTCATGTCTTGATGCGGATGGTCGACGTACTGATGGCGTTTCCCTCACTGCTGCTCGCGCTAGGGCTAATCGTTATCTTAGGACCGAGCGCGGCCAATTCGATCCTGGCCATCGGCGCCGGTTACATGACGACCACAACCCGCATCATCTATGGCCTGACCCTGCGCCTGCGAGCGGAAACCTACGTCGAAGCCTCCCGCAGCATGGGCTCCGGCACGATCTGGCTCGTTGTCAAACATATCCTGCCGAATTTGATCTCGCCGCTTCTTGTGCAGGCGAGCTTCGTGTTTGCTTTCGCGCAGCTCGGCGCTGCCTCGCTCGACTTTCTCGGGCTTGGCGCACCGCCGGACATTCCGAGCTGGGGCAACATGCTGGCCGAATCGCGAACCTTCATCACGCGCGCGCCATGGCTGCTGACCTTTCCGGGCATGATGATTGTGTTGACTGCGTTTTCTCTCAATCTCGTCGGTGACGCGTTGCGCGATCGCCTTGACCCGCGGTTTCGGCAAGTCTTTGGCGGCGAGGGCTAGACGGTGCTGTCGGTTCGCAACCTTTCAGTATCCCTGGGCCCCGAGACGGCGCCGGTCGATATCGTATCGGACGTGTCCTTCGGCATTCGCAAACGCGAAATTCTCGGCCTGGTCGGCGAATCCGGCTGCGGCAAGAGCATCACGTCGCTCGCGGTCATGGGGCTGCTGCCGCAGCCGGGGCCGCGCATTCGAACCGGTCGAATCACGTTGGCCGGCGCCGATGTGACCCAATTGCAGCCGTGGCAACGGGTCGAGGCCGGTCATGGCCACATCGCCATGATCTTTCAGGAGCCAATGACGTCGCTCAATCCGGTCCGCCGCGTCGGCGATCAAATCGCGGAAGCGGTGCGAGTTCATGACGGTATTCGGGGCGCGGCGGCGCTGGCAAGGGCGCGCGAACTGCTGGACATGGTGCGCATCCCCGACGCCGCGTTACAACTGTCGGCCTATCCACACCAGTTATCGGGCGGGCAGCGCCAGCGCATTATAATCGCGATCGCGCTCGCTTGCCGGCCTCAGGTTCTCATCGCCGACGAGCCGACCACGGCGCTCGACGTCACGATCCAGATCCAAATTCTCGGACTGCTGCGCGAACTCTGCAACCGGCTCGAGATGTCGATCTTGTTCATCACCCACGATATGGGCGTGATCGCACAACTCGCCGATCGCGTCGCGGTCATGTATGCCGGGCGGATCGTCGAAACCGCGGCGGTCGACGATCTGTTCGGTTACCCCGGTCATCACTATACGCGCGGGCTGATGGACTGCATGCCGGCGCGTAACCTGGGCGTGCGCCGCCTCCCGACGATACCCGGACAGGCTCCGCAACCTGGGACGATTGCCGCCGGCTGTGCTTTCGCGCCACGGTGCGAAGCCGTGCGCGAGGTATGCCGCGTGGCGCCGCCGCCGCGTCTTCGCGTGTCGGAGGAACACGAAGCTCTCTGCGCCTTCCCGCTCAACGGCGGGAGGCCGGCATGAATCGCGAAGCGATCCTCGACGTTCGCGACCTGGAGACTGCTTTCAACGTCAAAAGATCGGGCCGCAAGTGCCGAGTACAGGCGGTGGACGGCGTGTCGTTGTCCTTAGCCGAAAGCGAGGTCCTCGGGATTGTTGGAGAGTCCGGTTGTGGCAAGACGACGGTGGGCCGCTCCATCGTCCGGCTAGTTCAGCCCGATAGCGGAACCATCAATTTCAAGGGCACCGATGTGCTGGCTGCCCGCGGATCCACCTTGCGCCAATTGCGCCTGAGCATCCGAATGGTGTTTCAGGACCCTTATGCCTCGCTCAGCCCGCGGCGTTCGATCGGCGATTCCGTCGCGGAGGCGGGCGACATCAACCGTGTCTTCAAGGGCCGATCCGATCGAATGGCGCAGATCGCCTCGACCCTGACGTCGGTCGGCCTGGATCCATCATTCGGCGAACGCTATCCACATGAGCTCAGTGGTGGACAGCGCCAACGCGCCGGCATCGCGCGAGCCATTCTCCCGACGCCGGACGTGATAATCGCCGACGAGCCGGTCTCGGCACTCGACGTTTCCGTGCAGGCCCAGGTATTGAATCTGATGATGGATCTGCGGGAGCAATTGAAACTGTCGATGCTTTTTATTTCGCACGATCTCGGCGTGATCGGGCAGATCAGCGACCGTGTCGCCGTGATGTATATGGGGAGGATTGTTGAGTTGGCCGACACGCAGACAATCCTGGACCGGCCGCTGCACCCCTATACACAGGCATTGATGTTGGCCGTTCCCCGACCTGATCCGACGAAACGGATTGCTGGTGCAATTGAAACAGGCGAACCACCGAGCCAATTCAATCGGTCGATTGGCTGCGCTTATGCAGCGCGTTGTTCGATGGCCAATAGTCGTTGCCGCGCCGAGATACCGCGGCTGCGCCCTTTTGGACAGAATAATAGAATGATTGCTTGCCATAACGTGTAGTCAAATAGTCGATGCGCATTGCAAACCTCTGTCAATGCCGGCACCGTATGGGTTCTGATTTTGATGGAGAGCCAAAACTGCCGGCAAATTGCATTTGATCTCTGACGGTTAGGGCAGGGGCCTTTTCTCGCTTTCGCACCACCCGTCGTATCCGCGCGCATCGGGTTTTTGTCTCATCGCAATTGGATCAGACTAATCCATTGCAACATTCGATCAGTCCGTTGGCGTGACCGGTCAACAGCGGATTAAGCGGTGCAGAATCTGGTTGATCTCGCTCACGCCTCCAAAGTCCCGGTCGTCGGCGTAACCGAGACCGCCCCGCCCGGTCTGACGTACCAAAAATGGATGCTGAGCCAGCTCGATGACACCGAAAACGCCCTAGCGCGACCGCATTCTTAAGTGTCAGCGGGCAAACCCGCAAAGTGCCACCGTTGCGCCGTACTCAGGAATATAGTTGCGTGGCATGTCCGCCTTGCCCCGCATCGTTCTTTACGCCCTGATTTACGTCGTGTTCTCCTTGTCCGCGCGGGCGCACCCGCATGTCTGGGTGACTATGAACACCGACCTGGTCTATGCGGCGGACGGCAGCATTACCGGGATCAATCATTCTTGGGCCTTTGATGACATGTTCTCCGCCTTCGCCACGCAAGGGCTGGAGACCAAGGTCAAAGGGCAATTCACCCGTGACGAATTGGCGCCGCTCGCTAAGGTCAATGTCGAGTCGCTGAAAGAATACGACTATTTCACCTATGTCACTGCCGACGGTAAAAAAGTGCAGCTAAACGACCCGGCGCCCGGCTACTGGCTCGATTACGAGAATCAGATCCTCACTCTGCACTTCACCCTACCTTTCAAGATACCCGTCAAGGCGAAGTACATGAAGATCGAAATCTACGACCCGACTATTTTCGTCGATTTCGAATTTGCCAAGAAGAAACCGGTACGCATCATCAATCTTCCACACGGGTGCAAGGCAGATGTCGTACTGCCGCACGAGATGACCTATGCGGAAAGCCAAAAGCTGAGCAATGAAGCGCTCGCCTCGACTTTGAGTTGGGGCGAGAATTTTGCCAACAAGATTCTAATTAACTGTCCGTAGCGCATGATAGTCGTGGCGCCAAACACGGAATTTCGCAAAATTCGACCCGGCACATACACACTCAGTCTTGTTCAGGTCAGGGTTGCTGAGGCCGATCGACGCCGCCCGGGAAAAACCCTGGTGGCTGAGGCGCAGACCGGCCGGGAACCGTGTTGTTCATTTCGGCCCCCCGCGTGGACTCCTGCGACGTATCGGTCGGTGGTGGTGGCGGCTTGAAAATCGGCGCCAGCTCGGCACCGCCATAAAGTAGGCCAATGGCAATCAGCCAGCTGCCGAGAATGCGCCCGAAGATCGGAAACCAGTTGCGCCAGAATGCGCGCAGCGTCAGCGACACCGCAGCCACGATCCAAAATGCCGCTAGCAAAGGCGTCCATGTGAAGGCCGGGTCGTGTAAACTGGGATCGGTTAGCATGATTACGAGCGACAGCATGGCGCCCACAACAATAGCGGCGACCGGCAACAGCCAGGGTCGAAGCCGCGCGCCGGGCGCAAGCGCGAGACCAACAGCGAGACATGAGATCGGACCGGTTAGGAACAGGTGGGTGGGGCCCCCGGGTATGTTATAAAGGATAAAGAGCAGCCAATCCTGCGCCAAAGAACCGACGATGATTCCGACGCCGAACAGCAGGAGCGCTGCGCCAAAGCTGGCCGTGCCAACCAGGGCGCAGGCAGCACCCAGTCCGATTTGGGGCAGCACCCGCTCGGGCGCGAGCGCCTCCGTGAAAAACCACCTGGCAAACGGGCTCTCTTTTGCCAGCAGCGTGATCGCAGTAACACCGGCCAGGCCGAGTCCGGCCAAGGCCGGGCCGCTCCACTTTTGCGCTGTGGCGAATACGCGGGCGTGCGCGTCAGGCGGTGAGTAGCGCGGGGACAAGGAAATATATTCCGCCGATGCCGATCAGCGCACCGAGCGCGCGCGACAGGCGGCCACCGACAGGCTTGTTGAGTCCAAGACCAACGCCGATGCCGAACAGGTGAATCATGCCGGTCGCCAGCACGAAGCCGATGGCATAGTCGGCGGGATCGGTCGATAGCGGCAGTTCGGCGCCATGCGCATAGCCGTGGCAAAGTGCGAAATAGGCGATCAATATAAGGGCGACCCATTCGGCTGGGCGCCACGCCAGCGCAATGGCAAGACCAAGCGCCATGATCGACAACGCGATGCCGATTTCAACGGCAGGCAACGGTAGGCCAGCCATTCCGGCAATGCCACCGATCACCATGATCAGCGGAAAGGTGACTGGCAGCGTCCACACCTGCCGCCCTCCCATCTGGGCGCCCCATAAGCCGACCGCGAACATGGCTAGGAAATGATCCGGGCCGGTGAGCGGATGAACAAAGCCGCTACTGAAACCGCCCTGCGCGCCTCGGATGATGTGAGCCATGGCCGGGTCTGGGAGGAGGTAAAGCCAAATGCCGAGGGTAAAGACCGCGCCGCTTCGTCGATTGGCCAATTGTTCCATCGTGACGTAGCCCTAAAAAGCGACTTGGAGTCTATCGCGGCAGCAGGTTGACCTCAATCGTGCCGGCGGTCGCGGTCACGGCTGTCTCGGGCTTTTGTTCCAAAAACTCGGAAATCAATGAACGGAAATAAGCGTGCTGCATCTAGGCTCAAAAGGGCTTGACCAAACGAAAACAAGTTCAGTTGGCACGTTGAGGTCCCGTCGTTCTCACCGCAAGGCGTTTTCGCGCCCCCTCTCGTCGTTGCTTCATTGTCTGTTTTGCGTAAAGGGCGGTTATACTTGCGGTCTTATGACCGAATGCCCGAAGTTGGGCATCGGTCAAATCGGGATCCGCTCCTTCTGTATTCCCGCCATGGGGTAGGCCCATGAATTTCGCGGAGGGATCAATCCCCGCCACGGTACGTAGCTTTGCGAAAGCCCGACGCCCCTGACGACCCAATTCGGACATCGGAGCACTACCAAAGGGTGATGCCTTGAAGCGGGACTGAGGATAGCCTTATCTCAATGTCGTTCATCAACCAGTGCCTAGCGACCGCCGTGATCGCGATACTCGCGTTGATCGCATCAAAGCCGGTTGGAGCGCAAAGCGGTCAGGATAGGGAATTTCGCGAATGCCGCGATTGTCCGGAGATGGTCGGCATCCCTGCCGGGCAGTACCTTATGGGCAGCCCGAAATCCGAACCAGGGCGCTTTAGTTCCGAAGGGCCACAGCACGCTGTTTCAATTAAAGCGTTTGCATTAGGTAGATACGACATCACTACCGCGCAATTCATCGTGTTTCTTAAGAGCACGGGCTATCGGCCGGCGCCCTGCAACCGCATTCTCGGACTCGGCTGGATTTCGCCAGGCCGCGGTCTCGAACAGCAGCCGCCCGAATGGCCGGCCGTTTGCCTTGGTTGGAGTGACGCCGAGGCCTTCATTGCTTGGCTCAATGCCGAGGTGCACAAAGCGCGGCCCGCGCTCCCGCCCGGTAAGGGACCTTATCGGCTGCCGAGCGAAGCAGAATGGGAATATGCCGCCCGCGCCGGCACCATGACAGCGCGATGGTGGGGTGATCCGATCGGCATCAACAAGGCCAACTGCAACGGCTGCGGCAGCCCGTTCGATGACCGGCTGCTTGCCTCGGTCGATGGTTTCGCGCCGAATCCGTTCGGCCTCTTCGGCATGCTCGGTAATGCCTGGCAATGGACGGCGGATTGCTGGCACGCAAATTATTTGCACGCGCCGGACGATGGCAGCGCATGGGTCGAAAAGAACTGCACCAGGCACGTCATCCGTGGTGGTTCCTGGAATAGTCTGCCGGCGCTGGTCCGCTCGGCCAGCCGTAGTTTCAGTGCCGACGACGGAGGAGACTACGACAATTCGAGTCTCACAGGCTTTCGTGTCGCACGCGATTTGCCTTGACGCTTATTTTTCATCGTAGCGCGTCGCGTGTGTCTACGCTCAGGATGAAGTCCATCGTCGCGGGGTATTGTCCAGGAGGGAGTGTGAGGGGTGACGATAGGAGCGCAGCATCGCGTGCGCTCATGGCAGCCTCGTCATAGCCTGGATCGATGCCGGCCTCTCGAGCGTTAACGAGATCGACACGCGTGACGACCCCGGCTCTCGTGAGAGCAACCCGCAGTAACACGGAAATGCTACGGCCGCGTAGCGCCGCGAGATCCGGATTCCAATGGTGCTCGATTTGGTCGCGGAGGAAGTCCTTGATTGCAGCTTCGCTTCCTGCGGCGGCATCTGGCCGCCTTGTGCTCTGACGCGATATGTCCTCGGATTTGCCCGCCAGATTCTGGTCTATCAAAGGCTGCCGCAGGTCCGCAAGATTCTGGAGCTTAATCTCAAGATCGTCGGGTGCGGGCCGCGGCTTCTGCGGTGCAAGTGCCACAGGTTTTGCTTCCGGCGAGGACGTAAGAGCAGTCTCTTCCTGTGTGATATTCGATTGGCGTGCCAGCGAGGGACTGGCGGGTTCGTTGGCGAGGCGAACGATGCTGACCGGAATAATTGCGACCGTTTCGCTGGGCACCACGGCGTAGCCAAGCGCCAAAATGAATATTGCGAGCGCGACGAGGTGCAGGCCAACCGAGACTGCAAGACCAAGGCTGAATTTCCGCCGTAACTTTTGCCATGGCCTGACCACGCTTGCATCCAACGTTTCGGCAACTTCTGAGGTCATATCGATAGTGTGCCCCGAGTTGTTGCCGTCATTCAAGCCGTTAGCATGGCCATACGTCTAATGCTCGATCCCGACTGCTTGCTTCTTGGCGACGATCGAAGCGCATTGATTGCAGCGTCCCAGGAGCTCGACAGTTGAGGTCTCGATTGAGAATCTTCGCTTGCCCGCTTCTGCCCACAGGAACGGCACGATGCTTTGAACGTCAAATTCTTCGACGACGGCACACTCGGTGCATATGATAAAGCCTGGCCTATGACTTTGTCCTGGATCGTCACAAGCGACAAAAGCGTTCCGGGTTTCGATCCGGTGGACGAATCGATATTGCAATAGATGTTGCAACGCCCGGTAGACTGTATTTGGGTAGCGAATTCCGAGGGCATTCTGGATTTGATAGGCAGTTAGAAGCTTGGACGCGCGCTTGAGATGTCGGATCACCCGGCGTTCGGTCGCGTTTAACGATTCGATGCGAGTATTCATGTTTGTAAACGCGTCGCGAGGCCTCACCAATCGAAAGCCGTAGGGCGTATTCTTGCCCGGCGCCGCTGTAGCGGCGACTTTGGTGGTGGGCCGGTAAGCCCTCTGTCCGTCCTATGCTTTTTGTTCGCGGCAGCAAGCCGCGGCCTGCGAAAGCGAATAGTGCGACAAGAGTCGATCTTGGACATCGGCAAGCCTCTATAGCTTTTTGGAGATTCCGACGAAAAAGCCGCGGCGCTCACCGTATTGCGGTGCGAAGACGCCGATCCCGGAACCGTCGCGGATTTGATAGACGGTGTCGAAAACGTTCACCACATCGAAGCGCACGGTAATGGGCTTCTCTCCAGTTATGGCGAACTCATGCGAGATGCCGATATTTGCCGTGGCGTAAGGAGCAACGTGCGCGCCGTTTGGAACGGTTGAGCCGTCTGGCAAGACCAAGTCGGCCCGTAAGCCGCTGCCGTAAATCATGCTGGCGCTGAAGCGGGTTCCGTTCCACGAATAGGAGGCTCCTGCGGACCCGGTTAATGTCTGCGCGTGGTCGGTGTAAATGTAGTTGTTGGAGATATAGGCAAGATCGTTTGGGTCGATGAGATACTGGTTTGAGACGATGTTGCTTGCTTTCTGTACTGCCCAAGCCAGGTTGCCGTAGGCGGTGAAGTTGCCGTCCTTATAGGTCGCGCTCAGCTCGACACCCTTGTTGTAGGCCTTTTCGTAATTGAAACCGTCAAGAATCAGCGCGGCGCCGAACTGGCCGTCATCGAGCAGGTCGCGCGCAATCTTGTAGTAAGCGTCGAGACCGACCGTCAGTTGCGGCGTTACCTGCTGCACGATACCGGCGTCGAAATAATGCGAACGCTCGGGCAGCAGCGGATCGGTGCAGCCGGGTCCAGCGGCGCAGGGCGCCGGCGCCGTGGTATTGTTGAATGCATTAACATTAACCGGTCCGGCAAGCGCCTGCTCGGGTGGCGTGAAATAGCGCGCATAGCCGGCGTGTAAAGTTGTCCCGGTGAACGGCTTGTAGACGACGTTGAAGCGCGGGCTCACCTGGTTAGCGTCGACATATTGCCACATCTGGTCAAACCGCACGCCGGCATTGACGGTCAACTGGTCGGTGATCTTCCATTCATCCTGGACGTATATGCCCGCAAGCCAGCCGAGCTTGGAATTGTTGTCGCTGATTATAAAAGGCGCGTCGACCGGATTGCCCAACGCGTCGAGCGGCAACACCGTCGAGTCGTTGCCGATTTTTGTGCTCTCGCCGGTCACCGAGAAGCCCGCCCGCAGCGTATGCGCTTCGTTGAGCTTGTAAGAGCCGTCGCCCTGAAGACCGTTGGCAAAGCTGCGCCGGTATGCGTCCGAAGCGACGCCGTTGAACACGAGATCCCCGATTGTATCTGGGATGAAATGCAGCGTGCTGTAGCGGGAGAAGGCGGCAAGCTGGTAGTCCAGCGCGCCAATCGACTTCTGCAGCGCAAGGACACCGAATGTATTTTGCTCCGCCTGCTTTTCGTTCAGCGCCGATGAATCGAAATCACTGACGCCGAAGGCGGTGAATGCTGGCGGCTGTCCGGGGTTGTTCGGGATTTGGAACCGGTTGGTGGTATTGCCGAAGATCGTGCTGATACGGGTCTGCGGATCAATGAGCGTCGAAGTGTAGCTGAAGAAGTCGCCTTGGTAGGTCCGGTCGTGGATTGCTTTGTAGCTGTCGGTAGGGTTTTCGATGCCTAGGTTGCTCGTGAAGCCACGGCCGCTGACGAAATACTCAGTCTTTCCGATCCGCCCACCGTAGTCGAATGTTGGCGTTAGTGTGTCGAAGCTGCCGCCATAGATGCCGACGTCGCCTCCTTGCTGCAGTGACTTGCCGCTTTTGGTCTGGATATCGACGACGCCGGATGTATGAAAGCCGAACTGAGCCGGCAGCGCGCCGGTAATAACGGCCAGCGAGCCGACGAAGTTTGTATCGAGAACATGCCCGAAACCGGAGATTCCGTCGGGCAGTGTGACGCCGTTGATCCGGTACTGCACATTGGCGTGTTCGTTGCGGACGTGAATGTCGCCATTCACGGCGCTGTCCTGCGCAACGCCAGGCGCTTGCAGCAGCACGGAGTTGATCGGCGCATCTGTGCCTTGCGGCAGCGTTTCTATGAAGGCGCGGTTCATGTCAAAACTGCTGGCGCCGAAGCGGGGCGACAGACTGTCCCGTTCGACGTCAAGAGACGTGTTTTCTGAGGCAAGATCGTTGGCTGGTCGCGTCGTCGGCGCATTCGAGGCCGTCGGCCGCGGTGGTGCCGGCAATTGCGGCTGTACCACGATTTCTGGAAGTGCTTGTTGCGCCCGGGTTTGGACCGTCATGGCCCCAACGAAAACGACCGCGACACCGGCCAGAAGACGATGCCGGCTCGTTGACACCACAGCTTTTTTCACGTCTTGACCTTCCGCCAAATGCAATACTATTACAAATGTAACACTATAACATTGCACCTCGTCAACCCGCTCAAGCGCTTTCCTCGGATGAAAGTTGTGCCAGCGACTGGGAAAAGAAATGGCTTTGACGCTCGCGCTTAGATTCCAGGTTATTTCATGGCTGTCGGAGGCGCGGGCGTCGATCGGAAGGCTCGGCTGGCTGCCGATGCTGGTGATGGGCGCGGCGCACGCCCAAGAGCCGTCGTCATCCTTCCAAGTGGAGGCTTTACTTCCCCGCGACCTGTCGCCGTGGGGCATGTTCATGAATGCCGATCATATCGTGAAGGCGGTGATGACGGGTCTTGCCCTCGCATCGCTGACAACATGGACGGTGTGGGCCGTAAAGACTTTGGAGTTGTGGCGGGCTCGACGCGACGCGCGCGCGGCATTGGCAATCCTCAATGAGGCGGGGACGCTCGCTGAGGCCCTTTTAAAATTTGATGGGCGTCGCGATCCGATCGCAAGCCTCGCAACAACCGCCGTCAACGAATTGCGCAATTCGACGCGCTCTGATCCGCCCGCGGTAAAAGAGCGCGTGGCGTGGCTGCTCGAGCGTATGGTGGCCGGCGCTCACCGTCGCATGGGACGGGGACTGGGCGTCGTCGCGACAATCGGCGCAACGGCTCCATTCGTCGGGCTGTTTGGCACGGTCTGGGGCATCATGAACAGCTTTATCGGCATTTCCAACGCCCATACGACCAATCTTGCAGTGGTCGCGCCCGGTATCGCGGAGGCGCTGCTTGCCACCGCCCTCGGCCTTGTGGTGGCGATCCCGGCAGTCGTGATCTACAACGCCTTCACGCGCACGATCGGAAATTACCGCGCAATGCTCGCCGATAGCTCAATCTTGGTTATGCGCCTCGTTAGTCGCGACTTCGAGCGGCCAGGTTTGTCGAAAGCCGCTCCGGAGTGATCCAATGGCAATCCGGCTGTCACAGGATGCGGATGAAGATCTCGTTGAGACACATGAGATCAATGTCACACCGTTCATCGACGTGATGCTGGTGCTTTTGATTATCTTCATGATTGCGGCC
>Ga0335083_10000290_pt1 | contig 79805 bp, 70 predicted proteins | sample Lox_Sample_42_FD_206716 | JGI IMG/M metagenome (GOLD analysis project Ga0335083, IMG submission 206716) | Soil microbial communities from Loxahatchee National Wildlife Refuge, Florida, United States - Lox_Sample_4.2 | ecosystem: Environmental > Terrestrial > Soil > Wetlands | place: USA...
CGCTGCCAATCGGTGCGGAACCCTTCCGAGGTGAGAAACCAGAGCATGTGACTGCGCAGCAAGCCGTGGCGCGGCGAGTGCGGATCCTGCGTGGTATCGGCATGCAGATGGTGGCGGCGGTGGTGCGCAGCCCACCAGAGCGGTCCCCGCTGCACGCAGGACGCTCCCAGGCAGGCGAACACGAACTGCAGTGTCCGTGAGGTGCGGAAGGTGCGATGCGCGAAGTAGCGGTGATAGAAGGCGGTGATCGCAAACATGCGCAGCGCGTAGGCGCCGAGGGCAACGACGAGCGCGGTGCGCGACACCCCCACCCAGAAAACGCCGAGGCACGCCAGGTGCATGCCGATGAACGGAGCGGCGCGCAGCCAGTCGATGCGGCCGCTGTCGGTGCCCTCCACCGGGGCGCTGGTATCGAACCAGCGCCGCAGCGAGCGGGCGCAGCGCCGCAACAATGCGGGGAAAATCGCGCGGGGGATGAACAATCGGGTCTCCGGGCTGGCTCTTGTGGACAAATACGCAGGCTGCGGGCGCGCGGATTCACCGCTGCCGCAAAAGCAGAACGTGTCAGGTGGTGATGGCGCCCCTGGCGATGACCGGGCCGCTCGGCGCGGCGTGGGGGATGCCGGCGGCGGGCTCGAGCGTGATGGCGAGGACCGAGCCGCGCGCGGCGAGCGCCGCACGCGCGTCCGCCGGCACCTCCACGGTATGAGCCTTGTCGACTGAGACGGCGCCGAGCGAGCGCGGCGCCTGGCCCGCCGGAATGATCCACAGCTCGGGTACGCGACCTTGCGCATCGGCAGGCGCCGGCACCGGGACCATCAATACCGTGCCGCGCGTGCGGTCCACGGTGGCCAGCCACCCTGGCGAGCCGTCCGCGTGCGCCAGCGTGGTCACCGGTTTCGCGGCAGGCTCCGCCGCGCCCGGCGGGACCGCTGCGGTCGGCGGGCTGGCCGGCGGGCGCGTCAGATACAGTGCGATGGCGGCGACGAGCGCGAGCGCTGCGACCGTGCGCCACAAGGCGAGACTCCGCCAGAGCGAGGGCGCGGGGGAAGCGCTGCGCCAGCCGAGGCCCTGGCAGATCCGGTCCCAGAGCTCCTCCGGCACGGGCACCGGGGCGACTTCCGCCAGCCAAGGCGCGAAGCGCCGCTCCCACGCCGCGACGCGCGCTGCGAAGCCGACCTCGGTCCGCATGCGCTCGAGCGCGGCATGGCGCTCTGCAGCGCTCAACACGCCGAGCACCAGTTCGCCGGCGAGCGCTTCGTCGTCGGGTGGCTCGGGGCCGGCCGGCCCGCGCTCATCCGGTGGTGGCACGTGCGCGCTCATGGCTCGAGGCACGCGCGCAGCTGAAGCAGGCCGCGCCGCACCCAGCTCTTGACCGAGCCGAGCGGAGCCTGCGTGCGCCGGGCCAGCTCCTCGTAAGTGAAGCCGCCGAAGAACGCCTCCCGGATCAGCGAGCGGCGCCTCGGCTCGAGCTGCTCGAGGCAACTCGCGAGGCGGGCGCGGTCGCTGCTCGCCTGCGCTTCCTGCTCGGGCGAAGGCGCGGGATCGGCGAGCGCGGCGGCCAGATCGAGCGCTCCGAGAGCCCCGCGCGCCGGACGTTCCCGCAGGCGATCGATCGCACGGTTGCGGGCCGTGATGCCGAGCCAGCTCATGACGGTGCCCTGGCGCGCGTCGTACTGCGCGGCCTTGCGCCATACGGCGGTGTAGACCTCCTGCAGCACCTCCTCGGCCTCGGCCCGATCGCCCAGCACGCGCAGGCAAATGCCGAACAGTCGGTTCGCGGTCGCGCGGTAGAGTGCCGCAAAGGCCGCGCGGTTGCCGAGCGCCACCTGCGCGAGGAGCGCCTCGGGGGTCTGCGGCTCGGCCGATTGCGTGCCGTGAGGCGTCATGGCGACTGGGGCTGCGGCATGCGCACCAGCGCGCTCACGTCATAGCCTTGCGAGGCGAGCAGGGCCCGCAATCGCCCGAAGTCCGCGGCGTCGATGCGCGGCGTGCGGGCCATGATCCACGCGTAGTCCCGTCTCTCGCGGCCGATCACGGTCAGCGTATACGCGGGGTCGACGTACATGATCCGGTAGTCGGCCCTGATGGGCCAGATGAACTGCATACCCCACACCGCCCCGCCGCTCGCGGGGTCCACGAAGCCCGTCGGCGTATAGCGCTTGAGGGGTCCCTCGAAGCTGCCGCTGCGAAAGGTGAACACGGTGTGCACCCGCCCTTGCGGGTCGAGGCGATAGGACTCCTTCGGGGCGTAGGCACTGCGCTCGATGCGCGTCGGAATGCACGCGATGACATACCAATCGCCCATGAAGCGCGGCACGTCGACGTGCGGCTCCACCGCGAGCGGCGGCCGCGCACGGCAGCCGGCGAGCCCGGCACCGAGCGCGAGCAGCGCGAGCGTCGCGGCGGCACAGGAGTCAGGAATGAATCTCATAGCGCAGCGTCCTGCCGTCCGCGGTCTGCGACTCGAGTGCCCGCCACTCGCCGCCGGCGCCGTACCACAGCTCGATGTGAAGATGGTTTCCCTCGAGGCGATAGTGTTGGCCTGCCGCAGAGTCGGCCGCGCGCGCGATGTGCACGGGCTGGTACTCCCCCGTCTGGGCGTTCAGCAGGCGCGGCGCCACGAGCAGGTGCGGGTCCCAGTAGGCGAAGCTGTGCACACAGCCGCTCAGGGTCCTCGTGCCCTGTGGCCCGGCCAGGTCGAAGGATGCGCCGACGGCGTCGCCGCGAACGTGCGTGCGGCTGCCGTTGTCGCTCGTCGTCGCATCGATCTGCACGAGGCAACCGCCGCGCCAGCGCTCGTGGTCGTCGTGCGCGTAGCGGTAGACGGGGATGTGCAGCACCGTCACGAGGAAGCGGGCGCGGCTGACCACCTCGGCGGAGTCGTCGGTATCGGTAACGATGAAGTCGTGCCGGCCGATCGGCTTGCCATCGAGCAGCACATCGAAGTGCCATTCGTGGCGGGTGGACGCCTCATCTGCGCGCGGCACGTCAGGCTCGAGACCGCAGACTGCCGCCAGGGCGCTGACTGCGAGGCAACGGGCTCGGGCGCCGTCGATAAAGTGGGTCATTGCCGGAAATACGGTCAGTTGCGCGCCGCGGATGCACCCGGCGGCTTGCGGCGAGGCTCGGCGCCCGTCGCCTTCAGGCTCTGGAAGGCCTCGAGCGCCGCGGCCCGCGATTGCCCCAGGTCGACGATGGGCGAGGGATAGGGGCGTGTGCCGGTGCCGCTCAACTCCGGCACCCACTGCCGGGTGTAGTGTCCCAGCGGGTCGAAGCGCGCGGCCTGCGCGCGCGGGTTGAAGATGCGGAAGAAGGGCGCCGCATCGACCCCGCATCCGGCCACCCACTGCCAGTTGAGGGTGTTGCTCGCGAGGTCTGCGTCCACCAGGGTGTCCCAGAACCAGCGTGCCCCCTGCTGCCAGGGGAGCATCAGGTTCTTCACCAGGAAGGATGCGGCGACCATGCGCACGCGGTTGTGCATCCAACCGGTCGCCCAGAGCTCGCGCATGCCCGCGTCCACCAGCGGCAGTCCCGTCCGCCCTTGCTGCCAGGCGCGCAGGTGCGCGCGGTCGGCCTTCCAGGGGAAGCGGGCAAACTCCCGGCGCAGCGGCCGATCCGTGGTGTCGGGAAAGTGGTGCAGCAGGTGGTAGCCGAATTCCCGCCAGCCGAGCTCGCCGAGGAAGGTGGGCGCGCGTCTCCCTCGCGCGAGCGCGTGCCAGATCTCCCGCGCGCTGATTTCCCCGAAGTGCAGGTGCGGCGAGAGCCGCGAGGTGCCGCGCACGGACGGCAGGTTACGGCTCTCGTCGTAGCCCGCGAGCGCAGTGTCCAGGAAACGTTCGAACTGCTCCCGCGCACCGGCCTCGCCGGGACGCCAGCATCGGGCCATCCCGGCGTACCAGCCGATGGCGGGCAGCAGGCCGAGCGCGGCGCGCGCGACACCCCCGGGCCAGGCGCGCGGGCGGCGCAGCTGTGTCGGCGCGGGGAGCGGTGCGCCCGGGTCGGCGCGCTCGAGGAGCGCGCGGAATAATGCCGAGTAGACGCGATAGGGCCGGCGCTCGCCGCTCAGCAGCGTCGCCGGCTCGGCAAGCACGGCGCTGTTGAAGCGGCGCACCTCGATGCCCGCTTTCGCGAGGCCGGCCGCCACGCGCGCGGCGACCGCGACGGCCGCGGGCTCATAGCGCTCGCTCCAATGGACCGCGCGCGCCCCGGTCTCGGCGGCCACCGACAGCAGCGTCGGCAGCGCCGGTCCCCGCGCGATGGTCAGCCGCGAGCCGAGCGAGCGCAGGGACCGATCGAGCTCCCCGAGAGACTCATGCAGCCACCAGCGCTGCGCCGCACCGATCGGCCACGCGCCTTCCTCCTCGGGTGACCAGATATAGAGGGGAATCACGGCATCGCCGCGCGCCGCCGCGGCGTGCAACGCGGGGTTGTCCCGCAAGCGCAGGTCCTGCCTCAGCCAGACGATGGTCGCGGCGCGGTGCATCAGGCCGGCGATGCCTCGGGTGCGGCCAGCGCGGCTTGCAGCAGGCGCACGCCCTGCCGCGCGTCGATGCCGAGCGGGATCGCGCCGGCCGCGACGATCGCGGCGCGGTTGCGCACGGCACTGGCGCCGCCGACGAAAACCGGCACGCGCGCGGCTGCCACCAGCCTGGCAAGCTCCCGCGAGAGCACCTCCGGCGCAGGCTCGATGGTCGAGGAGATCACCACGGCCTCGCACCGTGCGCGCGCGCGTGAGGCGAGCAGTTCCTCAAAGGGTGTGTCGGCACCGGTGACGACGGGCTGGAAGCCCAGGTCCTGGGCCTCGAGCGCGAACAGCAGCAGCCCCAGCTCGTGAGGCTCGCCGGGCGCACAGGCCGCGAGGAAGCGCGCGCCCGTGGCGTAGCGGGCCCGATGCTGCAGCCGCGCGCCGAGCTTGCTGCGCACGTAGCTCGTCAGGAAATGCTCCTCGGCGATCGCGCCGGGGAGCCTGCGCCAGCGCTCACCCAGGCGAACGAGCGAGGGGAGCAGCAGCTCCTGGGTCACCTGCTCGATCGAGTGGATGGAGAGGGCCTCGTCATAGACTCTTTCGAGCTCGGCCTGATCGAAGCGCGCGACCGCGGCCGCAACGCGCTCGAGATACGCGAGCCAGGGCCGGGAGCGCGGATCCGCCGCCGCCGGTGAGGTCTCCTGATCGAGCAGCCCTCTGACCTGGCCGATGCGCACGCCGCGCTCGAGCAGGGCCAGCGTGCGCCGCACGCGCTCGACCTGCTCATGCGTGTAGAGCCGGTGTCCCTTACGGGTTCTCAGCGGGCGGACGAGCCCGTAGCGGCGCTCCCAGGCGCGCAGCGTAATCGGGTTGACGCCAGTCAGGGAGGCGACGGTGCGGATCGGAAAGCGTTCTGCCAGGCCGGCTGCCACGGGGAGACTCGTCCACAAATAAACGATACAAATATTATACAACGAATACTATACGGCACTATATTTCTATTAGAACGATATACATGACATATACAAAAGTTACCTGGAAGGCCACAGGATGCGCCACCGGTTGATCCTGCTCGCACACGGAAGCCCGGATCCCGATTGGCGGCGCCCCTTCATCGAGCTGAGCCGGGACCTGCAGGCTCGACTCACAGAGTCCGCCGTCCGGCTGGCGTTCATGGAGTTCGCGGCGCCGACGCTCGGCGACGTTTTTCGCGAGGCCGCGAGCGAGGGCCGAACGTCGCTGTCGGTGCTGCCGCTCTTTCTCGCCGCGGGAGCCCATGTGTCCGCGGACATCCCCAGGCAGATCGCGGAGGCGAAAAAGGAGCTGCCGGAGCTGCGGATCGAGCTGCTGGCGCCTATTGGGGAGGACCGGCGCGTGCAGGCTCTTTTCCGGGAGATCGCCTGCGAGCACTGGCCGGGCGATCGATGATGCGGCCGCATCGTGGTCCTGAACTCTTGAAGCCGATTCCGACGTACCCATTTCCCGCTACGGGTCGCCCGAGGGCAGTGGACAGAGCGTCAACCGAAGCACGCGCGATGGACCCGATGAAAAAGCTGCGGTCGGAGCTGGGACGGGACATCTCACGCGCCTGGGAGAGTCTCACCGAGGGTTGGCGTGAGGTCCTGACCCGCGGCACCGCTTCGCTGACCCGGTTCGTTCGCGCAAGCCAGAGCACGAGCCAGCGGCAAGGCCCGGATTTCCCGCAGTGGGCTCTATTGGCCGGTGAGTGTTGGGAAACGGCTCATGCCGTCATCGTCCGCCTCGAGTTGCCGGGGATGCGCAAAGAGGACATCGACGTCTCGATTCATGCGGGTCGATTACAGATCCGCGGGGAGAAGCGCTCCGCCGGCGAAGAAGAGGAGACGCGGCACTACTTTCTGATGGAGCGCGCCTTCGGGCGCTTCGAGCGCAGCATTTCCCTGCCGGCGAACATCGACGCTGCCCGGGCCGAAGTCTCCTATCAGGACGGCATCATTACCGTGATTTTGCCGAAATCCGAGCCGGTGCCGCCGACCCAGCTGTCCATCAAGTGAGCAGAGCGCTCGCGTTCAAGCGCCGGCGCCGTACCTGCGGCATCGCCCGTCGCCGCGGGCGCCGTGCATCCTGAGGCTCGCTCACGCTGCCATGGGTATGCGCGCACTGCGTACGGCGCGAGAGCTCGCCACGGCCGGATAGAGCATCTCGTGCGTGGCGGCGATCCGCGCCATGTGCTGCCGCCAGCGGCAGGCATCCGGAGTTGCGGAAACCGCAAACACGGGCAGGCGCCCGCATCGGTGCAGCCGGCCGTCGGGGCCGGCGAGGCCGTACGGCCAGCCGCGCATGGGGAGCTGCCCGCGCAGATCGTAAACCTGTGCATCGAACGGCAACCCGGCTAACCAGGCGCGCAACTCCCTGTCTTGCTGACACGTCCGGTAGGACTCGCGAGCGAGCGCTCTGCGGCATGCCCACACCGTCCGGGCTTCCTGGTGCAGACCGCGCAGCCACTTGATCAGCTGTCCGCGACGCAGCGTGTCATCGAGCGTCCCGAGAAAGCCGCCCAGGTCGTCGCACATCCAGACGGCAACCGCGGGCTCGGGCACGACACACCAGACCGGACCGGGCAATCCCTGATGCCGCGAGGTTTCGGCAATCCACCGACGGCCCTCATCGTCGATGGCCAGCGTGAGGCAGGGGCGAAACACGTCGATTGACTCGTGCGGATACCACCGGCCGGTGAAATCGATGGTTCCGAGCTCACTGGCGGAAAGACCGCCACTGCTTTGAAGGAGCGAGCGCATCTCGGCGGTCAGTATCCCGGGATAGGAGGACTCCAGGCTCTGGATGGCCTGCGGGTGCAGCCCGGGAACGTGGGTGAGCTTGAGCGCGCCGCCAGAGGGGGGCACAGCGGGTGCCGCCGGGAAGGGCACCACTTTGTCAGGGGTCGACATTGCGGATACCTCCATTTCTCAAACGTGTCTAGATCGTCTGATCTCCTCACCTGCTCGGTTGGACCGCGCCCGATGCCAGCCAGCGGGGCCGCCGGGATCCGCGATCGCGCGTAATTTAGCGCGCGGCCCCGATATTTCAAGATGGGGAGCGCGGCGGGCCGAGGCCAATGGCGCCGCTCTTGAAACGCGGCGTGCTGACGATGGGCAATGTGAGCGCGCGCGGGTTTGCTCGGGCGCGCGCGCCGCCGTCAGCTGCCCGCCTCGAGCCGTACCGGGATCTCGAGGAGTTTGCCGCCGCGCCTTACGCCCAGCCGGACCGTGTCGCCCACGCGGTAATCGTCCATGGCAAGAAGCAGGCGGGCCACCGAATCGATTCTCTTGCCGTTGACGGAGACGATGACATCACCGCGAACGACCTCGCCGTCCCGGGAGATTCGCGCGGCTCTGAGGCCGGCCTCGTCGGCGGTGGAGCCCTGAGCAACGCGCAGCACGAACACCCCTTCGACGCCGGTTGCGGCTTCGAGGCGCTCGTTCAGATTCTCATCGACCTGGATTCCCATCGCGGGGCGCACATAGTGGCCGGTGCGGATGAGCTCCGTCACGACCCGGTTTACCGTATCGACCGGAACCGCAAAACCGATGCCGGCGGCCGCGCCACTCGGGCTGTAGATGGCCGTGTTCATGCCGATGAGGCGGCCTGCGGAGTCCAGCAGCGGTCCCCCCGAATTGCCGGGGTTGATCGCCGCATCCGTCTGGATCAGATGGTCGAGCGGGTTGCCGTCATCCTCGACCAGGGAACGATTGACAGCGGAGACAATGCCGGAAGTCAGGCTCCAATCGAGGCCGAAGGGATTGCCGAGCGCATAGACGCGCTGTCCGACCTTGAGATCCGCACTGCTGCCGATGGGCACGGGGCGCGGTCCCTTGAAGCCAATACCGATCTTGAGGACCGCGATGTCGTGCTCGGGAGAGGCGCCGGCCAGGCTGGCCTTGAAGCTGCGGCCGTCGACCAGTTTCACGGAGGCCTCACTCGCGCCGCGGATGACGTGAAAATTGGTGACGACGTGGCCCGCATCGTCCCAGATGAACCCCGAGCCGGTGCCACGCGGGACCGACATGACGTTGCGGCTCCAGAAATCGACCACCGCCTGCCTGGTAGAGATGAACACCACCGAGTCGCGCGAGCGCTCGAAGAGCTCGATGGTCGCCTTCTCATCCGGTGCCAGATCGCCGCGCGGCGTCACGGCTCGGGGGGTGGCCGTGCCCCGGGCTTCGGGTGCGCCCTCATGCGCCGGAACCGGGCTCGAGGGCATGACGGCCAGGATGGCAGCGAGCGCCAGGGGCGGAAGATGCCGTCCGGAATCGGTTCTCATGCTGCGATGCCCGCTGGTCCGGCCGATCGCCGGGCGATCGGCCGGACGGTGCAATCAGGGCACGTTGACCTTGATCTTGCGGGTTCGGAACTCGACCCGCTTTGGAATACGGACAGTCAGCAAGCCGTCCTTGAGACTCGCTTCGATCCGCTCGGTCTCGAGCTCACCGCTCAACACAAAGCTGCGCCGGTACCGGGTGGTCTGAAGGTCGGCATAGAGGGCCGACATCCCGGCGGGCATGTCGATCTGCATATCGCCTTCGATGAGCAGTCCGTTGCGGTCGGCCTGGACGTTCAGCTTGTCTTTCGATACCCCGGGCATCTCCGCCTGTACCGTGATCTGGTGGGCATCCTCGAAGATGTCCACCGCGGGAATGAGCACGGTCTCCCGCTCGCGCGCCTTCTGATCGACGGCAGCCGACTCTGGCGTCGCAACGTCTTGGTTGGTGGTCATGTGTCTCTCCTTATCCTCTCAGCTCACGGAGATCTGCCGGGGCCGGGCAGCCTCGCGGCGCTGAATCGTGATCTGCAGCACCCCGTCGCGGTACCTGGCTTCGACTCGCTCCGGATCCACGTCGTCGGGCAGCGTGATCACGCGCCTGAAGTCCCCGTCGAAGCGCTCGCGCCGGTAATACTCCGCGTTCTCGTTGGACTCGATCTTGCGGCCGCCCGAGACGGAGAGGAGGTTCTGCTGGATCGACAGGTCGAGCTTCTTGGCATCCAGACCGGCGGCGAACAGATACACCTCGACCCGATCCGCCGTCGCGCCGACGTTGATCGGCGGAAACGTACCGCGCTGCACGGAACGGATGCCCGCGGGCCAGGGTGAGTGTCCGAAGAGCTGGCCCATCTCGCTCTCCAGGCGTCTGAATTGATCGAACAGGTCGGCGTCAAAGCCGCCGAAGAAACTCTCGAACATGACAAACACCTCCTCTGGCGGTGGGTGATTGCCGCCAAAGTAGGTTCGCGGGGTCAGGTTTCAAGGGGGTGTTCGCGGGGGATTCTCGGGCGGGCGGTTCGGCGGGGGGACCATGCCAGCGCGCGTGAGCGTGACCTTGGCTATATCTGCCGGGGGCCTGGCTCACCGGCCTCCGGGCGTACCTGCACCGAACTTCCCGGCCCAGGCAGTTTTGGCCGCCTGGTAGCCGAGCTCGATGATTTCTTCCGCGCGATCGAAGTCCATGAACCTGATGGAGCCGAGCGCGGGACGGATCAGCAGATCAGGTGAATGACGCTCCAGATTCGCCTTGGCGATCTTCGCCTGCATGACATAGATGGCCGACATCAGTACATGCACGATTCCCGGCACGGGAGCCCGATGGAGCCACGCGTCGAGCTGCATCGCTGCGGGATTGTTGGTCGCCTGCAGCACCTCGTGCAGGCGCGCGGCTGCCGCGCCGGCCGGCCGCGCGGTGGCCGTTTCATGTATCCGGGCGAGGCGGCTCTCGATGACATCGATGCTCACGTCGACACCGATGACGATGTCGGCGCCCATCGCACGAACGACGCTGACCGGCACGGGATTCACGAGACCGCCATCGAGGAGAATCCGGTTTTTCAGCTGCACTGGAGTGAGCAGGCCGGGGACTGCAATGCTGGCGCGGACCGCTTCAGTCACGTCGCCGGAGTCGAGTATGACTTCAGCACCGGTCAACATATCGGTTGCTACCGCGCGGAACCTCACGGCTAAGTCCTCGATGCTTCGGCGCGAGGTGTACCCGCTGAGGAAGGCCGCTACCTTCTGGCCATCGATCAGGCCGGAGCGCGGAAACACCGGATCCAACAAGCTGGCAACGCTTCTCCAATCGAAGGCAAGAAAGTCCTTTGCGAGCCGCTTAAGGTTCCCTGCCGCGTAGACGCTGCCGATGAACGCGCCCATGCTCGTCCCGGCTACGAAACTCACTTCAATGCCCTGCTCCTCCAGGGCGCGCATCACCCCGATGTGGGCGAGCCCACGCGAGGCGCCACTCCCCAAGGCCACGCCGATCTTCGGCGATGCTTCGCGGGACATGGTCCGCGAGAGCCCGCTAACCCGCGCCTTGCGGCGGGCTTTCGAAAAGGCGCGCGGCGACGGCTCCGAAGATGAAGCCACCCACATGCGCCGCATAGCCCACGCCGCCGGCGGACTGCCCGATGACTGAACCGAGGCTCAGGAACTGTGTGAGGAACCACAGGCCGATGAGGAGCACCGCCGGTACATAGGTGACGCTGACGAACACCAGGATCACCAGGAGCGATCTGATCCTGTCGCGAGGATAGGTGACGATGAACGCGCCCATGACCGCAGCGATTGCGCCGCTCGCGCCGAGGATGGGTACGGTGGAGGTGGGCATCGCGGCCACCTGGGCCAGCGTCGCGACCAACCCGCCCGCCAGGTAGAAGACCAGGTACCGCCGTGGGGTCATCAGATCTTCAATTTCGGGCCCGAAGGCCCAGAGAAACACCATGTTGCCGATGATGTGCAGCCAGCTCCCGTGCATGAACATGGCCGTGGCTATCGTGACCAGATGATGGCCCGCGCCAATTTCGGCGGGGACTGCCGCCCAGCGGATCGCAACCGCGTCTCCGAATGCGAGCTCGAGAATAAAAACGGCGACATTGAGCGCGACGATGGAAGCCGTGACCAACGGGAACCGTGTCGGCCGGCGCGACGCGTCACGAAGTGGAATTACCGCAACCATTCCGGTTCCTCCGTTCGCACCGGGACCTCGGTGCGAGCTGATCTTGTGCAGTCAGGGCTTCGGCTGCGGGCGAGAGCCGGGGCAAACGCCCGCTGCCGCAGAATCGCGGCGCGCATCGTCGAATCGGGCCGCGCGCGGCGAGTGGGGATTGCTACAGCAACTTATTGACGAAGCCGCGCACCCTGAAAGCCAGAATCACCAGCAGTACCCCGAACAAGATCGCGTAGGAGCCGATCAACCACAACAGGGCGAGAGCGCCCGTTCCGGGCTGTGCCGCCAGGAGAGCGCCAAACACGACCGAGGCCAGACCCGAAAGGAGCAGCAACCACTCGTTGCTGATTTCCTTGCGCAAACGGATCGCCGCGGCGATCTCGAGAGTGCCGGTGGCGATCGCCCAGATCGCGATGTAGAAGAGCAGGCCCAGGGCAGTGATGCCCGGAGCGAAGAAAGTCAGCACACCCACACCGATGCCCAGCAAGCCTTCCAGCAGCACGAGCCACCAATACTCGTGCCCTTTGGGCCCGGCGATCGCGGTCCACAGACACAGGACCCCATCTGCCATCGAGTAGGCGCCGAAGAGCAATACCAGCGCGGCGAGAGTGATCCCGGGTTGCATCCATGCCAACACTCCGAACACGATCGCCACCAGACCGCGCAGTAACAGGAGCCACCAACCCCGTGAGAATGTTGAAGCCAGGTGCCCTGCGACACTGTTGTTCATATATGTACCCCGCTCTCTTCGAAAAAACTTAATCCTCTCTTACGGGATGGCGTAGTCGCATCAATACCTATTACATCGAGGTACGGCCGGTTGTCGCACTGCAGCGATCAAACACGTCCAGGGAAGATGTTTCTCGCGCGCGCCGCAGGGCCCGGCTACGCTGGGCGTGTGCCACTATTTCGGATCGGGGTAGTCCGCCGGTAGAGATCAACGGGTATGGTGTCCCGGTATCTGGAGCCTCCTGGGGAGCAACGCATCCGCGAGAAGATGGACAGTAGAGCCTTGGTGCGGGCGGCCAGGCCGGGCGCAAACGACAGGGTCTATTCGGCGACCAGGCTCGCCACGCTGGTGGAGTCGCTTTCGAGGGAAGGCGTGCCGGTGACGGACGCACTGCAGGGAACACAGGTCTCGCCGAAGGCGTTGTTTACACCCGGGACCCGCGTGTCGCTCAATCAGTTGATCGCGGCTTGTCGCAACGCCATCCGATTATCCCGCGACCCGCATTTCGCGTTTCGCGCGGGCTCGCGGTCTCACGTCACGACCGTTGGGATCTTTGGGTTCGCCCTGCTCAGCAGCGTAACCTTCCGACAGGCGATCGGCGTGGCGCTGCAATACCATCAGTTGGCAGCGCCACTCTGCGATTTCTCCTTCAGTCAATCGCATGACCGCGGCAGCTGGACGTTACACCCGCTGGCACATCCGGATATCGATGCCGCACTCAGCAGTTTTCTGGTGGAGTTCGAGCTCGCCGCCGGGTTCACGCTGGCCCGCGACATCATGGGGTCGTCGTTTGCCTGCAAGGCGGTTCGGGTCGCGTTCGAGCCGCCAAGAGACGCATCGCTCTACCGGGGAATGTTTGGATGCGCAGTGCTGTTCGGTCAACGCGAAAGCCAGCTCGTCTTTGATGCAGCATGGCTCGACCGCGCGCCGCAGCTGGGTAATGCCATCACGCACGCCGAGGTCGTAAGGCTCTGCGATGTGCTCATGGATGAAATGCGCCTGCGCATGGGTTTGAGCGGCAGGGTTCGCGAGGTGCTGCTGCTCAATGTAATGAGGCAGATGAAGCTGGAGGAGGTGGCGAATCAGTTGCACCTCACCGCACGCACCCTGAGGCGCAGACTGCGCGAGGAGAAGACTTCCTTCCGAGCGCTGGTGGATGACCTGCGAATGCGGCTGGCCATCAGGTACCTGCGGGAGACCGACCTCACTACTCAGGCACTCGCACACTCCCTGGGGTTCAGTGACGATGCCGCTTTCCGGCATGCGTTTCGCCGCTGGACCAAGGCCAGCCCGCTCGAATACAGGGCCCGTCTCAGAGGTGGCGAGGCCCTTGCTCCGTCGGTGGCGCTCGCGGACGCAATGTCCGATGCAATGGAGACTCCGCCAGGAAGGGTGCAAGGTCGCTCTCACGGGCGGCGCTCCGCACCCGGTTGATCGACCCGCAGCCAATAAGCGCGCCGGAGCCCGACGCCGGCAACGGATGGCCGCCGCGATACCGAGCATGGCCCAGGGAATCCTGTTCCCACTGACCGATCAACTTTATATAGGGGAGGCAACCGCCGTCACTCGGAGTCTGTAGGAGGCCTCGTGTCACGTATCGCCCCGGTGGCCGCTGATTCCATCCGATGAGGTCCGTTGCATCTGACGGCACCCCCTGGAGAGCCACATGGAATGACCGGGCGTCCCGTGGGACCACAGTCGTAATTGCTTTCTGGCTCGCTCGGCTTGCTGCTGCCGCTCTCATTGCGTTCTGCGGTGCTCTCGCAATCCGCGCCTTGTTTCTACGGTTGCAATGGCATCTCGAGGAACTCACTGACGGGCATGTACTCGCCTATCCTCTCGTTCTGCTGTTTCTGATCTTCTGGCCGCTGCTCGAGTTCGTCTGCTGCGTTGCCGCCAAGGCGGCCTCGGCTCGCCGGCGATGGCCGCGGCAACCCCAAAATTGGCCGAACCGATCCTGTTCCCGCTCGTCGGTGGACCCCATACAACGGAGGCTACCGCGCTAACTGGGAGTCTTCATGTCCTGCATCACTCACTTTCGCACCGAACTGAGAATCAAGGTGGACGCCGTCGAAGCAGAGCTCGATTCGCTGGCTGCGCGGATCGCCCGTGGGGAGGCGAGCGCAGAACTCCTGATTCGTACTCAGCTTCAGCATCTGTCCCGACACCTCGAATGCAAGCGCGATGTACGGATCGCCGCCGCAGACCTACTAAAGCAGTGCGGCAGCAACCATGACGAGGCGAGCGCCACCACGATCAGCGAACGCTCACGGTGCGTTCATTTCCAGGACCCCGACGGCTGGGCCGCCTGTGCGCGCAACCGCGCCTGCGCTGCGATGGATCTGGTCGCAGCCGCGATCGATGAGGCCGCATATGCGGCGCTGGAGGCCTGGCTGGCGGAGAAGGCCGCCAGGGCCAGACCGGTCAGGTCGCGACCGCGCGGAGAGCATGGTGAATGAATCCCGGGCAGGCCACGGTACCGCATCCGGTGTTGCATCGACCTGTTGAGCGTGCCGCGGCAAGTTGCCACCAATAGGCCCCACTCACATTGGCAGTGACCGACGGGATACAATCCGACGCCGACTGGCGGCCACGCAGTGCGCAGCGACCGGGAGAGGCTCAGTATGGATTCGAAGCTATCGCGCCGTGATTTTCTGACGCTCGCGACAGCCTTTGCGGCGCTCGATGCGCCGCCAGCTGACTCACACACCCCGGCGCACCGGTCGGATGCCAGCGCGGCCGCGGGGACGCTGCCTAGCCCGGCGGACGCCCCATTTGACACAGTTGTCGTGCTGATGATGGAGAATCGGTCGTTCGATCACGTGCTGGGGTGGTTGCCGGGAGCCAACGGAATACAACAGGGGCTCCGCTACCGAGATGCCAACAACGTCGCGCACGAGACCTGGGCTCTGGCGCCGGAATGGCAGGGGTGCCGCTTCTCGGACCCCGACCATTCGTGGCAGGGTGCGGCGATTCAGTATGCGCACGCACGCTGCGACGGTTTCCTGAAGACGGCTCCCCTGGGTGATCACTTTCCGATCGGGTACTACCGCAAGGATGACCTCCCGATATTGAGCGCACTCGCGACCGGCTATACGACATTCGACAACTACTTTTGTTCGATGCAGGGGCCGACCTGGCCAAACCGCCTGTATCAGCTATCGGGCACCACTCAGATCGACATTCCAGATGACTTCCCGACGGCCGACTCTGAGCGCGCCTGCACGATCTCGACGACGATCTTCGACCGGGTGTCCGCCGCGGGACTGCAGGGCGCGTACTACTATCACGGCGAGCCGGTTACAGGACTTTTCAGAAGCAAGCGGTACGATGCACTGTCGTACCCGATTGATCAGTTTTGGAATGACGCACGCGATGGCAGGCTGGCCAACGTGGTGTTTGTCGATCCCGACTACACAGACGCAGCCGAGGATCGGGGGACCTCCAATGACTATCATCCCAAGGGCAGTGTGTTAGTGGCGGAGCAATTCGTCGCTCGCGTCCATGATGCCCTCAAGGACAGCCCGCAGTGGGGGCGGATGGTATTCGTCCTCAACTTTGACGAGCACGGCGGTTTCTTCGATCACGTGCCGCCACCTTCGTGCCACGACGATACGGTGTTGGCGGGATCCGGCCCTTTCCCGGACCTGAAGCGATTGGGATTTCGGGTTCCTGCGATCGCAATGGGACCGTTTGCACCGCGCAGAATCGAGTCGGCTGGGCCATACGAGCATTGTTCGATTCTCAAGATGATCGAGTGGCGCTGGGGGCTCGAAGCGATGACGGCGCGCGACCGCTACGCAAAGAATCTCGCTGACGCCCTCGATTTCAAGGCGCGGCGCGCGCCGGTCGACCTTCCGAAGTTTAGGGCGCCGCCGCCCTCGCTGTGCTGAGCCGCGGGAACTTCAGTTGGCAGCGGATATAACCGTGCGTGGGCCGCAGCCTGCTCCCGCGCGATCTCATCGGTGGTGTTAACGGCCGGAGAGACTCCATGCACAAAACTGTGCTCACAATCGTGCTGGCGATGATCTTTGTCCTCGGGGTGGGCGGTCCTGCCTGGGCGGATTTTGCGGCGGGTGCGCAAGCCGCTCACGCGCTGGGTACGGGAGTCCCCGCGCCAGCCTTTACCGCCAGCCGCGTGGACGGCAGTCTCTATCACTTCCAACCCGCTCGCTTGACCAAGCCCGTGGTCCTGATCTTCTACCGCGGGGGATGGTGTCCGTACTGCAACATGCAGCTCGCCGACATGCACCGGGTGGAGCCCAGGCTGCGCGCCGCCGGGTTCGAGATCCTGTTTGTGAGCACCGACCGCCGAGAGCTTCTGTATTCAAGCCTCAAGGAGCCTGGCATTCAGTACACGCTGCTTTCGGACCCCGCACTCACCGCCGCGCAAGCATTCCACATTGCATACCACCTGGACGATACCGCGTACGCGCAGCAACTGAAGTGGGGCGTGGACCTCGAGAAAACCACGGGGACTACGGCTCATGCATTGCCCGTACCGTCGGTATTCATCATTGATCGGTCCGGCATCATCCGCTACGTGTACTCCAATCCGGACTTCAAAGTGCGTCTGGGTGCGGAGGAGTTGTGGAAGGCCGCCGTGCCGTTTGCCCCAAAGAAGCTGCCGAGCGGATCATTTTGAATCCGTCTGGCCCGGCTTCATCGCAGCAAGCCGCGCGGTTTTCCCCGCGATTGCAGGCTGGACCCCAAACGGACCCCGTTGGACTCGATGGATAAAAACTTCAATGGAATCAATGGTCGGGGTGACAGGATTTGAACCTGCGACTCCTACGTCCCGAAGTCAATGCCGGGCATTCCGCACCGGTCCATGGGCGGCCATGGGCGTTCGCGAAACCACTATAAAACCAGCATATTCTCACTAGAGGCGTCCGCCGCAGTTCGTGCAAAACCCTGACGAGCCGCTCATAATTGGACCCCAATCTGGACCCCAGCTCCAGCCAAGTGGACCCCAGCCGACCATGCAAAAGCTTACCGCAACGGCCATTCAGGCTCGGCTGCGAAATCCGCGGTTAAAGCGGCTCGATCTGATGGATGGCGCGGTCCCCGGCTTGATGCTTCGCATCGGCCGCGGCGGGGCGACCTGGTCGCTGCGCATCCGCGTCGTGGGCGAGGGCGGAGTCACAGCGCGCGGTCATCAAAGGAAGGGAAATAAGTCGCGGGTGACGCTCGGGGTCTACCCCGCGCTCTCTCTCGAGGGCGCCCGCGCGCTTGCGAACACATACTTGGATCAAGCGAAGAAGGGAGTGAGCCCGATCGCCGCGCTCGAGCGTGTGGCAACCGCCGGCGGGCTCACCGTGCGAGCGCTCGCCGAGAAATTCCTCAACGACTATGTGCAGATGAAGGAGCTGCGTGCGCTCCTGAAATACGAAGGGTCGATTCGCGTTCACATCGTGCCGGCTCTGGGCGATGCGTTGGCCGATACGGTCAGTCGCGAGCACGTGCGTGGGCTCGTCAAGAAGGTAATGGTGCGCACTCCTCGAGGGCAGGGTGCACGCGACCGCCCCCGCGGCGGCAAGGAAGCGGCGCGCTCGGCCCTTGGCGTGTTTCGCAAGATGGTCAATTGGGGTATCCGGGAGAGGCTCCTCAAGCGTACGGACAATCCCGCAACAGGGATGGAAGATAATCTTCCCAAGAAGAGGCAGAAGGAACGCGTGCTTTCGCTCGAGGAAGCAAGAATTGCATGGCGAGCGGCCGCGACACTCGGTTACCCCTTCGGGCCGATCTATCAGCTGATCCTCTTGACGGGCTGCCGCCAGGGAGAGTGGTCGGCCTGTCTTCGCCGTTACGTCGACATGAAGCAGGCGCTTCTCGTTCTTCCGGCCGTGGCTTACAAGAGCGAGCATGTGCATGTCGTGCCGCTCGTGCCTCAGGCGCTGGAGATCCTTGAGCGCGTGCTGACCTATCATCAGGGACGCAGCGGCGAGCACCTTTTCAGCGGCACCGACGGGGAGAAGCCAGTTTCCGGGTGGACTCATGCCCACGCACGCATGATGCGGGCGATCTGTGCTGTGAGTGGCGAACGGCCTCTCCTTCCCTGGACGCCTCATGACCTTCGCCGCACTGTGGCCACACGCATCGCAGAGCAGTTAGGTGTCGGTGGGGAGCAGCTCATCAAGCGCGTGCTTGGCCACGCCGACGGGAGCGTGACTGCCATCTATAACCGCTACGGGTACGTGAAGGAAATGAGATCCGTGCTGGAGCAGTGGGCGACCGACTTGGTTGCATCAGAGGGGACTGAAAGATCTGACCCCCTTCGAGGATCCACAGTGCTCAAGGTGGTCGGCTCTGCACCCAAAGCCGCGTGACCGGCGCGGGTTCCCTCAGGATCCCCCACGAGCGATTGCTCTGACGGTGGAATGGTAGACCGCCCACGACCTCAGATCCTGAGCGTCGTGGGCATGTCCTTAACCCTTCGACTTCTCTGGAAGGGGAGATCCCTTCCTCAACCACACGCAGAGGAGACCAAGAGGCTCGCCGGCGCGGTCTCTGACGAGTCGCGCAGCCCGGTCGGTGATGAAGGTGTCCGTCACGTACTCCGTTTCGATCCCGGGAAATCGAGCTTGTAACACGTGGCCGATTGGCTCATCGCCGCGCGGTTCTCGACCGTTTCGAAGTACATGGCCTTCACTGTCAAAGAGAATCCATAAGCGCATCCCGGCGTCGACACTGCCCGCGAGCACATCCGGAAAGTAACGCTCAGTCAACGATCGATCGATCTCCCGTGTATCAGGTTTGCCAATAACACTGGTGGAGGGCATGCCTGACTTACCACGCTCGGTGAACGCGACGAGAATCGTCTGCTCGTTGGTGGGGGAAAAAATGCCTTGCAGGCCGACATATGAGACGTCGCTGGACGGGATATTCAATTGTTTCGCGTAATAGTCCTTGGTCGGGTTGAATTGAACAGGGCTGCCGTCAAACGTGGCGTGGCTCGTTTGTTCGATCGAGCCGTCAGGCCTGAAGAGAACACTCACGACGGCGGTGCCAGGAGTCTTCTTGCTGAGTAGGTCCGGGTAGCGTTGCTTCACGAGCGCTGCGAGATTGATGGCAAGCGTTTGATCCGCACCTGGCGCGGACTTCTGCAGCTCAGCCACCGTTACTGCCGAGGGAGGATCGAGTGCAGCAGCGCTGGCACAAAGCAGTAGAGCGCTCGCCGCTAGAGTGCCCAACAACGCAATGGAATGACGAGGTGTTTCTGAGATCATGAATTGAATCCTTCGTTCAAGTTGAGATACGGTCTCTGTCAAAGCCGCTCCTGCGAGAGGCGTTCTGGTTCGACGTTGGCTGACCAAGAGCAGGCTCTCTCCGTAAGTTCTAAGATCGGCGCCCCCCTTTAAGACTCGGGTGTCACAATCGATTTCGAGCGCGAGCCGCAGCCTGCGTAGGAACCACCATAGCGGGAGGTTCCAGGGGGCGAGGGACAGCAGAAAGAACGCGGCACGCAGCACCAGGAGGTCGCCCGCCGCAATGTGCTCACGTTCGTGCCGGAATACCATCGACCGCATGGATGCGGGCGCTTCGAGCAGCCAGCGAGGCACGACTATTCGTGGCTTGGTCACCCCGAGCACTGCGGGGCCCACGTCATCCGTTATCAACACTGAAGCATTGCCTAGACGCCGGTGGCGCCAGGTGCGCGCGCTAGATCTGAACCGCAGTGACGCTCGTGTGAACCACAAAAGTACGGTTGCGGTGCTAATCACCCACAAAGCGAGAAGGAACGGGTCAAGACGCGGCTGCACCGGCCACTGCAGTGTTGTGCGCCCGAGCGGAGCCTCCACGGTTTTTGGATCCGCTTTTTCGTCGGTGCCAATCGCCCGGAAGGCGAGCTCCGCACGCGGAGCCGACGCTGGGTTGGTCCTAAGCGACGCCGATGCCAACATGGCACCGGGTACCAGGAATGACGCGGCGACTACGCCTGCCCATACGCCCCGTCGCGGCATGCGTCGGAGTGCGAGCAGGCGGTCCACCGCGACGGCCGCTAGGCCGAGGAGCAGTGCGACCGCAGTCGCGTACACCATCGCGGCGGCGATCAACGCCTTTCCTTCCTCAAATGCTTGTCGAGAAGCGCCCTGATCCGCTTGGCTTGAGTCTCCGTAATACCTTGATCCTCTACCAAGTGAACAAAGAGCAGCTCCGATGAGCCCTTGAACAGTCGTTTCGATAAGTCTCGCAGCGCGCTACTCCGCGCAGCGTCACGGGCGATGCGCGCGCAGTACCGATGTGCCCGACCGCTCTCCTGGTGGCCGACATAACCCTTAGCTTCCAGCTTTCTCAAGACTGTCAGTACCGTCGTGTAAGCGAGGACATCGCCTAACTTCTCGCGCACCTCGCTTACCGTGGATGCGCCGTTGTCCCACAGAACCTGCATCACCTCGGACTCGCGCTCAGCCAGGACAATACGCACGGAAGGCCCCGCAACTACTATTGGAGTAGTAGTAAACCGTAGCCAGACTCCTTTGTCAACTACCACGGTAGTACGTAGTGCGCAGAGCGAGCGGCTGTCTCACCCGGAGTCGAAGACCCCGATTGTCATCGGTCGGCCAAGCTCGCTGAGTCGCTCACTTTGATTAGAATGGTCGCAGACTGTGATGATGGTCAGCGGGCGGGCATTTTTTGCTCGTCGCGTTCTAGTTCGCCCATTCGTCGCCCCGAGCATTCGGGGCTGCATCGAAGCGAAGCGGTACTCCCGAGATCTCTCGACCAACGCGTGCTGAGCGCCAAGCCGGTCTGTCGTCAGGAAACTCCGCGGGCCTATGCGCCTGCGCGAAGTAAATTTGGCGGGCGCGACGTCTCACCGGACGTGACGATGCGCTATCGGCCTGGCGGCAAGCGCGGGGCGGGCGGCAACCCGACGCGCGAGCCAAGCCTGAACTTCTTCTGCGACCCAGCCCACGGTATTAGCGGTGATCTGCACGCGCATCGGAAATTCACCGGCCGCCTGCAGCTCGTAGATCTTGGTCTTTCCGAGGCCCGTCACTTCAATGACCTGGTCGAGACGCAGGATCCGGATCGGGGCACTGGGTGGGACCCGGAGGCTTCCGGGGGCAGGGGAGTCAGCCGGGAGTTCACGCTCGGGGATCTCTCTCCGGGCGAGTGGAGGAGTGACTTGGGTTCTGCAGACAGCCATGGATGCAATGTCTCCGTTGTGGGCAAGCGCCTTGTTGCGGTGAGAGCTGCGCGCGAGGTTTCAGAGGCGAGTTCTCACCCATAGCGGATGATGGCCAGAGCTGCGGCAAGGAGTCACGCGGAGTAAGTGGTGAATTTGGGGCCAAACTCCAAGTCGCGAAAACGATGGTAGTTTGGAATTGTGCAAATATGACCATCTGTCGGTAACAAAGCAGGTCTTATAAGAAACCAGGCGGGAACATGGGTTTATTTCCATGCTAATCTATACTCTATGAGTAGTCTTCCAAGCATGAAGATAAACAAACTCCTCCAGGCATGGCCGAGGGGCACCGTGGCGGTGCACCCCTGGCTTCAAGCCCAGGGCATCTCGCGCAAGCTCGCCGCGCAGTATCGCCGGCGCGGCTGGATCGATCCGGTCGGGCAGGGAGCCTTCGTTCGGCGAGGGGACAAGGTGGATTGGCCGGGGGCGGTATACGCCCTGCAGAAGTCGGCGGGGAAGCGGATTCATCCTGGAGGCCGGACCGCGCTTGAGCTTCATGGGCTTGCGCACTTTGTGCGCCTGAGCGGCCGCGCTCCGATTTATCTCTACGGCCTGCCTGGCGTGCGCCTCCCGACCTGGTTCCGCACGCATGACTGGCATCATCCGATCAAGTATTCGGCGACGGGTCTCTTTCGACGCGATCACCAGTCCCTTACCCCGCGCTCGTTTGGGGATTTCTCCATCGAGATCTCATCTCCCGAGCGAGCGGTCCTCGAGTACCTGGACGGATTCCCGAACGACGCCTCATTCGAAGAGGCCCGGGAGCTCGTCGAGGGCCTCGCCACTCCTCGGCCCGAGGTACTTCAGTATCTCCTCGAGACGTGCACGTCGGTGAAGGTCAAACGACTCTTCCTCTACCTTGCCGATCAGGCCAAGCACCCCTGGCGGAGCAAGCTCAAAGACAAACGGATCAAACTTGGAAGCGGTAAGCGTTCGCTCGTGCCCGACGGAAAATTCGATTCGAAATATCTGATCACGGTTCCCGCAGAGCCTTCCGACAGCGGCGCATGAGCGTTGCTCCCTATCGCGAGCAGGTCTCCCTGCTCCTTCGAGTCTTGCCGATCGTCGGCCGTGAGGAGGTCTTTGCGCTCAAAGGGGGCACAGCGATCAATCTCTTCGTGCGCGATCTGCCGCGTCTCTCGGTCGACATTGACCTGACGTTTCTCCCCCTGGTGGATCGGATTGCCGCGCTGACTGGAATACACGAGGCGCTCAAGCGCGTGGAGAGTCTCACCAAGCGGCAGATTCCGGGAGCGACGGTTCACACCTCCCGTCGAGCCGACACCCCTAAACTCTTCATCGATGCACGAGGCGCCCGGGTTACCATCGAGCCCAACGTCACATTGCGCGGGAGCGTTTTTCCGCCCCGCGAAGCCCGGACCGTCCCCGCCGTCGAAACCGAGTTCGAGCAGTCAGTGAGCACGCGGGTGTTATCGCTGGCGGATCTGTACGGCGGGAAGCTCGTTGCGGCGCTCGATCGCCAACATCCTCGCGATCTTTTCGACGTCAAGATCTTGCTCGAGGCTGAGGGCCTCACGAACGAAATTCGAACCGCGTTCTTGGTTTACGTCGCCAGCCACTCGCGGCCGATCGCTGAACTCCTCGATCCCAAGCTGAAGCCCCTTGAGAGACTCTTCGAGAGCCAGCTCGCCGGAATGATCCGCAGTCCCGTGACCTGCCGCGAGCTTGATGCCACGCGCGATCAACTCATTCGCGGTGTGCGGCGCGACTTGAGTGCCTCGGAACGAGCATTCCTCGTGTCCCTCAAGCGCGGGGAGCCGCAATGGGACTTGATTCCCGTACCGCATCTGCGCGAGATGCCGGCGATTCAATGGAAGCTCCGGAATGTGCAGCAGCTCGCGACGCGGCGGCGTCAACACGAAGCGGCCGTCCGGCGGCTGAGCGAGCTCCTCGGAGTTTGAAGGACGGACTGACGGCGACCATCATCATGATCGTCCGCGCCGCGGTGTGCCGCCACACGTGGCTGCAGGGAGCTCGCTGACTTCAACGCAGCGTGGTCAGGAGATCGCGGTTCGCGACCACCGCCGTCGTGGCGCGGGGCTTCCTTTCGCCGCAGGAGTGGCGGTACGTGCCGTCATCCGCTCGCTGATCCAAGCCTGAATCTCCCGCTCGACCCAACCCACGCAGTAGGGCGTGATCTGCACCCGCAGCGGAAACCTTCCCTCTGCCTGGAGCAGATAGATCTTTGTCTTCCCGAGCCCCGTCATATCCATGACCTGGGGAAGGCGGAGCAACCGGATTGAGCCAGCGCCCGGAGGGGTAGGGGCTCCGGAGGCCTCGGCGTCCGAATGCCTGGGGTTCCATGGCAGGTCCCGGTGCTCGAGTCGATTCTTGCAAGTCACCATGTTTGTAAGTCCCTGAAGGCTTCGCTCCAGAAGCCGCGCCAAGAGTGCGGTTCTCGCTTTGACGGCTGGAGGATGACCTACCCGCCGATAAGCGGGTACTCACGGGAGTGACGAAATGGCACCGATTCAGTTGTTGCAGCCGGCGACGGGCGATCGTTGCTGCGCGGTGCAACGGAATGCGCCGCGGATCTGGTGACTCAGGGCGAGAGAGTCAGCGACTGCCTGCGCTGTTGCGTATAGCCAAAGGACGACCACCGGGGAGGGGCGCGATTGCCTCGGGGGAGGGTGTCACGCCGGTCGCCCTCGTCAATGGCATCGCGCGGGGCGCGCTCGCGTCCCTAGGGGCCGGCTTCGCCCATTGACGGGGGCGCTGCGGCGTGAGGGGGGACCTCGGGCAATCGCGCCCAGATCCACCAGGAGCCGCACGCATGAACGCCGCTTATCACACGCACGCCCCGATCGAGGCACGCCAGGTTCCGGACGACGCCCGGATCCACACTTTGCCCCGTCACTTTGGCCGGCACATGCTGGCCGTCGAGAACACCGTTTACGGCTGGATGCACCGCCTGGCGTCGGACTACTCAGGCGGGTACTGGCATTTCTACGAGCTCTCGAACGGGGGCTTCTACATGGCGCCTGAGTGCGAGCCATTACGCCTTCGGGTCGAAGGCAATGGCTACGACGGGCTCATGAGCTCACAGGCCGCCGGTATCACGGCGTGCCTCTTCAGCTTCAGTCATCTGTCCTTCCGGATCGCCGACGAGGTCATCAGCTCGCACTACCATCAGCTCCGAGATTTTGCCCTGGAGCACCGGGAGGCGGGCGCGATCCTCGCTGCCATCGACTGACCAGGCCTCGGGGTTCTCCTAAGCCCGGGCGTGGTTATCGCGTCCCGGGCTTTCCTGTTCTTCAGAATCTCACCTACGGCCAGCTGCTCGATCCCTTCACCGCGGGAGACGCGGCGGAGCTCGAGTTGGTGCGCGTAAAGCATCGCATGACTGAACCTCACTGAAGCTCGCGCTCCGTGAGAGGACAGGAGAAGAACCAAAAGATTTGCCTGCATTTCAAAAGCGCGCGCAGTGTTGGTTCCAGTGCTGGACTGCTGCGGACGTGTACGGAAAACCAACACAACTTTTGTTGACGATACGTTTGGTGTGTGAGAAAACTTTGCGTGAGGAGTGGAGTCATGGCGGTTGGAATGCAGGATTGTCAACTGGACGCTGACGTTTAAAAAATCTCACGTATGACGGAGTTTGCTCTCATCGCCTGTCGCGTCACGTCGGAAACGAAAGCTCGCGTCCGACGACTCGCCGAGCGCGACGGGATCACGGAGTCGGCACTGCTTCGGCAGCTGCTCGATGTTGTCCTGCGGACGGCGAATATTGATGAGTCACCCGCGATGGCGCCGGCGGACAAAGTGAACCGCAGGGGGCGCGTCAACGTGCGCCTGGAGCCTGAAGACTGGCGGCTGCTCAGGGAGCGCGCGAAGGCTCGGGGGATGGCCTCGGCGACCTACCTCTCTTACCTCGCCCGATCGCACCTTCGGGGAGCAGCGCCCCTCCCGAAGGCGGAGTACACCTTGCTCCAGCAGTCGGTCGAGCAGCTCGCCACCGTGGGCCGCAATCTCAATCAGATCGCCCGGGCGATGAATCAGGGCGAGCGAGGGGCGGCGACCGGACGGAACGAAGTGCTCACGATGATCAAGGTCGCCGAGGGCTTGAGGGATCATTTCAAGGGCCTGCTGGACGCTAACAACCGATCGTGGAGTTCGGGTCATGGCAAGATCGCTCATTGATACAGGACCTCCCGGCTGGCTCGACATCGGGAGTTACGCTCGCCATGGCCCCGGCCGGCGCGATCGACTGTCGCCCGCGCACATTGCGTTCATCGACCGTACCGTCCGACGGACCCCCGAAGTCATGATCAAGATGCTGAATCATGGCGGGCGGGACTTAGGGTCTGTCGCTCGACACCTCCAGTACCTGGACCGGGACGGGGAGCTTCCGATCGAGACCGATGACGGCGAGCCCCTCAAAGGCAAAGGGGCCAGCAGGGCCCTAGTCGACGACTGGGATCTCGACCTCGATGCCAAGCGGCCGCCCACGGCCGATCACAAGCCGCGGCAGACGGGGAACCAACCGAAGCTCGTGCACAAGATGATCTTCTCGATGCCGGCAGGGACGCCGCCGGAGAAGGTCCTGGCGGCCGTCAAGGACTTCGCTCGGGAGGAGTTCGGAGCGAAGCATCGGTACGCGATGGTTCTGCACACCGACGAGCCGCACCCGCACGTGCACCTGGTCGTGAAGGCGATGGGCTACGACGGGACGAGGCTGAACATCCGGAAGGCGACGCTGCGGGAATGGAGACGGGAGTTTGCCCGGCACTTGCGCGATCACGGCGTGGCAGCCAATGCGACCGAGCGGGCGGTGCGAGGCGTGACGAAGCCTCAGAAGTCAGACGGGATCTATCGCGCAGAACGTCGCCGCGACTCGACACATTGGAGGCAGCGGACCGAAGCCGTGGCCCGCGCGATGACACCGAGCGGGGAGATAAAGCCTGAGCACGGAAAGGCCCGGCTACTTGAGACCCGGCTGTACGTCGCCCGGGGCTGGAACGGGGTCGCGGATGACCTTGCTCGGCAGGGTCAGGCAGAGCTCGCCCTGGAGGTGAGACGGTTCGTGACGCAGCTTCCGCCGCTTCGAACGGAGCGCGAATGGATCCGTGACCGGCTGCTCGAGCAGTCGAAGGGGAGTGAGCGCGCGCAGTTCGTTGATAGATGGAAGCAGGATGCGCTTGCGACTTGGCAGGTCTTCCAAGCGCAGCAGCAAGCGGCAGAGCAGGCGAGGCAGCGGGAACTCGATCGGGCGCGGCAGCTTGATCTCAAGCGATCGCGAAGGCGACTACTTAACCGAGGCGATGACCGGACCCAGTAGGGTCCGCCCCGTGCCCTTGCAAACAAGTTCGGCGTAATCATGGACCAAGACAGCGTAAAGATCGGCCTCCTCATAGAGGCCGCCCAAACGCACCAGAAGCTGGCGGAAGCAGCCATCGAGAAGCTGAATGAGCGTGCCCAAGGCCTTGGGGCAGTGATGAGAGACGAGATCCGTGGCGCTGTCACCGAAGAGATGAAGATCGTTCAGTCGGAGACGCGGGGGGCGGTCGAGGCCCTGCAGAGGGTAAAGCGGGCGGCCAATGCACGCGTGACGTTCTGGACGATTGGTGTCACTGCGATCGCGGCGGCGGTCGCGCTCTTTGTCACACGGTGGATCCTTCCGACGCCGGCGGAGATTACTACGTTACGGACGGAGCGCGACGAGCTCGCGAGTAACATTGCGATCCTCAATCAACACGGCGCACGAGCAGACGTGCGTCGCTGCGGGACGGGGCGCCTGTGCGTTCGTGTGGACCTCAAAGCGCCACGGTACGGGGAGGGTTCAGACTACTTGGTCATCAGGGGGTACTAATGCGACATCAAGACAATGAATGCGAGCAGCCCGGCAGCCCCAGTGCCCGGGTCTCTTAGGGCCGCTCGTCGGCAACGACCCGAAGGCGATGGGCGAAATGCTGGGGACGATAGATAAAGAACCACCGCGGTGGCGCCCCCAGGAAGTATTGGCGGCCAGGATCGTTGAGATCGTAACTATCCCGCGGGCCGCGGATCGATGAGCCTCGCTGACGGTCTGCTTGCAGCAACTTAACCGGCCGCTCAGGGGTCAGAAGCAGACCCACCCTCGCGAGGGTGTCCAGATTTTTGTGTGATCGGTCCATACTTCCCGAGGGAGGGATGTCATGGCGATCAAGAACGAGATTGTAGACGAGCTGCTGAAGGACGTTGATCCGAAGAAGGTTTTTTCTTCTGAAGGGCTGCTGAGCGATATCAAGAAGGCTCTGGCCGAACGGATTCTCAACGCCGAGCTGGACGATCACCTGCAGAACGAAGCCGTAGCGGGAGGCGCGGGGAACGAGCCGGCGGCACCGAACCACCGCAACGGCTATACGAAGAAGACCGTCATCACCGATACCAGCCAGGTGGAGCTGGAGATTCCGCGCGATCGTCGCGGGACGTTCGAGCCGCAGCTGATTGCCAAGTATCAGCGGCGCTTCCCGGGTTTCGACGACAAGATCATTTCCATGTACGCCCGCGGCATGAGCGTGCGGGACATCCAGGGGCATCTGCGCGAGCTCTACGGCATTGAGGCCTCGCCGCAGCTGATTTCCACGGTGACGGACGCGGTGCTCGAGGAGGTGAACCGCTGGCAGGCCCGACCTCTGGATGCGCTCTACGCGATCGTCTTTTTGATGCCCTGCGGGTGAAGATGCGCGATGAGGGCACGGTGCGCAACAAAGCGGTCTACCTGGCGATTGGGGTGGCCGCCGACGGTCGTAAGGACGTGCTGGGCATCTGGATCGAGCAGACCGAGGGGGCGAAGTTCTGGATGCGGGTGATGAGCGAGCTCAAAAACCGTGGCGTCAACGACATCCTGATCGCCGTCGTCGATGGGCTGAAGGGCTTTCCGGAGGCGATTACCGCGGTTTTCCCGCAGACGACGATCCAAACCTGCATCGTGCACCTGCTGCGCAACTCGATGGACTACGCCGGCTGGAAGGACCGTAAGCCGATCGCCACGGCGCTGAAGGCTGTCTACCGCGCCGTCGATGCCGAGGCGGCCGCGCGAGCCCTGAGCGAGTTCGAGGAGAGCCCCTGGGGCCAGAAATATCCGGCGATCGCGGCGGCTTGGCGGCGCAACTGGGCAGAGGTCATCCCGTTTTTCGCCTTTCCCCAGGACGTGCGTCGGATGATTTACACCACCAACGCGATCGAGAGCCTCAACAGCACGATCCGTCGCTCGGTGCGCGTGCGCGGTCACTTCCCGAGCGAGGAAGCGGCGATAAAGCTCATCTGGCTGCAGCTGCGCGAGGTGACCCGGAACTGGAAGATGCCGGCGCGCGAATGGCATGCGGCCAAAGCGCAATTCGGCCTGCTGTTCGGTGATCGCTTCGAGATGCACCAGTGAAGGTGCAAATCCCAACGACGCGCGTGATGCCAAGATCGGGGGATGCTGAGGTAGCGGCCCCCCTCGAGATCGCCGCCCCTGCGACTTTATACGAAGCCGATTTTTCAAAGCGGAGGCAGAAAACCCGGAGCCGGAGCTTCTCCCGCCCTTCGGGCTGGAGACTGCGTTGCGGGTGTTATGATCGACGAGGACGAAGAGCGAACGAGAGTCAATCAACCAATCAACCGGCCCGCATCACACAGAATTCCTGACACTCCCCACCCTCGCCGGAACCTGGATCGCTAGACGTTCCCTGCCTGCAAACCGAACGGATCTGCGGCGCAATCATTGTCGCGAGCGTGAAGAGCCTCGCGGGCCCAGCATCGCAGTTCAGTTGCTGGCGAACTGAGTGCGATCCTCGGCATTCTCCACCCATCCACCGCCGAGAGCTTCATACAGATGTACGGCCGCCTGACAATTTGCCAGCGTTATCTGCGCCAGCTGATCCTCTGCCGAGAAGAGCGTTTGCTGCGCCTGCAGAACTGTGAGCAGATCGGTTGCTCCCTGCCGATATTGCAACCGCGCGATCTCGAAAGCCTCGCGCGCCGCACCCACTTCGCGCTTAAGATGTTCTCGCGCCTTGTGTGCATTCGCCACTTCGACCAGAGCATTCTCAGTGTCCACAAAGGCGTTGAGGGCGGCACCCTGGTAGTCGGCGACGAATTCCTGCTGGACGCCGATCGCTAACGCCTTCTGTCCCGCGAGCCGCCCGGCGTCGAAGATCGTCTGCAGTAGAGTGGCTCCGTAGCCGTAGCCGAAGTTCGAGCCCTGCAGCAACGCACTCGCCGCGGTGCTGATGAAACCGCCCGAGCCCGTAAGCGATATCTGCGGCAGGAAGGCGGCGCGCGCCGCATCGACGTCGGCGTGAGCTGCCGCGAGGTTGGCCTCCGCTTGGGCCACGTCGGGCCGGCGCAGCAGCAGGTCTGAGGGTAGACCTGTGCCCACCTCGGGCTGCGCAACCCCATCCAGATCCTGGGCCGCGACAGCGAAGCCCTCTGGGGGGCGCCCGAGGAGCGCCGCAAGCGTGAACAGCGACTCCTGCTCAGTTGTCTCCAAGGCGGGTAGTTGTGCTTGCACCGCCTCGAGCTGTGCCTCTTCCCGGGCCAGGTCCAGCTGCGAGGTCGCGCCCGCCGTCACCCGCAGCTTGATCACCTCGAGGATGCCGTTGATGGCGTCGATGTCCTCGTGAGCAATCGCCAGGCGGCGACGAATGGCCAGCACAGCGAAATATTGGTTGGCGGTATTCGCCGTCACGCTGAGCGCCAACGCCTGCCGTGCAAAGCGGGCGGACTTGAGCTGTTCCTGCGCGGCACGCAGGTTGTCGCGCGCGAGTCCCCAAACATCCAATTCATAGCTGGCATTGAAACTCAGGCTGTACGCCTTGAGTGATGAATACTGTAGACACGCTTGACCGCTGCAACTCGCGCTGGTACGGCTGACTTGGCTGGTGAGTTGAGGTAGCAGCGCTGCGCGCTGAACCTTGGTTTGGGCTTCGGCCTGGAGCACGCGCGCGGCTGCAGCCGCCAGGTCGCGATTGTTGAGCTGCGCGGCCGATACGAGCTCGGCGAGCTCCGGGTCGCGAAAGGCCCGCCACCAGGTGGCGTCGGGCCATACCGGAGCCTCTGCCGATACCGGGCCGATGAAAGATTTGGGCACCAGGGTCGGCGTCAATGCCTGAGGTACGGGCGTCGCGCAAGCGGTTAGGCTCAGTGCGAGGAGCGTTACCGGTGCGAAGATCGCTCTATTCGTGCCGCAGCGCATGGATCGGATTGGCGCGAGCGACGCGCAGAGCGTGCACGCCGACGGTCGCCCACGCGATGATTAGCGCAGCGACGCCGACGGCGATGAAATACAGGGGACTGAGTGCAATTCGGTACGCAAATCCTTCAAGCCAACTATGTAAGTAGTAGCCCGCCACCGGCCAGGCGATCAGATTCGCGATCAGCACCGGGATCGAGAACTGCCACAACAGCAGCAGGGTCACATGACGCGTGCGCGCGCCGAAGGCCTTGCGGATTCCAATTTCCCGGGTGCGCCGCCCGGCCGTGAAGGCCGCGAGGCCGAACAAGCCCAAGCAGGCGATGACGATCGCGATTCCAACGAAGATGGCGAACATCGTGCCCTGGCGGGCGTCGGTGCGGTAAAGCACATTGAATTTATCGTCTAGAAAATACCTCTGGAATGCAGTGTTGGGCGCCAATGCGTGCCAGCTCTTAGCCATGAAGGCCATCGTGTCCGACAAGCCCTGAGGTCGAACGCGTACTGAGAGTAGATACGTCGCGTCTGGATCGTAAAGATAGTTGAATGGCTTCACCGGCTCGCGCGCGCCGCGAAAGTTGAAATCACGAAGCACGCCGATGACCTGTACATGGGAAGCGTTGTTCCAGTTAATGGCCTTCCCCACCATCTGTTGCGGTGTGAAGCCAAAGCGCGCCGCGGCCGCTTCGTTAATCATGATGCTGTGTCCGTCATTGCCGGGGTCGAGGCCCGCCTTGAAGCGGTCTTCTCCTCGATCCGCGGCGAACATGCGGCCGGCGACGATGGGAATGTCGTACAGGCGCGCAAAATCAGGGCTGATAACGAGCCGATTGAGGATGACGGCATCAGGTTGTCCGGGAATCTGCCCCTCGTCCAAAGCCTGATTGGTGGTGAACGCGACGTCATCAGACAGCGCCACGTCGAGGACCCCGGGCTGGCCACGCAGCAGTTGGGCAAAACTATCGCGACCGCTGGGGGTGAGACTGCCGACGTCCACGACAATGGTATTGCCATGGCGAAAACCCAGCTCGAGATTGCGCGCGTAGTCGATCTGGCGGAACACAACCAACGCTGCTGTGCCCAGCCCGATCGACACCGCAAACTGCGCGATGACGAGGACGGCGCGCAGACGGCCTGATCCACTCTGGCCTCCCACGCTGGTACGCAAGATCGATGCAGGTCGGAAACCGGAGAGAACCATGGCCGGATAGCTTCCGCTCAAGAGACCCGCCGCGGCGCCGACTAACAGAATCAGCACCAGGGGACCCCAGTCAGTCAGGTAATTAAATGCAACGGGGCGCTCGAGAAAGGCGTCGAAAGCAGGCAGCAGGATCTCCACCAGCGCCAGGGCGAACGCCAGTGCTATGACTGCCATGAGCATCGCCTCTCCCAGGAACTGTGCGGCAACCTGTCGCCGCCGCGCACCAACGGTCTTACGCAGTGCGATCTCGCGCGCTCGCAGCATGGCGCGCGCGGTGGCCAGATTCATAAAGTTGAAGCACGCCACAAGCATGAGAAGCACACCGATCGCGATGACACCATCGACGGTGGCCCAGCTTCCCGGCGGCGTGAGATTCATCAGGAAGCCCGCGGATTCCAGATGCACGGCGGTGAATGGGGTCAGCTGGAGGCGGAAGACCTGACTCCCCCGCATGTTGATATTGCGCACCCTCAAGGCTCCAGCGAGCTCTTGATCGAAAATGGCCGCGGTCTTCTCGATCACGGCCTGCGGTCGGGCACCCGGAACGAGCGTCACGTAACCGTAGTAACCGTTCGAAAGCCAGTTCCGCTTTCCCCCCAGACCCCTTTGATCGGCAGCGGATGTGTTGGGAATGACCACCGACGCCTGCAGCTGCGTGTTGTGCGGAAGGTCCTTGAACACGCCGGTGACGGTCAAGGGGATGGTGGCGTCGCGACATGCTGGGTTGCCCTGCTCACAGCCCGGCTTTGCAACGCTCAAGAACTGGCCCACTGGGTTTGTGGTGCCAAAGTACTTACGAGCCATGGTCTCAGACAGAACTACGGATTCGGGCTGCGAGAGCACCTCGCCCGCAGATCCCGCGAGCAACGGCAGGCGGATCAGGCGAAAGAAGTTTGGATCCACGACCTCGACCATGTCGAAGAACTGACGGTGGCCCACGGTGATCGTCGAGAACTGCGTGCTCAGGCGGGTGAAGCCCGTCACCTCGGGGATCCGTTCGCGCATCGCCTCTGGTAACAGGAACGGGACGGTCGCGACTTCCTGCGGCGGCCGACCCGGTACCTTTGCAGTCACTTCCACCCGGTACAAATTGCCGGTACCCGGTATCCATTTGTCGTAGGAGAGCTCGTCGCGCACGAACAGGACGATGAAGACCACGCAGGCGAGCGCGACGGCAAGGCCCCCGATAGTGATGGCGCTGTAGAGCTTGTGACGGATGAGGTTGCGCAGAGCGACAGTGAGGTAGTTGCGCAGCATGCCTCGCTCCTAGAGAACCTCGCGGATGCTTTCAGTAACCAGCGCGCCGTCCAGCAGGTTAACGATCCGGTGGGCGTACTCGGCATGGCTGTGGGAGTGGGTCACCATGACGATGGTGGTGCCCGCGTCATTCAGCTCCGTGAGTAGCTGCATCACCTGTTCGCTGTTGACGGTGTCGAGGTTCCCGGTCGGTTCGTCGGCGAGTATCAGCTTCGGCCGCGCGACCACGGCGCGGGCGATAGCGACGCGCTGCTGCTGGCCGCCGGAGAGTTGCGCGGGCATGTGGCGGGCGCGATGCCCGATCTTCACGCGCTCCAGAGCTTCGCGGACGCGCTGGCGGCGTTCGCTAGCGGATACTTCCGGGTGGTAAAGGAGCGCGATCTCGACGTTTTCCTGGACATTCAGCTCATCGATCAGATTGAAGCTCTGGAAAACGAAGCCGATCGCGCTCTTACGCAGCTCGGTCAATTGCCCCTCGGAGTAGCCGGAGATGTTCTGGCCATTGAACCAGTACTCCCCCGACGTCGGGGTATCGAGCATTCCAACGATGTTGAGGAACGTGGATTTGCCGCACCCGGAGGGTCCCATCATCGCCATGAACTCCCCCTCGGAGACCTCCAGGTTGAGATCGCGGAGCGCCGTGGTTTCCACCTCCTCGGTGCGGTAGACCTTGGCCAGATGCTTGAAGCGGATCATGGCTTGCTCACCCTCAGGGATCTGCCTTGCTGCGGACGAATTCAATCCGGTCCATTTTCTGATAGGCCTCGTAACCGGAAATGATGATCTTCTCGCCTGGTTTGAGACCATCCACCACCTCGACGTAGTCGGTGTTGCGCCGCCCGAGCCGCACCTTGCGGCGCACGGCCCCGCGGCCGTCGGGTGTGACCACGAAGACCCAGTTGCCGCCGGTGTCCTGGTAGAACGGGCCGTTTGGAACCATCACGGCGCGCGTGGCTCCTCCGAGCTCTACTTTCAGATCGACGGCCTCCCCGACGTGGATCCCAGGGGGCGAGGCGCCATCGAAGTAGAAGTCCGTCTTGAATGTACCGCCACTGACTTGGGGGTAGGCCTTGGCGACGCGGGCCCGATAGTCACGGCCGTCGATGCTGAAGCGGGTCTCCTGGCCGGCGGTGACGCGGCCGAGGTAGAACTCATCGACCTGCGCGGTGAGCTTGAAGCGATCGGCCGAGTTCACCTGCCCCAGGACGGCGCCGGGTGTTTTGGATTGGCCGACTTCCGCATCTAGCGCGGTCAGCTCACCGTCCATCGGTGCGCGAATGGTCAGGGCTTCGACCCCGGCATTGGCGATGTCAGCCTTGCCTGTCGTATCGCCCGTGAGCTGCGTCGCACGCACCCGCTGCTCTACGGCGCGCGAGGCGATGGTCGCGGCTCGAAGCTTCACGTTGTACTCGTATTCCTCTTGCTCCTGCCGATACGTGCTCGGAGCGATGGCGTTGCCGTCCAGCAGAATCTTGTCGCGCGCGAGGTTGGCGCGCAGCGTGCTGATCTGATGCTCAATGTTCAGCAGGTCCTGCTGGTACTTGAAGCGGGTCTGCTCAAAGGTGAGCTGCTGCGCCGCGACCTGCAGCTGCAAGGCCGGGTTGGAGAGCACGACCAATGGCTCGCCGGCCTTCACGCGGGCGCCATCTTCCACGAGAACCTGCTTGACCGTGCCGCCCTGGTCCGTCGTGAGGTAGGCGGTAATCAGGGGCGCCACGGTGCCGCGCACCGCCGCGTAGTCCTCGAAGGGTCCTTCCTCGACCGTACCGAGGGTGATCTGGCTGAGCGGCGCGCGATAGACATTGCCGCCCCTGATGGACACGAGCCATGCCCCGACGACACCGACGGACAGCGTCACGACCACCCAGGGGAGGTGACGGCGCCACACCGGTTTGCGCGCGAGACGACGGTCCTGACCATCGCTCCCGGCGGAGGGCGAAGTCGGTGCAGGCGCACCGCGCTTCATACGCCTGCGCAGGCTGACTATCAGATGGCCGCTGGACGTCCTATCCACACCCGATACAAAGCAAGTCCAGTGCCAGGAATGCCTTCTTTCAATTCAATGGGATACATCTTGGTCTGGCGCAGAGATGTCCGTTTTCGTACATTTAGCTCGGACACTTGTCCGTTATCGTACATGGCCTCCGACGCCAAAGCTGCCCGCATTCTCGTAGTCGATGACGACGAGGACGTGCTCCACGCCGCCCGGCTCTTGCTGAGGCGCCATTTCACGGCTGTTGAGACTCTGAGCGACCCCTCGACGTTAGCGGACTGGGCACGCCGCGATGCCTTCGACGTGCTGCTGCTCGACATGAACTTCCGTGCCGGAGCGGACGACGGAGCCGAGGGCCTCTCGCGCTTGGCCGAGGTGCTCGGCATCGATCCGCAGGCGGTGGTGGTGATGGTGACGGCGCACAGCGATGTGGGATTAGCGGTGGAGGCGATGAAGGCTGGCGCCGCCGATTTCGTCACCAAGCCGTGGGAGAACGAGCGCCTCGTGGCCACGCTCACCGCGGCGCTGAACCTCCGGCGCTCACGCTTGGAAGCCGCCGAGCTTCGCGAGCGCAATCGCGGACTGGCTGCCGCCACCACGCGTGCCGAGTCCAGCATGATCGGTACAGCACCCGCGATGTTGAAAGTGTTCGACGCCATACGCCGCACCGCCCCCACGGACGCCAACGTGCTGATCCTCGGCGAGAACGGCACCGGCAAGGAGCTGGTGGCGCGTGAGCTGCACCGGCTCTCGCGCCGCGCCGGCGACGTGTTCCTGCGAGTCGATATGGCGGCCCTTTCGCCGCAGCTGTTTGAAAGCGAGCTGTTCGGCCATCGTCGCGGCGCCTTCACCGACGCCAAGCAGGACCGCACCGGCTTCTTCCGCGCCGCGACCGGCGGCACGCTGTTCCTGGATGAGATCGGCAATGTGCCGCTCCATATGCAGAGCAAGCTCCTCACGGCACTCGAGCGGCGCGAAGTCGTGCCCGTGGGCGCGGAGAAACCTGAGCCCATCGATGTACGCCTCATTTGCGCGACCAATCTTCCGCGCGAGCGGCTCACCGACCCGAATGTCTTCCGTGAGGATCTGCTTTACCGCGTCAACACTGTGGAGATCGCCCTACCGTCCCTGCGCGAGCGCAGAGAGGACATTCCATTGCTGCTCGAGCACTACGTCGGCTTCTACTCGCAGAAGTACAATCTTCCGGCGAAACGGCTGTCGGCCGCCGTAATCGAGCGGCTCAGCGAGTGGGACTGGCCGGGAAACGTGCGGGCGCTACGCCATGCGGTCGAGCGGGCAGTGATCCTGAGCGACTCGGATCTGATGGGCCTTGCCGATTTCCCGCTCGCGGACGGGAAGGTTTCGCAGGAGTCCACGGACGAGGCTTCGCGGCTGCATATGATCGAGAAGGCGGCGATCGCGCGCGCACTGGAGCGGCACCATCACAACATCTCCCGTGCCGCCGAGGCGCTCGGACTGACGCGCACTTCCTTGTACCGCCGCATGGAGAAGTATGGACTTTAGCCGCTTCCATGCGCGCATCGTGCTGCAGGTCATCGGACTGGTGGTGACGCTGGCGGCATTGGCCTGGATGGTCGGCTACACGCGTTGGTATGTGACCATTGCCCTGGTTGCGGGCATCGCGTTGCTAGAGGTACTGCAGCTGATTCGCTTCGTCTCCCGTTCCGGCCAGGAGGTCACGCGCTTTCTGAACGCGGTCGCCTTCGACGACCCGGCCACCAGCTTCGCCGGATTGTCCAACGACACCGCCTTTGCGGGGCTTGGCGCCGCCATGACGCGCGTCCTCGAGCAACTGCACGCGGGCCGGTTGGCGCAGCAGGAACAGGCTCAGTACCTGCAGACCCTGATGGCCCACGTGCCGGTGGCGCTCATCTCGGTGGACGAGCGCAATCGCGTGCAGCTTTTGAACCTGGCCGCACGCAGACTTTTCGAGCATGGCTGCTCCGATGCGTCGGAGTTTGCGCGCCATGGCGCGGCCTTCTCCGCCGGACTGGGCAGTCTCAAGCCCGGCGAAGGCGCCATCGTCCGGATGGAGCGCAGCGGGGGGCCGCTCCAGCTCAAAGCCGCCGCCACGGGGGTCACGCTGTCCGGTGTGCGCCGCCGGCTCATCTCGCTTCAGAACATCGAAACCGAACTCACCGCGAACGAGCTGGCAGCCTGGCAGACCGTGATCCGGGTCATGGCGCACGAGGTGATGAATTCACTCACCCCAATCTCGTCGCTGGCCGCGACCGCGCGCGGTCTTGTCTCCGAACTACTCGGCAACTTGCCGGCCGACGACGCGCGCAGGACCGCCCTGACCGAAGTCGGCGAAGCCCTCGAGACCATGGCCCGGCGCAGCGAAGGGTTGCTGCACTTCGTGCAGAACCACCGGCGCCTCACGCGGCGGTTTGAAGTCAAGATCGAGGTTGTTTCGCTGGGGCGCGTCTTCGCGCGCTTGCAGCGGCTACTAGCCACAGAGCTAGCGACGCGCCATATCGAGCTTACTCTGTCGGTGGACCCGGAGACACTTGAAGTGGCGGCGGACAGCGAACTCCTCGATCAAGCGCTGATTAACCTGATGCGCAATGCTATGGACGCCGTGCGCGACGAAGCCGCGGCGCGGATTTCTCTCTCCGCGCATCAAGAGCCGGGGGCTCGTGTGGTCATCACGGTGGCCGACAACGGGCCCGGCATCCCTCCGGAGCAGCGCGACAAAGTGTTCGTGCCCTTCTTCACTACCAAGCGCCAGGGCAGTGGGGTCGGTCTCACGCTGGTACGGCAGATAGCCATAGTGCACGGCGCCACCGTAAACATCTCCGATTCGCCGGGCGGTGGAGCCTGTGTGCGGATCCGATTCTAGTCGTGTCCGAAGATCAAGCGGCCCCAACAGCAGCCGATCACGGCGACTTCATTCTACTGATAGCGGCCATCGGTGGAATTCCTAGGCTGCTTCTCTCTCTAAAATGATGCCCGCGATCTCTTGCGGATTCCGCAGGAAGCGCCATCGGATGTCGAACTTATCGGCCTCCCGCTCCAAGGTCTGCACGGCCTCATTTAGGAGGCCGGGGGACATTGGTCGCTTGGGCATTTCGATTTTCGCAATCTCTGATGGCGGACACGCCAGGAGCTCGAAGCCGCAAGTCCTCATTGGAGTGCCAAGCACGTCCCGCAGGACTCCCTTCTGCAGCTGCTCAAGGTCCCAAAGGCGTGCTTTAGCACGATCAACCTGACTTCCGAGGCGATCGGCTGAAGCGCCTCCCAGCGTCGCGAAGTTGGCAACGAGTCGTTGACCAACGAAGCCGTAAACGGTTGGTCTCGCTGTATCTGACAGGCTGAATTGCCGTGAAAAATTGTCGCGAAGGGCTGGCCGAAGCATGACCACAGCCCGCTGCACTGCCTTGACTATCGGGCTCGATCGCTCCCCTGCAATGTGAGGTATCAGCAGCATAGGCTGTTCGGACTCCGTAGCTGTGAGCGTTGATGCTTGCCGGAGTGCGAGAGTTGCAAGGTCGTCAAGATCACGTCCAGCGCCCACGCGCCAGTCGCCGACGAACGCGCCCTCGACACCACCGATCGAATCGCTTAGCCGTTCAATTCCTTCCGCCTCGACGACCGCTTTCACCTCTGACATCACAAGCTGTGCGGCCCAAGCGATACTCCGGGCGGCTGTGCCGTATGCGCACTGCAGTCGCTCAAGCCGCACTACCGGTAGCGCTCGAACAGCGACGTTGTCGGTCACAACGACGCCAATGCAGATTCGCTCGCCGGATCCGGGGAGCGGTTCCAAGTAGACTGGGACCCATTCTCCGCGGTGACACGACCGGCGTGGTGCGATCTGAAGCGCGGCAAGGAGATCGGTCGCGCTCACAGGCCTAATCCTGGAATGCCCATCACGTTGCATATAACACCTGCCGCGGCCGCGCATCGAATCCGGAGAACCCGTGCGAGCGCTTGCATTTGTTCAGGCGTCAGGAATTGGCAAACTTTCGTGGAAACCATAGCTGCCTCGCAATCAACCTTTGAAAATCTAGCCGCCGCGCTCTGTGTGCGGCCTGTCGCCGCTATTCGTTCGGGCAAGGTGACCACGCCCTGGAGGATGTCTGTCCAAAGCCTCGTGGTGACCAGCGAGACCGCTGCCTCTATTTGGGCAGGAAACCAGTTTCGTCTGTAGAAAGAGAGGCCGTGATCGATGAGGTATATTTCACCGGGACCTCCGACGAGGAGGTTACCTGAGTGTCTATCCGGGTTTGCAATCCATTGGTCGAATACCAGGACGTCGGGCCATTCTCTCCAGTGGGACACGAACTCTCGAAGCGCACCTGGCGTCTTTAGGCCAACGTGTCTACTGAGCGTCTGCGCCGGCATCGCCTGTGACGCAAATCCAAGAGCACGAGGAGCGTTGGTCCCAATCAGTAGCGGGGATTGCGGGTAATCTTCACGCTCAACAAGCACAAGATACGATTTCGGCGTCGACAACCCCACAAGTTGGCAAAGCAAAGACCCCAGCGCTTCGTTGAATATCTCCCAAGGGTGCAGGAGTTTGACGTAAGCGCCTATTCGCTCTTCGTCAACCTCGATCAGACCTCGGTAGGTCTCGCTTACGCCCCTCACGCCGGTCGGTAGCAGTACGCCACCGGGCAGAAAATGCCCAAGGCCGAGTTGCGGCATTGGCATCGGTTCGCCGATACCGGAAACAGGCGTCGAGCCCGCTGTGTTAGTCATCCGCCTGCCCTGAACTTCACTCGCGGGAAGAGAGCAGTGGCAGTTGGTGTGCCGTTGCCGAAACCAGATGGCCGAGTTTCGTCGCTGCTACCCGAAGATCGACAACGTGCAGCGGAACGACATAGTGCTCTGCGATGCGACGTAGGTCATACCCGCGAACCAGCAAAGCCTCCAGGCCGGGACTCGGCACGAGGGCCGCCATGCCGCATCCATATGCTTCGTCCTCCTTGGCATTACTGTGGGTACGGTGACGCCCGTCGATCGGGTAGAGGCGTACGAGGTCTGGCGCGTGACCAAGCCTGAAATGAAAGAACTCCTCCATGAGATGCACCCTCACGTGCGATGGCGGATGCGCATCATTGAAGACTATTTGACGGTCACCGTCTGCATCTCGATAGGCGAAAGCGCCAAGTTGATAGCCAGCGGTGCGGAAATGGTTCACGACCTCGAACGGAAGGCCGGGTATGTTCTTAAGGGCCCAGACCTGGCAGTTTGGAATGAGGCTCAGCGCTCGGTCTTGTTCAAGTGGATCCAAGTCGACGACATTGAGTTCAGCCCGCAAGCGCATCGCCTGCAGCTCGATGGCTCGCTGCGACGAGCTGATCGGCGGTCGATTGGAACGAGTGACATCATTCCTTGTTGGTTTGGCGCTTCCGCTTATCGTCATAGAGCGTCTTAATAACCGCCATCATGGCGCGCACATCGGCTTCGGTAATATGCGGAAGCGCGTGTAGGTGCATCTCAACCTCAGCCAAGCTCGATTCGTTAGGACGTCGGGCAGGTTCAAAATCTGCCAGAGTCCTATTCAGCCACGTCGTCGCGGCCGTCAGGGTGGCCGTGTCCGCCTCGTAGGCGCCGGTCGACCCGCTCAACAGGCGGCTCAGGGTCGCGGCGCTACATCCGATCTGCTCCGAAGCCTTACGAAGCGACAACTCTTGCTCGTTCATCTTGTTACGTAGGTAAGAGGCCAATAAGTCTCGATCGATTCCCGCCACTGAGACCCTCGCTTGCAATTTCCCGGAGTGTTTCATAGAATGAACACCGTTCCAGTTAAGAAACGCGACTGCTTTGGCAGCCTCCGTGCGATCCGTAGTGTTTCACAAAGTGAGCGATGTTTCAAGGTAAATATCTGTTTTGGATGGCAATTTACACAAGGATCCTCTGACCATGAACCAGCACATCGAATCTGCGGCGCCTCAAGCCCGCATTCACATCGATCAGCACGCGTACGAGTCACCGAATCCAACGACGGGGGCTGCGCTCTACACGCTCGGTAAGGTGGCCCCCGGTCTGGAACTCTTCCGCGAGCTCGAGGGAGATCGCGAGGATGCTGCGGTTCCTAACGACGGGACCGCCATTCAGCTCCGCCAGGACGCTCACTTCCACAGCGGCGCACCCGTTGCAAAGGTGTATCACATCATCGTGAACCTCGAGCCGAAAGACGTGAACAAGAGGGTGCTGACCTTTTGGGACGCGGTGACCCTGGCATACCCCAATCCGCCGATGGGGCCAAACATCGTCTATACGGTCACATACAGGAAGGCCGCCGGCCCAATGCATCAGGGTTCGTTGGTCGAAGGCGGCACTGTGGAAATCAAGAATGGGACGATCTTCAGTGTCACCCAAACCGATAAGTCATAGTCCAGACCTGCGCCGACTGCGGGAGGACGGTTACGACATCGACGTGCGGTCGGCTTACCTCATCCTGCGGGACGTGCCCTACGTCAACGGACGGCGAGAGGTGAGGAAAGGAATTCTCGTCTCGACCCTATGCCTGGCCGGGGATATCACGCAGCGGCCGGACACGCACGTGGCCTATTTCGCCGGCGAACACCCCTGTCGTGCTGACGGTACGCAGATGACCGAGCTGGTTATCGGCAGTGCCATCACGAAGCTCGGCGAGGGTCTGGTCGTTGACCACACTTTCTCGCAGAAGCCAAAGCGCGGTCACTATGTGGACTACTTCGAGAAGATGACGACGTACGCTGCCATCCTCGTGGGGCACGCGAGGGCTATCGATTCGACTGCAACGGCGCAGACATTTCGTGTCGATGAACCTGAAGAGGAAGACTCGCCGTTCAACTATCTTGATACAGCTTCGAGCCGCGCAGAGATCAACACGGTTACCCGCAAGTTGAAGCTCGATGACGTGGCCATTATCGGGCTGGGTGGCACAGGAGCCTACGTGCTTGACAATGCTACCAAGACGCCCGTGAGAAGAATCCACATCTTCGACGGTGATAAGCTTTCCACGCACAACGCCTTCAGGTCCCCAGGCGCGCCCTCGCTCGAGGAACTCCGGCAGCAACTCTTCAAGACGAGCTACTTCAAACAGCGATACGAGAAGATGCACCGAGGGATCGTCGAGCACGCCTACTACATCAACGAGTCCAACGTCGCGGAGTTACGCGGCATGGCGTTCGTGTTCTTATGCGTCGATCGGGCTCCCGACAAGCAGGCCATTATCGCGCGACTACTAGAATGGGGAATTCCGTTCGTCGATGTCGGAATGGGAATCTACGTGAGAGACGGCATGCTCGGCGGTAGCCTCCGTGTCACGCTAGCCACACCCGTCATGAATAGCCATCTGCCTCGACGGATCTCTGTTGGTGCCGCCGGGGATAACGAATACGACACAAACATCCAAATCGCAGATCTCAACATGCTTAACGCCGCGCTCGCCGTCATTAAGTGGAAGAAGCACTTCGGCTTTTATGGCGATCTCGAGCGGGAACACTTTTCGGCCTACACGCTTGAGACAAACCTCCTGGTGAGCGAGGACACGCCTTGACGCGCACGGCCGCCCTGACGCCCGAGTTCATCGAGCTGGCTCCTTCTCAGCTCCAGGACGGCATTCTGTATGTTTCGATGCGCTACAGCACAGTAATACATAGGTGCTGCTGTGGGTGCGGTCAGAAGGTCGTGACGCCGCTTAGCCCAACGGACTGGCAGTTGTTCTTCGATGGCGACAGCGTCTCTCTCACGCCCTCCATCGGCAACTGGAGCTTCAAGTGCCAGTCGCACTATTGGATCAAGAAGAACCAGGTTCATTGGGCTCCGCGCTGGACGCGGAAGCAAATCGAGGCGGGGAGAGCCAAGGACCGTGCGGCTAAGGCACGACAAGGTGCGGTTCACGGCTCCGGAGGGACGACAGATCCACCACCAGCCCCGGTGTTGAAAAAGAAGGGAAAGTCGCTGCTATCTTGGTTGAAGCCTCGGAATTCGCAGGGATAAGGCAATGGTGCGCGCGTGACGCGAGCGGCGCGGAGCGCGCGAGCAGCACCGGCGTGCGTACGCCATTCACTGCCCGAAGTGCGGAAGCCGCGACGTGCGACAGCAGTAGAGGAGGCGAGGAGGTCGGAGTCTTACAGCGCTCAGTTAGGGATCGTCGTCGCTGTAACCCGATTACCCCCGTCATGTTGCTGCGATATAGCGCCGCATCGGCGATCTTGAGAATACGTTCAGCCAGACGAGGGTCCCCGATCAGGAAGCCGTGCGGTTCTCCCCGCGATTATCAGACTGGACCCCAAATGGACCCCATTTGGCTTGGAACTACTGGACCCCGAGGGAGCTGATGGATAAGAAATACAATGGATTCAATGGTCGGGGTGACAGGATTTGAACCTGCGACTCCTACGTCCCGAACGTAGTGCTCTACCAGGCTGAGCTACACCCCGAAAAAGGCGAGAGTGACTGCGCGACCCAACGCGGGCCGCGCAGTCTACTGAAGGGGCCTGCCGCCTTCAATGGCGGGCGGCCATCACAAAAATGCCTCGAGCAGGTCCGCGGGCAGGTGCTCGGCGGCGGCCGCATCGGCCGCCAGCTCGGCCGCGCGCGTCTTGGCGTCCGGCAGCGGGATGACCTTGCCGAGGTGCATGACCATCAGCGGGTGCTCGGTGGCGTGGATGTCGCTCAGCACTTTGCCGGGGACCGCCACCACGTCGGCGACCTTGCCGGCTTCGAGCGTGCCCACGTCCGCGTCGATGCCGAGGAGCTTCGCAGCGTCGCGCGTGCCGGAGAGCAGCGCCTGCGCCGGCGTCATGCCGAGGTTCACGTAAGCGGCGAACTCCTGGTTGTTCATGCCGTGCGGGTAGACGCCGGCATCGGTTCCGAGCGCGATCTGCACGCCGACGCGCAGCGCCGTCCTCATCATGTTGGCGTGGGCGGCGGCTGCGGCGCGTGCCTTGGCGGCGATCTTCGGCGGGTAGGTGTCGACCTTCTTCATGACCCATTCGACGGTGATGCGGGTCGGCACCAGCCATACGCCCTTCGCCTTCATGAGCTTGAGCGTGTCCTCGGTGAGAAAGCTGCCGTGCTCGATGGAGTCGACTCCCGCCTCGATGGCCAGCCGTGCGGCGGCGTCGCCGTGGCAGTGCGCGGCGACCTTGCGCCGCCACGCATGCGCCTCGGACACGATCGCCTTCATCTCTTCCAGCGTCAGCTGCGGCACGTCGACCGGATCGGACTCGGAGAGTACCCCGCCGCTCGCGGCGATCTTGATGACGTCCGCGCCCCACTTCATCTGGTAGCGCACCGCCAGGCGGCATTGCTCCGGCCCGCTGCAGATCCCCTCGATCGGACCCTCGGGCTTCACCACGTCCGGCGGGAAGGAGGCGTTGTCGAAATGCCCGCCCGGCGAGCCGATGCCGTGGGCTGCCGTGATCATGCGCGGCCCTTCGGTGACGCCGGCGTTGATCGCATTGCGCAGCGCGATGTCGGTGAAGTCGGCGGCGCCGACGTTGCGCACGGTGGTGAAGCCGGCTTCGAGCGTGCGCCTGGCGTACAGCGCCCCGTAGAGGGCATCCTCGGCCGGGAAGCGCAGCAGGTCGTCGTGGAACATCTTGTAGTAGTTGTCGGAGAACTGCATGGTGAGATGCGTATGCGCGTCGATGTAGCCGGGGAGCAGCGTCGCATCCCCGAGATCGATGACGCGCGCGCCGGCCGGAGCGCTCGCCGCGCCGACCGAGACGATACGCTCGCCCTGCACCACGACCATGCCGCCGTCTTTGAGCGTGCCGTCCCTGGCATCGAAGATGTGCGCAGCCTTGAGGACGATGATCTCGGGGGCCGGCGTCTGCGCCGCGGCGAGCGGCGCGAGTCCGAGCGCGAGCGCCGCCATCGACACAGCGCCGGTGATCTTGAGCAATCTCATCGTGGATCTTCCTTCTTTTTGGGTTGTCAGGTCGTGTGCTCGACCGCGAAATGGGCCAGCGCGGCGAGCCCGTTCTTATAGGAGGACTGCGGCAGGACCGAAAGCGCCCCGAGCGCGGCGTCGGCCTCGGCGCGTGCGAGGCGCGCCGCGTAGTCGAGTCCGCCCGTCGATTCGATCGCCTCGACCACCAGGGCGAGCTGCTCCTGGCCGCCGCTCCTGATCGCCTCGCGGATGGCGGTGCGCTGCGCCTCATCGCCATGCCGCAGCGCATGGATGAGCGGCAGCGTGGGCTTGCCCTCCGCGAGATCCTCACCGAGGTTCTTGCCGCGCTCGGCGGGGCTCGAGCGGTAGTCGAGCACGTCGTCGACCAGTTGATAGGCGGTGCCGACGTGCCGGCCGTAGGCTGCGAGCGCACTGCGGATGCCGGCCTTCGCGCCCGCGAGCACCGCGGCGACCTCGGCGCCCGCCTGGAAGAGGCGGGCGGTCTTGCGGTAGATCACTTCGAGATAGCGCTGCTCGGTGGTGTCCGGATCGTGGGCGTTCATCAGCTGCAGCACTTCGCCCTCGGCGATCACGTTGGTCGCCTCGGACATGATCTCCATCACCGGCTGCGAGGCGACGCCGGCCATCATCTGGAAGGCGCGCGAGTAGACGAAGTCGCCCACCAGCACGCTCGCCTGGTTGCCGTAGACCTCGTTGGCCGTATAGCGCCCGCGGCGGAGCGACGAGCCGTCGACCACGTCGTCGTGCAGGAGGGTCGCCGTGTGGATGAACTCGATGAAGGCCGCGGCCTCGACGTGCGCGGCGCCCGCGGCGCCGCAGGCGCGCCCGGCGAGCACCACCAGCAGCGGCCGCAGCCGCTTGCCGCCGCCGGCGATGATGTGCTCGGCGACCTGGTCGACGAGCGGCACGGCGCTCTTCAGGCGCGCACGGATCACCTCGTCCACGGACCTGAGGTCCGCCTGCACCAGGGCGCGAATCTCGGCGAGGGTCATGGTGTTGAGCGCAGTTCCTCGAGGCGGGGCCGCAGGCTCACGGGGGCGGCCGGCGCATCCTAGCGGAAAAGTGCCTCTAAGTGCCTGCGAGGCTTGGGAAAATGCCCGTTTGACCGCACCCGGGTCCGCCAGTAGAATGCGCGGCCTTTCTCCGACCCCATTCCTCTTTATTCTGAAGCCACTATGTACGCAGTCATCGCCACGGGCGGCAAACAGTATCGGGTGACGAAGGACGGCGTATTGCGCGTCGAGAAGCTCGACGCGGAACCGGGCGCAACGATCGAGTTCGGCGAGGTGCTGCTCGTCGGGGAAGGGGCGCAGGTCACGGTCGGCAAGCCGACCGTCAAGGGCGGCAAGGTGCTCGCCACCGTCGTGCGCCACGGCAAGGGCGACAAGGTGTCGATCGTCAAGTTCAGGCGCCGCAAGCACTACCTGCGGCAGAAGAACCACCGGCAGCTCTACACCGAAGTGAAGGTCACGGACATCCGCGCCGGCTGAGGCCGCGGGATTCAAAGGTCGGGTCATGGCACATAAAAAGGCAGGCGGCAGTACCAAGAACGGGCGCGATTCCCACTCCAAACGCCTCGGGGTGAAGCGCTTCGGCGGCGAGCAGGTGCTCGCCGGCAACATCATCGTGCGTCAGCGCGGTACGGCGGTGCGGCCCGGCTCGAACGTCGGCGTCGGCACCGACCACACGCTGTTCGCCAAGGTGAGCGGCAAGGTGCACTTCCAGAAGAAGGGCGCCGAGCAGCGCATGTATGTGAGCGTGCTGCCGGAGCCGGAGAAGGCCTGAAGCCAGGCCTGCGAGAGGCCCGGTATCGAGCAAAACCCCGGCCTCACGCGCCGGGGTTTTCGTTCAGGTGTCCGATCCATGAAATTCGTCGACGAAGCCCGGGCACGAGTGCAGGCCGGCAACGGCGGACGCGGCAGCACCAGCTTCCGCCGCGAGAAGTTCGTGCCCTTCGGCGGACCCGACGGGGGTGACGGCGGCAACGGCGGCAGCGTTTACCTGCGCGCCGCGAGCGGCATCAATACGCTCGCCGACTTTCGCATCGAGCGCACCTTCAAGGCCGGACACGGCGAGCCCGGGAGCTCCAACGACTGCACCGGCCGCGGCGGCGCCGACCTCTACGTGCCGGTGCCCATCGGCACGGTGGTGCGCGACAGCGAAACCCATGAGCAGCTCGGCGACCTCACCCGCGACGGGGAGGAACTGCTCGTCGCCCGCGGCGGCAAGGGCGGCTGGGGTAACCAGCGCTTCAAGTCGAGTACCAACCGCTCACCGCGCCAATTCGGTCCGGGGCTCCCGGGCGAGAAGCGCTCGCTCGAGCTCGAGCTCAAAGTGATCGCCGACGTGGGTCTCCTCGGCCGCCCGAACGCCGGTAAATCGACGCTCATCCGCGCGGTCTCCGCCGCGCGGCCCAAGGTGGCGGACTATCCCTTCACGACGCTGCACCCGAATCTCGGCGTGGTCGCGGTGGGCGCGCACCGCAGCTTCGTCATGGCGGATATCCCCGGTCTCATCGAGGGTGCGGCGGAAGGGGCAGGGCTCGGGCACCGCTTCCTCAAGCATCTGCAGCGCACGCGGCTGCTGCTGCACCTGGTGGACATCGCGCCGCTCGACCCCGACGCCGATCCGGTGCGCGATGCGCGCGCCATCGTCGCGGAGCTGAAGAAATTCAGCCGGGAATTGAGCGATAAGCCGCGCTGGCTGGTGCTCAACAAGCGCGATCTGCTGCCGGCGAAGGAGGCGCAGGCGCGCGCGCGGGAGATCGTGCGGCGGCTGCGCTACCGCGGGCCCCACTTCCTGATCTCAGGCGCGACGGGGGCCGGAACGCAGGAGCTGTGCGAGGCGGTTATGAAGCTTTTGGAGGAGCACGATCGCGCGGCACGCGAGCGCGCATCATCTCCAGAAGGAACTGCCGCCGGGCCGCGGGCCGCAACTTGAGCGGCGTCGGGACGACGGGCGTCGGAATCCGTGACTTGTCGTTCGCGTTCATGGCAGCCTCACTGCATCGCGCGGATGCGCGCCGACAGACGGCTCTTGTGCCGCGCGGCCTTGTTGCGGTGGATGATCTGCTTGCCGGCGAGCGCATCGATGACCGGGACGGCTTCCTTGTAGGTGTTCTGGGCCGCTGCCTTGTCGCCCGCGGCGATGGCCGTGGTCACTTTGCGGACCGCCGTGCGCATGCGCGAGCGCAGCGTGACGTTGCGGGCGCGGTGCTTTTCGGCCTGGCGGGCGGCTTTCTCGGCGGACTTGGTATTGGCCACTCAATCTCCGGTTCGGTGCGACCCCCGGGTGCGGGGGCCGGTAGTCTGCGCACCGCGCCGGGCCTTGTCAACGCGGACCGCAGTGCTTAACTTAGTCCTTACAGTTCAGTAACTTAAGACGTTCATGGAGCTCATTCGCGGCGCAGCGGAACTGCCCAGCCGGCACGGCGGCTGCGTGGTGACGATCGGGACCTACGACGGGCTCCATCTCGGGCACCAGGCGCTCATCGCGCGTACCCGGGAGCGCGCCGCGCAGCGCGGCGAGCCCGCGGTGCTCCTCACCTTCGAGCCCATGCCGCGCGAGTTCCTCACGCCGGAGGATCCGCCGGCGCGCCTGACGACGTTCCGCGAGCGCTGGCGCATTCTCTCGGGCGCGGGGCTCGACTACCTTTGGCTGCTGCGCTTCGACGAGGCTTTGCGTAACCTCTGTGCGGAGGACTTCGCGCAGCTCCTGGTGCGCCGTGTGCGCGCCAGCACGGTGGTGGTGGGGCATGATTTCCGCTTCGCCAGGAAAGGCGAAGCGACCGCGGCCGTGCTCGAAGCGGCTGGCGGGCGCCTCGGTTTTGGCGTCGACGTGGTGCCGGCGGTGTCGCTCGCCGGCGAGCGGATCTCGAGCAGCGGGGTGCGCGCCGCGCTCGCCTGCGCCGACTTCGCGCGCGCCGGGCGCTGGCTCGGCCGGCCGTACTCGATGCGGGGCCGCGTGATCGCGGGCAAGCGCCTGGGAAGGGACCTGGGGTTCCCCACCGCCAATCTCGCGCTCGGCCGGCGCCGGGCGCCGGTCGCGGGGATCTTCGCGGTGCAGGTGCACGGGGTCGCCGCCGCGCCGCGCCCGGGCGTGGCGAGTCTCGGCACGCGGCCGACGGTCGACGGCACCGAGGCGCTGCTCGAGACGCACGTGTTCGATTTCGACGAGGATCTCTACGGGCGCGAGATCGAGGTGGAGTTCGCCGCGAAGCTGCGCGACGAGCGGCGCTTCGCGACGCTCGCGGCGCTCACCGCGCAGATGGAGCGCGACGCGGCGGACGCCCGCCGCATCCTGAACGCCTGAGGCGCAAGCTGACGTCAAGTTGAGGACCATGGCCGACTACAAGCATACGATCAACCTGCCGCGCACCGGCTTTCCGATGAAGGCGGACCTCGCGCAGCGCGAGCCCGCCATGGTGCGCGAGTGGGAGGCGCGCGGCACTTACGCGAAGCTGCGCGAGATCGCGCGCGGGCGGCCGCGCTTCGTGCTGCACGACGGCCCGCCGTACGCCAACGGCGCCATCCACATCGGCCATGCGGTCAACAAGATACTCAAGGACATCGTCGTCAAGTCGCGCTCGCTCGATGGCTTCGATTCCCCCTATATCCCCGGCTGGGACTGCCACGGGCTCCCGATCGAGCACCAGGTGGAGAAGAAGCACGGGCGGCCGGGCGTCAAGCTCGCACCCGAAGCGTTCCGTGCCGCCTGCCGTGCCTTCGCCGCCGAGCAGCTCGACCTGCAGCGCGCCGATTTCAAGCGCTTAGGGGTGCTCGGCGACTGGGACCATCCTTACATGACCATGGCGCCGCGTTACGAGGCGCAGCAGCTGCGCGCCTTCGGGCGCATCATCGAGAATGGCCACCTCTATAAGGGGGTGAAGCCGGTGCACTGGTGCATCGACTGCCGCTCGGCGCTCGCCGAGGCGGAGGTCGAGTACGAGGACAAGACCTCCCCCGCCATCGACGTCGCGTTCCGGGTGAGCGACAACGCCGACCTCGCGCGCCGCGTGGGTCTGGGTCTCGCCGCACTCGGTGCGGACCCCGTCGACGTCGTCATCTGGACCACGACGCCCTGGACGCTGCCCGCCAACCAGGCGGTGGCGCTCGAGCCTGAATTCCGCTACGTACTCATCGAGGGCGTGCGCGACGGCGAGCGGCGCCGGCTGGTGCTCGCCGAGGATCTCGCCGCGGCGTGTCTCAAGCGCTATGGGATGACCGCGGGCGCGGTGCTCGCCGTCGTCGCCGGCGCCGATCTCGAGGGACTCGAGCTCGAGCACCCCTTCCAGGACCGCCAGGTGCCGGTGGTGCTCGGCGAGCACGTCACGCTGGACGCCGGCACGGGAGCGGTGCATACCGCCCCCGGCCACGGCCAGGAGGACTTCGTCGTCGGTCAGCGCTACGGGCTGACGGTGTCGAATCCCGTGGGCAACGACGGGCGCTTCTTCCCGGACATCCCGCTCGTGGCCGGCCTCAAGGTGGATGAGGCCAATCCGGTGATCGTCGCCGAGCTCGCCGGGCGCGGGCGGCTGCTCAACGAGGAGGCGGTGCTGCACAGCTACCCGCATTGCTGGCGGCACAAGACCCCGGTGATCTTCCGCGCGACCCCCCAGTGGTTCATCAGCATGGAGCAGGCGGGACTGCGCGCGCAGACGCTGCGCGACATCCCGGGCGTCGCCTGGACGCCGGCCTGGGGCGAGCCGCGCATCACCGGCATGATCGAGAGCCGGCCCGACTGGTGCATCTCGCGCCAGCGCACCTGGGGCGTGCCGATTCCGCTGTTCGTACACCGCCAGTCCGGGGCGCTGCATCCGCGCACCAGCGAGCTGATCGAGGCGGCCGCGGCGCGCGTCGAGCGCGGCGGCATCGATGCCTGGTTCGCGCTCGAGCCGCGCGAGCTCCTCGGCGATGAGGCGGACAGCTACGACAAGGTCACCGACGTCATGGACGTGTGGGCCGACTCGGGGCTGTCCTTCGAATGCGTCGGCGCCGAGCGTCCCGAGATCGCGGCTCCCGTGGATCTGTACCTCGAGGGTTCGGACCAGCACCGCGGCTGGTTCCACAGCTCGCTGCTCATGTCGGAAGCGCTCTACGGACGCCCGCCGTACCGCGGCGTGCTGACCCACGGCTTCACGGTGGATGAGAGGGGGCGCAAGCAGTCGAAGTCCTTAGGCAACGTCATCGCCCCGCAGAAGGTGATGAACAGCCTCGGCGCGGATGTGCTGCGCCTGTGGGTGTCGGCCACCGATTACGCCAATGAGATGAGCGTGTCGGACGAGATCCTCAAGCGCATGGCGGACTCCTACCGCCGCATGCGCAACACGCTGCGCTTCCTCCTCGGCAACCTCGAGGGCTTCGACCCGGCACGCGATGCGCTGCCCGTGCAGGAGCTCGTCGCGCTCGACCAGTGGGCGCTCGAGCGCACGCGTGCGCTGCAGGCGGAGGTGCTCGAGGCCTACCGCCGCTACGCCTTCCATCTCATCTACCAGAAGGTCCACAATTTCTGCACCGTGGATCTCGGGGGTTTCTACCTCGACGTCCTGAAGGACCGTCTCTACACGACGCCCGCCACCGGGCGCGCGCGCCGCTCGGCGCAGACCGCCATGTACCACGTCGCCGAGTGCATGGTGCGCTGGCTCGCGCCGATCCTGTCGTTCACCACCGAGGAAGTGTGGCGCTACCTGCCGGGAGCGCGCGCCGAGTCGGTGTTCCACGCGACCTGGCACGAGGCTCCCGCGGTGCCGCCGTCCGCCATCGACTGGGCGGCGTTCATGGAGTTGCGGACCGACGTGACGCGCGAGCTGGAGAAGCTGCGCGAAGCGGGCGCGATCGGCGCGCCGCTCGATGCGCGCATCGAGGTGTACTGCCTGCCCGGCGAGTACCCGCGCTTCGCGGCGCTCGCGAGCGAGCTGCGCTTCCTCTTGATCACCTCCGAGGCGCGCGTTCACGAGGTCACGGAGCCACCCGCGGCCGCGACCGCGGTCGCGGCCACGAATCTGCCGGGCGTGTGGCTCACGGCCGTCGCCGACGTCGATCCGAAGTGCGTGCGCTGCTGGCAGCGCCGCGCGGACGTCGGCACGCACGCCGCGCACCCCCAGCTGTGCGGCCGCTGCGTCGCGAATCTCGCCTTGCCGGGCGAAGAGCGGCGCTTCGTATGAGCGGCACCTCGCTGCCGGCCGCCGCGAGCGGGCTGCGCTGGCTGCCGCTCACCGCCGTGGTGATCGCCATCGACCAGGCGAGCAAGATCTGGATGACCCACCACTTCCTGCTCTTCGAGCGCGTCCGGCTCCTGCCGGTGCTCGACGTGCTGCTCACCTACAACACCGGCGCCGCCTTCAGCATGCTGGCGCAGGCGTCCGGCTGGCAGCGCTGGCTGTTCGTGGCGCTGGCGCTCGCCGTGAGCGCGGTGCTGCTCGTGTGGCTGCGGCGGCTCGCCGCCGCGACCCAGGGGGTGATCGCCTGCGGGCTCGCGCTGATCATCGCCGGCGCGCTCGGCAACCTGATCGACCGCGTGCGCCTCGGGCACGTCATCGACTTCATCTGGGCGCACTGGGGCGAGCACTACTTCCCGGCCTTCAACGTGGCCGACTCCGCCATCACCATCGGTGCGGCGCTGCTGCTGCTCGATGCCTGGCGCGAGTCGCGCGCCGCGAAGCGGAGCGGCGGCTGATGCAGGTGCTGCTCGCCAACCCGCGCGGCTTCTGCGCCGGCGTCGACCGCGCCATCGACATCGTCGAGCGGGCGCTCGAGCTCTTCGGTCCGCCGATCTACGTGCGTCACGAGGTGGTGCACAACCGCTACGTGGTCGAGCGGCTGCGGGGCCTCGGCGCCGTGTTCGTCGACGAGCTCGCCGAGGTGCCCGCGGGCGGTACGGTGATCTTCTCCGCGCACGGGGTCTCGAGCGCCGTGGAGCAGGAGGCGTACGGACGGCGCCTCACGGTGTTCAACGCCACCTGTCCGCTCGTGACCAAGGTGCACATGGAGGTGCAGCGCTATGCGCGCGAGGGGCGCGACGTCGTGCTCATCGGCCACGCCGGCCATCCGGAGGTCGAGGGCACCATGGGGCGGTTCGATGGGTCCTGCGGCGGCCGCATCCACCTGGTGGAGGACCTCGCGGACGTGGCCGCCCTCGCGGTGCGCGACGCGGCCAGCCTCGCGCTCGTCACCCAGACGACGCTCTCGGTGGACGACACGGCGGAGCTGGTCGCGGCGCTGCGCGCGCGCTTTCCCGCTCTGGCGATCCCGCGGCACGAGGACATCTGCTACGCCACGCAGAACCGCCAGGATGCCGTGAAGAAGCTGCTCGAGCAGTGCGACGTGCTGCTGGTGGTGGGCTCGCGCACCAGCTCCAACTCCAACCGCCTGCGCGAGCTCGCCGACCGTGCCGGCATCCCCGGCTACCTCATCGACGGCCCGGACGACCTGCGCGCCGAGTGGTTCGCGGGCAAGCGTGCCGTCGGCGTCACCGCCGGGGCCTCGGCTCCCGAGCTCCTGGTGCAGCAGGTGGTCGCGCGTCTCGCGGCGTGGGGCGGTGAGGCCCCGCGGGAGGTCACGGGGCGCGAGGAGCGGGTGTTCTTCACCCTGCCGCGGGAACTGCGCCGCGGCGAGGCCGCCGAGCCGCCCGCACCGACGCGCCGCTGAAGTCGCGCCGGGACACGGCATGCGCGCGAAGCGCGATGCGCGTTCCCGCCGGGCCTTAGTCCGAAACCGCCGCGCGGCCGCGCGCCACCCACTGGCGGACCAACAACCAGCGGGACCCAGCCATGCACGCGCGTCATCCATTGCCCGGAAAATTCCTGATTGCCTCCTGCGCCATCCTGGGCGCGCTGCTCGGCGCCTGCGGCGGCTACGGCAGCGGCTACAACGCGACCGGCGGCGGGCCGGGAGCCACCTGCGGCGGAACCTACAACGTCGCCTGTCCGCCGCCGACGGTGGCGCTGACGGCGCCGGCGGCCAATGCGACCGTGAGCGGGATGGTGACGCTGACGGCCGATGCGGCGGCCTCGACCGCATACAACCTCACCGTCACCAACGTCAATTTCGAGGTCGACGCGACCTCCGTGGGTACGGCGACGGCCTCACCGTACACCGTGATGTGGGACAGCACCGCAGTGGCGAACGGCAGCCACACCCTCACCGCGATCGTCACCGACAGCGCCCACGGCACCACGACCTCGACACCGGTCACGGTCACGGTGCAGAACGGCGCCGCGGCGGCGGCGGCCGCCATGAGCCCGCAGCAGCTTTTCCCGTCCCCGGCCTCGAAGGCTTCGGGCGTGGCGCACTTCAGCGTCCGTGCCGACAGCGGCGCGGTCAGCGGTACGGTCGCGCTGAGCGGCCTGAGCGCCACGGCGGTGACGCTCAACGAAGGCTTCGCCGGCTCGAACGGCGAGGCGCTGCTGTCGCTTGCGCCGCGTACCGGGCATGCGGGTGAGTGGCAAGTGCCGGCCAACAGCACCTTGAGCGCGGCGCAGCTCGCGGCCTTCGGCGCAGGCAGGCTCTACGTGCTTGCGACGTCCGCCGCCCACCCGGCGGGTGAGATCCGCGGCCAGCTGGCACCGGCCGGCGTGCACGTGACCTTCTCCGAGCTCAGCCCCTCGCCCGAGGCCGACGCGCTCGGTCTGCGCGCCGCCGGGCTCGCCGCCGCCACGCTCGATGCGCGCAGCGGCACGCTCACGGTGCACGTGAGCTCGGCGGGGATCGAGGATGCGAGTGCCGCGCAGCTCTCGGGCAGCAGCGGCGCACCGCTGCGCGAGCTCGGCCGTGATCCGCTCGACATGGGCCACTTCTCGGCCGAATCGACGCGCCTCAGCGCCGCAGAGGTCGCGGACTTCGAGGCGGGGCGGCTGTCGGTCACGGTTGCCGCGGCGCGGCTTCCCGGCGGCGTCCTGATCGGTGCAATCGGCCCCGGGCGGTAATCGCCACCCCCTCAAGAGACCCCTCTGGCCGGTCCGTGCGCAATGCGCGGGCCGGTCATTTTTTACTGGTACACGGACTTCTTCAGGCGCCAGCGCTTGTGTGACCAGGGCCAGTCGGGTGGCGCGGCGCGGATCTGCTCCTCGACGAGGTGCGCGTAGCGCTCGGTGAGGGTCCCGGGCGGAAGGGGCTTGCCGCCTCGGGCGAGCGGCAGGAACTCCATCTCGTAGTAGCCACGCGCCCGGCGGCGGATGGTGATGAAGAACACCGGGAACTGGGTGACGCGCGCGATCTCCTCCGGTCCCATGTAGAAGGCGGTGTCGCGGTTGAGGAAGCGCGTCCAGTACCGGCGCTCGCTTCTGGCCGGCTCCTGGTCGGCGACCATGGCGACCGCACGCACCACGCCGCGGCGCCTGATGATGTCCGCAAGCAGCTCCTGCGCGGGCACCAGGCGCGTGCCGAAGCGCGTGCGCAGTTTCTTCATCTCGCGCTCGGCCCACTCGTTCACCAGCGGCTTGTAGGCGGCGTCGAGCGGGTAGCCGAGATCGAGCGACAGGGCGAGCAGCATCCACTCCCAGTTGCCCTGGTGGGCGGCCACCAGCAGCACGGGCTGCCCGCGCGCCAGCAGCGCGCGCGGCTCTTCCAGGTTGACGATGCGCACCCGGCGGCGGATCTCGTCCGGGCCGAGCGCCGGGGCTTTGAGGAGCTCGGCGAACATCTGCGCGAAGCCGCGGTAGTAGCGGTAGCGCACGGCGCGCCGCTGACGCGCGTCGAGCTCGGGGAAGGCCCTGGCGAGGCTCGCATCGATCATTGCCGCGCGGTACGCCACCACGCGGAACGCGAGCCAGGCGGCGAACCCGGAGATTGCGTACAGCACGGGGAGCGGCAGGCGCGACAGCAGGCGCGCCCACCAGGCCGGAGGCTCGGCCGGGGACGGGCGCGGGGCCGAGGGCTCGTCCGGGGTGGTGGGCGTGTGGGCGGCTTGCGGCGGATCTGAGGCGGGCATTCCGCCTTAGTTTACCGGACGTGGCTGCGTGGGCTCGTCGGGCTGCGGCTGCGGCACCAGCACCTTGCCGATGCGGGGTGCGAGCCAGCGCTCGACGTCGTCAATCAGCGTGAAAGCCGCCGGCACGATCACCAGTGTCAGGGCGGTGGAGGTGATGAGCCCGCCGATCACCGCGATCGCCATCGGTGCGCGGAACGCTTTGTCGCCCCCGAGGCCGAGGGCGACCGGCAGCATGCCCGCGACCATGGCGACCGTCGTCATGACGATCGGACGGGCGCGCTTGTGGCCGGCCTCGATGATCGCGGTCAGACGGTCCTTGCCGGCACGCATCTCCTCGATGGCGAAGTCGACCAGCAGGATCGAGTTCTTGGCCACGATGCCCATCAGCATGAGGAAGCCAATCATCACCGAGAGTGACAGCGAGTTGCCGGTGACGGCGAGCGCGATCACGGCGCCGCCGATCGACAGCGGCAGCGCGGAGAGAATGGTGATCGGCTGCAGCACGCGCGCAAACAGCAGCACCAGCACGGCGAACACCATCAGCACACCGGTGGCCATGGCCAGCAGGAAGTTGGCGAACAGCTCGTTCATGTATTTCGCGTCGCCCTGGTCGACGCGGCGCACGCCGCGCGGCAGGTGCGCGAGCGTCGGCAGCGCCTCGATCTTGGCCATCGCGGTGCCCGTGGTCGCGCCGTTGTTGAGATCCGCCTCGATCATGAGGCGCCGGGCCTGGTTGTAGCGGCGCACGCGTGTCGGCCCCTGGCCGAAGCTGATATCGGCGACCGCCTTGAGCGGCACGCTGCCGCCGCCGGTCGTCGGCACCGGCAGGTTCTCGATCGTGTTGAGATCCTTGCGGGTGCTCTCGAGCAGGCTCACGCGGATCGGGATCTGCCGGTCGGAGAGCGAGAACTTGGCGCTGTTCTGGTCGAGGTCGCCGATGGTCGCGATACGGATCGTATCGCTGATGCTCTCGACCGTCACACCGAGCTGGGAGGCGAGGTCCAGGTGCGGCCGCACCTGGATTTCCGGGCTCGGCAGGTCGTTGTCGATGCGCGCATTGCGCACCACCGAGAGACCGCGCATCTCCTCGACGACCTTGCGGGCAGTTTCGTAGGTCAGCTGCGGGTCGTCGCCCGTGATGTACATGACGATGTCGCTGCCGCCGTTGCCGCGGAAGAAGTGCACCTGCGCATCGGGGATCACGCTCAGGAGCTTCAGTACCCGGTCCTCGAACTCACGCTGCGTCACATGGCGCTGCCTGGCGGGGACCAGCGCGATGTCGATCTCGGCGCTGCGCACGCCCTCGTCGCTGTTGCCGATATTCTCGACCACGTCGGCGACTTCGGGCTGGCGGGCGATGATGCGGTAGGCCGCCGCCGCTGCGGCGGAGGTGTCCTCGAGCTGCACGCCCGGCGCCAGCTCGAGGTGCAGGAACGAGGCCCCCAGGTCGTCCTCCGGTACGAAGGATTTGGGGATCAGCATCAGTCCGACGATCGACAGCGCGAAGAACGCGACGCCCGCGAGTACCGTCTTCCAGCGGTGGCGCGCGCACCAGCTGAGCACCTTGAGGTACCAGCGCGTCACCGGCCCATCCGCATGGTGTGGCACCGAGTCGGACTTGAGGGTGTAGGCGGCGATGACCGGCGTGATGAGCCGCGCCACCAGCAGTGAGAAGAACACCGCCGCGGCGACCGTGAGGCCGAACTGGATGAAATACTGCCCGGTGATGCCGCCCATGAAGCTCACCGGCAGGAACACCGCGATGATGGTGCACGAGGTCGCGACCACCGCGAGCCCGATCTGGTCGGCGGCATCGAGCGCCGCCTGGAAGGCGCTCTTGCCCATGCGGATGTGGCGCACGATGTTCTCGATCTCGACGATCGCATCGTCCACCAGCACGCCCGCGACCAGCGACAGCGCCAGCAGGCTGATGCTGTTGAGGGTGAAGCCCATCCAGCTCATGAACGCGAAGGTGGGGATCGCGGATAGCGGAATGGCGAGCGCCGAGATCGCCGTGGCGCGCAGGTCGCGCAGGAACAGCCATACCACCAGCACCGCGAGCAGCGAGCCCTCGATGAAGGCGCTGAGCGCCGAGTGGTAGGTCTCCTTGGTGTAGTCCACGGTGGTGAAGATCTGGGTCATCTTCACCTCGGGGTTCTCCTTGCGGATCTTGGCGAGCTCCGCCTGCACGCCGTCGTAGACCGTGACGTCGGAGGAGCCCTTGGTCCGCTGGACGCCGAAGGTGGTGGCCGGGCGACCGTTGAGGCGGGCGATGTTGCGGATCTCGCCGACGCCGTCATGTACGTCGGCGAGGTCCGAGAGGCGCGCGAAGCGCCCGCCGGGCAGCGTGATCTGCGTGTCGCCGAGGGCCGCGGCGGTACGCGCCCCGCCCAGCACGCGGATCGCCTGCTCGCCGCCGGCGAGCTCGGCGCGGCCGCCGGGGGAGTCGAGGTTGAGGCCGCGCAGCTGCTCGTTCACCTGCGCGGCGGTGATGCCGAAGGCCTGCAGGCGTGCCGGGTCGAGCTCGACGCGGATCTCGCGATTGACGCCGCCGCCGCGCCCCACCTGTGCGACGCCCGGCACGCCGAGCAGCCGCTTGGTGATCGTGTTATCGACGAACCACGATACTTCCTCTTCGGTGAGCACGCTCGAGCTGACCGCGAAATACACGATCGACTGGCCGTCGGCGTCGACGCGCTGTACCTGCGGCTCGAGGATCGACTGCGGCAGCTGCGAGCGGACCTTGTACACCGCGTCGCGCACGTCGGCGACCGCGCGGTCGATCGGCGTGCCGATGTTGAACTGGATCGCGATGTTGGCTTCGCCCTCGGGCGCCCAGGAGGTGATGTTGTCGATGTTGCCGATGCCGGCGACCGCACCCTCGACCTTCTGGATGACCTGCGTCTCGAGCTCCTGCGGCGAGGCGCCGGGCTGCGCGATGGTGACGGTCACCGCCGGAAAGGTGATGTCCGGATCGAGCGTAATCGGCAGCCGGACGAATGCCGCGATGCCCATGAAGAGCAGCACGACGAACAGGACGATCGGCGGCAGCGGGTGCCGGATCGCCCAGGCGGAGATGTTCTTCATGAGGCAGGGGCCTGCGGGTCCGCACGGGTGGTCTTGACCGACTCGCCCTCGCGCAGGTAGCCGCCCGCGCTCTTGACCACCTGCTCGCTGCCGTTGAGACCGGCTGCGATCACGACGCCGTCATCGGAGGTGTCCCCGACCCGCACGTTGTGCCGCACGACGTGTCCGGCGCCGTCGACCAGCAACACGTAGCTGCCGGTGCCGTCGGAGAACACCGCGGTCTTGGGCAGCACCGGGCGGCGCGCCTTGGCCACCGTCACTTCGGCTCGCGCGAAGGCGCCGGGACGCAGCGCAGGATCGGGCTGCAGCTGGATCCGGATATCGCCGAGGCGGGTCTGCGGGTCGATGACCGCGCCCAGCAGCCGCACCTTGCCCGCGAACGGGCGCGACAGTCCGGTGAGGTAAACCGTGGCCGGCTGGCCGACCTGCACCTGCGCGAGGTCCTGCTCGGCGATCTGGCCGCGCATCTCGACCTCGCCGCCGCTCGCCACGCGAAACAGCGCATCGCCCCCGGGGCTGGCGATCTGACCCACTTCGGCGTGGCGCGTAAGAACCGTGCCCGCGAAGGGAGCCGTGACGCGCGTACGCCCCAGGCGTGCCTGAGCCTCCGCGAGCTGCGCCGCCGCCACCTTGACGTTGGCCGCATCCGTGACGGCCGTGGCGCGCCGCTTCTCGATGTCCTCGGCTGAGAGGGCGCCAGCCGCCGCGACTCCGAGCGCGCGCTTGTACTCGGCGGCGGACAGGGCCGCCTGGGCCTGCGCCTGCTCGAGCGCAGCGGCGAGGCGATTCACCTGCGGGACCATGACGGAATCATCGAGCCGCGCGAGCAGCTGGCCCTTCTGCACATGGTCGCCGGGCTCCACGTAGACGCCCACGACCCGCGCGGTATCGCCCTCGTTGGCGATCGGCATGTCGTAACGGGCCGCGACAGCCCCGGTAAAGTTCACGCTCGCGGTGACTTCCTTCACGACCGGCGTCATGACGGTGACGAGCGGAACCTCGTCCTGGTGCATGAGGGGCGTCACGTGGGGCTTGCGGCCCATCAGCATGAAGGACGCCGAGGCGAGGATGAGCGCCAGCAGCACCACGCCGGCGGGCAAGAGCCACTTGCGCGCGAAATCCGACTTGACCGCCGGCGCCACTTCGCCAGCGGGCGGCCTGTCGATCGGTGGACGGTCGCGCCCGATCCAGGTGATCGGCTGGTGTTCGTCGGGGCTACTCATGTGTTCCGGGTTTGTGCCCACGCGGATTCCTTACGATGAGACCTGTGCGCCGGCACCCTTTTAGAACCAGCACGTTGCGCCGAAGTTTAATCAAGCAGGCAACTATTTCCGCCCGTAACGCGCCGAAGGGACGCGCGCGGGCGGCAGGCCGATCCCCGGCTGGGCGGGCACCGTCCCTGGCCGCGACGTATTCCAACGCCGCCTTCCTGCGGGCGCGGAGTCTACCCGGAAACCGACGGCGGATCAGTCCTTTCCGGTCACAGAAGCAGCAACCGGGTCAGGCAGGGCCCGGGGATCGAAAAGGCTCGCCGGGAGGCCCCCGTCGAAGCGCACCGAGTCGATCGCCAGCACCGTGTGGGTACGCCCGGCGGGGGTCGCCATATCGAGGCGCCGCGCGCCCCAGATGCCGCTCGCCCGGACGAGACGGGTCGCGGTCAGCACGCGCACCGGCGCCGCATCCGCGGCGTAGAGCCTCTCCCTGAGGATCACCGGCGCATCCCCGGCAACCGAGATTTCCATGCGCGAATACTGGGTGTCGGCGCCCGCCGCCGGGGTCGCCTCGAGGAGCCAGGTGCGGTGACCGTCGAGCGGCTCGCCAGGGCCGAGCAGCCGGTAGCGGAAGTCGCCGAGTGCGTGGGCATGGATGTCCTCGAAGGTGAAGTCGGTGCCGAGAAACGCTGCCGAGCGCTGCTGCGGCGCCAGCGGGCGCGTGCGCTGCTGTGCGGGAAGATAGATGTACTGACGCGCCGCCGGCGCGGCGCCGCCGACCGAGAGCAGCTCGACCCCGCGGACCTCGGCCGGCTCCGTGAACGTCAGCCGCTCGCTCACGCTCGCGCCGCTGCGCAGCCGCCGGTAGAGGAACTTCCTGACGGTGGCGTGACCGGCGGCGTCGTAGACCGTGAACGATGCCGCGAGCGTCGCATCGCGGCTGCGATCCTGGGCGTACACCTGCGCCATCAGCGCCTCGGCATCGGGTGCGGCGGCCGGTGCAGCCCCAATCGCGAGCCACGCGGCGATCGCGAGCCACGCGGCGCGCCGCTCACTCACAACCGAGCGCCTCCGCTACCTCAGTGCGCATCGCGTACCGGGCCGGGACCCAGGCGGCGAGCAGCGCCACCAGCGCGACCGCGGGAAAGGCGGCGAGCACCACGGCCCAGGGAAACAGGAACGGCACATCGTAGCCGGCGAGCACGGTCGAGACGGTGTGCGACATGAACTCGATGTTGCAGAGCGCGCCGAGTGCGCCGGTGAGCACGCCGACCACGGCGATGGCGAGCGCCTCGAGCAGCACCAACCGCGCGACCTCGCGCCTCGGGGCGCCGAGCGCGCGCAGGATCGCGAACTCGCGGCGCCGCTCCGCGACCGAGATCGCGAGCGTGTCGGCGATGCCGAGCACGGCGACCAGGATCGCGACCACCAGTTGCATGTAGTTGAGCAGGAAGAACTGATCGACGAGACTGGCGATCCAGCGGCGGAACTCGAGGTTGGTATAGACGAGGGCATGCTCGCGGCCGGCGAGCGCGGCCTCGATCGCCTGCTTCACCGCCGCGGCGTTCGCTCCCGGGGCGAGGTTCACGTCGACGAAGTCGACGGCCGCGTCGCGCCAGTGGCGCTCGTAGAGGGCGCGGTCCATGAAGATCGAGCCCTTGTCGGAACGGTAGTCGTCCACCAGCGCCACCACCGGCAGGGTCAGCGCTCCGCCCGGCGCGGCGAGAGTCAGCCGCGCGCCTACCTGCGTGCCCCAGCGCAGCGCGAAGTTGCGCGACACGATGAGGCCGGATCCCTGCTCGAGCGCGCTTACCGCGCCGGGGCGTGCGCCGAGCAGTGCACCCGCGGCGCGCTCGAGGAAGCCGTGCATGTCGATGGCGATCACCGCGGCGCTGTCGTAGCGGTAGGGGATGAGCGCAAAACGCACATTCTCGACGCGCCGCACTCCGGGGAGCGCCGCGATGCGCGCGCCGACATCCGCGCCGAAGTGATACGAGGTGGTGCGCAGCAGCGCGGAAGTCGCGACGAACAGGTCGGCATTGAGGAGCTGGTCGGTCCAGCGATCGATCATGTGGCGGTAGCTCTGGATGTACGCCGCGGTCGAGAAGATGAACATGAGGCCGATCATGAGCGCGCCGACGGTGGCGGAGCTACGCCGCGGCGACTCGATCATTGCATCGACCGCGAGCGCTCCGTGCGGGCCGCCGGCGCGCGCGAACAGCGGTCGCAGGATGCGCGCCGTCCGATTGACGAGCAGCGGCATGAGCAGCACGAATCCGGCGAGCAGCGTCGCCGCGAAGCCGAACTCGAGCGTCATGCCGACGTGCGCCGGGGTGCGCTCGATCAGGGCGAGGCTCGCGAGCACCAGCACGCTGCCGGCGAGGATGCGCAGCCAGTGCGTGCCGGACTCGCGCTGGCGCGACTCGATGTGGTGCAGCGCGAGCACGGGATTCAAGCGTGCGGCGCCGCGCGCCGGCAGCCAGGCGCCGCCGAGCGAGGCGAGGAGTCCGAGCGCGAGCGCCGTCGCGGCGAGCCCGAAGTCGAGCCGCGGCGGCACGGCGGTCGCCACGGTGCCGTACACCGCGGCGGCGATCCCGCCCATCAGCCGGCTGGCGCCGGCCGCTGCCACGAAGCCGCCGGCGATACCGAGGACGGCGCCGAGCGCGCCGATGGCCGCGGCTTCGGCGAGCAGCATGCCCTCGATGCCGCCGCGGCTGACGCCGAGCGCGCGCAGGATGCCGAGCTCGCGCCAGCGCTGGTTCACGGCGATCGTAAAGGAGTTGAAGATGATGTAGACGCCGACCAGCAGCGCGATTGAGCTCGTGATCTGCATGCCGAGCCGCATCGCAGTCACCGCGTTCTCGAGCGCCTCGCCGCGCACCTCGGGCCGCGCGACGCCGACCCCGTCCGGCAGCCGCGCGGCGAGCCGCCGCGCGAGCTCAGCGACGCTCGTGCCGGGCGCGTTGCTGAGATCGATGCGGTCGAAGTTGTGACCGCGCCCGAAGACCAGCTGCGCCGAATAGATGTCCATGACGGCGATGTTGCCGCCGAACACCGCGCCGATACCGGTCGGCTCGATGAGGCCCCGGACCGTGAAGGGCACGAGCCCCTGCGCCGTGTAGACGGGCAATCGCGCGCCGCGCGCGAGGCCGTGCCGCGCGGCGAAGGCGCGCGACACCAGGATCGAGTGCGGGTCGGCGAGATAGCTGATGGGGTCGGCGAGCTCGGTGCGTGCGCGGTCGAACTGGTACTCCCGCAGCTGCTGATCGCCGGTCGTATCGACGCCGAGGATCAGCAGGTTCCCTTCGGTCGCGTCCCCGGCATGCGTCACGACCTCGATCACGGGCTCGGCGAGCGCCACGCCGGGCGTCGCCCGCACCGTCTCGAGCAGCGTCTCCGGAAAGCCGCTCTCGCCCGCGGTCACCTGCAGCGTGGCGCGGCCGGCTACCTGTTCCACCGTGCGCGCCAGGGACTCGACCAGCGCCGCGTTCGCCGTGACGATGGCGAACCAGACCCCAACGCCGAGCGCGACGGCGAGCGTGGTCAGCGCGAGGCGCAGCGGGTGAGTACGCCAGTCACGCGCGCCGATGTGCGCGAGCGCACTCCACATCAGGCGGAGCCGGGCGCGCCCGCCCGGGCCTCGTCGCGCAGCACGCGGCCGTCCTGCAGGATGAGCAGCCGGTCGCAGTACGCGGCCGCGTCCGGGTTATGAGTGACGAGCACCAGGGTGGCGCCGCACTGCTCGCGCAGCCGCTCGAGCTCGCGCAGCACCTCGCCTCCGGTCGCCGAATCGAGGTTGCCGGTGGGCTCGTCGGCGAGCAACAGCTCCGGGCCGTGGATCAGTGCGCGCACCAGCGCGACCCGTTGGCGCTCGCCTCCGGAGAGCTGATCCGGACGGTGGCTGGCGCGCTGCGCGAGCTGCACCCGTTCGAGCAGGCCGAGCGCACGGCGCTCGGCCGCGGCGCGCGGCGCGCCCGCCAGGCGCAGCGGCAGTGCGACGTTCTCGAGCGCCGAGAGCGTCGGCATCAGGTTGAACGTCTGGAACACCATGCCGATGCGCTCACGCCGCAGCTGCGTGCGGGCATCGTCGGCGAGGCCCGCGAGCTCGACGCCGCCGATCTCGACCGAGCCTGAGTCCGGCTCATCGAGGCCGCAGCACAGGTTGAGGAGCGTCGACTTGCCGGAGCCCGAGGGTCCCATGACCGCGACCCGCTCGCCCGCGCGGATGTGAAGGTCGACGTGCCGCAGCGCCGGCACGTCGCGCCCGGTTCCGTAGCTCTTGGAGACCGCGTGCAGCCGGATCATCGACTGCGCGGGGCTCAGGCCCTGGGCGCGGCCGGCTTGCCGAGGAAGCCCGCGAGCAGCAGCGCCGCGCCGAGGATGGCGGCGATGACCGCCACGTACAGGAGCAGCGGCGTGCCCGCAGGATCCGGCAGCGTGTAGCGCAGCACCGCTTCGCCGGTCTCGTTCTGCGTTTGCTCCGCGCCGCGCGCACCTTTAGGCAGGTGGATATGGAACGACTCCTGGGTGATGCCGCCCGGATCGGGGTAGCTGGTGGTGAACTCCCACAGCGTCTCGTTCACCTTGGTGGCCTGGGCGCCTTTCGGGATCGTCCCCTGCCACTGGCCGTTGCCGATGTACTGGGCGGTGGCCTGCGCCTTCCAGCTGAGCACCGAGACGCGGTTCATCTCGTCATTCGTGAGCGAGATGTCGCGCAGCTCCATGCTCGAGTACTGGTGCTGCAGGTCGCGCTTCAAGAGCGAGGGATTGCCGCCGTAGTTCGACTTGTACTGCTCCCAGTCGATGGCCGAGCGGGTCACCTTGTCGACGAAGGTTGCGTTGCCGACCGCGTCGATCGTCACGTCGAGGTCTTCCTGCTGCACGCGGGGCGCGTTCTGTGCCCAGGCGGCGCCGGCGAGTACGCTGACGCCGAGCAGCGCGACGACGGTCATTCTCATGTCAGGCTCCCGGTTCGAACGTGGCGAAGATCTGGCGCAGCCGCGGCAGCACCGGAACCAGCTGCCCCTGCCTGGCCTGCAGCGAGAAGATCACCGTGCCCTGGGGGACGCTGCGCACATAGGTCACCCAGTCGATCGAGGTGCCCTGCGGGTAGCGCGTGCCGCCGTAGAACTGGCGATACTGACGGCCGTTGTTGGTCACCGGCTGCTGCTCGGTCGAGCTCATCTGCCCGCCCTGCGCCGTGATGAAGCTGCGCACGCGCGCGACGGCATCGTCGGCCGAGGCCACGCCCGGGAAGACCAGCACGGTCACACCCATGGTCGAGCCGGTATCGAATGCCTGCAGCGCCAGGGATTTGAAGTTGGCGGCAGGGTAGGGATTCACGCGCCAGCCGCTCGGCAATGCCACGCTGAACAGGCCGTTGGGATCGGAGTAGCGGTTGCCGCCGCCGTTGCCGTTGCCGGAAGGTGCGGGCGTCGCGGCGGGCGGTGAGCGCGCTGCGCGCGGGCCCTGGGTGGAGGCGCTGCGCGCCGCCTGCGCCGGCGCGCGCTGGTCGTTGCGCCCCTCACCGAGGAGACGCGCCAGGATCTCGTCGATCTTCTGCCGGGCGGCCGGATCGTCCGGAAGCTCCGGCGGGACGATGCCGCTCACGTGATGCAGGTAGTGCAGATCGAGCATCATGATGCGCTGACCGATCTGGCGATTGCCGCCGCCCATCCAGATGTCCTTCTCCTCCATGCCGCGCTTGAGTGCGACGTCGAAGGGCACGCGCTTCTGGCCCATGCCCGGGATGCCGACGGACGTTGCCTCGAAGCCGACCAGCTCGTTGTTGACCTTGAGGCCCGGGAAGGCATGGATGGTGGTCATGAAGATGACCGGGTCGAGGCCGGCGGCCTCGGAGATCGAGGCGAAGAGGGCGGCCAGCTCGATGCACAGACCCGAGCCGCCGAGCAGCACCTCGCGCGGCAGCCGCACCTTCTGGATCATGGTGACCGAGGAGCCGCTCTTTTCGGGCAGCCCTTCGGTGCCCGCGTACACGATTCCGGAGAGCTGCTCGAAGGCGTACACCGTCGCCATGAAGCGCGCGATCTCCCGGGGATCTGCGCCTGCGCCCACCAGCGTGCCGCCCATCGCCTTCGACTCGAGCTGCGCGACGAAATACTTGATCACCGGGTCGTCCGGCGTCACGAAAGCGGCGGCGAGATCGGTGTTCTCGTAGAGGTCCTGGACGTTCAGGATCTCCGACTCCGGCAGCGTCGTATAGATCAGATCGTTGCGGCCGCGCAGCTGGAAGTCCATCTGGCGTGACTCCTTCTGTGCGCCGCGCCGGTCGGCGTACTCGATCCTGAGCTCCACGTGCTCCGTCGTGGTCGTCGTCCGGGTCGCGAGGCTGTCGGGCAGTTGCGGGTAGTAGAGCGAGACGATCGTCTGGCCGGGGAGGATGCGCGGATAGGTCGTCGGCGTGGTCCAGTCGACGAGACCCGGGATGCGGTACGAGGTCGTCACGTTCTCGAGCGGCGCCCCGCCCTCGTTCTGCAGCACGACCTTGCTCAGCCAGTAGCGCCCGCTCCCGACGGCGCGGTTGCCGTAGACCTTGTAGGCCGCGCTCATCAGCGCCGGCTTGGTCTCGATCGAAAGGGTGAGCTTCCCCGGCGCCGGCCGGTTCACCAGGTAGGCCGCACCGGCGGCAGCCGCGACGGCCAGCAGCGCCGCCCCACTCACTTTAAGGATTGTTCGCCCCACTGCGCTCACCTCGACAACGGCTCGCCGGCCCGCTGACGCGGGCTCAAGGAGGAGAGCGGCTGCTCGGTGCGGCCGCCTCCCTTTTTTCAACCCCCACCGGAAGAGTCTTCAGCAGGTCGCGCCGCCGTGGTCGCTGTACTGGTGGCCGCAGTTGCTGCAGAGGTTTCCCTGCCCCGGGTTGGTGAACCCGCAGCAGTAGCAGCCGCTGACCGTGCACTTGCCGTAGGCGGCGTGGGCACGGCGTGGCACCAGGAAGCCGCCGGCCGCGAGGCCGAGGCCCAAGGCCAGGTAACGGACCGCGCCGCGGCGTTTGGTATCGGCGGTGTCTTTGCTCGGTGTCTTGCGCTTGGAATCGCTCATCTGGGCACCCCTTGGTGGATTGCATGGGCGGGACGCTCCCGCGGCCCTGCGGCCGGTGAGATCCCCCTGCAGGTGCAATGGCGCAAACGGCGCGGATTTCGTATCAGCGGCCCGGGGGCGGGGTGATCTTCGCAGTCCAGCGGTTCGCCGCCTGCGGCTGGTTCATATCCTCATACAGGTCGCGCAGCGCCGCGTAGGCGTCCTGCGTGCGCCGGTAGGCCGTGCCCCGGGACCTGGTCAGCCCGTCGGCCGCCTCGAGCAGCAGGGGCTCGGCCTCGCTGTAGCGATGCAGCCGGGTGAGGCAGGAGCCGATGTCGATATTGGTGCTGTAGATCAGCCGGTGTCCGGCGGGGAGCGTACGCGCGCGCACCGCCGCGACGCGCTCCAGGGCGGCGAGTCCCTGCGTCGCGTGGCCGTCGTTGCAGGAGGCGGTGCCGTACTCGTTCCAGGCGAACAGCGTGTACCAGCTCTCGGGTCCCAGCGTGCTCTCGAGCGAGTGCGCCACCGAGGCGGCGAGCTCCGCCGCCTCCGCGTAGCGATGCAGCTCGAGCAGATCGTTGCCGAGCCCGAGCTCGTTGACCAGCGTGTCGTGGTGCTGCGGCCCGAGAACCCGGATGGAGCGCGCCACGGCATCGCGAAACAACGGCTCGGCTTCGGCGGGCTTGCCCAGATTGCGCAGCGCCACCGCGTAGGCGTCCTCCATACTGAAGCGGTCGGGATCATCGGGCGGCAGCAGCTTCTGCGCGAGCGCCCAGCCTTCCGCCGTGTAGTGCGCCGCTTCCTGGTAGCGGCCGAGCTCGGCGCCCAGCAGCACGCCGATCGATTCGTTGGCCTGCATCTGCTGGCGCAGGAGCCCCGGGCCCGCCGAGTGCTCGATCGCGAGCTCACGGCGCAGCGTCGCCCCGGCGGCGTCGAGCTGCTGCAGGTTGAGCTGCGCGGCGGCGAGGTTGTCGAGCGCGGTGCACAGATCCCCTGCGACCCCGAGCGGCTCGAGCAGCGCGACCGCCGCCGCGAGCGCGCGCTGCGACTCGGCCCAGCGGCTCTCGTAGCGGTAGAGCTGGCCGCTCAACGACAGCGCCCGGCCGATCTCGAGCGGTCCGCCGCCGTTACGGCGCAGGATGTCGAGCTCGCGTTCGTTGGCGGAGTGGCCTTCGCGCACGCGTCCGAGACCCAGGTTGGTCTGGGCGATGAAATGCAGCATCGAGGCCTGTACCAGCGGCTCGCCGCGCAGGCGCACGTCGACCTGGCTGCTGGCCTTGTCGAGCAGCTCCGCCAGCGTCGTCACGTTGCTCTCACCGCGGTAGGGGTCGGCCGAGCGCAGCAGGCTCTCGAGGAACTCGTCACGCCGCGCCGCCGTGAGCTCGGCTTGAGCGACGCGCCGTTCCTGGCCGAAGTAGATCAGCGCTCCCGCCAGCACCGCGGCGCCGAGCAGGGCCGCGACGGCGAGCGGCAGTGCACGGCGCCGTACGAACTTGCCGAGCCGGTAGGACCAGCCCCCAGGGTGCGCACGGACCGGGCGTCCTTCGAGGTAGGCCGCGAAGTCGGCCTGCATTTCCTGCACGCCGGGGTAGCGGCGCGCCGGCTCGCGCTCGAGCGCCTTCATGAGGATCGAATCGAGATCGCCGCGCAGCCGCGCCGCCGGGTAGGCCAGCGCGTCCGCGCCCGCGGCGGCGACGCTCGGCCGGGCGACGTCCTCCTGGGTCACGGCCATCAGGTAGCCGACGGCGCTCGTGACGTGGGCGTAGGGCTCGCACCCGGTGAGCACGCGGTAGGCGAGGGCGCCCAGGCCGAATACGTCGGTGGCCGCGGTGACCGGCTCGTTGCGCACCTGCTCGGGCGCGGCGTAATGCGGCGTGAAGAGCGTGCCGACCTCCGCCGTCGCGGCGCGCGTCTCGCTCGGTCGCGCGAGCGCCGAAGCGATGCCGAAGTCGATGAGCTTCGGCTCGCCCGACTCCGTCACCAGCACGTTGCTCGGCTTCACATCGCGATGCACGATGAGCGCGCGATGCGCGGTCGCGATCGCATCCGCCACGGCGAGCAGCAGCCGCACCCGCCCGGGGAGGTCGAGCCGGTGGCTGTCGCAGTAGTCCGTGATGGGCTGGCCGCGCACGAACTCCATGGCGATCCAGCCCTCGCCGTCGCGCACGCCCACGTCGATCAAGCGTGCGATCGAGGGATGCTCGAGGCGCGCCAGGATCTGCGCCTCGCGCAGGAACAGCGCGCCGCTCGCGGCGGTCACCCCCTCGCGCAGCACCTTGACCGCGACGGTCTGCGGGACGCCGTCGATGCGCTCGGCGCGGTACACGGTGCCCATGCCGCCGGTGGCGAGGCGCTCGACGAGGCGGAAGGCGCCGTATTCGCGGCCGATGCGCTCGGGATCCGGGGGTGCGAAGTCCGGCAGCAGCATGCCGGTCGCGGTGGAATCGGTGTCGGCGATGGCGAGCAGCCGCACCACCATGCGCCGCAGCGCCGCGTCCGCGCCGCAGCGCGCGGCGAGCAGCGCCTCACGCCCGGCCGGCGGCAGCTCCAGCGCGTCGCGGAAGATGCGGTAGGCCGCGGCGCGCTCGGTGCGGGCGTTCATGCACCCGAGAGCAGCTCGTGCGCCAGCCAGGCCTTGCCCGTGGCCCAGCGCCGGTTCACGGTGGCGACCGAGAGCTTGAGAACCTCGGCCGCCTCCGCAATGGAGAGTCCGCCGAACACGCGCAGCGACACGACTTCGGCCGCCACGTCGTCGATGTCCTTGAGCTCGGCGAGCACCGAGTCGACGTCGAGGGCGTCGTAGGCGCCGTTGCTCCCGCCGATGTTCTCGTCGCTCAGGGTGACCGGGGTGCCGCCATCGCGTTTCTCGGCGCGGCGCCGGCGCGCCTCATCGACCAGCACCTGGCGCGCCACGCGCGCCGCGAGGGCGAGGAAATGCGCACGGTCGCGCCAGTTCGGCTCGCGCAGCTCCACCATGCGCAGATACACCTCGTGCACCAGCGCCGTCGGGCGCACGGTGAGGTGGCGCTCGCCGCGCAGCTCGCGCACGGCGATCGCGTGAATATCGCGGTAGAGGTGGGCGAGCAGCTCATCGAGCGCGCGTGGCTCGCCCGCCGACCAGCGCGCGAACAGTCCCGAGGTCCTGGAGGCGTCCACCGGGTCGCTCAATGTGGCCGGCCCTTGTTGTTGATGTCCGGGTCCGCGGGATTGGTGCCGGGAATAGGATTCGAACCTACGACCCACGCATTACGAATGCGTTGCTCTACCAACTGAGCTATCCCGGCACCGGGAAAAAGGACAGTCTCGCGGGGAACGGCGCGAATTCTACTGCTTTTTGCGCAGCCGGATGACGAGATCGATCCCCGCGACCTCGGTTCCCGGAGGCGGGACGGGCAGGCGGCTGAACTCGACGTCGGGCACCGGAACGTCGATCAGCGCACCGCTCGAGAGATCGTGAAAGTGGTAGTGGGGATCGACGTTCGAGTCGAACCAGGCGCGCGCGCCGTCGACCGAGAGCTGGCGGATCAGGCCGTGCGAGGCGAAGAGATTCAGCGTGTTGTAGACGGTGGCCTTCGACACCCGCGCGCCGCTGCCGCGCAGGCTCGCCAGGATCTGCTCGGCGGAGAGGTGCTGCGGCGCCTGCAGCAGCACGGTGGCGATGCGCACGCGCTGCGCCGTGGGGCGGATGCCGCAGGCGGCCAGGCGTTGCTCGCAGCGCATGCCGGCCGGTGGCGCGGCGGTGTCCGTATTCAGCATCGGCGCATTATAGGCAAGGGACCGCGGAGTCAAAATAATGTCTTAAATTTCATGGCGTTGTAGCAGACGTCAGCGGCCTGGCGCCGGCTTCAGGCCGCCCCCGAGCTTCGCCTCGAGATGCTTCGCGAGCTCGGCGATGGTCGGGTAATCGAAGAGCTCGGTGAGGTCGATCTGACCGGGATAGAGCCGGTCGATCTGCTCGTGGATCTCGATGAGCTTCAGCGAGCTCGCGCCGACCTCGAAGAGATTGTCGTTGAGGTCGACGCGCTTGCCCTCGAGCGCCGCGTCGCAGATGGTCTTCAGCTGCTCCTCGAGCTCGCTGCGCGCGCGCTGGGCGGGGTTGCGCTGCGCGGCGCGCAGCGCCGCGAGCGCGGCGAGCTCCGCATCGAACTCGCCGTCGACATAACTCTCCTCGAGCAGGTGCCGCTGCACCTTGCCGCTCGTGGTCTTGGGGATGCGCTTCACGGGCACGACCTCGGCGACCTCGAGCCCGGTCTGCTCGTTGATGAGCCGCGCCACCTGGGTGGCGAGCGGCAGGAAGTTCTCCGCGCCGCCGCGATGCAGCACGAAGACCACGAGCTGCTCGGTTTCCGCGCCCCGGCGGCGCACGCCCGAGGCGACGACCTTGCCGAGCTCGAGTCCCGGCGCGCGCTGGGCGATGGCCTCGAGGTCGTGGGGGTAGTAGTTCTGGCCGTTGACGAAGATGATTTCCTTGGCGCGCCCGGAGATGTAGAGGTCGCCGGCGTGCTGCAATCCGAGGTCCCCGGTGCGCAGCCAGCCGTCCGCGGTGAAGGCGGCGGCGTTGGCCGCGGGGTCCTCGAAATAGCCGCGCGTCACGTTGTCACCCGTGATGTGCACGTGACCGATGCGGTCCTCGGCGAGCTCACGGTCGTCGTCCCCGGCGATGCGCACGCGCGTGTAGGGGATCGCCTTGCCCTCGCTCACGAGCTGCAGCGCCTGCGGGTCGCTCTCGGCCACCGGCTCGACCGGATCGCCGGGATTCATGCGGTGGCGGTTGAGCGTGATGGTTTTAAGGGGCGCGCCGACCGGCGGGAAGCTCACGGCGAGGGAGGCCTCGGCGAGCCCGTACACCGGGTACATGGTGTTGCGGCCGAGGCGTGCGGGAGCGAGGCGCGACAGGAACTCATCGCACAGCTCGACCGAGATCGGCTCGGCGCCGTTGAAGATGAGACGCACGCTCGCCAGATCGAGGCCTGCGACGGGGCGGTCGCCGAGCACCTTGAGGTAGTGCTTGTAGCCGAAGTTCGGCGAGCACAGGATGGTCGCGCGGATGCGCGCGGCGAGCGTGAGCCACAGCAGCGGGCGGCGGATGAAGAGCTCGGTCGGCATGAGGTGCGAGTGCACGCGGTTCGCGAACATGATGAGGTGAAAGCCGATCAACCCCATGTCGTGGGTGAGCGGCATCCACGACAGGCTCACGTCGTTCTCGTTGAAGCCGCCCGCCTCGGTCGAGCCGCGCCAGTTGGCGATGATGTTGCCGTGCGTGAGCACCACGCCCTTCGGTTCGCTCGTCGACCCGGAGGAGAACTGGATGAAGGCGGTGTCGTCGGGTGTGACGCGCTGGATGCTGCCGGCGCGCGAGATGTCGTCGAGATCGTCGACCAGGAAGGTGCGCGCGCGCAGGCCCTCGAACAGCTGCGTCTCGCTCGCCGCCGCGGCGAAGGCGCCGATGCGCTCGAGCGAGCGGCGCTCGGTGTAGAGGTAGGGGGCGCCGAGGCGGCGCGCGATGCGCAGCAGCTTGTGGCGGTGCTCGTCGCTGATGCCGAGCGCCACCGGCACCGGCACGATGCCGCCGAGGACCGCCGCCCAGAACACGTCGATGAACTGCTCGTTGTTGCCGAGGAACACGATCAGCTTGTCGCCGCGCCGCGCGCCGAGGCGCTGCAGATGCCAGAGGATGCCGAGCGCGCGCTGGTAGAGCTCGCGCGCCGAGACGCTGCGGGACTCGTTCTCGCCCTCGAGGTAGGTGATGCCGCGCGGGAAGTCGCGGTTCGCCTCGAGGACTTCGGTGAGCGTGGTGGCGTCGATCATGTGCGGCGTTCCAGCCTCATGTGCAGCGGATGGCGGGTGCGCAGGTTGATCTGCGCTTCGAGCTCGAGGGGCTTGTCCGGGACGTACACGAGGCGGTAGCGGCGCGCCACCTTGTACAGGTGCATGAGCATCTCGTAGAGCGCGAAGGTCTCCCCGATGCAATGGCGCGGGCCTGCGGCGAAGGGCATGTAGGCGAAGCGCGGCCGCTCGGCCTCGTGCTCGCTGTCGAAGCGCTCTGGCCAGAAGCGGTCGGGGTCCTTCCAGAAGCGCGGATGCCGGTGCAGCAGATACAGCGGCAGCAGCACGTTGGTGCCGGGGGGCACGCTGAAGCCGCCGAGCACATCCGCGGCCACGGTGCGGCGCGACAGCAGCCATCCCGGCGGATAGAGCCGCAGCGCCTCGTTCACCACCTGACTCGTGTAGGCGAGCGCTTCCATCTGCGCAAGTCCCGGAGCCGCCGTCTCGGCGGCCGCATCGAGCTCGGCGTGCAGCCGCCGCTCGGCCTCGGGGTGCTGCGAGAGCAGATACCACGTCCAGTTGAGCCCGCTCGCCGTGGTCTCGTGTCCGGCGACGATCAGCGTCATCACCTCGTCGATGAGCTCGCGCTCGCCCATCGGCTCACCGCTCTCCTTGTCGCGCGCCGCCATCAGCATCGCGACGTAGTCGAAGTGCTCCTCGGGCTCGGCCCGCCGCCGTGCGATGAGCTGCGCCACGAGCCTGGTGAGCGAGCGGAACTTGTAGGCGAACTGCAGATCGCGGCTCTGCTCGCGGGTGACGACCGCGAAGGGGTTGGCGCCGAGCTGCCCGGTGAGGCGGTCGAGATCGCGGCCGAAGATCGAGCGCAACACGATGTCGAGCGTGAGATCGCTCATCTCGTCGGTGAGGTTCACGGGCTCGCCGCGCGCGGCGAGCTCATCCCAGCTCGCGAGGCGCCGGTCGTTGGCCTCGGCGATCAGCGCGGCGAAGCCGGTGATCACACGGCGGTGGAACAGCGGCTGCATCATGTAGCGCTGGCGCTTCCACAGCTCGCCCTCGCTCGTCATGATGCCCTTGCCAAGGAGGATCTTGACGCGGTCGAGCCCGAGGCCCTTGGTGTAGTTGCGGTGATTGCTGACCAGCACCCGCTTCACATCGTCCGGGTGATGGATCACATAGGTATAAGATTTGCGTGCCGGAACGAACACGCGGTAGGTGTCGCCGTGACGGGCGAACAGCTCGACCATGCGCTCCAGCGAATCGTCGGTGGAGCCGATGTCGAATTGCAGCTCGGCTTCGGGAGGATGGGGATTCGCGGACGCGGCGGCGGTCATGCAAGCTGTTGAAAGCCAAACCTTAATCTTATATCACACGGACCTGCGCGGTCAGTGGCCGGAAGAGGCAGCGCGCTCGCTCGCGGGCCGCTTGCCGTACGGCAAGCGCCTCGAGGTGGCCGCCCGTGGCGCGCGCGCGCCGCAGACGCTCGCCGGCATCGCCCTGGCGCTGCGCGCCCTCGGCCAACTCACGGGCACGCGCATCGCGCCCGCCGCGCTCGTCTTTCCCGACGGCGGCAAGCCGCACCTGGCGCGCGCCGCGGCGGCCGCCGCGCAGCCGCCGGATTTCTCGATCAGCCACGGCGGTCCGTGGGTCGGCTGCGCGGCCGTGGCCCACGGGCTCGTCGGCTTCGACCTCGAGGAGGGGTCCGGGGCGCGCCTTAGCGAGTGGGCGGCGCGCGAGGCGGCGCTCAAGGCCTGCGGGGCGGGTATCGCCGAGGCGCGCGACGTCGAGCTCACCGCCGACGGCGCGCGCTGCCGCGGGGTGAGGCTCGCCGCGCGGCGCATCGGGCTCTTTGCCGGTGCGGTGGCCTGCGCGATGACGAGCCTGCCGGTCGGGGGCATCGAGGCGCACGCGTGGCCGCTCGCGGAGCTCTTCGGCCCATGAGCGGCGGCGGCGACGACGGCAGGCTGCGCAATACGCTCTACCGGACCGCCACCCGGTCCAGCCGGCGCATGACGCCCGCGCGGCGTGCGCTCTACGCGCTGGCCGCACCGCTCGGCGTCGGCATCATCCGGCTGTGGTGGCGGACCTGCCGCGTGGTGCGCGTCGTGGGCGAGGAGCACCTGACGGCGGCGCTGGCGCGCGCGCCGTCGCTCATTCCCTGCTACTGGCACCAGCACCAGCTCTACTGCGGAAGATTCCTCCTCGGGCAGCGCGCCCGCGGACTCTCCCCGGGCTGGCTCATCAGCCCCTCGGTCGACGGCGAGCTCGGCGCCATGATGGTGCGGCGCTTCGGCGGCGCGGTGATCCGCGGCTCCTCGACCCACACCGGCGCGCGGGCGCTGCGCGATTATTACCAGGCACTCACCCGCGAGGACATCTCCCCCGTCATCACCCCGGACGGTCCGCGCGGCCCGCGCTTCAGCTTCAAGCCCGGCGCGCTGCTGCTCGCGCAGATGTCGCAGCGGCCGATCCTGCCGCTCGCCTATGCCGCCTCGCACGCCTGGCTGGTGAAGTGGGACAAGTTCGTGATCCCCGTGCCGTTCCTCGCGCGCATCGCCATCGCCATCGGCCCGCCGCGCTACGTGCCGCGCGTGACGGACGCGGCGACGCTCGCGAGGCTGCAGGGCGAGATGGAACGCGAGCTCCATCGCCTCTATGGCCTTGCCCGCGAGGCGCTGCGATGAGCCCGGCGGGGGGCGCCGGCGCGTCCGCGAGCGCCGCCCGCGATGCCGGGCGGGCGCCGCTCGTCATGCGCTGCGGAGCCTTCGGCGACATGGTGCTGCTCACGGTGCTGCTCGAGCAGCTCTACGCCCGCTTCGGACAACCGGCCGACGTGATCGCCTCCGGCCCCTGGTCGCAGCCGCTGCTCGCGGGGCATCGCGCGGTGGGCCGGATGTTCATCCTGCGCAGCCGCCGCACACCGTACTGGCTCAGCCGTACGCAGCAGCGTCTGGTCGCCTGGCTGCGCGCGCGCGGCCCCGGTCCCACCTGGTTCTGCGACCGCGGCGAGGGCCGCGAGCTGCTCGCGCGCGGTGGAGTGCCTGCCGACTACGTCTGCGACTCGACCGCGTACCCGTTCATCGACGGCGAGAACTTCGCCGACCGGTACCTGCGGCTCGGGGCGCTGACACCGCCGGCCTTCGCCGGTCTGCTGCCGCCTGCGGTGCCGGGCGTGCCGCGCGCCGCGCGGCTGGAGGTCGCGGAGGCGGCGCGGCACGAGCTCGGGGAGTGGCTCGCGAGCCGCGGGCTCGGCGGGCGTTCCTACATGGTCATTCATCCGGGGAGCCGCCACGTCGCGCGGCGGCGCTTTCGCGCGCGCTCGGGTGCTTCCAAGTACTGGCCCGAGGAGCGCTGGGCGGCCGTGGTCTGCGGCGTGCGGGCGCACCGGCCGGATCTTGCGATCGTCTTCTCCGGAACGGGCGCGGAGGGTGCTTTCATCGCGGACGTGCTGCGCCTCGCGCGCGTCGCCGACACGCTCGACGCCGCCAACGATCTGCCCGCGACGCGGCTGCTGCCGCTGCTCGAGCGCGCGCACAGCCTCATCGCGGTGGACACCGGCCCCGCGCACGCGGCGGCCGCGCTCGGCTGTCCGACCGTCGCGCTCTTCGGTCACATCGACCCATGGCTCTATCGTCCGGGCGGCGCGACGACGCCCGCGGCGACGCTCACCGGCACGATCGACGGCAAGCCCGACATCCTCGGTATCGAGCCGGCTCAGGTCATCGAGGCCTGGCGGCGCCTGACGCAGCCCGCTTAGCGGGTCGCCCCGGGGATTCTGTTAAGTCAGCCGAGTCGTAACCCGTGCTTCAACAGGGCGTTAGCTTGTAATCCTGCATCAGTGTGCGAGAATCCGGCGCAACCCTTGGAAAGCGGCAACGAATCGCGAACTCCGTGACGGAGTGACGAGTCGGGGGCGTGGGAGTTGATCTAGGCTGCTGCGGTTCGGGAATGGGAGGTCACGGATAAATGGCGATTCCGCCCCCGCCGGATAAGCCAGCGGACTTCACCGCGTCCGACATCCTATCGGCTGACGCCTGGACCGGGCGTCACACCAAGCCCGCCATCGGACTCGACGTCGCCTGCACCAAGATCGCGGTCGATTTCCAGAACATGCGCCGCGACGAGGTGGACGCGTGCGTGCGGCGCAACCTCGAGCTGCTGCGCGGGGCCACCAACGTCGATTGCGCCTTCCTCGTCGCGCTGCACCCGGAGGAGCCCGCCATCCAGGAGGTGCAGGTCGCCCGCAGCGCCTTCGCGCAGTGCAAGCCCGAAGGGCTCGCCGGCCTCTCGCTCGAGGGTTTCCCCTGGCTCAAGTCCCGGCTCGAGCACCTGCGGCTCTCGGAGCTGCGCGACACGAGCTCGCCCCGCAAGGAGCAGGCGGCCGAGGCCGCCAAGCTCGCGGACCTGCAGATCGGCTCGGCGCTGCTCATCGCGTTCCGCGTGCAGGGCAAGCCCGCCGGCATCCTCGGGCTGGCGCAGACGCTGCCGCGCGGCGCCTGGGACGTGAACCTGCAGCTGCTCATGAAGCTCATCGGCACGAGCCTCGCCACCGGCCTCGAGCGCATCCGCACCGAGGCGCGGCTCGCCAAGCTCGAGGAGCGCACCAATCTCTTCCAGGCCGCCGCCAACGACGGCCTGTGGGACTTCGACGTCGAGAGCAACGAGGTGTTCTTCTCGCCGCGCTGGAAAGCCATGCTCGGCTACGCCGACGAGGACATGCGCGGCTCGCCCGACTGGCGCAGCCTCGTGCACCCCGACGACCTGGCGCGCGTGCAGACCGCGATCCGCGATCACGTCGCCGGCAAGACCCCGATCTTCGAGAGCACCCACCGCATGCGCCACCGCAATGGCGAGTGGCGCTGGGTGATCAGCCGCGCCACGGCGCGCGTCGACAAGCACGGGCGCCTGCTGCGCCTGGTGGGTGTCGAGCTCGACATCACCGAGCGCAAGCTCTACGAGGAGGCGCTGTTCCGCGAGAAGGAGAGCGCGCAGATCACGCTGCAGTCGATCGGCGACGGCGTCATCACCACCGATGCCAACTCGACCATCGACTACATCAACCCGGTGGCCGAGGAGCTCACCGGCTGGCGACTCGAGGACGCCATGGGCCGGCCGGTGGAGGAGATCTTCCGCGCCTTCCACGAGGAGACCTGCGAGCCGCTCGAGAACCCTCTGACGGTCTCGATCCGCCGCATCCGCCCCATCAAGTCCGTGCGGCCGATGCTGCTCATCCGCCGCGACGGCAACGAGCTCTACGTCGAGAGCACCGCGGCCCCGATCCGCGACGGTCAGGGGCACGTCGCCGGCGGCGTGCTGGTGTTCCACGACGTCAGCGAGTCGCGCGAGCTCAACCGGCGCCTCTCCTATCATGCGAGCCACGACCTGCTCACGGGACTGGTGAACCGCCGCGAGTTCGAGAGCCGCCTCGAGCGGGCGTTGAAGAGCGCCAAGGCGCGCGAGGCCTCCTACGCGCTCTGCCACCTCGACATCGACCAGTTCAAGATCGTCAACGACACCTGCGGCCACTCGGCCGGCGACGCGCTCCTCGGGCAGGTGGGCGCGCTGCTGAAATCCAAGGTGCGCTGGCGCGACACGCTCTCGCGCCTCGGCGGCGACGAATTCGGCATCCTTCTCGAGAGCTGCTCGCTCGATGAGGCGATGCGCACCGCGGAGACCCTGCGCGAGGCGGTGCGCAACTTCCGCTTCACCTGGGAGGACCGGGTGTTCCGCCTCGGCGCCTCGATCGGCGTGGTGCCGATCACCGCCGAGAACGAGGACGTGGCATCGATCCTGTCCGCCGCCGGCAGCGCCTGCACGGCGGCCAAGGAAGGCGGCCGCAATCGCGTCCACAGCTTCGCCGAGAACGACATCGAGCTGATGCGCCGGCGGCGCGAGATGCAGTGGGCGGCACGCATCAACGCCGCGCTGGAAGAGGGGCGCTTCGAGCTCTACCGCATGGCGATCCAGCCGCTGCAGCGGGTCGAGCCCGGCGCGCACTACGAGCTGCTGCTGCGCCTGAAGGATGAGACCGGACGCATCGTGGCGCCGAACGACTTCATCGCCGCGGCCGAGCGCTACGGCATCACCCCGGCGATCGATCGCTGGGTGATCGAGAATGCCTTCCGCTGGCTGGTCTCCGAGGCCGATGAGCGGCAGAACCTGTTCCAGTGCTCGATCAATCTTTCCGGCCAGAGCCTGGGCGACGACAAGTTCCTGCCGTTCGTCATCGAGCAGCTGCGCCACAGCGGGCTCGATGCCTCGAAGATCTGCTTCGAGATCACCGAGACCGCGGCGGTCGCTTCGTTCTCGCAGGCCAACCGCTTCATCCAGGCGCTCAAGCAGCAGGGCTGCAAGTTCGCGCTCGATGACTTCGGTACCGGGCTGTCCTCGTTCGGCTACCTCAAGCACTTCCCGGTCGACTATCTGAAGATCGACGGCAGCTTCGTGCGCGAGATCCTGCGCGACCCGATCGACCGCGAGATGGTGCGCTCCATCAACGAGATCGGACACCTGACGGGCAAGCAGACCATCGCCGAGTTCGCCGAGAACGCCGAGATCATCCAGATGCTGACCGGCCTCGGCGTCGACTATGCGCAGGGCTACGGGGTCGCCCAGCCGCAGCGCGTGCTGAAGTCAGCGGTCGCCTGAGAACCGGGGCGCCGCGGCCTGCGCCGCCGGCCTGGGAGGAGGCGCCGTTGCAGTTCTCCAATCCCTAAGTTTCGAAAAGCATCGAATCCGCGCTGGACCCGGGCCGCCAGGCTCCTGGGCTGGGCCGCCGGTTCCTAGGCCGCCGGCCGGTAGATCAGCCCGATCGCGATGCCCGCGATGCACCACTCGACGAAGTAGGCCACCGCCGAGAACGCGGTCAGCCGCGCGCCGATGTTCAGG
>Ga0335083_10000291_pt1 | contig 79793 bp, 109 predicted proteins | sample Lox_Sample_42_FD_206716 | JGI IMG/M metagenome (GOLD analysis project Ga0335083, IMG submission 206716) | Soil microbial communities from Loxahatchee National Wildlife Refuge, Florida, United States - Lox_Sample_4.2 | ecosystem: Environmental > Terrestrial > Soil > Wetlands | place: USA...
GTCCGATGCCTGCGACCAGCGGGGCTCCGGGCGGGCAAGCGACTCCAGCGCCGGGCCCCACACCGCGTACAGGAACACGAGGCCCCCGATCATCAAGGCGATCGACAGGTAGTCCAGCACGCGAACCACGCCGAATGCGACCTTCGTGACCCGCCCCGTCTCGTTACGGCCGATCAACCCCGCGACCGTGTACCTGGGGGCGGCGCCCCGATGGCCGATGCTGAACACGAGGCCCCCGTAGACGATGTGGGTGTCGGCCGAGACGACGCGGTAGGTGGCCGTGTATGTCCCGTCCGGCAGGCGGCGCTTGAGCCCCACCCCCATCTTGCGCTCGTCGCCGTCGGGATGGGACACGTCGAGGTCGTCGACCTCTTCGCCCCGGGCGTTGTAGACGCGTACCGCGCCCGCGGTTCCACCGACGTTCTGGTTGAACCGGAAGATCACCTGCGCGGGCTGGGTGGCAACGGTGCTTCCGGCGGCGGGGGAGGTGCCCACCAGCTGGGCGTGGGCGAGCGCGGATGGCGCCGTCGCGAGCGCGATCAGCGCACAGCCGGCGAGCGCCGCGCCGAGCAGCGAGCGTCTCCCATGGAGGCCCCGGGCGGTCAACCGCCTACCAGGCCTCTCGCGCCGGCCGGTCGTCGTCGCCGGGCTCGCCCCCCGGCGGGCCGCCGCCATGTGCGCGCCGGCGCCTGGCGAGCAGCACGATCGCGATCCCGATCAGCACGATCGCGACGCCCGCGACGATTGCACCGGTCGGGGCGCTCGAGTTCTCCGGCACCCAGAACAGCTCGCCGCGGATCGCCCCGGCCTGATCGCCGACCTTGATCGGCACCGTCCAGTTGAAGATCTTCGTGCGCTTGGAGGTGTCCTTCACCTCGGGCGGCCTGACGGGGCTCATCCAGTGGATGCGGTGGTCGTGCCATTCGAACTGGCCTGTGCGATCCACCGCTTCCCAGGACGGCGGCGCGGTCGCATTGGCCGAGGCGGGCACTGTCACGTCGGCGTAGAAGTTGGTGTTCAGGTAGACGGCCGGGGAGCGCCTGTTCTGTTCGGCGGCCCCGCTGGGGAGCACCCGGGCGTAGGGCTCGCCCGAGTAGCCGTACACCGTCACCGTCTTGCCGGTGCCGTTGTGAAGCAGCAGCCGGTCGGCGAACTCGAGCACTTCCACGCTCAGCCCGGGCACCTTGGGCGTGATCGAGGTGATGTAGGTGCGGTAGTGGTAGCTGGACCCCTGGTCGTTGATCGGGTTGCCGCTCTCCTGGGAGGACGACGCTTCGGCGCCGGCGGCGGTCGCGATGACCGCCGAGGACAGCACCACTGCCCCGATCAGGGCAGGCAGGACACGTCGTGACATTGGACTCCTCGTGAAGCTCGAAGGCGAGGACGGTTGCGAGCGCTCTCGGCGGCCGCGCAGGCGACGCGGGGAGCCCCGGGTGGGGCCCTGTTCAGCGCGTCGCGAGTGCCAGCGGCGGCGGGCGATCAGCCAGCGAGCAGGCGAGCAGAAGCCCGCCGCGCGGGATCGCCGGCCCGGCCCAGCGCCCCGAGAGCCTCAGCCCAGAGCGGATTCTGCGAGCAGGCTCCGGGGGGCGCCGTGCCGCAAGGGCGACAAGCGCCTTCTCACCCGGGTAGCGACGGAGCGCCAGCAGCAGCACGAGGGAGAGCGCCGGCAGCACGCACAGGATGCTCGGATCGATCGACGCGAGCGCCACGAGCGCCACGGCCGTGGAGCCGAGCGCCAAAAGCACGACCCGGCTCCGGCGAGGAAGGAGCGTTCTGGGTCGTCCCGGACGCGTGTGCGCAGGTGCCACGTCCGAACAGACTACTCCCAGGCGGCGGAGGTTCACGTCCCCACCGCCGACAAGAGCCACAGCCCGAAGCACGTGAAGGCGACCATCACGGTCAGCATCCAGTACTGGGAGCGGATGGCTTCCTGGGCCCCCTTGTACATCGCGAGGGCCCGGTCGTGGGCCAGCGTCAGGCCCCCGACGTGGCCCGCCACGAGCGCGGTCACCTGCACGTACCAGATGGCGGCGAAGGAGATGATCGTGTAGTCGATCCGATAGGTGGAGGTGCCGAAGATGTTGGCGCCGTTGCCGAGCGGGTCCGAGGCCAGGTAGCCGATCGCCTGTCCCTGCCAGATCAGCAGCGAGAAGTAATGCGCGAGCACGTACGCGAAGCCGATCGGAACCAGCGTGTGGGCGAAGGCGCGGCTCAGCTCGGCCCTCGTGTAGCGGAAGCTCACGCTCTGGACGCCCCTGATGCCGAGCTCGTAGATGCCCCTGATGAGCGCGACGCACAGCAGCAGCCCGGTCGTATAGGCGAGCTCGATCGCGGGCGTGGGATGGAAGCTGAGGCCCGAGTAGACGTTCTGCAGGTGCGGCTCGAGCTTGCGCCACACGACGTCGTTGGAGAAGCCGTCGAAGGTCGTGGTCCCGATCACCGCGCACACCAGCATGACCGTGCCGGAGCGCACCGGCATCGCCGTCAGGCCGCTCAGTGGGCGGCGTGCGTAGAGCTCGCCGTCGTCCTCCACGTACAGCGGGGACATGCGCGCGAGCAGGCCGAAGTAGGCGCCGAAGCCATCCGCGCTCGTGGCCCACTCCTCCACGCCGCAGGTCAGCATGCCCGCCAGCATCAGCAGGAAGTACCCGAGCGACAGAGCCGCGAGGATCGAGGGGCTGTCCCGTTCGACGTACACGAGCTCCAGCCAGGCGAAGCCCACGAGCAGGGCCACCGCGGGCCACTGCCCGAGCCGCTCCGGGTAGCGGACCGGGGGACGCGAGAGGGACCTCGGCGCCAGGCGCCTGCCGAGCCAGCGGATCGCCCGGGCGCACGAGCGCCACGGGCTGAGCACCACGAAGACGTCGCCCAGCAGCACGCTGGCGATCGGCATCCCGACCCAGAAGATCACGTAGATGAAGGTCACACTGAAGTTCGCCGACCACACCTGGCTGCCGGCAAAGCCGCTGTAGAGCACGAGTGCGAACACGGCGACCCCGATCAGGCTCCCCGCCACCTCCACGGCGCGGGGCAGGTGGAGCAGGGGTTTGCGGTGCTCGGTCTGGAGCTGCGGGCTGGTCCACAGCGCCGACAGCGCCACAAACGACACCACCAGCACGATCCCCGCCGCCCAGCTGAACAGCCACACGGGTATCGGCAGGTCGGCCCGGCCGACGATCCCGTGGGCCTCCGAGGCGGCGGGGAACAGCAGCGCAGCGCCGCACGGCGCCAGCACTGCGGGCAACACCAGCCGCCGGGGAGCCTTCATTCCGTGGGCGAGTCTAGGGCCTTGCGTTTGCCCGCGAGCCCGTCCGCCCGGTCACGAGATGCGGCACAATCGAGGAGCAGTGGTGCTAGCCCACATCGGCAACATCCCCGTCGAGGAGTGGCTCCCGTTCGTGGCTCCGGTGGTGGTGCTGTACCTGCTGGGCCGGCGCATGACGAAGGCCCGGGAACGGGACGTGGTGCGGGTGATGGCGGAGGAGCGCCTCGATCAGTCCACCACCGAGGAGATCCTCGAGCGCTGGCGCCGCAGGCGCTCGAATGAGCTCTCCATCGAGCACGTGCCGGTCTTTTACCCGCCCGGACCCGAGGGATCTACGGTGCCCGAGCTCGCCGGGCGGCTGGGCAGCGATGCTCCCGCAACCGGGGCTCTCGTCTCCGAACTCGAAGAGCTCGGCTACGTCGAATGCGACGGGGGCGACGGAACCCTGTGGCTGACCGTCGAAGGGTACGACCTCCTCAACGACGCCGAATCTGTGCTGCTGCAGCGGGCCCGGGCGCGCGAAGAAGCGCAGGCCCGCGAGGAACGGCGGGCCGATGAGCAGCGCGCAATCGAGGAGCGGCGGGCCGACGAGCAGCGGGCGCTCGAGGAGGAGCGCTCGCACGCGACCTAGCCGCGGCTCAGCCGAACAGGAGCTCGCAGAGCAAGAACACGTTGAGCGCCGTGATGAGGCCGGCCACGGACCATGCGATCCGGGTCGTGAGCGGGCGGTTCACGTGGGCACCCATCACGTCCCGGCGGCTGGTGAGCAGCACCAGCGGGATCAGCGCAAACGGGATCCCGAAGGACAGCACCACCTGGCTGAGCACCAGCGCGGCCGTGGGGCTGACGCCGAGAACGAGTACCGCCATCGCCGGGATCATCGTCACGATCCGGCGTACGTACAGGGAGATGCGCACCTTGATGAAGCCAGCCATCACGACCTGCCCTGCGTAGGTGCCGACGCTCGAGGAGGAGGCACCCGAGGCGAACAGGGCGACCGCGAAGGCGAGCGCCGCGCCGCCGCCGACGAGGTGGGTGAAGCCGGCGTGCACGCCCTGGAGCGTGTCCACGCCGGTGTGACCGCTGGCGTGGAACAGCTGGGCGGCGACGGCGAGCATCGCGACGTTGATCAGCCCGGCGAGGCCGAGGGCGATGATCACGTCGGTGCGCTCGAAGCGCAGCACGCGCCCGCGCTCGGAGTCGTCGCGGCAGGGCATGCGTCCCTGGGTGAGCGCCGAGTGAAGGTAGATCGCGTGCGGCATCACGGTGGCGCCGATGATCCCGACCGCCAGATACAGGGACTCGCTGCCGGCAAGGTGCGGGACCAGTCCATGGGCGGCGCCCGACGCGGAGGGGGGGATCTTCAGCATCTGGTACACGAACCCGAGGAAGATGATCCCCAGCAGGGCCGTGATCGCCAGCTCGAAGCGGCGGTAGCCCTTCACCCGCAGCTCGAGGATCGCGAAGGCGATCACGCCGGTCATCAGTCCCGCCGTCACCAGGGGGACCCCGAACAGCAGGTTCAGGCCCAGCGCGGCGCCCAGGAACTCGGCGATGTCGGTGGACATCGAGACGATCTCGGCCTGCACCCACATGAGCCGAGACAGCGCCCGGGGGTAGTGGGCGCGGACGCTCTCGGCGAGGTTGCGGTCGGTGACGATCCCGAGCTTCGCCGACAGGTACTGGATCAGCATCGCCATCGCGTTGGCGAGCACCACGACCCACAGCAACAGGAAGCCGAACTGGGCGCCGCCCTGGAAGTTGGTGGCGAAGTTGCCCGGGTCGACGTAGGCGATCGCGGCCACGAAGGCCGGGCCGAGCATCGCCAGGGTCGCGCGAACGCTGCCTTTGGCAAGCAGCTGCTCGAGGTGGCTGGGTACCGCGACCGCGGGCTCGCCGAGCGATATCGACGCGCCCTCCGCGACGGCGCCCTCGAGCGCCGGGCGCAGCTCGCCCACGGGTGGGGGCGTCACGCCGGGTCCGCCTCGACCGCTATGCGCATCGCACGTGCGAGCTCGCCCCCGAGCGGGAGCTCGTAGTCACCGAGTCGCACGAACACGGGGCCGCCGAAGGGCTGGCGCCCGGTGACCTCCAGACGGTCCCCGAGGGTGACCCCCTGGCCGGTGAGGTAACGGAGCATCTTCGGGTCGGAGTCCGACACGCGCACGAAGCGCCCCACCGTTCCCGGAGCGAGCTCGTCGAGGCTGCGCGTCGGGACCTCCTCGATCTCGAACTCGTGGGTAGGTATCGGGTCTCCGTGTGGGTCCACGGTGGGGTTGCCCAGACGAGTCGAGATCAGCTGCTCGAGCTCCTCTGAGAGAACGTGCTCGAGCACCTCGGCCTCGGCGTGGACCCGGTCCCACCCCATCCCCAGCTCCTGGGCCAGGAACAGCTCGATGAGGCGGTGGTGGCGAAGGACCTCGAGCGCCACCTCTCTCCCCTGCTCCGTCAGGCGCACACCCTTGTAGGGCTCGTGCTCGACCAGTCCGAGGTCGTCGAGCTTGCGCACCATCGCCGACACGGATCCGGGCGTGACACCCAGGCGCTCGGCGAGGTCGTTGGTCGAAACGGCCTCCCCGGAGCTGCGGACCTCCAGGGCGTATACGGCCTTGGCGTAGTCCTGCACGTTGGGAGAAACAGATCCAGCGAATGCCATAACCCGAGTTTAGGCATGCCAAGAACAAATTTCAAGGGGGGATGTGTGCGTTGACAAACCCATGATCGTTGTCGATGAGATCGGGGCTTACCGGACGTCTCTGGCGGCCGGCGAGCGGCCAACGGCGCCAGACGTCCTCTACCACCGGGACTGCTACGAGGACCCGAATCCCCATCCGGAGGAGTAGAGAATTCCCCGGCGTGCCCGCCGGGCGGACAAGGGCGTTAGAGGGCGGGGAGTCGGAAAGCACGAGGCCCCAAGGGGGCGCGGCCAAGGGCTTGCCCGTCGCCGGAAAGCTGGTCAGAAAACCGGCGGTTCCCCCGCCCTCGGTATGTAAAACGCGAGCCCGGGGCGAAGGTTGGAAATAGCTCCCCGGCGGTCACGCGCCTGCGGCGTGGCTACCCTCATGGCCGCCGGGGTCAATCAACGGGGCCTCAATGCCCCCTGGAGGTCATCCGTGTCATGCCTGCCCCCATTCGGGCAGGAGATCGAGCCTAACCGGCCACGACCGCGCTGTAAAGCAATTTTGTGGCCCCCCGGCGCAGAGCCACAGTCAAGGGGGTAGATCGTGGCTGCTCGGGGGTCTAAACCCAGCGCCGGGGAACCCGACGCGGGAGCATAAAGGTTCGGCCTCCATACCTTCAAGTGATAGTCCGTGTGCACCAACCGCGGGCGGGCCAAACCGCGTAGTTGCAGGGGCCGCTTCCGTCCGCAGAGCGCTGAGGGTTCTCAGGCATCGAAAGGGAGGCCAGGGCATCCCAGCACCGGGCTAAACCCGACCCGAGTCGTTGGGTTTGTCAACGCACACATCCCCTTTCAAGGGGGCGCGGTACTCATCGGCGGGGGAGCAGCGTTCGGAGCCTGGTTCGGCGCACCCGCCGCCCGGAGGCGAGGATGGCGCGCTCGCTACTCGGACGACTTACGCACCGCTTCGGCAAGCTTCCAGCTAGCTGGAGCGCAAGGCGTCTAGCTCTCCAGGGAGTCCCCCTGGTCCTTCAGCGGCTCGTCCTGGGGCACCAACTCGTCCCGATCCCTGTCCCGTAGCTCCCGTAGCACGTCCTCGGGATCCTCATCCTCGATCTTGAACCGCTCGTCCTGGTCCACAGGCTTCTCGTCGGGCATTCCCCCAGGCTAGGGCATCCGGGTGGCGGAAGATCCCGGGAAACCCCGGCACCATACGCGGGCTTGCTCCAAAAGCGGCCGAGTCAACTTGACCCGCCACCGGCGTGTACTACGTGATCGCGCTCACGTTCCTGGCCGTGTGACTGGACGGAAGCGCAGGATGGTCGCGCTGCCCGACCTGGTGCTCCCGAGCGGTTCGAGATCGATCCTCGGCATTCCCGGAGCCGAGATGTGGATGCCGTCGCCGAGCAGCACCGGCAGCACGTACACCAGGATCTCGTCCACTAGCCCTGTCCCCAGGCACTGGCCCGCGACGTCGGCACCGAGAACCTCCACGTTCTTGTCACCCGCGGCGAGGCGCGCCGTGGCGACCGCATCACCGATGTCGCCGCTCAGGTACGTGACCCGGGGCGCGGGCGACGCGGGGGGCCTGTGGGTGAGAACGAACACGGGGCCCGAGAAGGGGTAATCGACGCTCCCCGGATCTTCGGCCCTCATCCTCTCCCCCACGTCGGAGGTCCGCCGGCCGACGAGCATGGCCCCGGTCGCCGCCGCGATCTCCCCGAAGTCGTCCGCATCCACGAAGTCGGCGAGCTGGCGGCCCCCGCCCCAGTCCATCGCGTGTCCGGTTGCGGCGATGAACCCGTCGAGCGACATGGCCCTGTTGACGACCACCTTCCCCGCACTCACCGCCCCAGCGTAGGGAACGCGCGCTCCGATGGGTCGGACGCCGGCGCGCGCCCGGCGGGCCGCGCCGAGCGAGACACGCCGCGCCGAGCCAGACACGCCGTCTCGGTCACGTGTCCAGCCGACCCGCCCACGGCTCAAGCCCGGCTCGCGGGGTGCCGAGCCAAGGGTCAAACCACGCGCTGCTCATGGCAAACCCGTCGCGAGGCGGGGACGCAAAGCTAGAGATCTCGCACCGCGAGACAGCTCGGCCACCAGCCACTCCAAGGACGGTAGCCCTGTGAAGGCTTTGCGTGAGAGCGAATCTAGTAACCAGTCCCAGGCCGCTACGGCCGGCGACGAATCCCGCGAATCCCACATCGCTGCCGCTTCGGAGGCGCCCGCGAGCCGACCCGGCCGTGTCGAGTTTGGGCGGTACATCGGATGGGTTGTGGGCGCGACCCTTCTTGTCGCGGTTCTCCCCACCGCAGCTGTGTGGTGGCTTCGCACCGACGGAGTGATCAGGTCGCCTCTGCTCACCCTCGTGGTCGCGCTGGTTGCGACGCTCGCAGCGTCGCGGCTGGGCACGGCATATTGGGAAAAACGCACCAGCCCCGGCGATCTGCTGTTCGGAGAGCTGCTGCTGTGGGGTTTCATCCGCCGCTGCATCAGCGAGCGGCGGCTGTCTTCCGCGAGAGCGGTGCTCGGCTCGCTGGCCGAAGCACACGCGAGGCTCGACGGCAGCCAATCGACCGGACTGCAGGCGGAGGCGCTCCAGAAGCTCAGCGCCGCGCTCGAGGCCACCGACCCCTATACGCACGGCCACTCGCGCCGGGTGGCCCGCCACTGCTGGATGATCGCCAAGCGGATGGGTCTCGACAGCGACACCGTGGCCCGCGTGAGAACCGCCGCGGCGCTCCACGACGTGGGCAAGGTCTACACGCCCGCCTCGGTCCTGCGCAAGCCCGGGAAGCTGACGGACGAGGAGTTCGACGTCATCAAGCGTCACCCCGTGGACGGCGCGGAAATGGTTAAGGCCCTCGGCGACGAGGAGCTCGTTTCGATCGTCCGTCACCACCACGAGCGCCTCGATGGCACCGGCTATCCCGACCGGCTCGTCGCCGGCGAGATCCCGATCGGTGCGCGGATCATCTCGGTCGCCGACACTTTCGACGCGATCACCTCCGCGCGGCCCTATCGCCCCGCACGAGCCCACAAGAAGGCGCTCGACATCCTCAAGTATGAGGCGGGAACGCAGCTCGACCCGAGCGTGGTGAAAGCCTTCTGCGCGATCTACTCGGGGCGTCGGCCGCTGGCCCTGTGGGCGTCGTTCACGAGCCTGCCCTCGCAGGTGTTCTCGTGGCTCGGCGCAGGGGCTGCAAGCGCTGCCTCGGCCGCACAGGTTGCAGCCGTGGCGGCAGCGGCAGCCGTCGGCGCGAGCGCGGCAGTGGCTCACCGCTCGCCGAGTCGTGACCACCGAGGCCACCCCGGCATCGCCGAGGTCCACACCCAGGGCACGCCCGCAGGCAGCTACGCATACCTGGCATCAGCGCGCTCGACCCTCCACGGCGGATCGTCTCACAAGCCCGCCGCTGCCTCCGGCGGCATCACCACCGGCGGGTCCCCCGGCTCCGCGCCCGGATCGCAGCAGGGGCCGGCAAGCACGGTGCCGGACGCAACGGCGCCGCAGGTCACCCAGACGAACTCATCGGCAGCGGCAGCCGAAGGCGGTGGCGTCGACGGGGCGACCTCCCACGAAGGGACACAGAAGACGAGCGACTCGTCCGGCTCCGGCGATCAGACCTCGTCGGGTTCGAGCGGCGAAACATCAGCCTCGGGCGCCCCCAAGGCCCCCACCTCACCGAAAGAAGGGTCCGGCACCAAAGAAGGCTCCGGTTCCAAAGAAGGCAAGAAATCCAAAGAAGAAGAAAAAGCACGAGAAGAAAAGAAGGCCAAAGAAGAAGAAGAAAAGAAGGCCAGGGAAGAAAAGAAAAAAGCGAAAGAAGAAGAAAAAGCCACAAAAGAAGAAGAACGGAAGCTCAAAGAAGAAGAAAAACGGAAAGCCAAAGAAGAAGAACAGAAAGCCAAAGAAGAAAAGAAAGCCAAAGAAGCGAAAGAAGCAGCCGAACGCAAAGCCGCCGCCGAAGAACAGAAAGCCAAAGAACGCAAAACAGGCGGGATCGGCTCGGTCCTCGAAATCGTGGTCGGCGACTAGGCCCTCTCGGAGCGCGCTAGCCCGGAGCGGACGCCACCCTAGCCCGGAACGGACGCCACCCTAGCCCGGAACGGACGCCACCCTCGCCCGGAGCGGACGCCACCCCCGCTCGTTCGGGGCCCCTCCCCCTCCGCCGGTGACGAGATTTCTACACCAGGCGGGCGCACCCGTATAGACTCGCCACCACAGTCCGGCGACGCCGGGTCTGCTTGATCCGGACCGTCGGGAGCGTACCGCGAGCGGCACGATCCGCGCCCCGGGTCTCGGGTGCGCGGACCGAGCTCGTCGAGAATCGGCCCCCGCTCACCGCGAGGGCGAGACGACATGAGAGGGGAGTGAGCAGATGTCATCCAGACGTCGCCATCGAGCCCACCCACGGACGGCGGCCAGGGGGTTCTGGCACGTCGCCGTAGCGGTGCTCGTTCTGACAGCGTTCGCAGCGACCGCAAGCACGGCCGCCGCCAACCAGGGAAAAGTCAATGTGGTCACGAAAACACCGCCCGGCGGACCACCGCCGAAGAACACCGCCTACTTCACGACGATCCAGGCCGCAGTCAAAGCCTCCACGAACGGCGACTACGTGCTCATCACGCCCGGCGTATACAACGAAGCCGTGAAGGTCTCGAGCGCCCATTCCGGCATAACGATCAGAGGAATGAACCGCAACTCGGTGATCGTGGACGGACAGCACAAAGCGGGCAACGGAATCGAGGTCCTCTGGGCGAACAACGTGTCGATCGAAAACCTCACCGTGCGCAACTTCGACGAGCCGTGCGAAGGCGAAGATTGCGGAAACGAGATCTGGTGGAACGGCGGCGACGAGTCCGGGAAAATCGGAGCCCATGGCTGGTACGGCTCCTACCTCACCACATATGACACCGGCCTCAACGGCGCCTACGGGATCTTCACCTCCAACGAGATCGAAGGTTCGTGGGAAAACATCTATGCGTCGGGCTTCAACGACGCGGGTATGTACCTCGGGGCCTGCCAGGAATGCCAAGCACGGATCGTCAAAGCGACGATGGAAAACAACGCGCTCGGATACTCGGGGTCGAACTCGGGCGGCTCGCTCGCGATCGAAGACTCGATCTTCCGCCACAACTCGATCGGCATCAACCCGAACTCGGAAAACCCGAGCGACCCGCCGCCGCCGCAGGACGGCGAATGCAAGCGGCAGAACGTCGAACACCCCGACCCCACGCCGATCATCACATCCACGAAGATCAAGCGCTGCACGGTGCTGCGCAACAACCTCGTGATCGACAACAACAACCTGAGCGCACCTGCCGTGGGTGGTCCAGCCGGTAGCTGGGGCAGCGGCATCCTGCTTCCGGGCGATTACGCCGACCTCGTCGAAGGCAATGTGATCGTCGGCAACGCCAACAACGGCGTGCTCGGGCTGGAGTACCCGAACCCCTTCCCTCCGACCCTGGAAACGATCTTCTTCCAGGTCGCCGGGAACAAGGTCGCGAACAACGTGTTCGTGCACAACGGCTACAACCCGACGTACTCCGGCAGCCAGTTCGCCAGCGACGTGATGTTCACGGGCGGGTACAGCGAACTGTTCGGCGGCCCCGAATCGCAGTCGGTCAACAACTGCGTGAGCGGGAACCTCCTGCCGGACGGCAGCTTCCCCGCGAACATCGAAGGCACATGGGGCTGCAAGAACAAGACCACCCCGGTGCCCGGGTTCGGCGGCTTCGGACCGGCGGAACTGCCCGAATCGGTCGAATACCTCCTGCAGTTGAAAGAGGAATCCGAAGCGCGGACCCCGGAAGGCCAGCCGGCCCCGCCACCGCAGCCGACGATGCCCAACCCGTGTCAAGGGGTGCCCAAGAACCCCCTGTGCGGGAAGTAGAGGCGTGAACCCGGGGCCCCGGAGGGCCCCGCAGCAAGCGACGTCAGCCGCCGCTCCGCTCAGGAGCGGCGGCGGCGCCGTACCGGGAGTCACTTGCGCCCGTAGCGGACCGCCCACGCCTCGGTCATAGCGGTCCGTTGCGCGATCGTGGGGTAAACGCGATGGCTCGTTCGAGCCGGACACCTCGGTGCTCGGACGACGGTCGCCCGAAGTCCTTGGTAGCCTCCGGTCACACGGTCGTCGACACGAGGGGGCCGGGGGGCGTCTCGGTCCTAGGAAGGGGAACCGTCTTTATGAGTCCGCGGCACGGATTGCTCCGTTGGGGAGTGGCGACGCTGCTCGTCCTCGCAGGGACGCTCGCGTTCAGTGGGAGCGCACTCGCAAGAACAAGAGCGACGGCCGTCCAGGCGCTGGGTGGCCATTGTTCCGCGATCATCGGCCACGCCGAAGTCGAAGTGATGGTCCCCGAATGGCCGTACCCGGTCCTGCTCGATATCGCCGACCGCATGACGACCCGCGGCAAAGGCAGACAGCTGTTCAACGTGAGCATCGACGTCCTCCCCGAAGAACCGCCTCTGGTTCAGCTGACGAAGCTCGAACACGCTGCGTGCGGGAAAACTCCGCTCGAATCGACGTTCAGCGCCGATGGACTCGCGTCGGTGGCGGGCGAACCCGGCTATTCGATCGCGCTCACGTTCAGGAAATACCGCAAAGCCACCTACCTGACCATCAACCTCGCCAAGCAGGGCCGTAAATTCCTCAGCTTCACCAACGTCGAAATCGAGCCGTCCCCTTACGAGCTCATTCTGTAGCGCCCGCCGGGTAGAGACACGAGCAGCCGGGGCTCCGCGGCAACGCGAGGCCCGTCAACGGAGCCCGAGGCTGTATCCTGACTCGGTCACTCGGGACCCTGGCCCCAGCCGATCGCCGGGATGCCATGGAAGAAGTCTTCCCAGCCGACCAGCCGGGTCGGGATATCCGGGGTGTCTGGCTCCGGACGGACGAGTTCGGTGCGGGTCAAACGGACCATCGGGAGAGGAGCGGGGGACGACATGAAACGCTGCATGACCGCGGGGTGCTGCCTGGCCACGATGCTCGCCTGTGCCGCGATCATCGCATCGACCGCACAGGCCGTGGAATACGGCCGATGCGTGAAGCTTTCGACGAAACCCTACACAGGCCTTTTCGTTGACAAGAACTGCATCAAAGAAGCCAATTCACAGGAAGAAGCGGAAGGCAAAGTCAACAAGTACCAATGGGTCCCCGGGCCCGGTCTCAGTGCTGGCTACACCTTGAAGGGCAAAACGTCGGTGCTGAAGAGCGCTGCCGGTGAAGTCACGTGCAAGAAGAACGCCGGCAAGGGCAAACTACTGACCGCCAAGACCGGCGAAGTCGAATTGAGCTTCGAAGGGTGCGTGCTGGCGGGAACGAAACAAACCTGCCAGAACAAAGAAGGCGTCGCCGGGGTGATCAGGACGTTCGACCTGCTGACCGAAGCCCTGGGCGACGATGAAGAAGGCGCGGGGGGCGGGTCCGTCATCAAAGGCGAAGTCTGGCTCCAGCTCATCGCGAAGGGCCGCAACCTAACGCCCTTCGGAGAAGGCCCCTTCCTGACGTCATTCGAATGCGGCACAACTCAATTCGCCATCGGTGGCTCGGTGGCCGGCGTCCAGACGGTCGACATCAACTCGATGCAGAAGAAGAGCGAACTCGGCTTCGGTGCCGGGAAAGGCGAACAGGCACTCGAATGGACGCTCCTCGACCCAATCAGCAAAGAAGTCGAGACCGTGCCCTCCGAATTCGTTGGATCCGACAAGGTCAAGTACGAAGAAAAGGGCGAGCTCAGGGACCGTCCGGTGCTCACCATCAAGACCAGTGGCAACGCGGCCAGCTCCAACAAACAAGCCTGTGTGTACAGCGAAAAAGCCGCACTGGAAGAAAAAGAAGAGAAGTGCAACATCAAGGTGATCGATGAAACGCCCGAAGTCTTTGAAATCAGAATGGGCACGGTCGAACTGGGACTCACCGGCGCCTTCCCGGGCTATTTCAACGAAGAAAAATCCACCTGCTTGAAACCGGAAAAACTGAGGGCATTCAACGTGAAACATGAAGGGGAATGCACGGTCACGGTCAAGGTGAACAACAAAGCAAAACAGGGGATCGGTCCGGCGGCGTTCTGGCAAGTTGAAGTCGAAGGCGAAGCCGCGAAAATTCCAGAGCAGGTCAGGGTCTCCCAGACCGTCAATCCGTAAGATGCCGGCCCGCTGACGCGGCGCGCGGTGCGGGTTATCCGGGATGCCCGCACCGTGCCCCGGCAGCAGGCTCGGCAGCGACACAGCTGGACGGGCTCGGGCCGGCATCCTTGTCACGGGTTCGAGGCGTGACCGTCGAGCGGGCGCCAGGCCGATGTGGGGCGCTCTGAAGTTTCCTCAGTGACACGCCGCCCGGCGTGCGACCATACGTGGCTGATGAGGTTCTGGCACAAACACAAGTGGGGCGAGTGGGATCGCGCCTGGGGAAAAACCAGCCCCAAAGGTTATGTCCTCGAGCGCAGGTGCCTTGTCTGCGGGAAGGTCGAGACACGGGTCGTACGATGACCGCGACCGCCCGGTGTCCGCACCCGGGCCTCCCACCGAACCCGACCCCTTCCACCGGCGGCGAGCTCCGCGGGCAGACCTGAGCTCCCGGCCTAGGCGCTTGCGGACTCGTCGGGCTTCTGGCGCTTGCGACCCTTCTGATCGGTGCGCCCGGTACCGATGCATGCGCGGCATACGATCCACTTGCCCTCCGGGGCGTCCGCCGGCGACCATCGCGTCCAGCCGGCGCCTTTGCAGACCTGGCATCGATCCTTCTCGAGAATCTGGCGATCACTCTGCGCCACGGTGACTGAGCATACGCCGCGCCCGCGTCATTAGAGGCGTCGTGTCTTGCGGTGTGGTTGGTGCCCGCCCGGTTGCCACGCCCGCCTAGGCTCAGGCGCTTGGCAACATCGCGGACATCGGCGCTGCACCAGGCGGCTCGGCTGTGCACCGCAACCGTCGCCTGGAACGTGGTGGTGGGTGGCGCGGCTGTGGCGACAGCAATCGTGACCGGAAGCCTCGCGCTCATCGGCTTCGGTATCAACGGGGTCGTGGACTCCTCAGCGTCAACAGTCCTGGTGTGGCGGTTCCGTGCCGAGGCGGCAGGCCGTCAGTCTCACGCCGAGCGTGCCGAGCGAATCGCGCTCAGGCTCGCGGGCGTGGCGTTCGCTCTGATCGCCACGTACCTGGCGGTCCAGGGCACCCGCTCACTGCTGGAGCGAAAGCACGCCCAGGCGACCGCGTTCGGGATCACGGAGGCTGTCGCCTCGCTGGTCGTGCTGCCGTGGCTCGCATCCCGGAAGTACAAGCTCTCCCAACGGCTACGGAGCGATGCGCTGCGCGCGGACAGCCTCCTCTCCTGGTCGGGCGCTGCCCTTGCGCTGGTCGCGCTGGCCGCCCTCTTGCTGGACCGCGGACTGGGGTGGGACTGGGGCGACCCGGTCGGCGCGCTGGCGATCGCGGCGATCCTCGCGGTCCAAGGCGTGCGAGTGCTCCGCAATGCCTAGCTTGTCGGTCGGTTCCCCGGGTCGAGACGGGATCTTTGTCCGCACTTTGCGTATATTTTGTGCGGGGTTTTCCCCGCACGTTGCGACATCTGGGACTAGATTGCCCACGTGGGGGTGGTCCAGCGCATTCCCTGCTCGACTCACTACTTGCCCTTGGCCCAGGCGGCGCTGGAGTACGCAAGCGCCCTGCACGCGGGCCAGACGCGCGAGACCGACGGCGCCCCCTTCATCGCTCATCCGCGCGAGGTGCTGAAAGACTTGCCGCGAGCGTTTGCGATCCGCCGGCGTAGGGACCGCCGACGTCGATTGGCCCACTATCGAAGTTCGCTGGGACTCCTGCGGGAGCGGGTTCCCGGCTCGCCGCTGGTTGAACTACTCGCGACCGAGCTCGCGGCGCTGACCCCATCGGGGTCTGTGGGCAGACCACGCCGCTAGGCGACGCGGCACCTTGCGCCGCAACGATCAACAGCGGCGACCGCGACGGAGCGGTAGCACAGAACTGGCAGCGGAAGCCGATGGGCGGCAGGAGATCCTTCACCGGTGGAGAAAAGCGCTGCCGATGGAGGGCTCAGAGCCGACACCTCCGCCTCCGCCGAGCGAGGCGGCGTCAGGGGGCGGCCACAACTATCCGCTGACGTTCTCGGTCGAGTATCCGGAGCGTGACCTCGACCGCCTGAGCACTGCGTTTCGGATCCTTTGGATCATCCCGATCGCGATCCTCGCGGCAACGGTCGAGGGCGGCAGCTTCAGCACGGGTTCCGGCGCCCGCTACACGGGGGGCGGAATAGGCGTGCTGTTCATACCGGTGCTGCTCATGCTCTTGTTCCGCAAGAAGTACCCGCGATGGTGGTACGACTGGAACCTTCAGCTGAGCCGCTTCAGCAACAGGATCGTCGCGTACTTCGCGCTGATGAACGACCGCTACCCATCCACCGACGAGCAGCAGTCCGTTCGCCTCGACTTCCCCTACCCGAATGCCGAACACGACCTAAGCCGTGGCATGCCGCTCGTCAAGTTCTCTTTTTCCTCACGATCGGCGCGTTGTTTGCCGTGATCTTCGCCTGGTTCGCGATCCTGCTCACCGGCCGCTATCCACGCTCGCTGTACGACTACATCGAGGGCGTGATCCGCTGGCACAACCGGGTGGGCGCCTACGCCTTCCTGCTCATCACCGACCAATACCCGCCCTTCAGTCTTCAACCCTGAAGGGAGTCGGTCGATAACAGCCAGAGGGCCTGCGCTCGCCGGCCTCTTCGCTCACCACAAGTGTTTGACGCGACGGTCAGGCCCACCGGCTCGGAAGCGTGGACGGACCAGATCCAGCGAGCTGGCCTTGCCGACCGTCGCGCCACTCGGCAGGCGACGTTCCCGGTTAGCAGGGATCGATCGATGGTGAGCGAGGGGACTCGAACCCCCGACGGCCTGGACCACAACCACGGTCTGGGGCTGTTCTTAGGCGAGAACGGCGATCTTCGCTGCTCTCAGGTGCTCTCAGATGCTCTGAGATTCGCCCAGGTACGTGCCACACGGCGTGCCACAGGGCTCGGAAAGACGACACGCGGGAAGCGTTGAAGGGGTACGGAAATTCCCGTAGCCCGTGAGAGCGCCCCTGTACGTCCGCGTCATGGGTGCGGGATACTGGACGGGCATGGGGGCGAACCTGGAGCTCGTGCGTTCGATCTACGCGGCGACGGGGCGCGGCGACTACCTCGGTGCGGCTGCGTTCGTCCATCCAGACATCGAGTTCACGGCCGTCGGAGGGCCGGAAGTGGTGGAAGCGAGGAGCCTCGTGGAGTTCGCGCACCAATGGCGCGATTTCCTGGACTCTTGGGAGGATTTTCGCGTTGTCGCTGATACCTACCGCCAACTTGACGACAGTCGCTTCCTGGTGCTCTTCCGCCGCAGCGGACGCGGCAAGGGCAGCAGCGTTGAGATCGCACAGCTCGCAGGCACCGAGGGAGCCGACGTGCTGCATCTGCACGACGGGAAGGTCATCAAGTGGTTGAGCTACTGGGAACGCGACCGCGCCCTCGCCGACCTCGGCCTGGAGGAGTAGGCGGTGTCGCAGGGGAACGTGGAGATCGCCCGCAGATCGTTCAAGGCATGGCAAGACGACGACTACGAGACGTGGATTGGGCTCCAACACGCGGACGTTGAGTATCTCGGGGCCGTGGCGCGACGCCTGGGTCAGGACGTGTACCGCGGCCACGAGGGCGCGAGCGAGTTGTGGCGGGTCTGGCGCAGCGAGGTCGAAGGGTTCTGGATCGAGAGCGAAGAGATACGCGCCGCCGGGGACGGGCGGGTAGTCCATCTCGGGCACATGGGATTTCGCGGCTCGGCCAGTGGGATCAAGGTCGAGTCGCAGCTGGCGTTGGTGATCACGCTGCGCGACAGGAAGATCGTCCGCTCGATGGACTACATGAACCACCAGGACGCCCTGCACGCCGTGGGGCTGGAGGAGTAGCCGGTGTCCGAGGAGCCGACGACCGCCGACCTGGTGGAGCTTGTGCGGCACCTATTAGACGCCACCAGTTGTATGGACGCGGATGCTTTTGTTCGCTTCTTCGCTCCCGAGGCGGTCTTCATGACAGGCGTGGGACGATTCGAGGGCCGAGACGCGATTCGCGGCTACATCGAGGACTTCAACAGTTCGTATGATGAGCAGTGCTACGCGCTTGATGAAGTCCACGACCTCGGCAACGGGGTGTGTTGGTTCTCGGTAGAGGCGACGGGTCGTCTTCGAGGCACGACCGACGATCTTCACCTGAGATTCGCAGTGGTGGTCACACACGCGGGCGGAGTTGTCTCGCAATGGACGGACTACCTCACGACCGACGAGGCCCGCGCTGTCGCCCAACGACTCGCCGAGTCGAGGGGGTAGGCGGGTGTCGGAGAACGTAGAGCTTGTGCGGTCGATCTACTCTGCCTGGGAGGGCGGCAACTCCGGCTGCTCCGAGTGGGCGCACCCCGAGATCGAGTTGGTTATTGGCGACGGACTCAGAACCTCGAGTTGGAGCGGGAAGGGTGCCGTCACAGAGGCTGAACGCGACTTCCGGAGCACCTGGGAGGATTGGAGAGACGAAGTAGAGGAGTATCGCGAGCTTGACGGCGAACGCGTCCTTGCGCTTACCCGCCGCAGCGGGCATGGCAAGACGAGTGGACTGGAGATCGGCGGCTTGCAGGCGCGTGGAGCGATGCTCTTCCATGTCCGCCATGGAAAGGTCATCCGGCAAGTCTTCTACTGGGATCGCGACCGCGCCCTCGCTGACCTCGGCCTGGAGGAGTAGGCGATGTCGCGGAACACGGACACGCTCCGACAGGCCTTCGACACCATTAATGCATTCTATCGGGACGAACTGACCAGCGAGGCACTTGGGCAGGGATTTGACCCGCAATTCCAGATGATCTGGCGGGATCGTCAAACCTACCCTGACTTTCCTCAGCAGCTTGGGGGCACCCAAGAGTTCATCGCGTTTGCTGAGCAGTATCAAGAGCGCTGGATGAACCTCGTCCAGGAGTTGCTCGAGGTGATCGACGCGCCTGGCAATCGTGTTCTGGCTGTCGTACGCCAGCGTGGCCAAGGCCGTCAAAGCGGTGTCCCGATCGTGATCCACTTCTTTGAGTTGTGCTCGTTCCAAGACGCGAAGGTGAGCAGCATTGAGTTCTTCCGCCACCGAGCGGACGCTCTTCAGGCCGCTGGCCTCGAGGAGTAGACGATGTCGCAGGAGAACGTCCAACTGACCGAAGAAGGCTTCGAAGCCTTTCGCTCGGACAACACCCACAACGACATAAGCCGTTGGCATCCAGAGATCGAGCTGGATTGCCCGATGTCGTTGCCCGACATTGGCGGCGTCTACAAGGGGCGAGATGCAGTGCTGAAGTGGTGGAATGACTGGCTGGCGGCGTGGGAGTTGGTTCAGTTCGACTACGAGCTGATCGATGCCGGGGAACAAGTGGTGGCATTGGTAGATCAGAGGATGCGCGGGCGCTCCTCTGGCATTGAGATCCCGCTGGGTGAGTACGCGCACGTACTCACCTACAGGAACGGCCTGCTCGTCCGCTGGAAGTTCTACTCGAGGCAGTCCGACGCCCTCAAAGCCGTGGAGCTCGAGGAATAAGGCGTGTCAGAGGCGAGTATGGAGACCGCCGACGTGGACGCGGCGCGCGCTGCCGCCCAACGCCTCGCCGAGGATCCGGCGTAGCCCATGTCAAAGGAGAACGTGGAGATCGTCAAGCGCGCTCTCGACGCGTTCAATGACCGTGACGTCCCCTCGTTCGAAGATCTCGTGACCGACGACTTCGAATGGCTTCCTGCGATGATCAGTTTGGTCGAGAGGGGGAGCTTTCGGGGACGAGATGGGGTCAAGACCTACTTCCGCGAGTCCGCGAGCACCTGGAGTGAGCACCGGGTGAGGGGCGGTGAGTTCCGTGATCTGGGCGACCGCATCGTGGTGCTCGGGCAAATGGAAGGCCAGGGCAGAGTCAGCGGCGTCGCAGCCAACTCTGAGATAGGTATGGTCTTCGAGCTGCGCGGCGGCAAGCTCGCACGGGCACGCGCCTATCTCGCACACCACGAAGCGGTCAAAGCCGCTGGGCTGGAGGAGTAGGCGGTGTCGCAGGAGAACGTGGAGCTGCTCCGTAGCGTGTTTGAGCGCACAGGACGTGGCGACTGGGATAACGAGGGCGGGTTCGATCCGAGCGTAGAGTTCCTTCTCGTCGGCGGCGAGGGCCTGGGACTGTCGGAACAAGGGCGCGGCATTGATGCGCTTAGAGGCGTACTCCTGGAATTCATGAACGAGTTCGAGGACTATCGGGTCGAGGGCGAGTGGTTCTTCGACCTGGACGACAACCGGGTCTTCGTGCTTGGACGCGATCGCGGCGTCGGGGTTGCCAGCGGCGTTCCGTTCGAGCACGAGAATGCCCAGGTGTTCACGTTACGTGACGGCCTCATCGTGAGGTGGGAGGTCTACTGGGACCGAGACGTTGGGCGCAAAGCCGCCGGCCTGGAGGAGTAGGCGGTGTCGCACGAGGACGTGGAGATTGTTCGCCGCACGTTCGACGCGCTTTTCAGCCGCGACTTTCAACGCGCTGTTACGGGGTTTCACGATGACGCGGTATGGCACAACACCAGGGAGTTCCCTGGCCCGGGTATCTGTGTCGGCCCGCATGCCGTCGTCGAGTTCTTCGAGACGCTGTGGGAGTCGTTCGATGGCGAGACCAGCATCGAGCAGATCATCGACGGAGAGGGCGGCGTCGCCGTTGGCGCTCACACGGTAGGTCGAGGCACGACGAGCGGCGTACCACTTGACCTTCGATGGGCCATCGCCGCCCGTGTGGCGAGCGCGAAGATCTCCCGCGTGGATGTCTACGGCGAGTGGGCGAAGGCCCTCAAAGCCGTAAGGCCGGAGAAGTAGTCGGTGTCACGGGAGAACCTCGAAATCTACAAGCGGAGCCTTGCCGCGATAAACGCCCGCGAGTTTCCGGACGAGCTGGCCGAGGAGTTGCTCGCGGTTGGGTTCCACGCTGAGAACGCATCGACTGCCGTCACCGACAAGGCATATTTCGGCAGAGAGGGAGTGCGTGAATGGATCAGAGATATGTTTGAGGGGCTAAACGACGACGCGCAACTTGAGATCGAGGAGGTGCTCGTCGAGAGCGACGATTTTGTGCTCGCACAACTTCGCATCGTCGGTCACGGTGCACGATCAGGAGCGCCTGTCACACTCCGGTGGGTAGACGTCACCTGGTTCGAGGACCGAAAGATGACCCGAGGGGTGGGCTACCTGCGTCGTAGCGAAGCCTTCAAAGCGGTGGGGTTGGCGGAGTAGGCAGTGTCGCAGGAGAACGTGAAGGTGGTCCAAGCCTGGAGCGACGCCTATGTCGCTGGCGATATCGACGCAATGATGGACTTGTGTTCGCCGGACGTCGAGGCGTTTCCGGACCAGGGCTTTCTTGAGGCGAGCCCGCTCTACGGGCGCGAGCAGTTCAGGGGCTGGATCGAGGAGATTAGGTCGCCTTGGGTAAGCGCTCGCTGGGTGGTTCACGAGGCCCGCGCCGTTGAGCCTGACCGAGTGCTTGAGCGCGGCGACTTCGGCGGCGTGGGCACGGGGAGCAGCATCGAGACCCTCGCAAGCTACACCGTCATCTTTACCTTTCGAGACGGGAAGATCGCCAGGGTCGAGTACTTTTCCGACCACGCCGAGGCCCGCAAAGCCGTGGGGCTGGAGGATGGCCCCCCGACGGCGACGTGAGCCGCTCACTTTCGGCCTAAGGCGCGCCTGGCCACCGGCTGCTGCTACGCCGCCAGATCGAATGCACGCCGGGACACGACCCCGGCACTTCGCAGAGCCGCATTGATGCCCAATTGATGGCCAGCTCGGGGCGCTGCTATTCGACTGGCAAGGTGAGAAGCCGCGATTAGCAGGCACTTCCTAGGGGTGAGCGAGGGGACTCGAACCCCCGACCGCCTGGACCACAACTCGAATCACCCAAATCTACTTGCCCAAAGTTGCCCCAGTTCACGGGGCTTTGGCCCACAGAAAGCGAGTAGGATTTGCTCAGTTTGGTACCTCGTTGGTACCCTGGCGACCCCGAGCGCGAGTAAGATTCGCGGCCGTGCCCAAAGACGATGAAGAAGCAGTGCTACCTCCCGGTCAAGTCGCCAGCTCCTTTCATCCGCACAGCTGTCCCGGTGCAACCTCCTTGGGGACGCCAGGACAACTGTGACTAGCACGATCTAACCATGCCTCGGGTATTGCAAGCCGCCGCGCGCCGCCCGGTGAGGTGGGCGGACTGCGTGGACATTGGGCTGTCACGCACGCACGTATCGGGACAAGATAGGATTGGCTTCCGGCGTCCGCGACCGGTGCAAGCGAGGCCTTGTCGGCGTGATCAAGGGGGTATGAAGTGCGTTGCCGTGCTCGGGGCGAAATCTATGGGCAACTTGCGCTGGGGCGCCGGCGGACCAGACTCGTAGGCCTACTCGCGATGGCTATGCCCTGGGTGATAGCCCTCTGCGTCGTTACGCCCGGCATTGCAGACACCATGCCCGTCGTCGCCACGGGCGCAGCGCAGTCGGTCTCCGACAGAACCGCCTTCCTTGAAGGCTCGGTGTCGGGCAGCGTATGGACTAGTTGCGAGTTCGAATACGGGCCCACCCCGGGCCTTGGCTCGGCGCTGCCTTGCGCCGTGGGGCAGCCGTTGCCCGACCGGACGCCCGTCCGCGCCTTGCTGACCGGGCTGACTCTCGACACCACCTACTACTACCGGCTCGCCGCGGCCAACGCTGCCGGTACCAGCTATGGCGCGACCAGTTCGTTTCGCACGCTTGCTGAAGCACGCCCCGAATTCCCTACGACAGCCACCGCTCCTTCACGCACACGAGCGGGTAGCAACGGCGGCGCCGGCGTCTATGTTGCGTTTTGTCCGGCGCACCGCGGCCGTCATCACGCCGAGCCACGTGCACACCGTTCCAACACCAGCCACGCCGGCTGGCCTCCCAAGCAATGCCTGAAGATGGACAAGGGACCCCCCGGCGAACACCACACGCTCGTTGGGCAGCGCGGCGTGCACAACTGGCTACTCGGAGGCTACGGCGACGACACGATAATCGGCGGCGACAGGGGTGATGTCATCTGGGGCGACTACCACCCCAACGAAAAGCCAGCCCATCAGACCGTCACCATCCATGCGGGCAACGGCAGAAACGTGATCTACGCCAACGACACCGTCAACTACGTTTGGACCGGTACGAACCCTGGGACGGTTGTGCACGCCTTCCTGTCGGGCACCTCGGGAACCATTCACTGCCAGTCGTCTGGCATCGTCGTGTTTCTCAGTAAAACCAGCGCGCGTCACTTCAGACTTGACGGGTGCGATCGCATCAGCCACTACAGCGTCGGCTACTAGTCGGACCCCAAATCGTCCAGCCCGCCAGGCCGTCGAGGTGGCGATTCTAAGAGAGCCCAGAGCCGTGACCGTTGGATTAGAGACGTTCCTCCTACTTCCTGATCCCGATCGCCTCCACTGGGCGGGTGTGCAGCATCCGGCGCGTCGGGAGGGCTAGTGCGAGGACCGCCAGCAGCGCCGAAGCACCGATGATCGCCGCCACGCCCTGGTCCAGCTGGGTGACCTCACTCCTTCTTTCACGGCCCCGACGCTTGACAGCGCCGGCTACGTCGACGATGGAGTGTCGCTGTCCTTCAGCGCCCCGTCTGTGCCCACCGGCTCGACCATTACCTCGTATGAATACGAGATCTCTATCGACGGCGGCACGACTATTGCCGCCCCCTACACCACCACCAGCTACGCCGGGGCTTACGGCAACGCCAATGCCACGGCGAGCCCGTTCACCGACCCGGTTGGCCCCAGTGCCTGCGGGCAGAACACGACCTGCTCCTACCGCACACGGGCCGAGATCGGCGCCAGCGGTACCTGGCAAACGCCCTGGTCCAGCTGGTGACCGTCACTCCCAAATAAGGACCTCTTGGAGGTGACCGCGGCAATGGCCCGCCCGCGGCACCGGCTTGCCCACTTAGGTTGCGAGCAGCCGTGCCCAGGCGCATGAGGCTCGTGGCGCCCGGGAGGGAGAATGCACGCGGCGCGCTCAGTTGCCGCTTCGCGCGATAAGCGGCAGCGTAAATCGCCGCTTCGCGGTGCACGTCGATCGAAGTACGTTCGCCCGGTGAAATCCCCGACTCGGAGACCGCTCGAGCCCCCTTCTGGCACAAGTTTGTTCCCTGGTTTGTTCCCCAACGCCCGGGGTGCTGCGTAGCCCACCCGCAAGAATCACCGGATTAGCAGGCGTTTCTTCGAGCTGCCGATGACCTGGATCAACCAGCGACAGGCCCGACCAAACGACACGCCGATTCCGAGCGTCACAAAGGGGCTCATTTGCAGGTCTTTCTCGATCGGGGAGACAGGATTTGAACCTGCGACCGCCCAGCCCCCAGCCGGGATGGCACCGGGGCGCAGGCATTGTCAGAGTTTGGTACCCCATCGGTACCCCAGTAGGCCGTCGTGCCATCCGACGGCGCCAAGAAGTTGCCCGCTGTGTAGGCGTTTTGTGGAGGGTGAGCGAGGGGACTCGAACCCCCGACCGCCTGGACCACAACCCGCACCTGGGGGTGTTCTCAGGCGAGAACGCCGATGTTCGCTGCTCTTGGGTGCTCTCAGGTGCGCTGAGGTTCGCTCAGTTACGTGCCACGTGGCGTGCCACGGCACGTTGATCCTGGCGAGCGGCCGCAGCGCGCACCGGCGACCGCTCTTCGTCCGATGTGGCCCCCTCGGGCGCGGCCGTTGAGGTGCCTGCTTTTCGGGCGAAGACGGCATCCTTGGTGTCGGTTCTCGACGCCCCTCGACGTGCAGCGGCGGGTCGGCTAGGCTTGCGCGACCGATAGCGCGGATTGAGACGGAGGGGCAAGGATGGGGCGACCGAGGATCAGCAGGCTGGCGCGCTGGCGACTGGCGAGTGTGGCGGCGGCTGTTCTCGCTGTTTGCTGTGCGGTCGGGCAGCCCGCGTACGCGAAGGGCTCGAAGCCCGTGATCACGGGGCTGGCGGCGTCGCCCGCGACGGTCGCCTCGGGGGCCACCACGACGGTATCTGCTTCGGTGTCGGGAGCGACGAGCTGTACGCTGTCCGCGAACAAACCGGTGGGTGGCCTTCCGGTGACCTTCTCCTGCGAAACGGGGAGCGTGACCCGCGAAGTCGTGATGCCCGCCACCGTGGGCAGCAAGGCCATCAAGTACAAGCTTGCACTCGCCGCGACGGGCACGGGCGGTTCGGCCAAGGCCAAGGTCACCGTCGTGGTCGGCCCGGCGAGCAAGAGCCCTGGGACGTGGCGTGTGGGCGCCGGGGAAGCTCACACGTGTGTGCTGCTGTCCAGCGGCCACATCCAATGCTGGGGCGAAAACCACTACGGCGAGCTCGGCGACGGCAGCACCACCAACACCGACACGCCGGTCGAAGTGCAGGGCATCACGACCGCCATCCAGGTGAGCGCCGGCCTGGAATACACGTGCGCGTTGCTGTCCAGCGGTCACATCGAATGCTGGGGCGAAAATGCATATGGGGAGCTCGGCGACGGCAACACCAGCGAAACGGACACGCCGGTCGAAGTGCAGGGCATCACGACCGCCACCCAGGTGACCGCCGGCGCGAATCACACGTGCGCGTTGCTGTCCAGCGGCCACGTCCAATGCTGGGGCCGGAACAGCTCGGGGCAGCTCGGCAACGGCACCACGACCAGCACGGACACCCCCGTCGAAGTTCAGGGCATCACAACCGCCACACAGGTGACAGCCGGCGGTGAAGACACGTGCGCGCTGCTGTCCAGCGGCCAGATCCAATGCTGGGGCAACGACACCTTCGGGCAGCTAGGGAAGGGCGAAAAGAACTCGGACGTACCGGTCAAGGTGCCGGGCGTGAAGACCGCGATCCAGGTGACCGCCGGCTACTATCACTCGTGCGCGGTGCTGTCCGGCGGGCACATCCAGTGCTGGGGCTCGAACAACAGCGGGCAGCTCGGCAACGGCACCACCGAACGAGCCAAGGGGCCGGTCGAAGCGCAGGGCATCACAACGGCGACCCGCGTGACCGCGAGCATTTATCACACGTGCGCATTGCTATCCAACGGCGAGGTGCGATGCTGGGGCTCCAACTTCGCCGGGGATCTCGGCAACGGCACGACCACCAACTCGGATACGCCGTTGGAAGTAGACGGCATCACAACGGCTACCGAGGTGGCCGCTGGCTGGAACTACACGTGCGCGCTGTTGTCGGGCGGCCAGGTCCGGTGCTGGGGCTCAAACGACGTTGGTCAGCTCGGCAACGGCACCGGCAACGTCGACACACCGGTAGACGTGGAAGGGATCGCGACCGCGACCCAGGTGAGCGCGGGGCTGTACCACACCTGCGCGTTGCTGCTCAGCGACCAGATCGAATGCTGGGGCTCAGGCGGCTCTGGGCTACTCGGCGACGGCAGCACGAGCAACACGGATACACCCGTCGAAGTGCAGGGCATCACAACCGCCACCCAGGTGAGCTCCGGCCAGACTCACACGTGCGCGCTTCTGTCCAGCTACCACATCGCATGCTGGGGCAACAACTCCCATGGGGAGCTCGGCGACGGCACCAACACCGGCCCCGAAGACTGTTTCGGGATAATCGACCCATGCAGCAAGACGCCCGTCGAAGTGCAGGGCATCACGACCGCCATCCAGGTTAGCGCCGGCGGGCCTCACACGTGTGCGTTACTTGCCAGCGGCCACATCCAATGCTGGGGACAGAACTACAGCGGGGAGCTCGGCAACGGCAGCACCAGCGACACGGATACACCCGTCGAAGTGCAGGGCATCACAACCGCCATCCAGGTCAGCGCCGGCCTCGAATACACGTGCGCGTTACTATCCAGCGGACACGTCCAATGCTGGGGCGCCGGCGGCTTTGGGCAGCTCGGCAACGGCAGCGCCAGCCACACGGATACACCCGTCGAAGTGCAGGGCATCACAACCGCCATCCAGGTCAGCGCGGGCGTGTGGCACACATGCGCGGTGCTCATCAGCGGCCAGGTCCAATGCTGGGGCGAGAACGACCATGGGGAGCTCGGCAACGGAACAACTAGCGGCCCCGAAAAATGCGGCCCCGAAGCCGCGTGCAGTAAGACGCCGGCCGAAGTGCAGAGCATCACAACCGCCACCCAGGTGAGCGCCGGTGGACGTCACACGTGCGCGTTGCTGTCCAGCGGCCACATCGAATGCTGGGGCCGAAACAACTGGGCGCAGCTCGGCAACGGCACCACCACCGATGCGGACACCCCGGTCGAAGTGCAGGGCATCGCAACGGCTACCCAGGTCAGCGCCGCCGGTTGGGCTCATTCGTGCGCGTTGCTGTCCAGCGGCGAGCTCCAATGCTGGGGCGACAACGAAATCGGGCAGGTCGGCAACGGCACCGCGTGGAGCACCCTGCCGACCGAAGTGCTCGGCATCCCGTAAACCAAGAACCGCCGCGCGTAAGGCGGCGATCGGTGCCGGATCGAAGGCGCACGGCCGCCGCCGTGAACCTTCTCGGTGAGCCGGCGTCACTCCTGCGTTGTGAGCGTTGTGAGCGCCCCCGGCGAGCTTTGCTCCCGACGCCCGCACAGGACGAATCCCGACAGCGCGGCGTGCGGCCCGCGAGACGCCTCCTACGCCATCGCCGAAGCAGCCCTCGGAGCGGGCTCGGGCTTTTCGAGGGGTGAGCGAGGGGACTCGAACCCCCGACCGCCTGGACCACAACCAGGAGCTCTACCAACTGAGCTACGCCCACCAGGTCCGGAGGCGAAGTGTACCGTCGGCGGGTCAGCCTTCCGGGGGGTCTTGTTGCGAGCCTCCGCCTGCCCGGCGCAGGGTCGCTTCCGCTGCCGCAAGCGCCTGGCTGGGCGACAGCGACGGGTCACCACCGGCGGCGGCGCGCCAGGCGTCCAGCAGCCGTGGCGCCTCGGGGCCGAGCAGGGCACCGATCTGAACGAGGGCTGCCAGTGGATCGGCGAGCGCAGGTGTCCCCGCCGCGGCAACGGCCCCCGGCGTGCCTGCGGTCGCCGCCGACGGGCCCGGCTGGGCGGCCACGCCGGCCGGTGTGTGCGGCACGGGCGGCGGCTGAACCGGAGCAAGCACCCTGTCGGTGACGTCCTGGCTGCGGCGTTCGGCCGTCCGCCAGCCGCGGCCCATCGACAGTTCCTGCAACTCGAGCTCGGGACCTTCGAGGATCGTGATTTTCGCCTGGTGGGGACTCCACTTGCGCTCCCCCACCTCGATCGCCTGGCCCGCGCGCCAGGGGGCCAGCAGCGTCGCCAGTTCCGCCTCGGTGAGGTTGAAGCGGGAGAAGTTATGGGGAAACTGACGAAACTCGACGTGGTACATCGTCCACAGGCTTGCACGCCTGCCCGCCCAGTCGCTGCCGCATCACCTCGACGGCTTCCGGGTTGGAGTCGATCAGCAGAAACCGGCGCCCGTGGCGACGGGCGACCGCGCCGAGGGTTCCGCTGCCGGCGAAGAAGTCCAGGCACCAGTCGCCCGGACGTGTTGAGGCGAGGACCATCCGCGAGACGATCCCCTCGGGCTTCTGGGTCGGATAGCCGGTCTTCTCGCGGCCGTTGGTGGGCACGATCGTGTGCCACCAGACGTCGGTGGGGAGCTTTCCCCGGGCCGCCTTCTCGGCCGTCACCAGGCCCGGGGCCATGTACGGCTCCCGGTCCACCTCCTCCGCGTCGAAGTGGTAGCGGCGGGGGTCCTTGACGTACACGAGGATCGTGTCGTGCTTGGCCGGCCAGCGGCGCCTGGCGCGGGCACCGAAGTCATACGCCCACACGATCTCGTTGAGGAAGCAGTCCCGCCCGAAGATCTCGTCCATCAGCAGCTTGCAGTAGTGGGCCTCCCGGTAGTCGAGGTGGAGGTACAGCGTCCCCTCGGGGCTCAGCGTGCGGCGCGCTTCCTCCAGCCGCGGCCACAGGAAGCCGAGGTAGTCGTCGAACTGGTCGCGGTAGCTCGACCGCGCGAGCAGCTCCGTGCGGTAGGTGCGCCCGCCGAAGCCCTGCCGGGTGGCATCCGGATCCTCGACCGCGCGCAGCGTCCTTCGTACCTGGCGGCGCCCCGTGTTGAACGGCGGGTCGAGGTAGATCAGCGAGAAGAAGTCGTCCGGCAGTCCGGGCAGCAGCTCGAGGCACTCCCCCAGCAGGATCTGGTCCTCGTCGGGGGCGGCGGCAGCGCTCATCGCGGGCCAAGCCTACGTTCACACCCCGATGGAGCCGACCGATCCCGGGCGGTCTATTCCGCCGACCCCGCCGATGGGCGGGACGGTCCGCGCGGGCGCGTGGCGCGGGACAGCTCAACCCATTCGTAGGGCGTCCCACAGAGCGTGTGCCAGGACGATGCAGGGACGGTCCGAAGACTTCCGGCCTGGCCCCCCGCAGACGTCAGCAGCACGCTCTTTAGCACTGCCGACCCGCCGTCGCCGGGGGCGAGATTCGACCCGCCGCGCTCGAGTTCGAGCCGGTGGGTGCCCTCCGACAGGCGCACGGGGATCGGCGGTGCGCTTCCCACGACCAGCGAGTTCCCGTCGAGCTGGCCGGCGACGGTGGCGAGTTCGTGCCCGTCGACCGACACCCGCAACGCACGCATCAGCTGGCCTTTCACCCACACGTCCCAGACGCCACCGGTGGGGATCGAGACGGCCCTGCGCAGGCGCCCCGCCGACCCGAGCACGAGACCGGCGCGTGCCGGGCGCCAGCGCCGTGGACGCCGGCTGTGCCGCAGCGGCACCCCCACCACCTCGCGGGCGGTCGCGGCCGTCATGGTCCGTCCCCCCGCCATCTGGCCCGCGCTCGCGAGCCGGCCGAGGATGGCGCACTGTTCCGCCGCATCGCCCCCCAGCACCACGTGACGAGCCGCGGGGGCGGCGCCCGGAATCCGCTGCCAGACCTCGTAGTAGGCGCCCTGCCACACCAGTCGGTACGCCGCCGGCGGGCGGGTGGCCAGCGGGTCCCGGCGGGTGATGATCAGCGGGTAGGCCGCGAACGCCCCCGGGGCGAGGCGGTTGAGGCGCACCGGGCGTCCGTGGCCAGCGGCGGCAGCGGCGGCCGCGGGTGGCGGATACACGAAGTCGGGACCCCCGACGTCGAGGTCCCGCAGCTCGTACAGCGAGTATTCGTCGAAGTCGGTGAACAGCGCCGGGCCCCGTCCGGCGAAGCGCGAGTTCAGCCGCGCCAGCTCTTCATAGCGCGCGGTCGGGGCGAGGTTCGAGGCGTGGTACTGGCGCGCGTCGGAGGCGAGCACCCCCGCCGTTAGCACGAGCCCGAGCGCACCAGAGCATGCGAGCGCGAGCGCGCGGGGCGTGAGCGCCCGCAGCGCCCCCACGCCGGCCCACGCGAGCAGCACCACCGCCGGCGAGCTCAGCATCAGCGTCTTCGCCGCTCCCCACACAGACACCGACTCGGCCACGATCAGGCACACCACCAGCATCAGGCCGAGCCACGCCAGCAGCACGTGGGCGCGCAGGCGCGCGAGCTGCCACACGCCGAGCGCGGCGCCGGCCAGCGCTAGCAGCGCGAGCCCGTGGGTCAGCCCGGACGCGGCCCCCGTGGGCTCGAGCTTGTAGCTGCCTCCCAGCCACACCCCGAACAGCTGGATCGCCCGCAACGGGTGCACCAGGTTCCCCGGGTTGCTCGTCGAGGCGATCCCTTCTGCGACCTGCACGGAGCCCCCCGCCGAGGTCCAGGTCGGCAGCGCAGCGACGAGCACGACGCCCACACCCAACCCGATCGTCACAAGCGCCCCGCGCCGGCGGGCCCCTCCCGCAAGCACCGCACCGGCGAGTGCCGGGGCGAGCACGATCGCGGAGGCGAGCGCCCACGCGCCGAAGGCAATCCCGAGCGCGGAGATCCCCGCTGCCGCGATCAGCGCGAACGGGATCACGCCCCTGCCCGGCGAGCCCATCCATCGGCTCTGCCGCACGACCAGGGCGCCGAGCGCGAGGATCATCCCCAGCGCCGTCACCTCCTTGATCGAACCGAACAGCTCGTAGGCGTACACGAGCGCCCCGAGCACCGCCGTCAGCGCGGCCAGGCACGCCAGCGGCCGCGACAGCCCGCTCGCCCTCGCCAGCAGCCATGCTCCCCCGGTGGCGCTCGCGAGCACGAACGCGTTGAAGGGCTGGAAGGCCCAGATCAGCGGCAGCCCCACCAGCAGCGCGCTGGCGCCGTAGACGGTGTCCGCACCGGAGGGGTAACTCGAGTTGTAGTAGTCGTTGATCACCTGGCCGTAGGAGTTGGCGAGGTCGAGGTGGGCGTAGTGCTGGCCGTGGTGGACCAGGTAGTCGGCGCCCGCCATGTGCACCGCGGAGTCGCCGAGCGCCATGTAGGAGGAGAAGCTCGCCCGGCCCGCGGCGAGCACCGGAGCGAGCGCGAGCAGGTACGCGCCGACGGGCAGCAGCAGCAGCCACGGCCGCACGCGGATCAGTTCCACGATCGCCCGTCCGCGGACCCGGCCCGCGAGCACCCCGACCACGGCCATGGCCGCGGCCAGGTACGGGGTCGCGGGCGCGACCGGGTAGACGTACGTGGACAGCTGCGTCAGCGCGATCAGGCCCGCGAGCCCCGCCGTCGGCAGCAGCGCGAGCGGCAGGAACGACCCGCTCACCCGATCCACCAGCAGCCCTGCCCCGAGGCACAGCGCCGCCAGCTCGAGCGGGTACAGCAGCGTCGTGGTCAGGAACATCTCGGTGCTCGCCCGCGCAGCTCCAGGCGCGGGCTCGTGGGCGGGGCGGCTCGCACGGCGCTGCGCGTGAGCTTATTGGGCCGTATGGCCCCAGCGTTTCAGTCCGGGGCGGGTCTTGTGAACTGCGTCGCCAGGAAGCGCATCGAGTCCTCGTCACACTTCGAGGTCTGGGACATGTCAGGCGGGCGTCGTGTAGCCCGCGAGCTCGAGCCACTCGACCCGCGACGGCGCCGGCACCCCGCCCTGCTGCAGAGCCGGGCCGAGACGCTCCTGCATGAATGCCTCCTGCTCGCCCTTCGAGTCCCACACCTCGACCACCACCCATCCCCCGGGCTTGCCCGCGCCGACGTGGGATTTCATCCCCTTCGGCCAGTCGCCCACGCCCCCCACCGGATCGAGGCCGAGGATCCGGTTCACGGCTTCGTACTCGCTGCGACCCACGTCGCCGTCGAACTCCAGGATCAACGCCTCGGCCATCGCTGTACCTCCTGCCCCTTGAATTGACGAAGGTGCCGGAATCTACCGCGCGGCCGGGGCTGCGGGCCTGTGCCGGCGCTAGGCGGAGCTGCCCGCGTAGCGCAGGGAGCCCGGCGTCGTCAGGTCCTCGCCCGTCTCGAGCAGGGTCTTCAGGCCGGACAGGATCTGCGGCCAGCCGCCGTAGATCTCGCCGTTCGCGTCCTGGCGCATCTGGTCGTGGGTGACCGTCAGCCGGCAGGAGTCACCCACCGGTTCGATCTCCCACGTGACCCTCGAGGTGCCCTCCCGGCGGACGTCCTCGCTCCACAGTGCGGTGAAGCTCTGCACGAGCCGCTTGGGGGGTTCCACCTCGAGGTTCTCGCCAACGGCGATCCGCTGCCCCTGCGGTGTCGTGAGCTCGTACTCCGAACCGGCCTGCCAGTCGGAGTTCACCGCCACGCCGAAGTTGTAGCGAGCCCTGAGAGCGGGGTCGACGATCGCGTCCCACAGCCGCTCGGGGGTGGTGCGGATGTAGATCTCGAACACCTTCTCGGTTGGTCCCGCCGTCCAGGGCCGCCTGCCACTGTCGTTCGCGTCCATGTTCGTGTCCTCCTCTAGTTGGTCCTTGAGCGCGCTGAGCGTGGCCGCCCAGGGCTCCGCGTACTTGCTGACCCAGCGGTCGTGGACCTGCCGGATCGGCACGGGATTCAGGAAATGCAGCTTGTGGCGTCCCTGCCTGCGAGTCGTGATGAGGCCCGCCTGCTCGAGCACGGAGAGGTGCTTCATCACCCCGAAGCGCGTCATCGGCAGACCCCCCTCGAGCTCGCCGAGGCTCTGCCCGTCGCGCCGGAAGAGCTCGTCCAGCAGCTCCCTGCGGGTCGGATCGGCAAGCGCCCTGAAGACAGCATCCATCGTCGCTCCGCATGTTATGTGACCAATTGGGGCAACTATGCCGTCACGACACGTATGCCCTAGGTGCGCCGAAGCAGATACAGGCGATCTTCGATGCGTACGGTCTTGGGGTCCGGTTTCCCGCTCGCCCCGACGGAGCCGTCTGCCCGTAGATATCGGTGGGCTTCGGCGATTTTGATGCGGTTTTCGTAGTACCAGAGCATTTGGCTCACGACGCAGTCCTTGGGTGCGTTTGGTCCGGGCGGCCCCTCGTCTGCGACAATGACTTCGTAGCCATTGGCGTCTGGTTCGAGGCATCCTTGCTCACGAAAGAGCCTTTGCAACTCCACATCGTCAACACGGATATGTTGGTAGCGAGCCATGAATCCACAGGTAGAGCAGGAAATTAGGCGGTGGCTTCGACGCTACCTGACCAACGATGTGTCGTTGGATGCGTTCGAGGACTGGATCACTGACGCGACTTGGGACATTGACCGGCGGCAAGATCCAGCGGCCGCCCAGCTAAGCGCGCTGATCGGCCGCTACATAGCCGAATACGGCAGGGGAGCGCGAACTGAGCAGCAGCTAAAGCGGGCGCTTAGGCGTTTCGCCCCAAGTTGGCTGACCGTTCAGCGCCAGCAGCTGACCGAGAAGGTTGTAGGCGGTCTCAAAGAGACGCACGTTTCTCGGGGATGGCCCGAACCATGAGCCGACGATCGAAGTCACGAACGTCAACGTGATCATCAAAGGCGGGACCGGGCTCGGGAATGTCACGATCGGCACCGAAGACGAACCAACGGGCTCTGACAGCCTGCTGGTTGGCGCTCATAACAGCTCGAGCGGCTTCGGTGATGCTGTGTTCGGGGAATCGAGCAAAGCAACTGCCTCGTCCGCGTTCGTCTTCGGTGGCAACACGAACAAAGCGACGAAAATCGAGGCTGTGGTGCTCGGTGGCTATGCGAACACGGCCGCCGCTGAAGAATCTGTGATCTGTGGTGGCGAACACCGCGAAACGACCACGCTGCTGCAGAATCTCTGCTGAGGGCGTTCTAAGCAGAAAGAAGGCCCGACTAGGATGATTCCCTAGCCGGGCCTATGGATTGCCGCGAGAGGGCCGCTAACGCGCCTCTACGGCGATGCTGGTGCTAGTTGGCCCGCTTGATTGCGTCCACGATCAGCGCGATAGGCATCGTTGCAGCGATCTGCGACGGCTCCCATTCGCCGCGTCCTATCTGCTCGATCAGCTGCAAGGCCGCGAACTCCCGGTCCATCGCTTCAACGTTCCGTCTCGAGACCATCGCCGCGACCTCTTCTTCGGCCTGGAGCTCTTGGCTGCGTCGTTTCCAGTGGTTGAACATCGAACCTCCATTCGATTGATAACGAACTTGTATTCGCCGTATCGGACGAGATCCCTCCAAGCTTGAAAGGATTGGACGAATGATCGAAGAACTGACCGTGCGCCTACGCTTTGGCCGCCTAGCCGACAAGCAGGGCCAGATCATCCGGCCAGTCAATAAGGAACGGTTCGACAAAGACGAGATTGCCTTCCTCCATGCTTGGGTCAACGCCAAATCGATCCTGAAAGCGCCGAGCTCGCCGCCGGCCTTGAGCGAATAGCCGCTCCCTTCCCTCAGAGCCAAACCCCAGCAAACACGGGCTCTCGAGGATGATGGATCGTAAAGGCCCCAAATCCAAGAGCCTTAGATCGCCCGCAAATGGCTCTCTGGAAAGCGAAAAGCCCGCCAGATGACGGGCTTGACGCTCTTGGAGGTGTTCTCGAGGTTAGGCCGAGGCGACCTCCGAAGACTCTTGGATCATGTTGGAGGCAATTTCGCGCCAGTCCACGTCGCTGAGTCCAGCGTAGATCAGCTGCGCCGCCATCATGGAAGGATCCTCAATGCCGAGTCCGGAGCCAAAACCGCATAGCTCCTCGGTGAAGTCTTTGAGAAACACGGCCACTTCACCCTCCAGTGTTTCCCGGTTGATGGCTGCGTCCACTTCCTCCCGGATCGCCTCGATGCGCTCCCGGACGTACTCCTGGGAGCCTTGGTCGTTGTTGATAACCAGAGCCACGCCCCATGTTGCGTAGTTCGCCCAGCCGTTGTATGTCGTGTCGTTGCTCATTGCTCAACTCCTAACCAGTTGACGATTGACAATGCATACTGATAACAGAGTTATCGGATGATGTCAAGGGCAACTGGAGGACAAAACCGCTAGAGCCAGCCAAAGACCGAGAACAAGGCGGAGCGAAGCCACCCGCTAATCCCACGCCGAGCGCCGGCCTCGCCCGCTTCTGGACCTACACCAGCGCCCCATAATCGCCGCCTACGCTCCCTCAAAGCCAAGAGGCCATAACCCCTTATCCCCCGTATCCATTGGCCTTACACGCCATTCTAGGGTGGTCTGAGCTGACATTAGCCCCCGCTCCTTCACGCGCATATGGGAGAGGCTCCAAGAGGCCAGGGTGACAAGGCTGGCAATGGCAAAAGGCCTAGCAATAGGGCAGGGGGTGGAGGTCGATCGGGGTTGTGAGTACTCCCATTGGAGCCGGAGTCCCACAGGCCCGAGGCATCTCGCGGGCTTTTCGTAGGGGAAGTCCCATGGTAGACTCTGCCCATGAAATGCATCTGGTGTGGAGGGGCGATGCCGCCGAAGGATCCGCATGTCCGGGGTCGGCAGCGTCGGTACTGCTCGACTAGGTGCCGTTCGGCTGCTCAGTGGGCTCGGGAGCGTGGGCGGTCTGCTCCCTTCCCAAAACGTGAGTGTCTTGCCTGCGGGAAGTCTTTTCAGCCAAGGCAGGAGAATCATCGGTGCTGCTCGCCGGCGTGTGGGAAGCGCCACGAGAACCAGCAGCGGTACGGTCGGGCGGGGAACTCGAACTATTACCGGACGGCGTTCCTAGAAGAGCGTGGGGGGGTCTGTGAGCGGTGCGGAGTCCCGGACGGGCTGGAGATCCATCATCGGGTTGCGGTGACCGCAGGCGGCTCTAACAGGGCCTCTAATCTGGTTGTGCTCTGTGGCGGCTGCCATCTAGGCGAGCATGGGCGGAGTCCCAAACCCGAGCCGGAATCCTACGTGAGTCCGTTTGTGGGCCCGGGCGCTAAGGCGTCGAACTTGAGGGATGTGATCTGATGCCGTTCCAGAGCCAGGCCCAGCGGGCCTTCATGTACGCCAGGCACCCGCAGATAGCTAGGCGGTGGGAGTCCCTGACCCCGAAAGGGCAGAAACTCCCTGAGCACGTTTCGGGCCATGGGACCTCGAGCGAGGAGTCTCCGAACCCTGGGATCCAGAAGCTGCCGCGTAAGAGCGGAGCGAAGCGGGACTTTGGGAATCTGCATCCGGGGCCCATTGCCAGGATGAAGATCTCGAAGTCGGCGTCGGAGCCCGAGGCGATGGCTGAAAAACCTTCGGAAGCCCATACGAAGGGGGAACGGGGGAAGATGAGCTTGAAGTACCATGACGAAAGCCGGCTTCAGGGCCGGGACATCAAGGTCGCAGCTAGGAGGCCGTAATGGCTGAAACTGAATGGACGGTCTTCTGGGGTCAGAGGGATGCGGGTAACCAGAAACCGATCACGGGCTGGACGACGGGCGAATTGAAGGTCGCGAAAATCGGGGCTGGTACGGAACTGAAAAAAAACAAACCGGCTCCGAACCGTGAAACCGCGGCGTCGGTGGCGTCTTGCACGGTCCAGCAGGCGTATTTCGCGACGGTGATCGCGGAATCCGCCGAAGAAGCTTGTCTGGTGGTGGACAAGATGCTGGCCCTCGGTGCCGATCTGAGCAAAGAACAGTTGGAATCGGTTGGTGGTGGTGGCCCGAGCATCAAACCGTTTGTGAACAGCTCGGGTAAAGCGTTTGCGGCGAAAACGTCCAACATCGAAGAAGTGGCGGTGCTCTGATGGCTGAAGAAGCGTACATCGTCGCGTTTGGGACGAAACAGGCCGGGTCGGGCTTCCAGTTCGCGAAAAACAGCATCCGGGAACCTACGAAAACGGCTGGCGTGGGGTTGAACAAAAAAACGACGATCGGCTATGACGTCGAGGAAACGGGGGGGCTCGCTGAAAAGGAGGAAATCGACGGTGGTGGGGTGGCCCAGTGCTACCTGATCGAAGTGAAGTCGGAATCCGCGGCGGAAGCGATCGAAGCGGTCAGGGAATACTTCCCGACGTTGGCGAAAAACACGGTTTGTAGGGCGGTCGTGAAACCGAACACGAACTTCAAAGCGGTGGCCTAGATGGCTGTCTCGGAATATCTCGTCGCGAGTCCCGCGGGCGACGGGCACCAGGGGGTCCCTACGGGCCCCGGGACCACGGAAGGTTTGATCCAGTGGAATGGTGCGCCCGCGAAATGCGGGATCAGCTATGAAGGCGCGAACCTTGGGCAGATCCTGATCGTGAAAGCGGAAAGCACCACGGAAGCCGTCTCGGGGTTCAGGCAACTGTACCCTGGGGATTACAACGGCAAGTGCTACGTGGTGTTGAAGTCCAGCGTCGAAGAAAAGTAGCTTGTGCTTCGTGTTGACCGGGACGCGCTAGCGGCGCTCCCGGCCTCCCAGCAGGCCGAAGCCGCCGCCCTGCTGGAGTCCTATGAGGAGCAGCTGAAGAACAATCCGCTGCTGGGCTACCAGCCGCATCCGAAGCAGGTGGAGTTTCATTCCTCAAGGCTGCCGTTGAAGGCGTTCCTCGGAGGGAACCGCTCCGGGAAGACGACTGCTGGGATCCTGGATGATCTGATCCAGGCTGTCGATATGGAGTGCCTCCCGGAGCACCTGAGGCCGTTCAAGCACTATGAGCCCCCGTTTCATTGCAGGATCGTCGCGCCGGATTTCACGAGCACGATGGAGGGGGTGATCTTCCATAAGCTCCGGGAATGGGCCCCTAAGAGCCAGCTACGGGGCGGCAGGTTCGACAAGGCTTACGACAAGGCGCTACGGAAGATGAGCTTCGCGAACGGGTCCACGATCGATTTCTTGACGTTTGAGCAGGATCTGGACAAGTTCGGGGGCGCGGCGAAGCACCGGATCCACTATGACGAGGAGCCGCCCGCGAACATCCGCCGTGAGGGCCTGATGCGCCTCATCGACTATGGCGGGGATGAGTTGTTCACGATGACCCCGCTTCATGGCATGAGCTGGATGTACGACGAGATCTGGGAGCCCTGGACGCGGGGGAGGCTCGAGGAAGGGCTCGTGACTCTCGTGGACATGGACGACAACCCGTATCTGGATGAGAAGACGAAGAAACGCGTCCTACGAGGATTGTCCAGGGAGGAGCGGGAGGCCCGGAAGTCTGGCCGGTTCGTGCATTTCGCGGGGATGATCTACGACGAGTTCAACCGCAACTTTCATGTCATCCCGGAGGTCCGTGAGGTAACCTCCGGCTCACGCGTGTATGTGGGGATAGACCCGGGGATGAGGCATATGGCCGCCGTCGTCTGGACGTATCTGACCCCTGAGGACACGCTGGTTGTGTTCGATGAGCTCGCCCTTCAGGGCCATACGGTGAAGCAGGTCGCTACCGCGATCAAGGAAATCAACATGAAGTGGGGGCAGAGGACTGAGACGGGTGCCATCGTTTCGCTACATCCCGACTGGTATGTCATTGACCCTTCGGCTCGCAACATCGTCCATCAGACCGGAAGGTCGGACCAAATGGAGTTCACAGATCAGGGAATCGTCACCATACTTGGACAAAACTCTGTTACGGCAGGTATCAACCGCGTCAAGGAGCGCCTCCAAGCGAACAGGCTGCTCGTGACCGCGAACTGCCAGACGTTGGTCGGCCAGTTCCGCAAGTACCGCTGGGCGACCCCCACGAGATCCGAGGATGATCCAAAGGAGAAGCCCGTCAAGAGCGACGACCATCTCCTGGACGCTCTCCGCTACGTGGTCGCCTCGAGGCCTTATACGCCAAAGGAAGAGGAGGGTTGGGGTCCGATGAACGAGTTTGAGAAACGAGCGAGAGAAGAGATGACCGGCAAAACGTACAACAAGAGGAAGGTCGCGGTCACGCCAATGGGGGGGATCTTTGCGTGAAGCGAGATAAACGGTCAGCTAGGACGTGTCAGTGTGGCGAGCCGCTTGGCTATTACCGTCAGAAATGCGATCGCTGCAAGACGGTTGCCCAGTATCGGTATAGGAAGCGTGGGCGTATGGGAAGACGCGCTCTCGTAGATGCCCTGAAGATGGATGTCGGGTGCGCTAAGTGTCCTCCTGGGACGGTATGGCCAGCGCAGGTTTTGGAGTGGCATCATGTTGGTCCAAAGACAGCCTGCGTTTCCGAAATGTTGGCTTTGGAGGTCAGCATCAAGCGACTACAGGCCGAGATCAACGAGTGCGTTTGTCTTTGCGCCAATCACCACAGAATGGAGACATTCGCATGACGATCCATCTGGCTGACATGCCGATGTACTGCGCCGGCTGCCACAACCAAGACCCCTCCCTCAGACATGTTGACATGGACTCCGCGCTCGACAGGGGCTATGGGAAAGTCGAGACTATCCAGGTCGCCTACGATGACGCGATCTTCTGCGAGAACTGCGTGAAAGAGGGCGCGCATCTCTTGGGGATGATCGAGGCTGACCAATGGCAGGCGGAGAAGATGAACCTCGAGAAGCAGCTCACCATGGAGCGCAAGCTCCGCGAACAGGCCCAGCGCTATGCGGACACACTCGAGGATGCTGTTTCTCACCGTCCGGAGCCGATCAAGCTGGATCATCGTAAGAAGCCCCGCCAACTTCGGGAGGAGCAAGTTGCCTAAAGGAACCGCATTCGATCTCGAAGCTCTTGCGACCTGGGAAGAAAAAGAAGTCAAAAAAGTCGGGGAAGAAGCCCATGCGGTGATCTTTACGCCTGCGTCGAACAAGCGGTTCCGGCTGAGTGCATTCTGGATCTGGGTAAGTACTGCGGAAACGATTTTCACCCTGGAGGACGGCACGACGGCGTTCTTCAACGGGGTGGCGCCCAAAACGACACCTGTGTACGTTCCGCTCCCGGGGCAGGGTTATTTGGGTGGTTTGGGGAACAAACTCCAGATCAAAATGCAGGCGACGCAGACTAAAGTTGTCGCCACCTGGTACGGCATCGAAGACGTGACGTGAGTGAGCTCGACGACCTGTATGTCCGGACCCGCCTGCTATGGGAGCAGGATCCGGAGAAGTTCGAGCGCGACCAGCCGCTCCTAGCGCGTGCCTTTAGTGCCCAGCAGGTGGATCAGGCGCCCGCACGGGCTGTCTTCGATGCCCACCTGCGTAAGCTCGAGGGGGACCTGAAAGCCGCCCAGGGGGCTCTTGAGGACGCGCATCTCGCTATCAAGGTCCGGGAAGGCCAGCTTCAGCAGGAGATCGAGCGTCTAAGGCGCTCTGAGGCGGTCCTGGCGGACAGGGTTGCCCAACAGGAGCAGACCATCGAGGATCTTCAGCGTGAGCCTCTCGTGGCCCCTGATGAGGCGGAGAGGCTGGCCGGTCTTGGCTGGCGTAAGGGGGCCTGATGCCCACGATCGAAGTTATCCGCCCCTTGCGGCTTTCCCCTACGGGCGGCACGGAACTCACGATCGTCAACCGGACAACCACGAACGTGTACTACGGGCTGACCCCGACAGTCAACAAAGTCAACAAGATCGGGACGCTGAATCTGAACGAAAGCTTGACGCTCACGAAGGGGTTTGTGTGGGTTGTCGCGGAGAGCACCAGCGAACAGCTCGGCGGGAAACGCTTCCAGCAGCCAGCGATCCTCGATCTGCATGAAGAAGAGATCGAGAGCACCCTGATAAAAAACGGGGAACTGGAAGGGCCCCTCACGATCAGCCCGGGGGCGCTGATAGTCCAGTCGGGTGCCAGTGCGGAAGCGGTCAGGGCGGAAGGGGAATCCACAACCCATCACGCCGCGACCGCGATCCAGAAAGCCAAAACGGGGACCGGGGCGGCGCTGAACATCGTCAGCGAAAACAAAGAATTCAGCGCCTCGGAGATCACGGGCACAGAGTCATCCCACGGGACACTGAAGATTTCGCATCTGAACCCGGGTGCGACCGCCGCATCCGACCAGAACGCGGCAGCGATCAGCATCGACCTCCAGGGATTGAACGGGGAAGCGGGGGAAGAAACGGGCTGCCAGGGGATCTTCATGACGAGCACCACGACCGAAGAACACTTTTCGGGGTCGTGGTTCTCGGTCAGGAACACCGCGAAAGCGATCATCAACCGGATGAAATCCACCGGGGTCTGGGAATACCGTGAAGCGCCCGGAACACCTACGGGTGTCGAACCGGAATGCTGGGCACTGTATGCGAAAGAAGAAAAACTGTTCATCAAATTCGGCTCCGCTGCCGCTAAAGAAATCCAGATCCCATGACGATCATCGCCGGCCTTCTCGTTGTTGCCCTCATCGCCCAGCAGTTCCTCCACCGCCGCCACATGGAAAACGTGGAGGCCCGCAACACGCTCGAGCGGCAAAAGCTCCTCGAACGTATCCAGCATCCCGAGATCCGCCCGATTGTCCCCTCAGAGCCTGTTGAGTATGAGATGCCGAAAGATGAGGCTGAGCTCGCCCAGGTAGGGCTCATTGTCCCCGAGTTCGTCCAGGTGGGCGAGAACCAAGGAGAAGCAAATGTCAATTGAAAACTGGCTGGTGATCTTCGACACGCAGAATGCCGGTGGTGGTACCGCGGGCTACAAGTTCAGCAACTACGCCGGTGTGGTAGAAGCAGCGAATCTCGTCACGAATCCGGGCTACCCGGTCGAAAGTGCCCGGATCGTCGAAGTGTCCGCGGAAGGCGCCCAGGCTGCCGCTACCGGGGTCCGCAGGGCCTATGGGGACAGCATGGTTGGTGGGTCGATGAAAGTCCTGAAAGCGTCCTCCTACTCGACGGTGACCGCATGAGCCCTAACCCGCCCGAATTCATTCCTCCGAAGGTCACGGTTGAAGAACTGGAAGACGGTTCTGTCACGGAGGCAAAGATCGCGAAAGATGCCGTCACGGAAGAAAAGATCAAAAATGAAGCGGTTGCGGTGGCGAAGATCGAAACGGATGCTGTTTCCGAACGCCAGTCGGTAAAACCCGCAGAAGCCAGCAAAAGTAATGTAGTTCTTGGATTGAAAACGGGAGAAGCCCTCGAAGGAAAAGGCGAAGCGAACGTCCTTATCGGTGAAGAAGCTGGCGAAGATATTACGACCGGCTCTCAAAATGTGTGTGTTGGTACATCGGCTGGTGAACACTTGAAAACGGGTGGTTTGAATGTGTTCGTTGGTTGTGATGCCGGGGAGGAAGCGACCACAGCAGAAGGGAACGTAGTAATCGGCTTTGGAGCTGCTGGATCCGGCGAAGTAGGGAACTTCACTGGTAAAGATAACGTGATTGTTGGTGCCGCTGCTTCACAGACGATTACGACGGGTAGTAAAAATGTAGTAATTGGCTATGCGGGGGGTGTCAATGCGCCTACCACTGGTAGTGGGAACATTATCATTGGCTATGAAGTAAACGCCGTGAATAACGGATCAAACAAACTGCTGATCGGAAACAATAAAGAAACAAATCTAATACAGGGCGTCATGTCCGAAACGGCTGCCTCCCAGGAACTCGGGTTCTTCGGGACTGCCCCGCACGCCCAGCCCGAAGTGACGGGCGGCACGGTGACCGCGAAACAGCTGGCGGAAGCCCTCGCCCTCATCGGCCTCATCAAAGTCAACTAGATGGCCGAACTCTCCGTTCCTGCCAGCAATCAGACGCGGTTATACTTTTTCCGGTTGCAGGAAGGATGTGACGGCTGGACGTTGATGTAGCCGTGCATCCCGCCACGGGAAAGCGGCTTGACGTGGTCCACGTCAAAAGGTCCGTCGATAAACTCGCCGCAGATCCCGCAGCGTCCACCGTGCATCGTGTAGACCGTAGTTCGATCAACGTCCTCAATAAACTGGCCCAGCTTGCGAGCGCGTCGCGACATAGCCCATATGGAACTTTGCTTTCGTCCCTGTGGTGTCTGGTCGCGCTCCTTCTTCTTGGCTAGGACGTGTTCTTTTTGCCGCTCATAGCGCGCTGCACTTTTAGTAAGCAGCTCGGCTTTGTTCTGCCGATGATGGTCCGCCTGATACGCGCTCCACGCGGAACGACAGGCATCGCAGCGACATTTGAAGTTTGTGTAGCCCGATAGAGTGCCGTGCTTGCAACGGCTCATGTCCTTCAGACGTTTGCGGTACTCACGTTGATATTCGCGGGTGCCAAGCTTACAAACATCGCAGCGGCATCCCCTGACGTATCCCCCGTAACCATGAACCATCTAAAGTAGTATAGCAGAGGAGGTGAGGCGAATAGTATGGCGGAATTGTCCGTACCCGCGAGCAATCAGCTCGATTACAAAGACATGACGGTACAGGATCTCGACAAGCTCCTGAGCATGGCGAGGGGTGCCCGCAGTCGGTTTGAACCGACTTGGCATCTCAATTACGCCTACTATTGACCATTCTTCGGGGAACAGTGGCTCTTCTGGAACCGAGGACGCCTAGACCGCCCACGCCTCGACCCGCACCGGGTTACCCTGACCGATAACCGGATCATCGGGATCGTCCGCACGGAGCTTGCGAAGATGACTAAGAGCAAGCCGTCCTTCCAAGTGGTCCCGACGACCCCGGAAGACTCGGATGTTCAGGCGAGCATCATGGCGGAGAAGATCCTGGACTACCTGTGGCGCAAGGAGCATTTACGCAACAAGCTCGTGGATGCGCTCCTTTGGTCCCGGATTACGGGTTCGGGGTTCTGGAAGATCGTGTGGGACAACAGTAAGGGCAAGAAAGTCCAGGTTCTCGCGGACAACGAAGGTAAGCCGGTCCTCCATGCCGAAACGGGTGCGCCGATGAAACCCGAAGCGGTACAGGACGAAGAAGGCAAGCTCCCGGAAGGGCTCCAGTCGAAAGTGATTGCGACGGGGGATGTGCATGTCGAAACGGTCGCCCCGTTCGAATTCCTCGCCGATCCGATCGCGAAGCGTATAGAGGATGCGGAGTGGTGCATCCAGGAGAACGTCAAGAGCCAGGAATACGTCCGCCAGCACTACGGGGTGGTTGTCCCGACCGACACGGACATTATGCCTGGGCCCACCGAAGCCCGAATGTTCCCGTCCTACCAGATGGGCGGCACCAGCAACTACAAGGGCGTGAAGGTCCACGAGTATTGGTGTAAGCCGAACATGACGCACCCTGAAGGCCGCCGTGCGGTCTGGAGCAAAGGCAAAATGCTCTTCGAAGGCCCGAACCCCTACGGCTGTCTTCCCTACGTGATGTTTACGGGGATCCCGATCCCGGGACGCTTCTGGCCGACGAGCACCGTGGAGCAGCTGCGCTACCCGCAGACGGAGCTCAACAAGATCCGATCCCAGATCCTCGAGTCCGCGCAGCGTACGGGGAACCCGGCGTTCATGTCCAGCCGCCAAGCCAACATCTCCTACAGCGGTGTTCCGGGTGAGCGGATCGACTATGACGACACGACCCTGAACTCGATCCCGTCCTACCTTCAGCCGCCCCCGATGCCTGCCTATGTGCTCCAGCAGCAGGAACGCATCGAACAGTCGATGCAAGACATCTCGGGCCAGCACGAGGTTTCCAACGCCCAAGTTCCGGCGGGGGTCAAGGCTGCATCCGCGATCAATCTGCTCCAGGAAGCCGATGACACGCGGCTCGGGCCGAATATCTATGACATGGAGGAAACGCTCGGGGTCGCCGGCTCGATGCTTCTGAAGCTCGTCGCGAAGTATTGGACGGATGAACGGACGATCATCATCGCCGGGAAGGACCATGCGCTCGACAGCATGGTCTTCAAGGGCGCCGCGTTGAAGGAGAACACGGAGGTCGAAGTCCAGGCGGGATCCCAGTTCCCGAAGAGCAAGGCCGCGAAGCAGGCCGCGATACAGGACATGCTGAACCTGTACTTCCAGTACCAGGGCCAGCAGCCGATGAACAAGCGCATGATCGGGAAGGTTCTGGAAGACATGGAGGCCGGGGCGCTCGCGAAGCTCTTCGGTGACGTGTCTGTGGACGAGTCACAGATCAACCGGGAGAACCAGCAGATCAGCCAGGGTATGCCGATCCAGATCAACGCGTTCGACAATCACGAGGCGCACATAGAAGGCCACGAGGAATTCCAGAAGGGCCCGACGTACTTGGGGCTTGGGCCCCTTATAGCCCAGGTGATGGAAAACCATGTCAACGAACACCGGGCGCAGTTGATGGCGCAGATGGCGCCGATGGTCCAGCAACAGGAAAACGGAGCATCCGCTCCTACACCAGCAGGAGGTTCTAATGGGAGCGCATGAGGAGGCCATTGCTCTGATGGAGCGGGCCAAGAAGGAACTCGAACGAGGCCGCGGCCAGTCCGGGGAGATCACCGCATCCCCCGGCGAGAAAGAGGCCCGTATGGCTGCCGAGCAGGGGCATGACGGTGGCGCCGGGAACAAGACGAGCAACAAGCCTGGCTCCGCAGGCGCCCCGGACAGGGCTGCCGATAGCGCGGAGGAGTCCAGGGGCTCCCAGAACCTCACAGGACATGGACCCGTCCCGTCTGCGGGGAATCGCAGGAGCGCGCTCGCAGGACCCGCTGCGGCGTCCGGTGAGCTTGCGGACATTCGCCGCCAGGCCGCCCTGAAAGAGCTTGAGAAGGAGCGCTCCAGCGAGGGCAACAAGGAGTCCGTGGCTCCCGCACCTGCCGCCGAGGGCGAGGGCAGGATCGGAGAGGTCAAAGCCCCCGCGAAAGGCCCGCCGGACCGGAACAAGAAAGCGGAATTCGAGGGCGTCCCGCCGTTCGCGAAAGAGCCGTTGGGTGGGGATGGCTGGGGCAAAGCCGCCCAGAAGGCCCGCGAGATGTTCGCCGCGAAGAAGTAATGGGCCTGTACATCGCGGGGGAAGAAAACGCCTGCGCGAAGGTCCTTCTCGCCGCTATCGAGAACTGCGAGCGGGCATGGACCGGGGACAGGGCCTACCGGGACATCCTGTTCAAGCTGGATCAGGTGGAGCAGGAACTTAGTATCCTGACCGCCTCAGCGGGCCATAGGGCTGCCCTGAGGGCCCAGGGGCCGAACATGGCTGGTCAGATACCTGAGGAGCGCTCCGAGGCTCCCAGTGAGGCCCAGAGAGGCTAATGCCGGGGTATGATGACGCCCGGGGCGAGTTCAGGTGGGTCCAGCGGGGGATCACGAACCGTTTCGCGGGCGAAAAGCTGTCCGTGGCGACCACGGTTGAAGCTGGCGGGGAAACTACTCTCCGGGAACCGGAAGCGGGCAAGCAGATCACTCTGTATTGGGTCGCCTTGTCCTCGAGCCAGGAAAACACCGGGGAGGTGCTCGCGTCGGTGAAGCTCGGGACGGAAACGATCTACGAGTGGTATCTCGGGAACCCGGGGGCGTTCATGCACTGGGAGCCCGTGGTGGGTGCCGTGAACGCGAAACTCATCCTGAACCTGTCTGGTGCCCAGAAAACCGCTGTGAACTTCACGTACACCGAATCATTACCGGGAGCGCTTAGCTGATGGCCGGCTCACTGTACCTCGAGGAAACCGCCCTCGAATACATTCTCCAGAAAAAAACGCCTACCGCGATCACGAAAGTTTACCTCGGGCTCTCGTCCTACACGGCGGCGGAACTGACGAAAAAAATCAAAGGGAAAGAATTCGGGGAACACGAACCTACCTCTGGGAACGGGTGGGCGCGCGTGGAAGTTTCGGGCTCGGAAAAACCCGGCTGGACGGTGACGAAAGAAGAAGGCGAAAAAGGCTTCACGAAATTCGAAAACAAAAATGCGATCAAAACGGGCACGGAAGCGTTCGAATTCAAAAAAGTCACAGGTGGGGAAGTGACGTGTCGTACGTTCGGGATCTTTGACGCGTCCACGGAAGGGAACGCGCTCGCGTTCGGCACCCTCGAAGTGCCTGTCCTCGTGACTTCCGCGGTGACGTTGGAAATCGCGGCGAAAGCTCTGAAATTCGAATGCGAATGATCGGTGGCCGCGAAAGAATTCAATAAATCGAGCGGGAAATGGACGACTTCTTCGGCGTGGACACCGTCGGGGAAACCTACGGCGGCTGATGATGTGACGATCCCGACTAGCAGCAAAGTCGAAATCAACGAAGCGGCGGAATGCCGGAGCATTACGACTGTCGGGAAAGCGGAAGTCAAACAGACCGCGAACCTGTCGGTCGGGAACAGCGAAAAACCCGCGTCGAGCGTCGCGGTGAAACTCTCGACGGAATCGACATGGACCCGGACTGGCGGGACCGTGAAACTGGTTTCGACGTATACGACGGAAGCGTTGAAGCTGTACTTTGGGGAAGTGTCGGGGTTCAAGAAAGCCCCGCTGGAAATGAAACACGGCTCGCGGTATGTCCTTGAAGAAGCGTGGGAATACGCATCGGAAGTAGAAGCCGCGAAAGTGTTGGGGGAACTGGAAACGAACGGGAAGGCCGTGACCGCCAAAGACGGCCGCATCGAATTCGGGGAAGAATCGAACGTCAGGTTCGGTAAATCGGTAATAAAGGGCGTTAGCACCGTTGCGGTTAGCCCGATCACACTCACGGCTGGCGCGACTCTAAGTGCGAGCGAAGCGACGCTGGAACTGGAAACGTCCGGGGAAAACGAATGTAGCATCGCGCGTTTTCACGGCACTTGGAAGAAGATCGTCCTCACGGGGACGAACAACAAAGCGAAACTGGAAATCAATTCTTCGGGTGGTGGCGCGTCCTGGTCGGTCGGGACCATCGAAATGAACACGGCGGGGGCGAAAGAAACCGTCATCACGATGAGCGCCGGCCAGAAAATGACGGTCACGGAATCCTGGACGACGAACAGCAAAGCCGGGAGCGTCCTCGTCCTGAAAGGGTCCACCTGGACGGTCGTGAATAGTACGGGCGCGTCGATCAGCCTCGACTACCTCGAACTCTCCCGCAGTACCGCTGAAGGCGCGAACCACTGCTACTACGGGACGCATTCGACGATCGGTGCGGAAGTCGTCGGCTGGCTCGAAAAAGAAGAAGGTGTCACAACCCTCAAAGGCATCGCGAAAATCAGTTTCTTCGCGAAAGGCGAAGCAAAAGCCGCTACGACCCTCGAAGGAAAAAGCCGGGTAACGTTCGCTGATACCGCAAAAATGAGTGTCGCCGCGAAACTCGAAGGCAAAACCCAGATCACGTTCACGGTCCCGGCGCTCGCCTACCACGAGAAGGCCCTGTTGGAAGGCAAAAGCCAGATCCGGTTCGCTGCCACCAGCACCGTCCGCTCACCGACGGTCACGCTGGAAGGAACAAGCAAACTCCGGTTCGCTACGCAGGAGTCCCTTAGTGCCAAAGTCCCGCTGGAAGGATCCTCAAGGATCAGGTTCGCAACCAGTGGCGCCTCGACAGCCGCGATCGGCCTCGCTGGGAAAACACAGATCCGGTTCTTCGCCAGGGGATCCGTCACCGAAGAAGGAAAGAAACCCTCACGCCGGATCGTGCTTTACATCTTCGAAGACTGAAGCTAGACGCCCTCTACGCCAAGCTCCCCCCGTTCCAATGCAAAGGGGAGTGCTGGCGCATCTGTCAAACCCGGATTGCGTGCTCGGATCTTGAGCGCCAGCGGGTAGAGCAGGCCGCAGGGAAGCCGCTCAAACAAGAACGCTCCGGGTTTTGCAGCATGTTCGAGAAGGGCCGCTGCACCGTCCACGAGCACCGTCCGATGATCTGCCGTCTGTGGGGCCTCGAGGAGTCCATGAGATGCCCCTACGGATGCGAGCCGCGCCTGACCGAGACCCAAGCCATCGCGTTCCTACGCGAAGCTGTGCGGATCGGTGGCGGCGATTACGAGCTTCGACCCGAATAGGCGGGTCCAAGAAGAAGCGCCAAGGGCAGCCCAAGGCCGCACGGTACAGGCACCGCTACAGCGCAGAGGAGAAGTACCATGCCAGACGACGTACAGCCCCAGGATGGGGGCCAGGGCGCCGAGGCTACAACGGGTATCTTCGATACCTACCTCAGTGCCGTTCCCGAGGACGCCCGCGATACCGTCGCGAGCTACCTCAAAGACGCAGAGAAGAACGTCAACGGCCGCTTGGAACAGGCGGCTGCGCTCGAGAAGCAGTTCGGGTCCTTCAAAGACGTGGACCTGTCCGGCTACGAGCCCGAAGACCTCTCGCAGCTGATCGCGTGGCACCAGCAGGTGACATCCTCCGAGGACGCCTTCAAAGCGTGGTTGGAGAGCGCGGCAGCAGAAGCGGGATTGACCCAGAAACAAGAGGACGAACTCGACCAGGCTGAGGCCACGGGCGAGCTCACCCGTGAGGAGATCCAGAACCTGATTGCGCAGGCCGCCGACCAGCGGCTCAGCCCGGTCCAGGAACAGCTTTCCTCGCTTGAACAGGAAAAAGCGATCGACCTTGAAGAGAAGGCGATCGGCCTCGCGTTCGAAGAGATCCAGAAAGAACACAAGCTGGACCTCTCCAAAGACCAGCGGGAAGCGGTTCTCCGTCTCGGTGCGGATTTCGCGTATGACGAGAAGGGGAACGATCTCCCGATGGGCGACGCGTCATGGGTCAAGAAGGGCTTCGAGGACCTCCAGCAGATCACCGCAGGCGCACAGAGGGCCTTTGTCGAAGAGAAGGCCGCGGCACCGGCGGGTGGTTTGGCGACTGGCGGTACGCCTCAGGCGAGTCCGATCACGGACTTCAAGGAGGCGGGGGACGCTCTGCGGGAACGGTTGCGCGAAGGCAGACTGTAACCAACCCAAGAAAGGCCATTAGATGGCTACTCAAACACTGGCATCCTTTGATGCCGCACTGAAGGATCTGTACGTAGGACCCATAGTCGAGCAGCTTTGAGCAAACTGGGCTTCTCGTAAAACAACTCGGCTATATGCTGGGACCTCCGAGTATCCGGTACGCCGCAAGGTATCCGGTGCGGACAATCAGCAGGGAAGGCCCCGCAAGGGGAACCCTCAGAGGCCACACGCCGAGCCCCCGGAAGGGGTGAAGATATGGTCCGACCCCTACGGCGACGTAGGGAGCTAGGCGGACTAGAAACGACCTAGCCTATCCGGTAAGATACATCCTATGACTTCCATAGGAGAACGTATCAGTGAAGGAAAGAAGCCCGGGTCGGTGGCGATGAAACGCAAGGTGCATGCCCTCTACCAAAAGGGATACACACCGGGCCAGATCGCAACCAAAACGGGCATCTCGAAGGCTACGATCAAAGTGTGGATCGTGCCCCTCGAGAAACACTCGACGGGCTTCAGCCAGCGTCCCTACGGGCAGGCCGCCGCAAGGGTGGCCCGGCTCACGGGACAACCCGGCGAGCGTATTCGTCAGGAAATGGAGGGGAAGGCAAATGACCCCTGCATCTTCTGTGGTTCCTTGATCGTCGAGGCTAAGGGCTGGTCCGGACCCGCTTTTCATCACTATGAGGATGGAAGTGTGGATCGGGCGCATAAGGGCTGCAATGCGGTCCGTAGGCATACCGGGTAGTAACAAACGTGCAACCAGAAGACCTACCTGCTCGACCAGATCGAGCGGGACGCGGACCACATCGACCACACGGGCCGCCGCGCGGTTGTGCCGCTGCACAAGAACCGTAACCGTGGCCGGAAAAGCATCGCTGATGGTGGCACGCTGCCCTCGGCGGGCGCCCAGGTGTACCTGGACGCCATCGTCCCGCTGCGCTACCACACCTACGGGATCGAGCTCACTGACCAGGTGATCGAGGCTTCCAAGACGAACGAGGGCGCTTTCGTGTCCGCGATCGAAGTGGAGTCCAAGGGCGTCGCGGTGGATATGCGCAAGGATGTCAACCGGCAGGCGTTCGGGACCGGCAACGGCGCGCTCGCCCAGAAGGTCTCCAGCACGGTCGGCGTGGACAAAACCTCCAAGGAAACGAAACTGAAGGTCCTGACCGCGAACGACATGCAGTACATCCACGTCGGGGATGTGGTGGATGTCATCAAAGAAGCAACCGGGGAACTCGGGGAAGGCGTCGAAGGCTCCGAAATCACCGAAGTCAAAGAAAAAGAAGCGATCCTCTCCAAAGCGCTGAAAGGCGAACTCGCGGCGGAAACCTACCAGGTGTATGTGTCCGGGAACCGCAACCAGGAGATGGACGGTCTGCGGAACATCACCGAAAACGAACGAGTCCTGCACTCCGTCAACTCAGGGACCGCAGGGAACGCGTTCTGGAAAGGCAACACGGTCACCGCCGGTACGTCCCTTACCGCCACCGCGGTAGCGGGAGAGTCGCTGTTCGAGCAGCTCGCGGACAACGTTGGCGCGCAGGGTAACGGTGACGTGGAGGTCTTCCTCACGACCCGTGGTATCCGTCGCAGGCTGGCGGACTCCTACCAGTCCCAGAAGCGTTTCAACGACGCGAAAGCCGTGGATGTTCACGGTGGCTACAGCGCGATCATGGTCAACGAGATCCCTGTTGTGGCCGACGACGACGCCCCGAAGGGGTTCGCGTTCGGCTTCAACAAGTCCGCTCTGAAGTGGTTCGAGCAGACGAAGCCGGGGTGGCTGGAACGCGAGAACGGCGGGATCTTCCACCTGAAGACCGCAGGTACGGGGACGTATGCCGCGATCTGGCAGGCATGGTTCCGCTGGTATGCGGCTCTTGGCTGTGTCGCGCCTAACAGGACGGGCAGGATCGAATTCTGCACCGATGACAAACCGCTGCTGTTCTAGGACCTGAACCCTTGGCCCCCCACCGCGCCGGGTGGGGGGCTTTCTACTTCTAAGGAGCCTCAATGGGCGAACTCAAAGCATCAGAAGTCAAATATGGACAGCCTTTGGTCACTAAGCTCGGCCCGCTGCTGTTCACGGCAACCCAGATCGAATTCCCCGCATCGGCGGAATCCATCACGGGCGGCATCGAACTGAACCTCGCGAAGCTGGGCCTCACGGACGAAGCTGTCCTTGGGAATGCTGCGGTTGCCGGTCCAGAAGGTGCAGTCGGAGAAGTTGCGTCAACAACCCAGCTGCCTATTGCGGCATGGACATCCGGCGTAGCTTTTGAAGCGAAAACAGCCGGGGAATCCGCGAAACAGATTGCGAAGGCGACTCCTGTGTCGATCTCAATCAACGCCAACAAACTGTTCCTGCGGTTCTACGTGCTGTTCAAAGCGACCGCTGCGGAAGTTCTGTTGGAAGAGGGCACAACCGCCAACAAAGCGAAAAACACGGTAGGTGGTTGGGCAACGACCATCTTCTGCATCGGCAAGTAGATGGAGCTCCAGCCCGCATCCATAGCCCAGGTCCGCCAGGGCAAAAAACGCCGGATCACCGTCACCGAGGATGTGGGCAATGTCGTAAGGCAGATCAAGGAGATCGACTCGCGCCTTGGGGTGATCTGGGATGATGACGGGGAGTTCTTCGCGGTGGTGGAACAGGACGGCCCGAAGCAGCGGATCGTCCTCACCGCCCAAGAACTCGACCACAGGGTCCTTCATCGCCTGTTGGAGATCAGTAGCCCCGACTACGACTATGTAGGGGAGATGGACCGCATGGACGCACAGGCCGACAAAGAAAAGGATCACCGCTTCAGCCAGGAAGTGGGCGAAAACGCGGAAGTGATGGCCCACGCCCTACGGACGGATCTGAAACGGGATCATGGCTGGTCGGGCGGGAAAATCTTCATCCCGGACTGGGTGAGGTGGTAGATGCTAGAAACATTCGTAGAAATCGTCAACGAAGTTCTCAACTTCGGCTTCAACGATGGCCCTCAGGTCAACCGCAAACGAATCGAAAGCTGGGTCAACGAGGCCCAGTTCCAGATCGCCCGTGAGGTTGAGGCATCCGAATTCCAAGAAACCGAAGTCATCACGCTCGTCCAGGGGCAGTTCAAGTATCCGCTCCCGGAAGACTTCCTGCGGGTACAGGACATCTACTACCCGGAACTCGTAGCGCGCCTAAAGCCCCTGGATCTTCAGCAGTACGACATGACCGCGCCCGCGAAGTTCGAAGGGCCACCGGAGAACTACACGCTCTACGGGAATGAACTATGGGTGTTCCCGACCCCGAACAACAGCACTGACACCCTAGAACTCAGGTACATCAAGAACGCGCCTGCCCTGAAAGCGGAAGGTGATGTTCCGCTTCTGGACAAAAACTATCTGCATCTCCTCGTTGACTATGCCCTCGTCCGGGCATATGAAGCGGAAGACGACAACGAAATGGCCCAGGCCCACAAAAATCGTTGGAAGGAAGATCTGGACGCGTACGCTTCGGATAAGCAGTGGCGTAACGTTGACCGTCCCCGCATCCTCGAAGGATCCTGGACAGGTAGCGGTTATGGGGGTCGTGTGATCTAGTGCCGCCGGCACCGAAGCCTCCGAACTACCGCAAGGGTACATCCGAGGAGCATTGCGGGAACTGCCGTATGTACGACAGGGGCAAGTGTTGGGGCTACGGGAATGTCCCTGTGGCGAAAGATGCGGTCTGTGACTCTTGGGCCAGCACGGACGTGAAGCAGGCCGCGAGAGACCTCTGGAAAGCCCACAGGAAGGCTCTAGCTAACTCAAAGGAGGTCTGATGGCTTACATCGGTTTCAAAGCCCTAGAGGGCAAACTTTCGGGGAAGGTCTCCAACCCGGGTGCCGTGGCTGCCGCCATAGGCAGGAAGAAGTATGGGGCGAAAGCGTTCAACAAAGCTGCGGCTTCGCACACGTCGCTGCGGAAAGCAGCCGCCGCCAAAGCCGTCCGTAAATAGGGGGCGAGTCCGATCAGGGGCACACCCTTTCTTATGGAGGGCTGGACGGCGGGGCTGAACACCATCAGCGCCCCGTACCAGGTCGAGCAGGCCGAGAGCCGGGACTGCCTGAACGTCGTCAGCACTGAGCGTGGCGCGATCCGCAAGCGCTACGGGTCTACGCAGTTCATGAAAAGCGCGGAAATCCCGAACGTCGAACTGACGTCGATGTTTGCCTGCCAGATCGGCAGCGAACAGTACGTGCTCGTCAGCAATGGGGCGAAAATCTGGTCGGTGACGAGCGCCGGCGCGGTCGCGGAAATCGGCTCGGGGTTCACGGAAGGCACCCGTTGGAGCATGGTGCAGGCTCCCAAATCGACCGCCGTGTCCTCCCAAGGGCCGATCTACATGGTCAATGGCGTGGACAAACCCCAGTTCTGGACGGGGGCCACGGCTTCCACGAGTGTCGCTGTGTGGAAAGGGATCTCGGCAGCTCCGAAACCGAAAGACGGGGCGATCGTCCAGGGCACGAACCGGATCAAATCCACCGAAGCGGGGTTTTTCCCGGGGGATGTCGGGATCGTCCTGAAATTCGGTGCTCTGAAAGTCAAGGCTGAAGAAGGCGAAGTCGAAATCACCCAGGCGGTCATTTCGGGGGTCACGCAGACCAATGAAGCGGAACTCGAACTGCCCGGGGAATACGGCTGGGCGGAATCGAAAACCGGGATCGAATTCACGATCGAACGCGCCTACTACGAAAAAGAAGAACACGTCCCGAACGGCCAGTACATGGTGTTCTTCGGGAACCGGATCTGGATGACCGGGATCAAAGCGGACCCGTCAGCGGTCTGGTTCAGCGAACTCGTGTCCATCGGGGAAGGAGGATCCCAGGCGGACCCGGCGCAGTGGCCGACGTTCAACGTGGTCCGGTTCGACTCGAGCGACGGGAAGGAAATCACCGGGATCGGCACCGTAGGCCCCTACGTGCTGCTGTTCAAGGAGTTCAAGACCTGGGTCATCCATGATGTCAACACCGGGGCGAACAGGCGTATCGCCCAGAACGTGGGCTGTGTGGCCCACCGGAGCATCGTGGAGTCCGGCGAGGGCACGTTCTTCCTCACCGCCGACCAGGGCGTCTATCTCACGAACGGCTCCACGGTCAAGGAGATGTCCTACAACATCCGCCCAACGATCCTCAGCATCAACGGAGCCCAGCGCGCGAACGCCGCGGGCGCCTACTACAACAACCACTACTACCTGAGCTTCGCCACGGGTGCGGAAACGAAACCGAACCGGACGATCGACTACGACCTTGTCCTGAAATCATGGTGGCTACATGACCTGACGGGGAACGCGTGGACCCGTGCGGAGCCGGAAACGGGGAAGGTTGTCCTCCTGAGTCTGCGCCCCGAAACGAAAGCCGGGATCGCCAAGAGCTTCGTGGAAGGCATCTACACGGACCTCGGGGCAGTCTATACGGGCAAAGAAGGGCTCTGCGCGTACTTCCTGACGAACTGGGAACCGTTCGCCTACTACATCTTCCGTCACCGCGTCAAAGCCCCGTTTTTGAAGAAGCGGATCCGCCAGATCTTCTTCAATGGGGAAGGCAGCATAACCCCGATCGTCTACAAGGACTTCGGCCAGGGGGGACGTCAGGAAGCTGGCGTGTCTGGGAGCAACGAACAGTGGACGAAGGAATTCCCGATCAACTTCGCCGCCTCGGAAGAAAAATGGGGGGAAGGCTCGGGGTCCTGGGCTACGGAAGGCGGGGAAGTCCTGTGGGGCGGCGAAATGGCTGTCGGGCAGGCGAGGATCTACAGTCCGGGGGTCGCGTTCACTTGGAGCGTTGGCTGGGGGAACAACAGCGCAGAGCCGTTTGTGGTTGACGCGTTCACGTACATGGCTCAGTTCCGCAAGTCCTAGGAGGACAGATGACGAGCATCAGTCTTGAAATCCCTACCGTGGGGGAAAAAAACACGGTCGCTGAGCCGAAGGTCGGGAACAGCATCAAAAAAGTCGAAGAATTCCTGAACAGCAACAAACTCGACGGCGCGACGAACATCAAATCGGAATCGATCAAAGAATCGAATCTCGAAACGACGCTCCAGGAAGCGATCAACAAAGCGTTCGCCGGCCTGACCTTCGAACAGAAGAACGCGAGCTTCACGGCGGTCAGCGGGAAACTGTACGAACAGATCAAAAACTCATCGACGGTCACGCTGCCCGCTCCTACCGCGAACCGCTATATCGGGATCTTTGTCGGCTCGGGGACTACTGGGGTCAAAGTCAAATGCGAATCCGGGAAACTCTATGGGGATGCTGTGGTGGGCGCCACGGAAGTCGCGCTTGCCGGGAACCAGCATCTTCTTGTGGAGGCGAATGGGACGAACTGGCTGATCCTCGCGGGCGAAGTGATGTCCGAAGCGAAATATGTGGCGATCAAAACGCTCACGAAAGTCGAAGCGGAAGCGGAAGTCGAAGTGTCCGCGAGCCGTCCCGCGCAGGTGCAGCTGATCCCGAAGGAAAACTCTTGCGCGGTCGAAGTGAGCGGCATCAGCTTGGGGACCTTCACCGGGAACAGCGCGACGCAGTTGACGTTCCGTCTGAACCCGGGGCAGAAATTCAAAGCTAACAAGGAATGCTTCTATTCCTACATCCTGCTCTGATGTCTTTTCGGCACCTTCCGGTGCTGTCTCTGGAGGACGCCACAAAAAACTTTGAACAGCTCGGTCATGTCCCCCACCTGCCCGTTCTTTCGTTGGAGGATGTGACCCGGAACTTCGAGGCGCTTGGTGTCCATGTGCCGCATCTGCCGGTGACGAGCCTGCTGGATGCGACCCGGGATTTCGAGATGTTCACGGTCGTCGTGCCTCAGCAGCGTCCCGTCCATGAGAACGTGTTCCCTGGTGGGGAAGGCTTCTGGGGCTTGGGCTCTGAAAAATGGGGCGAAGGGGCGGGCATCTGGGGCGAAGCGGAAGAAGGCACCAAACTGGCTGTTGCCGGTCGGTCGATGATGCGGCTTCGGGCCCGGGCGACGATCACGGTGACGGGCGCTTGGGGGATCGAGTCTGGTTCTTGGGGTACTGGTAAAGGAAAATGGGGTGAATAGTGGCTGAAAGTACGTTTACCCCCGGCGAAACCTCGGGTGGTCTCGGGGCGAGCCTGAACCCGGCCACGGCTGGCCTGTATTACGCCACGATGGCGAAACTCAACTTCTCCGTTGCGAGAGCGCAGGCTGAAGGCAAACAGGCCCTAGCGAACCTGAACAGCGCCTATGAATTCAACCGTGGGAATGCGCTACGACAGGAGCCGATCCGCTTTCAGCAGCTCCGTAACCAGGCGAACAGCCAAGGGCTTGCGGAATCCGGGATCGCGGCACAGGCCGCCCAGCGGGCCGCTACGGGGTTCGCTGAGAAAGCACAGGCGCTATCCCAGCAGCGCGCGCAGGCCGCCCAGAAAGTCCGTACGGGCCTCTATAACGCCGAACGGGAAGGCACGCTCGGCAAGGAAGAAGACATCGCGAGGGCCGGGAAAGAACAGGCCGAATACATCGCGGCGAACACGATCGCTCCTGTCCCTTCGGTGACGCCTTCGAATGCTGCGAAACCGGCGCCTGTTGCGACGGTGGTCGCGAGCAAACCGCAGCCGTCTTCTCCTTCGGGGCAGGCGCGTAAGGCGGCGGTCGGGAAAATCAAGAAAGGCTGGGGCGTTGGCTGACGTAACGAACAGCTCGAACCCGACAGCCGGCGGTCAGCTTTCGGGCGAGACGGCCCGGTTGTGGGCTGTGAAACGGCTGAAGAAACTCGAAGGGCAACCCCCGTCGCAGGTCTCGCAGCCTCCGGGGATAGGGAAAGGCGGCTAGATGGCTTCATTCCTCCCCCCGGCGGTGCGTGCTGGCATGAACGCCGCGAACAAGGCTGCGAAGCCAAACGCAGGGCCTCGTCAGAGCGCCGTTGCGGGGCATCTGGGGGCACCAAAGGCCCAGCCTAAGGCCAAGCCCCCTGCGAAGCCTGTGGTGCATCCTCAGGGCGTTTCTAAGCCTCAGGGTTTCCAGCCGGGTCAGCTACCGAACAAAGGCCAGATCCACAACGAAGCGGTCACGCAGGCACGCCTCGAACGTCGCGCTCTCCTGTCGCCGCTTGAAGGCCAGCAGCGTCAGATCCAGGCGAATGAAGCGTCCGCCCAGCAGCAGTACGGGAAACTCCTTGGGGCTGAGAACGAACAGTTCCAGAAACTGGGCGAAGGCGCAGCTGCTAGCGCGAAGACGTTCGAGAACAACACGGCGGAGCAGGCGCTCCAGCAAGCGAAGGCGATCGAAACGACTGGGCAGACCCAGGCCACGATGACCGGCGGTTACGCCTCACCTGAACTGCGGGCCCAGCTCGCGGCGGGGACGCAGGATATCGCCTCCCAGGCGGGTGCTCAGAGCCAGTTCGCTCAGAACCTTGCTACGGCTGGGCAGAACGAGATCGCTCAGATGCGGGGTGCTGCCGCCCTGAAGGGTTTGGGTGGGAGCCAGGCGTTGACGAACGCGTTCCAGAAACAGTCCGCGAAAGTCGGGGAAGAAATCGGGGCGGCAAACGCGAAGACGGCTGGGCTCCAGTCGAAAATCCAGAACGAACTCGCCCAGAAATACTTCACGGACTATGCGACCGCTCAGGGCCTCGGGCTCAAACAGCTCGAGTCCCAGCAGAAAGCCAGGGAAACGTCAGCGAAAATCAACGCTACCCGGGCTGGGCAGAAAGAAGCCGTCGCCCAGCGAGAAACGGCCAGTCGGCGGACCGCTGAACAGAAAGAAACCGCAAGCCTACGTGGTCTGCAATGGAAAGAAACGCATCCGACCGGCAAATCCACGAACGCGCCGAAAGCGCCAAGTCCCGCCGAAGGACGCAAGTACATGGGCAACGTTTCGAAAGCCCAGGCCCTCGCGCTCCAGCAGGGGATCAGCTCCAAGACCGACTCCAAGCGCCTCCTCGAAGTCAGGAAGTACCTTCAGGGGTTGGGCTACAACGGCGACGAGGTCTCCGCCGCTATGAACCTTGCCTACTACGGGGTGCTCGGTCCGAACGACCGCAGGACCGCCGAAGCGTACGGGTTGACCAAGAAGATGCGTCCCGAGTGGTTCAAGCCGCACAAGTAGATGCCTGCCCTCGGTAACCGCGGCCCCATGCCGGGGGCAAAACTCCCCATCCCGAAGCCCACAAAGACGCCCAGCCTCAAGGGGGTCACAGGGACCACGAAAGCTCCCGGTAAGCCCGCTGGTGGCGTCAAGGGTGCTGCCAAGGTTCCGGTCCAGCACGGCCACGCTCTTCTCAGTGCTCATACGTTAGGCGAAGCCGCTGGTGCGGTAGGCCACGCGGTAGGAGGCGCGCTGCACGCAGCCTATGGCGGGAAACGCACGCCGTATGCGGGCGGGACGGGTAATGCTCCTCCTGGTCTCGCGGTAGCGCGTCCTGTCTCCCCGAGTTTCGCGAAAGCCACCTCGAGGGATGTTGCGACGATGGGCGAGTTCCCATTCGTCGGGGGCTGGAAGGCCGCCCAGGCGACGGCTGCTCTAGCCAAAGGGGAAACGAAGCCCGCCAAAGAACTCGGCACGGGCCTGGTCGAAGGGTTGAAGCACGGGGCACTCGGGGAACTCGCACAGGGGCATCTGGAAGGCGCCGAGAGAGCCGCGCAGGAACATCCCGGGATGACGCTCGCTGAAACCGCAGGTGCCGTCAGCGCCGTTGGCCGTGGCGCCGGCGCTCTATCTCGTGCGGCGAAAATGGGTATCGGGCAGCGCATACGGTCCCCGATAGCGCTTGAGCCGCATATCAGCCCGGAGACCGCGATGCGTGGGGAAGCGCTGAAGTACCGGACGTTCTCCGGGGACTTGACACGCAAGGCTGTGCAGGTGCGGGCTGATCTTGCCCGGGAGCCGCTGCGGGACTCCAATGGGCATATCGTGACCATCAAAGACCGCGGTCGTAGCGTGCCGGTGTTGCTGCCGACTGCCAAGGAGGCTAAACGCCTTCAGGAGCAGCGGGCAAACTTCGCTTCCGCCCGGGCCGTTGGGATGCAGCGTGCTGCCCGTGAGGAAGCCGCCCACGCTGCGCTACAAGCCTCAACGGCACCAGGGCGTCTCCCGCTCGCCCTCAGGGCCCATATCAAACCAACGATCAGGGGCGCCTTGCGCCCGGTGCATGTGCAGGGGAAGATCATCCCGCTCTCAGCCCAGAATGTGGGCGAGCATCTGGCGCAGCTTGTCGCGTCCGGGACGATCCGGCCTAAGCACTTCGCTGAGGACCTCCAGGCCCACATCGATCGTATTCGTACAGCCGTCAACAACCCGAGCATGTTCCGCCACCGTGGGGAGCTAGCGGCAGCGGAAGGTAACCTGTCGCTTCTCGAGGCTGCCGCCTCTCATCCGTCCGTGATGGACCAGGCCGAGCGGATAGCGAAACAGGGGCGGATGCACGGGCGCCAGCTGAATGCCTACGACAAGAAGCTTGCTGAGAACCAGGTGTACCCGGCGGAGCAGCTCGAGCGGGCGAGACTTTCGGAGTACGCGCTGGCGCACATGGATGCTCGTCACAGCGATGCCGGATTCGTGGACCGGGACGGCAAACTGATTACCAATGCGGAGATCAAGGCCCACATGCGGGCACACGGTGTCAACCCCTCCGAGGTTGCCTATCTCCCCCACCGCATGGTGACCGCAGAGGCCAAAAAGTCCTTTTATAAGCCGTTTGTCCCAGGACGCCGACTGGTTGGGAACGAGCCCAAGCGGACAGGTGCGCTTTACAAGCGTGGTGCCACAGCGATGACGACCACGATGTTGCATGAGGAGCTCGCGAACAAAGCGACGACCCTTGCGAACGTCCACCAGTTCGACCGGATGGTTCGCGACCAGGGCAGGCTCCATCCGGCGATGGAAAAGGCCGCGATGGGCGAGCCTCTAACCCCCGCCGAGCAGGAGATCGTGAAAGGCGGAGGCTACTTCAACGCGAAGGAAGCCGGCCAGTGGGCCGACAAACTGGAGGAAGAAGGCTTCGGCCGGTATGTGCCAATGCGGGCCTTTGCCTCAAAGCTCAGCGCCGACGCCCAGAAGGGAGTCATGGAGGCTCAGGCACCCTCGGCGCTGGAGGATGTCCGATCCAAAATGCTGAATGACCGCATCGTCCATGAGGGCGACACGTCCACGGCCAGGAACGTTGTGTTGGTTCCCGAGGACTACGCCAATCGGCTCATGGCTCAGGCAGCCCCGGTCAACTACCAGCCCGTGCGAATGCTCCAGATGCTGAACAACCCGTTCCGCATGGCGGTATTGGCGCAGCCACGATGGCTGACAGGGAACTTCATCGAGCCGTATTTCGTGAGGCTCCCGCTATCAGGGTCCGGGGTCAATATCCCCGGGCTGGCGATGGACCTCCGGGCGGGTACGAAAGTCATGAAAGAGCTCGAGAAGCAAGACCCGAAGGCTGCCGCGGAGGTCCGCAGCATCTTCTTCTCAGGGCGATTCCTTGGCGGTAAGCAGGCGACGGTAAGACGTACGACCTACGATGTGCCGGCTACCGCGTTCATGCGAAAGCTCCCGGTCGTCAAACAGCTCGGACACCTCATCGCTTTCTATCCGAAGCTGTTCTTCGCGTTCAACCGGGTAGCGATCGAGGATCCGACCGCTCTCGCCGCCTTGGGCAAACAGGCTCGCCATGACATTCAGGCCGCGACGGGACACTGGACGGAAACTGTGAAGCTTGGGGACGCGGCTGTAAAAGACGCTGCAAAAGGTCTTGTCAACACGGCAAACCAGCATCGGTACGCCGAGTACTACTGGGAACTGCTCGGCCAGTACGACGGGTTCAAACCCGCGCTAAAACAACTGATCCAGACCGCCACGCCCTTCCTGCCGTGGACCCTCGCGTCGTTGAGATTCGTCTACTGGACACTGCCGGCGCATCACACGGTTGCGTTTGCAGGGCTCATGAAGACCGCGCAGTCCGTCATCAAGGAATGGGAAGCCGAACACAAGGACTTCGGGAAACCATCTCCAGGGGAATTGGCGCTCTACCCGAGAAGCAAGAAGGGCGGCTACATCCCGGTGCCACGGTACACACCGTTCGGCATCTCGATCCCCGTGAGCCAGGGTCCTGCGAAGGCAATCAGCCAGGTTGAGGAAACCTTCCTGCCGCAAGTGTCGGGCTCGATAGAAGCATTCGCTGGTCGTGACCCGTTCGGGCGCCCGTTGCAGGTGCCGAAAACCAAGACCAATCCCAAAGGCGAACCGACTGAAGCGCAGAAGACGGAGGCCGGTCTTTACTCGCTCGGAGAGGCACTGGTACCGATGGTCTCCCAGATACGAAGGCTGCGGGAGAAAGGCGGCACCGCGTATGGAACCTCCACGGTCTGGAATCCGCAGGTCAAGCCGGGTACCAACACGGGCATGAGCGCTTTTGAACGGACGTTCAACCCGTTCCGGCCGACCTATCTGAAACCGCCGAAGGGCTCAAAGCCAAAGAAAACGCCACGGGCGAAGCTTGGCCCGGCGGGTGGTGCCAGTCTTGGCCCGAGTGGCGGGAGTGGCCTTGGGCCTAGCCGCTAGATGCCGCCCGCAAGGACCACGAGGATCACTATTGCGAGGATGCCTCCGACGATGCCAAGGGCAAAGTAGTACTTCTCGGGCTCGGTCATGGCTCTAGATAAGCAGATTGTTGGCGAAGCCGCACGCAAGTACGGGATCGACCCCAAGATCCTCTGGGGCCTCTACGGGACTGAGACCAGCTTCGGCAAAAACGTCTCCACCTCAAGCGCCGGCGCGGTCGGCCCGTTTCAGTTCGAGCCCGCAACCGCAAAGAGCATGGGCGTCAACCCGTATGACTTCAAGAGTGCAGCCTTCGGAGCGGCACGCTACCTGAGCCAATATAAGGGCAGGGGAATCGGCGGGATGCTCTCTGCGTACAACGCTGGCCCTGCGGGGGGCTACCAGTCTGGGTACGTGAACACGACCCTCCAGAACGCGAAGACCTATGGGGGGGCGACTCCTAGCCCGATCCCTCAGGCGAAGCCCGTAGGAGCGCCTACAGCGGCCTCTACAAAGACGGAAGAAGTGGAAGCTCCGCACGCGAAGGGCTTCGAACAGCTCGGGAAGCTCCTAAAAGCCGAAGGTGCGCCTGCCCCGCTGACGGGCTTGATCCAGGCGAAAACGGAACCCGTCACCCGGACTATCCCCAGCACTGTCCCGAAGGCCAGCCCGCAGGACGAACCGCATCTCGCTTCGATCATCCAGGAGGCGGATCACATCAGCGAAGCGCACGTCCCGTACCTGTGGGGTGGCGGTCATGCGGCAAGGGTCCTGCCGGGCGGGAAGGTCACGCCCCTGGATTGTTCCGGTGCCGTTTCAGCGGCGTTGGGGATCAACCCGAAAGTCGCGAGCGAATTCGAGTCGTGGGGTGCGCCCGGGAAGGGCCCGCATTTGACGATCTGGGCGAAGAGTACGCATGTGTTGATGGAAGTGGACGGGAAATTCTGGGGCACGTCGGCATCGAACCCGGGTGGTGGCGCGGGCTGGATCAAACCGGGTGTCATCACCCCGGAGTACCTGAAAGGTTTCACGCCCCGCCATCCTGCCTCAGAACAGGCCACGCCTACCAATGGAGGGAATGTCGTGAAACTCCCGTTGAGATCGGTGTTCGTACCTCATGGCTGAGTACATGAAGAAATTCGCGTGGAAAGACGACGTGAGCGTGGACATGGCGATGACCGCTCTCGTCGCCTACCCGGACCTGAACGATGCTGTGGAGTTCATGGCCGAACAGGGGTTCAGTATCAGCCCGCAGAACATGAACGCGATACGCAACCGCTGCATAGCCCCAGGTAGCCCGGTGCATCAGAAGTTCGTGGATCGCCAGAAAGAACTAGCCCCGCAGCTGGAGAAGCTGTATGCGGACAGGCTTCTGGATCAGGCGCGGATGAGTACCGCTGTCGCGGCGCTCGCGGTCGAACAGACCCGGGAACGCCTAGAACGCGGGCAGATACAGGATCCTTCACGGGTGGCTAGGGATTTGCAGCAGGTGGCTTCCCAGGCGGTCGATAAGCGTCTGACGTTGGAAGAGCGCCCGACGCAAATCGTTGAGCGCAGGACCCCGGATGAGATCCTCGCGAAGCTAGAGGCGATGGGTGTAGCGAAACGTGTGGAGCTCGATGTGCCGGAAGCGGAGGTTGTGGAGGACTAAGCCAAGGAGGCGGTATGCCCGAGAACGGGACACATCATGCATCCAAAGGCGAGCGGATAGCGCGCCTAGAGGCGAAGCTCGAGGATGCCGAAACGCTCGAGTCCCAGCTACAAGCCCAGTTAGACCGGCGCCTGAGCGCCTCAGAGAAGCTTGTGGACGAGAAGCTTCTGGGGGATCGCAGGGAGGCCGACGCGATCCATAACAGTCTCAAGGAGGCGATCAGCAAGGTCGAAGAGGTCACGGACCGCCGCTTCGAGACCGCCGCGCAACAAGCGGAGCGCCGCGAGGGGCTCTTGGGTAGCCGTGTGGACACCCTGGATGCGCGCATACAGGCCCTCGAGAGGGGCGACGCGGGCTCCCGTGGGGTCAGACAAGGGATCACGGAGCTCAAGGCTTCTACGGTGGCGTGGGTGGGTGCTATCGCCGCGGTTGGGCTTGTGCTCCTGAGTGCCCTCACGACCCATGTACTCGGATGATCCGGTTCCTCGAAACGATGTACGCGGGGCACCCGTGGTATACGGGCGGGGTGTGGGGGAACGTGTTTGTGATCCCTATCGCTGCGGGTCTCGGCTGGCTATGGTCCAGGACGAAGTTCTGGCCGCTACGGCCGATCAAACATGGCCTCGAGCATCTGCATGTGAAGGTTGACGAGTTCCGCCAGGAGCATCGTGAGGCGCACGAGAAGCTGCATCGTAAGCTTGACCGGCACGCGGAACTACACCGTGCGCACAGGGACGAGTTCAAGACGGTTCATGAGAAGCTCGACAAGCTATTGGAGGACAAGTGAGCGAAGAACTACCGATCCCCGATGAGCCTGCTCCGGGGACGGAATCACCCGAAGAACACGAGGGCGAGGATGGCAAGGATGTCCGTTAGCGGCCTGAGTCCTGGGCATTGCAAGACCGCGACGAACCTCGCGCTCCAAGCGGCCGTCCTTGGCTACCACCAGAAAGCCCACATCCACTACACGCAGGGCTCCCAACGCTGGGACGGGATCGAACACAAGCGCCTCGCGTGGAAGGGCGAGTACCCGCACTGGGCAGACTGCTCAGCCTACGTGACATGGTGCATCTGGTGCGGGACCGGGAGGCATTTCGGGACCCGGGACATCGTGAACGGCGAACACTGGCGGGACGGGTACACGGGGACGATGCTCCAGCACGGCCGGCACGTCTCAAAGCCATTCCCCGGAACGGCGATCATTTATGGCCCTGGGACAGGCGAGCACACGGCGCTCTACACGGGCGGGGGTCTGGTTGTGAGCCACGGGAATGAGGCTGGCCCGCAGCTGATCCCGTGGAACTACCGCAGCGACATCCATTCGATCCGCAGCTACATCTACTGAGGAGGAGCAATGAAGGTATCTGTCGGTGTGACATCTGTGATTGGCTGGCTCACCGCTCTACTGGGGTGCTTGCCGATCATCATCAAAAGCGTCGAAGAAGGCGCGGTCGCGTTCAACGGCCCCGAAAAATACCTGGCGATCCTCGGTATCGCCGCTGGGCTGGTGACCCAGATCGGCAGGTACTTCCAGGCGCATGCTCAGATCCGCTCAGCGGCGCCTAAAGCGGCTTCTACGGCCAAAACAAAACTCGGATGACCTACAGGCCAGCCCAACGCTGGAACCGACGCAGCACCCGCAGGATCCTCATTGACATCGACAGGAAGGTAGACCGGATCATGACAACCGTCGCTGAAGTCCAGGAAGCTATCGCCACGTTGACCGCCGACCTCGAAGCCGACTCGGCTGCTGCGGTCGCGGAGTTCGCGAAACTCGAGAAAGAGGTCGAAGAAGGCAAGCCCGCTACCGGGGAAGATCTCACGCCGCTGAAGGAAGCTATCGAAGCTCTCGATGCGCGCGTAAAGTCGGCTGCGTCTTCGATCCCAACCGAGTAGCCCACCAGGGCGATGCGTGGCCTGACAGCGGTCCAGTATGAGGTCGCTAGGCGTTGCGCTGCGGGGGAAACGTCCCGACAGGTAGGCTTGGCGATGTTCATGGCTCCCTCGAGCGTCAGGACGGTCCTCAGCGAAACGTACACGAAGCTCGGGATCGAACACAACCGGGACGCCTTGAGGGAGTTCTTGGAGGGGATCGGTGACCCGGAGGAGCGTATCCGGGAGTTTGAGCGGGAGCATGGGTCCCCTGAGGGCGCGGGGGATGTTCTTCTACTACTGGGGTTCTGAGGTGGCTATGAGGAAGGAATGGAAGGGGCCGCTGGTGCGGCAGGTCAGGGAAGCTGGGTGGGAAGGCTCACTCGGGTAGCCTCCCGGACGACCGAAGGAACGACTGCATCTCTCGGGAAAGCGGACCAAGAACCGGATGCTCCCCGGCACCCGACCAGTGCTTGACTTCGCAGGCTGGCGCGGCCTTCTCGATCAGGTCTAGGGCTTCTTGTAGCTGGGACTCGGCACGCACAAGATCAGCCTCAAGCTGGTCGTTGGTTTCCTTGGCCGCGACCATGAAGTGCTCACGTTCCCTCTCTGCTTCTTCTCGGGCGAGAACGGCAGCCGTAAGGGCGGATTTCTCAACGACCTCGACCCGCTGGGTGCCCGCGACATGACCCGGATCCTCGCCAGTCCCGATCTCCACGGCGTAGGGACGCAGGCCCGTCTCCTGATCGACAATCAGCGTCCACTCCCTTGTGTCTTCGGCGGGAGCTACACGATCAGGAGACACGGGGAACCTCTTTTTCCTTTTTCCGGCACTGCGCGAGCTTCGCTTCAAGCCCCGGAACCTCGGCCGCGCGTTCGCGGGCATACTCAAGCTGACGCTCAAGGATGCAGACCTCGCACCACGGGCTGCCGTAGTTGCCGTGAACCCAATCAATCGCGCTCAGGTCCTCCCCGAAGCGGTTCGTCGCCTCGCGGACGCGACAGTTCTCGCATAGCGTTCCCGTCGCAATCTCCCAAGGCCGTTCGTCGCTCATCGCTCCTCCGTTGGCTCTGAGGAAGAAAGAACACGGGCGGCTTCGGCCAGCGTCTCGTCCCAGTTGCGTACCGGCTTGCCTTCGGTCAGGCGCTCGGCTCCGTGAAGTAGCTCGCTGAGCGCGACCCGCGTCTCCCTGAGTGCTACGACCGCCTCGAAGTCAGAAGGCCCGAAATGCTCGGGGTATTCGCGCATTGTCTCCTCGTTGATGAGAAGCCCCATGTCGCGCTGGACCGCTTTTAGGGCGGCGTACAGGGCCTCGTCCATCGGGTTCTGCGCGGGGCCGCCTTCCTCGGTGCAGTCCGCCCTGTGCCGCTCGATGGCCCGCTCAAGCCGGTGGTAGGCGTTGGTCCACTTCGCCCGCTTCGCTTCGACCTCGTTGACGCGCTCTTGCTGGTCGTGGACAGTCACGGGACAGGGGCCTCCCTCCCTTTCTCAACTGCGTCAATGAGGGAGTTGCGGGCCGCGTCCAGCATCTTCACGACCGCAGGCGGCATCGTGGAGTCAATTTGGCCGATCCGTTCCTCGGTGCCCGCGAACCTCACCGCCCAGAACGTCCAGCGGCCCGTCTCGACGCCCCGGCTCAACTCCACGATCAGGTCGCCCACGATCAGGTCGTAGTCCTCGCCGTCTTCGCCTCGGGCAACCATTTTCCAGTCGCCCGAAAGAAAAGAAGAAGTCTTCTCCCGCTCTCCCATTCTGTCTCCTTGGTCGTGGTCACTCAACGGGGTCACGGGCGGGCCTTCCGCCACGCGCTCTCCTTGATGTACTTCAAGGCATTGAGGGACCAGCGGGCGATGATGAGCCGGTTGATCGTCCCCCAATCCACCTCGTCCGCGCAGTCCCGAATCCCGAACGCGTAGGTGAGCGCAACGTCGTCTCGGGTCAAGCGCGGATCAGCGATCTCCCGTTCGAGCGTGCCCTGAACATCAACCATCGTTACTCGCATTGTCTCGCCTCCTGGTCACTCAACGGGGAACCCCCAAAGAAGAAGCGTGAGCGTCGAACATCGAAGGTGTCACGCCCGTCAAGCGCCGTTCAGCGAGCGCGATGTAGTCCGGGTTGAGCTCGATCCCGATGCCGCGCCGGCCGTTCGCCTCGGCCACCTGCAACGTGGTCCCCGAGCCTGCGAATGGGTCAAGCACCGTCCCGCCTCTCGGGCAGCCTGCGAGCACCATCGGCTCGATCAGCTTCGGCGGGAACGTGGCGAAGTGCGCGTCGGGGTAGGGCTGGGTGGCTACAGTCCAGACGCTGCGCTTGTTACGGCCTGCGCCGTTTCTACCCTCAGCCGTGCGAATCCCCGCGTGGGGCCCGACGAGGCCGTTGGACGGCTCTAGGGAGGCTTCTAGGTGGACCGTGCGCGGATGATCGGTGCCAAGGTCGGGTTCCCTGATCGCCTCGCTGTCGTAGTAGTACGACCGGCTCTTGCTCAACAAGAACACCTGCTCGTGCGCCTTCGTCGGCCGGTCCGTCACACTCTCAGGCATCGGGTTCGGCTTCGCCCAAATAATCTCCGAGCGCAGATACCAGCCGTCGGCACGGAGGGCGAACGCGACCATCCACGGGATGCCGAGAAGATTCTTGTCCTTGAGGCCCGTGCCCTTCTTCGCGTACTTGATCCGATCCCCGTTATTGCTGCGCGACTGCTTCGGCCAACGCTCCGGGTCGCGGCTGCCGTTGCCGCCGCCGGCGTAGGAGTCCCCGAGGTTCAGCCAGAGCGTCCCGTCGTCCCGCAACACCCGTTTGACCTCTGCGAACACGCCGACCAGCCGCGCCACGTACTCGTCAGGGGTCGCCTCCAAGCCGATCTGGCCCTCCTGCCCATAGTCCCGCAGTCCGAAGTACGGTGGCGAGGTTATGCAGCAATTCACCGCGCCGGCGTCCATCTCGGAGAGCCGTGCGAGCGCATCGCCCTCCAAAAGAAAAGAAGAAGAAATCCCCGCCTTTGTCCCCTGGTCACTCAACGGGAAACCCCCAAAGAAGAAGAAATCCTCACCCGTTCCCCGCTCACGACTGCAACCCTCTGCACTCAGGAGAAGAAGACTCTGAGGAGGAGCCACGCTGGCGAAAGTCAGCGGGCGAGTCAAGCGAAAGCGGCTGCCGATCCCCGGGTTGCACGTCGAAGCACTCCTGGCAGTAAAGGGCGTGCTCGACAAGCCACTCGCTCCACATGCGGCCTTCAGCGTCGTTGAGCGCACGCCGCGGACGTTCTTCGCAGCCGATGCACATCTCCTCGCCGCTCACGTCCCGCCTCCGCACGAATGCAACGCTGTGCACGTTGTCGCAGCCTCGTTGGTAGTTGGGGAAGGCTCTGAGGGAAGCCGAGCGGCGCGGCGGCAAACACGACATCCACGCCTCCCATCGGGATAGAAGTAGGTATTACTCTCGTTGTAGGGGTGCCCGCGCTTGCAATGCGTCTTGCGAGCATGTTTCGCGGCGGGACCGTTTCCCCGCAGGGTATTCTCACGCTGCGTTACGGCCTCTAAATGCACTGGATTGACGCAGAGGGTGTTGCGGCAGAGATGGTCCAACGTTAGCCCCTCGGGGATAGATCCGTGGAATTGTTCGTAGGCAAAGCGATGTGCACGAACTACCAGCCCAGTCCTCACGTAGAACTGCCCATAACCCCCATCTCGCGGGGGAGATGTCCAGAGCCAGCACTGCCCAAGGTACGGCGAAGGGAGCGGACCAGACTTGCTCACCTTGGTCCAGAACCTCTCTGCGATCTCCATAACCCCATTATGACCAGTAATCCCCTTGGTGTCAAGGCTTGGCTGCGCCCTCCGTCTCACTCCGCGCAGCTAGGAGCCCATCGCTTGGGCTTGCGCCCGTCAGCTTCCCCCCGGCTGGCGGGCGCTTTGTCGTTCAGGAGAGGAAACCCGGGGCGCTTCCCAAAGAATCTCGAACGCGGGAAGCCCAGCTTCGGGCGGCTGGCCGATCGATCATCCTCTCGCCCCGGGTAGGGCCATGATACGCTCCCCGCTCCCGCATAGCAAGCGGATGACGCCCGCCGAAGCATCCCAAACGGGCGTGGCCGGCCTCCGTCATGGCGCGGGGGCTAAGCGAAGAGGAGGTCTCGTTGGATCCTTTCTACCGCTCTGACAATCGCCGTCCTTGGGTTCGGCGTACACGCACCAAAGCACCATCACGCAGGACGCTGTTCTAGGCTCCACGGGGACGCACATTGGGGATGCGTCCACCGATGGCACCCAAAGCGCGTAGAAGCGCCGCAAGGGACCTCTGAAGCCCTTGTGAGCTGGTATGACGACGCGGGGACGACAGCCTCGGGGCGTCACGCGGCCTATGGGTTCGCTACCTGCGGCTCCGGTGGGGGGCCGTGTCTCCCGTTTGGGACGAAGATCCGGTTCTGTTTCCGTGGGTGTGTGGTGGCGGAAGCAGTCGATCATGGGCCATATGTCGCTGGCCGCTGGTTTGACCTCGGAGCCTCGACCGCTCATGCGATCGGGTTCGATGGGGTTGACAGAGTGCGGTGGAGCATCGTAGGCTAGTCCTGCTCCATATCGCATCCCTCCCCTTGCCACGGGCAGTGGCAGCCGACCCTCGGAGTCCTCCAGCTCCGGGGGTCTTTTTACGTTCAGGACCCTTGCATCTGTCATAACGGAGTAGTAGGGTCTATTCCATGACAGACAAAGACGCTCCAAACACGCTGCTGACATCGCTGTTGAACGTCCAGAAGGCCCTCGGGGACCTGAAGCTAGGGCGAGACGCCGAAGGACAGATCCAGAGCCGTAGCTACAAATACCTGACCTTGGAGAAGATCCATGAGAAGGTGCTGCCGATCCTCTCCTCCTACGGCTTGTGCTGGGTCACAATCCCGACAGGCTCTGAGGAGGCGCCCGGGCTTCGCTATCGGCTGATCCATGCAGCTTCAGGAGAAGACATTGGCGGCGTGATGCCGATCTTCCTCGGCGCTGATCGTACCAGCAAGGCGTACGGCTCCGCGCTCTCCTATGCGGCTCGTTACGCGATCATGCGAATCCTGGGGATCGCCCCTGCCGGGGAAGATGACGACGGTGAGGCCGCCAGCAAGCCGTCTAAGGCCCCTGTAAGGCCGTCTAAGCCCCTAGCGCCCATCGTGCCACCCAAGGAAGGCGATGCCTTCCCCACCGTGGTCAAGGAGGATAACCCCGACAGGCTCCTAGGGGACGAAGAGAAGGCTCTTGTCCAGAAGGCGATCAGGGAGCGCAAACAGCCCGAAGCCCTGATCCTTGCGTCGGTGGGCGCTGAGAGCCTTGATGATCTGACGGTGGCTCAGGGGCGGGATCTGTTTAGGAGGCTGAACGGATGAGCGCAACCACGGATTCAGAACTCCAGCTTTACGAGGGCTTCACGGTCGAATACAGGGACGCGTCGCACAGGTATTGGCTGCTTGAGGGCGATGATGGACGCCGCGCTGTCCCCTCAGTGACCACGATCCTCGGGATCCTCGACAAGCCCGCCCTAAGGCGCTGGCAGGGCAACCTCGACGCTGCCGCGGTCCTCACGCTCGAGCGGGAAGGGAAGCTTCAGGGCGTTGACCCGGATGGTGCCGCCCAGATCGCCCGGGAACGCGGACTAGGTGCAGAGGCCCGCAGGGATGCGGCAGGAACCCGCGGAACGGCCATCCACGACGCCCTAGAGGCCTATTGCACCGAGGGAAAGGTCCCGGCCCTCGCGGACTTCCCTGAGGACCACAAGGGCTATGTACAGGGCCTCTGCGCATGGCTCTCAGACGCGAGGCCTGAGCCGCTCATTGTGGAGCGCATCGTGGGCAGCCCAAGGTACGGTTTCGCGGGGCGTTTGGACCTAATCGCGATGGTGGGTGGGAAGCGGCTGTGTTGTGACCTCAAGACGAACCGCTCTGGCTACTACCCGGAAAGCCACGCGCAGATCGCCGGCTATCGCCTGACGTTCCCTGAGTGCGGGATTGAGGATGTGGATGGCGGGATGATCGTCCAGGTGGCCGCAGACGGCTCCTACGAGACCGTGGAAGCTGTCGCGGGTCCTGATGCCTTCCTGAGTGTCCTTGGGTGCTACAGGGCGGTGCAGGACGTGAAAAAGGCTCTGAAGGAGGCTAGGCGGTGAACAGGCTGCGCGTTCCGGCGCTTTTGGGCGGCGAGGCACATGGCATGAGGATGGACTGGCCTGATCCTTGGCCGCTCAACTACCAGCCTGCGAAAGAACACGAACAGACCTACACGCTGTTTATAGCGCACGATCCGAAGCGTGGCTGGATTGAGTTCTTTGCGCTGGATGGAGCTACGGACGCCATGCGCGAGGGCTGGCTGGATTCTTGGCTTCGTGAGAATCCAGATTGGGGTGTCTCCAATGACTGACCCCGGCTCCCTCACCGTGAAGCTCGAAGGGATCGAGAACGATCTTGCGGAGCGCCAGAACCGCTATGAGGAAGCCGCCGCCGCCTGGTTCAAGCTGGTCCCAAGGATCGAGAAGAACCTAGCGATAGCGTACCGGGAAGCACCTGGTGGCCCTACGGACAAAAAGGAAGCCGCGAAGGCCCTGAGGGAGATTGAAGGTGCTGAGGAGAAGGCTGCGTATGAGGCGCTGCGGGTGGTCGTGAAGGTGCTGGAACAGCGCAGCATGATTCTGATGGCTTTGCTAAAGTCACAAGGACACGTATGAGCTTCAAATGCGGCTACTGCGGACGTTCGTTTGAAGGCAAGCGGCGAGGTAGCTTCTCTGTGCGCTACTGCAATCGGACATGTGCTGGAAGGGCGAAGGGGCGCAGCGCGATCGGCATTGCATCAGATGGCCGGGCCTACATCAGCCTTCGGGATGGCACTCGACGGCATTGGGCTCGATGCCTCATGGAAGGCTACCTGAAGCGCGAACTAGCCCCCGATGAGATTGTCCACCACATCAACGGCGACCGCTCAGATGATCGCCTAGAGAACCTAGAAGTGTTGAGCAAGTCTGACCATACACGGCTGCACACGCTTGAGGCATGGTCGAGAGGGCCGCAAGGTCCAGCCAAGCTGACTGCCGAGCAGGTGCGCCTAATTCGCGCCTCCGATGAAACGACAGGCGCGGTCCTTGTCCGTAGATTCGGCGTATCGGAAGCGGCCATCAGCATGATCCGCCACGAAAAGACTTGGAAGAACGTTGCCTAGCTTGCTAAAGGCGCAGCGGTGAGAACTAAGCCCTACATGAAGAAGGTGCGGAACCTTCAGCCCCACTGCGAATGCTACATCAACGGCGAGTGGCAGCCTGTTACCCGCGTCGTGATTGTACGTCAGTACAGCTCCGATGAGGTCACGGTGGACTACGGATATGGCTCCGACATGACCCGCCCTGGGGACTTCAAGCTGCGCTATCGGGAGTCACGGTGAGATGCCAGATGGCCCCCCTCGATGACCGACCCTGCGAAGGACCGATCCAGAAGGCCCACTGGATCGACAAACAGACCCTGAAGCGCCGCGCTCCCAACCTCGACCTTTGGGACAGCCGCCTGTGGCGTCCTGTCTGCGAACGCCACCACAACCTTGTGGACCGCCGGCTGCTTGATGTTCCCCGTGATCTCGTCCCTGAGAGCGTCGAGGGGCTCGCTATGAGTTATGACCTCGGATGGTGGCTGGATAGGCGCTATGGCCCCCCGGTGAGATCGACGTAGCGCCATTCAGGGAGATGGCGGAACGCCGCATCTCCGAAGGCGAGACATGGACAAGTATGTGCCGTCGCATTGGATGGCAGGACCCGGGTAGAAATAAGGCCGCTATAACCCGCCTCAAGCGTAGGCTGGGAGTAGTCCCACAGCAGCAACGACGAACAAAACGACAGGTCGTGCAACGTCAGGTGACTTACGCGACAGCAGTCTTGCTTTGTGAGGCCCTAGAGGTCGATCCCGTGGATATGGGGCTATGAGCGAAGCTCTCCACGCCCTTGAGTTCTGGACGGGCTGGCACCGGGACACGATCCCGCTCTGGGTCGATGGGCACCGAGGGGAAGTGCGGCGGCTCCCCCGAAACCTTCCAGCCTCAAGGGAGCTCGCCACCGGAGTCCGAAGCCCGATCGTCAGCATCCTATGGGCCTGGGTCAACTCTGGCAAGCAGCTCGAGCGGGCCCGCAGGTTCAACCCCGCGCCTTCGCTGGTTCTCCAGCTTGGCCGCACCCTCGAGCGGTTCCTGCTCTGGCCCCTCGAGGAACCCGCCCTTGACCTGTCGGTGGAGGCGGCCAACAGGCGCATCAGCTACGCCCTGAGAGCCCCATACACGCGCTCTACGGTGGAGGCTTTGAGGATCCCGTTGCCGGGGTCGATGGTCGGGAAGAAGCTCGTGGGATGTACGCGCTGTGAGGGCGACACGTTCGGCATTGACGAGGTCGCGGGCGGTCTACCTGAGCCTCCTGAAAGATCATGGAGCCGCACCGCTTCATAGCCGCTCACGACCCTCGTAACCGGGACTGCATCAAGTGTGGGCGGCCACGGGAGCATGAGACGCATAAGGAAGGCTCTGAGAAGGAGCCCAAGAAAGACGAAACCCCGCCAGGGTTGACGGGGCTCGCGATGCCGTGTATCGTTCGGCGGGAAGATTCAGATGCTCGGAAACCATACCATAATTGAACCGGTAATGGGACCGCTCGCGCGAGCAGCGATGAGGCTGCCAGTGCGCGGGGATAAGCGGCGTAAGACTCTCATTCTCGTTGCGGCCTACCGCGACGCGGGGCAAAAGAATCCGCTCCCGTGCGAGATGATGCAGCGCCTCGGATTCAGCACTGAGAAGGTCAGGCATGTTCTCGCTGCTCTTGAAGCCGAAGGCTGGCTGCACCACAACCGCAAGAAGCATCGGCTGGTGCTCCACTTTGGACCCGATGGGCAGCCTGTCGAGTTCAAGGACGGCGCGACCGCCTAGGTTGCGTGAGCCGACATAACAGGTCCGTAGGGACGCTAGCCAGGCCGGTTCGATGGCAGACGACCCCGCCAGCATCCTGCGAATGGCAAAGACAGCCGGGAAGGCGCAGTCGGTTCGCAGAGGAGCGGGGGAATCCCGGTGCCGAGGGCTTCACCGCGGATCGTAGACCTGTGTAGTCGCCTGGCCGCTATCTCTGCCGAGATATCTGGTTGAACTTTTCTCTTGACATCCTGACTACCCCGTTATATGCTCCGTGTCCCAAGCGAGAGAGGACGAGATGATGATCGAGACACCACGCGACACAAGCGCTGATCGGCCGATTACGCAGCTGGCGGGGATGATGGCGCTCGGCAGTGAGGGCTTCATCACCGGGCAGGAGGCACAAGGACAGCGGGAATTGGTTGGTTCTGAAACGATTCCGATCGACGGGTCCGAGGCCCTTACTGACCTTGGCTTTGTCCTAGGCGAACCAGTCGATGATCTGTTCCGTAAGTGTACGCTCCCGGAGGGCTGGTATCGGGAGGCGACCGGGCATTCGATGCATTCGATCATCCGCGATGAGCGCGGCTACGGGCGCGTGGGGATGTTTTATAAGGCCGCGTTTTACGACCGTCGTGCGGACTGTCGTGTTGTTCGCCTGCCCCGGACGAAGCCGCAGGAGGATGCCTACGAAACGCTGAGCGTTGAGGTTGATGCCGATGGCCTGTGGATGTATGGCAGAGACCGACGCGAAGGCGAGGATTACGTCTACCAGTGGCGTGGTCGGTACGGAGATGCTGCCCCTGAGGGCAAGCACGCCTATTCAGACGACGGGCGACGCATTGAGGTCCGAGTGAGTCCCAACGGTGGGATCGTGGCGAAAGACGCCTTTACTGCTGAGCCAGAGGATTTGCTATGAGTCTGAAAGACAAGCTAGACCAGGAGCCCGTGAGAGCGGAGGCGTGGCGCCCTGACGCCGGCCAGGAGCTCATAGGCCGCATAACCCGCATCAACGACCGTGAGCAGGACGGCCGCGACCCTTATCCGGTCGTGACGGTGGAAGAGCCTGACGGTTCCCTCATTGCTTTCCATGCGTTCCATACGGTCGCCAAGAACCAGCTGCTGGAGGCTGGCGCCCAGGCGGGGGACGAGATCGCGATCCGTTATCTGGGGAAGAAGGAGGATGCGGCGCGGCCGTACCATAACTACCGGATCGTGGTGGAGCACGCCGCGAACGGTGCCCCTGCCGATGACGAGGTTCCCTTTTGAGCACCGCGTCCCGTGGCTCCGCCCGTGAGCGCCAAGTACGGAAGCTCCTAGAAGCTGAGGGGTGGGCGGTGACGCGCGGCGCTGGCTCAAAGGGCTGTGCCGATCTGTGGGCTGGCCGCACGGGTCCTTGGTTCGACGGCTTCAACTGGCATGGCGCGGGCGAAAAGACCGTTTTGAGGCTGGTGCAGGTCAAGAGCGATAGATCGGGTCCATACGCTCATTTCGGGCCGCGAGAACGCCGGGAATTGGCCTCTCTGGCGAAGCAGACGGGCGGGACGGCGGAGCTTTGGCATTGGCCGCCGCATAAGCCCTGCCGTGTCTACCTTGAGAGCGAATGGCCGTGAGCCTTGAACTCTGTCCGGTCACGCTTGCTGAGGCAAACGCTTGGGTTGAGCGTCATCATCGGCACCATCAGCCTGTGGTGGGTCATATCTGCGCCGTGGGTGTGGCTCTCGCGGGCGAAATTGTCGGGGTTGGCATCATGGGTCGCCCCGTGGCCCGAATGGCGCAGGACGGCTTTACGGCAGAGGTCACGCGCTGCTGTACGGATGGCACCCGTAACGCCCCGTCGATGATCTATCGGGCGCTCTGGCGTGCGGCAAAGGCGCTCGGCTATCGGAAGCTCATCACCTATACGCTGCCGCAGGAGGGTGGAGCAAGCCTTCGAGCGGCCGGGTTTAGGCTTCTAGGCGAGGCTGGAGGCGGCAGTTGGAACCGTGCTGGGCGCCCTCGTGTCGATTTACATCCGACCCAAGGGAAGTTGAAGTGGGAGTTGGTCGCGTGAGCCGGAATACCGAACAGCTCATCTGCTGGACGGCGATGTGGTTCGTGTTCGGCGCAGTATTTGGGGTTGTCTTGATGGAAGTGCTCCGATGAGTAGCGCTCTCCGGAATATCGGTGTGGCCTATCGGTCTGACCAATTCGGCTGTGCTCGATGTGGCGCAAATGAGCATTTGAACTTGCTTTATCAGCCGTTTACGCATCTAGTAGATATGAACGAGGGTTTGGTTGCGACTCATTGGGCGATATGTCCGACGAGCGGCGAGCCAATTCTGTTGTGTCAGACCAAAAAAAGGAATCGTCGCCCGTTTCGGCTTGAATGCTTCTACGAAGGGCGCTGGTCCAGGTGGGCTTCCTATGCCAGCCGTGAGGGTGCGCAAAAAACTGTAGACTACGAGGTGGGGCAGGGATGGCACAAGCCTGAGGATTTTCGTATTACGGAGCGATCGAAATGAGCGTCGTCCCGCCGCTTGTCGGCCTCAGTGATGCTGCCGCGATCCTTGGTGTCCATCGGAGCAACCTGATGACGGTGAAGGGGCTCCCTGAGCCTGTGCAGCGTGTTTCTAGCGGGCCGTTGTGGTTGCGGAGCGAGATTGAGGCGCTGGCGATCAGGCGGGAGGCGAAGAAGCTGTGATCGCCGCGGCTGACACCTCAGAGCTTCTTTTGGGGATGGCTAAGGCCTTGAAACGCGAGGCTGAGGAGACCTCGGATGGTCGTGAGATCGAGGCGATGCTTCATTGCCTTGCGGCGGTGCTACTGGATGCGTATGAAGCCTGTACCGGGACCGATTGCTCTTGAATCGTGGGTGGCGTCAGTCTTGAGAAGCGGACGCGTGTGCTGTTCGGGAAACCGCAGCGCCTCTGCGGGAAATGCGGAGTTTGGCAGCCGCTCGACCAGTTCAAGGCCAGGTCGGGGATCTGTCGGCTCTGCACGAACGCGCGGCATCGCCAGCTGTACGCGGAAGGGCGGTTCACGAAGCCTGACCGGCAGCGCGCTAGGGAAAACCAGAAACGGAACCGCGAACAGAACCGGGAGCGTCGCCGCGAACAGAACCGTCGTTATCGGGAAGGCCTCAAAGCCAACCCGGAGCGGCTGGCGCGCTACAACGAACTGCGCCGTATGGCCTACAGGGAACGGCTTGAGCAGGAAGGCCGGCCGTTGGATTCGATCAGGCCCATGAAGGCGCAGATGGCTAAGGAACCCGCTAGGCGCGTCGCGCTTGCCCCTTTGCGTGAGGCGTTTTTGCGTTCTGAGCTGACGCCTTCAGATGTTGCTCGGCGTGTTGGGTATGAGCGTGGTGGGCGCCCGGACACTTTGCGGGTGCGGCGGGTGCTCGGGCTGACGGATGAACCGAAGTCTGCGGTCAACTACGATGTCGCGATGCTGCTCGTGAGGGCGCTTGACATTGACCCTGCGAGCGTGGGCGTATGAGCGACCAGGGCTACTTGAACGCCTACGAGAAAGCCATCTGGAGCGCGTACGTCTTGGGGAGGGTGGATGTGAGGGAGGACCGCGCGCGTGGCCTCTCAGAGCTTGAAAAGGCCGTCTCAGACGAGGATTCGTGGAGGGCTGCTTTGGAGACTGAGAGCGAGCGGTGTGCTAGGCAGATCGCGTTGAGGTGGGCGCTACAGGATGCCTGAGACAGCGAGAAAGAACATGGCGCGGCTGCTAGAGCGCGTTCGCTACGTGGCCCTATGCGACTACAAGGGCGACGTGTTGGTCAAGATCCCACTCCAAGGAATCCTCAAACCCGGCGAGACGATCTCTCTGCCACGCGAGCTTGAAATCGAATGAGGCGATATGGCTGAATCCGCCCATGACCTGATGCTCCGCATCGCTTCCCTCAGAGACAGGGCCCTCACGGTCGAGCAGCAGGCCCGTCTGGACGCCGTGAATGCCCGCAATGCCGCTATCCAGGCGATGACCGGGAAGCCTGCTGATGGTGTTTGTTGGGGCAAGCAGCAGAAGGGGAAGGCGTGAACGAGGACCTATTCAAACGCTTCAACACGGACGCCAAGCGTGTCCTTGAGTTGTCCCTGAGAGAGGCGTTGAGCAAAGGGCATAGCTACATTGGCATTGAGGCGATGGCTGCGGCCGTAGAGAGGGTCCAGCGTGAAGCGAAATGTCCGTGCAAAGACCCCCAAGGTGCGGAGCCGTGAAGGCGTGAACCAAGCCCAGCACGACCGCCTCGCCACCCTCACCGCCGACACGAAGGTCATCGGTCTAGACAACGGCTGCCCAGTCGTGAGATACCCCAACGGCAGGCTAATGAAGGTCGGTAGGACGGGCCGGATGGTCTCGGTGTCTAAACGTGCCGAACAGGAGATCGTGCTGAAACAGATCGGGAGGGCTAATGGCCGACGTTGACTGCGAAATGCGCCAGATCCTCGCTGAAATGGAGCTGCTGTCGTATGGCTCTACCGCGAACTGGGAGCCTGCGACCTCGAGCGGCGAGCGAACCTATGGGATCCCGCCTGGTTGTAGTTTCGCGGCGCATGATCTGTGGCGCCGACGCTACGAATCAGCGACCTATAAGGCCAGAGTGGTTGAGCGTGCTCGTGAGGCTTTGGAGGCGATGCGTAAGCAGAAGCGGCTGGAGGTTGAGCCTGAGACCGAGGCGGAGCTCGAAGCGCGGATCGTCAGTGAAGGTGTTGGCTGGGGGTTGCAGGACATTGCGAATCATTGCCGTGTGACCCCGAAAATGGCGCGTAGGGCCCGTGAACGTCTCAACGTGGACGTGGAGACCGGGAAGCCGCTCAAGGCGCCTAGGAGGCCGCCTACGGAGCGCCAGTTGCAGGCTCAGGCGTTGAAGGCGCGTGGTTTGACGTTGAAGCAGATCGGGCAGTTCCTGGGCTGCGACGCCGCAACGGTGTCCCGTGACCTTGCAACCGCCTAAGGATTGTGCTAAGGATTCCTTGCAAGAAGGCGGGAGTCGTGCGCCTTTTGTCGGGCCTAATCCGATGGCGAAATGCCCGCTATGTGAGCATTACGGGCAAGTCCTTGGGTGCGTTTGGTCCGGGCGGCCCCTCGTCTGCGACAATGACTTCGTAGCCATTGGCGTCTGGTTCGAGGCATCCTTGCTCACGAAAGAGCCTTTGCAACTCCACATCGTCAACACGGAT